>JGI12048J13642_10312856_pt1 | contig 44159 bp, 28 predicted proteins | sample ElkSlonscriptome_16_FD_13642 | JGI IMG/M metagenome (IMG submission 13642)
AGCGGTCGTATCATCACAAGCACCTGAGGAGACGATTCGTCTCAAGTAGACAGTATTCCTGAAGTCGTTACTGCTGTAATCAAAATCAGCCTGGGTGGTCACTCCAGAAAAGTCAGATTCGCTGCTTGCCTCCCATACCGGACTGTAATTTCCATCCCCGCCTGACATCACAGCGCCTGATGTGGCTGCGACCAGGATATCTTCACCGGCACAGATTGAATCGAAGTCCGAAGAAAGTATCTCCCCGTTCAAACTGATCATCCGATTGTCCTGGATCGGCCCCTGTACCTTGATGATGACAGAGTCCTGCGCAATACTCGTACAAACCGAATCCGTTTTTCGTGCCCACACCAATCTCCTGAAGTAAACTGTATCAGAAAGGGACCCGGAATACTTGTAGTCCCATGAAAAACCGCCTGCCGGTTCGGGCGCAGCCTGCCAGTTTCCAGGTACATCTTCATCCATCCTGTACTGCCATTCGATCCCAAGTTCATCAGAGCCACTTGATGCCACCGCACCGGTAAAGACAGCAGCAGTGGTGTCTCCAAAGCAATAGGTTTCATCCAAAGGGGTGATCGTGTTACCAGAGATCGCCTCAACAATATCAAGGGTGACAAATTCAGAGGTGTCTTTACAGACATCTGCTTTGCCTGAAAATACCACTCTTCTTATATAAAGGTCACCTGGGGTATCCAGGTCAACCTGGTCCGGCGCGAGGGTCTGGTCGGACGATAATGCTGACCAGACCGAAAGGTCACTGCTCTCCTCCCAGGAATACCTGTAATTCCCATCCCCGTCCACTGGCAATGATCCAGTAAGACCATCCCCCTCAAGCAGGTCAAACTGACAAAGTGTGATCAGTGCATCTTCCAGGATCAGGTTGTTCCGGATGGTATCCAGCACCCTAACAATTTGAATTTCCGTTGTGTCAACACAGGAACTGTCGGCTCCTGAATAGACCAGTCTCCTGAAAAAGTGAGTAGAATGAAAGACCGAATCGGTATAGTCGAGATCCTGATCTTCACCCATCGCGTCAATAAATGGTCCGGAGGATGAGAATGACTTTTCCCAAGCATAGTCATACGACCCATTGCCCCCTTCCGGCACACTGCCATCAAACAGTTCGGGTGATTGTCCCCAGCAAAGTGTGTCTTTCGTCGATACCGTATTGTCGGTAATTGAGTCAAGCACGGTGATGGTGATCGTATCCGAAATGCTGGTACAAACCCCGGAATTCACCACTCTCCTGAAATGGGTATTTTCCATCAGCACTGGAAGGGAATAGTCACGCTCATCATTCACACCGGCGGCCGGAACCGGGGTTTCCCCGTTCACATTCCATTCCTGCCAGGCAAAGGTGGTGTCGGTGCTCACATGTGCACCACTCAGCGTATCTACAGGCTCCAGGTTGGTATAGGGATCGATTCCCTGGCATGCCAGCAAATCGTCGGTAGCGATGAGATTGCCCTGGATGGCGGGAAGAACATTATAGGTGACAGCTGTTGTCAGACTATCAGTCAACGCACCGATCTTCACCACGCGTGAATAGTGCATCGTAGAGTCCAATGGTGCTGTGAATTCATAATCCTCCTGGTCATTCACCCCCGGAGCCACCTCCCAGTTGATGGAGTCACTGCTTTGTATCCAGGTGATCTCAGGTTCCGAACCATCTCCACCCTTTGGAGGAGCCGCATCGATCTTCGGAGGGATGATGTTTGAACATACCGTAATATCATCAGGAAGAGAGTTGTAGACCAAACCGTTCAACGGAGCCGAAAGATCGTTAATGATCCCCGCTGAACTGCCAGATAAACTTCCCGGACCTTGAGCTTTTGTGGTGATGTCTGCATTCAATAGTGGACTTGTCTCCTGTAACCAGTATGCTCCACCACCCCCTGCGCCACCATCGCCGCCCTCGCCGCCTGCTGTTGTTGAATTACCCCCATTTCCCCCGATGGCCGATAAGGTTAGTGTATTCTCATATCCATTTACGGCAAGTACAATATTTCCACCAGCACCTCCGCCACCACTGGCACCATTGGTGGAATCTGACACAGATTCGCCGTTTGCATAGATTCCGCTCACCCCATCAGTCTCTATGGTATCCGCAATGATCACCACGATCCCGCCGCCATCTCCTCCCGCAGTGGCTGGATGGGTCGCATCCTGTGTTCCTGTTCCTCCGCCGCCGCCAAAGAATATGCGATTGGGGTAATTTTCCAGATTTATTCCTTCATAGTACCAGCTCTTAAAACCCATTCCTGCTTCCCCTCCAACAACTAGCGGGTAAGATTCACACCCACCGCGCTGACCGCCACCTCTTGATCCCTGAGAATAGTTTCCGCCACCTCCACCACCCGAAAACATGGCGTTTCCACCACCACCCCCAAGAATAAATTTTCCTTTTCCCCGTGTTTTCGTATAGGTAGTCTCAACCGGTCCTTCTCCTTTTCTTCCTGCCGAATCCATAGCTGAAGCTGGATAATAATTTTGCGTATATGCGTTGCTGACAGGATCATAGCAATCGCCATTATAAACATCGCCTGCCGGATCCGCACCGGAAAACCCCTTTCCGTCCATATTGATATCGGCATTCAGGATCAACCTGTTCTTTACAAACAATACAAGTATCCCGCCATATCCATTAACGGAATCCCAACCCGGTGCAGTGAGCTCCCCGGTCACCCTGGCATTCTGATATACCGGCACTTTGATCAGCTGGGCCACCCATCCCTCACGCCGTCCGGGATCTGGTGCATCCGCAACATCTCTAAAGCCTGTTGCAGCATTGAATTCGATGGTATCGACCCTGATGGTGTCAACAATGAACAGGGCATAGTTCCCGGTATTTGATCTGTAACCTTCAAACTCGCCATTTGTTGTATCAAGTTTAAGTCCTTTCAGAATATAGATCATCACGTAATCGCCGATCGCAAATTTCTCCGGCTCCTCCACCACCACCCAGTCATGCTCGTCAGTGTGCGTAATGTCCCAGTCTGTAATATTGCTATAGGCATTATCTGAATTCCCTGAAATATTGACGGTCTGCCCCATAACCATCCCGCCCCCAAAACACATGAGAAGCAAAAAGGGCAAAAGCTTTGCCCCTTTGAAGCTAAAGAGATTATTGTACGCCATCATATTCGAAATCTAAGATAGAAAAAAAAATCATTGCAGGATCGCTATTTTATAAACGACCCGAGAATGATCTTGTTTGTTGCTTCGGGGGTGATAAATCGATCAGAATCAAAATGATCAGGTGACCAGCGGAAGTTTGATAAAAAACTCCGTACCCTCTCCCTCTTTTGTCCTGTACCATATATTGCCGCCCATGGACTTGACAATATTTGCTGCAATTGCCAGTCCCATCCCCATCCCGCTGGTCTTCGTGGTGAAATTGGGCTGGAACAATTTGTCCTGGATCGATGTCGGAATGCCCCGGCCATTGTCAGATACGGTGATCAGCACTGTATCCTCCGGAGCCGGTTCAATCGAAATACGGACCTTCTTCTCCCTCCCCTCCGGAACCGACTGGATGCCGTTTTTGACCAGGTTGATGATCACCCGTTGAAATTGCTCCGGATCACCATAACTCCTTGCCGTCTCCATGGTTCCCAGGTCCAGGGCCACCGAGACCCCCTCACTGTTGCCAAAAAGACTGACCACACTCTCCAGCCGCTTCAGCAGGTCAATCTGCTTGTTCCGTGCCTTCGGCATTTTTGCAAAATCAGAGAACTCATTCGCAATGGCAGTGAGTGAATCGATCTGATCGATCAGCATCTGGCTGACCCGGTTGACCTTCTCCTGGATATTGTCTGTATCCTCCCCGATCATCCGCTGCATATGCTGTACATTCAATTTCATCGGCGTAAGCGGATTCTTGATCTCATGGGCAATCTGCTTGGCCATCTCACGCCAGGCCGATTCACGTTCCGACTGCGCGAGCAATTCCGCACTTTTCACCAACTCATCAACCATGTAATTGTACTCGTCCACCAATCCGGCGATCTCATCCCTCCCCCTGTAAACGATCTTTTCGTTGATGTCACTCAGACTCAGCTGGGCGATCCTGCTCTGGATGAACCTCAGCGGCTGCGTGATCCGGTCGGCCAGGAACACACTCAGGAACAGGATCAGCAACAACAGAATTACATAGGTGTTCAGGATCGCCACCACCAGGTTGCTCACCTCCTGGGCCAGGATCTCCGGCTGCGTAAAATAGGGCAGGTTCAGGTACGCCAGGAATTTGTTCTCGCTGTTCAACAGGGGAACATATGCCGATTGATAGGTCATTTTTCCGATCGATTCGGTATGGATGTATGCTGAATAATCAGCGCCGGAGAGCTTCTCGAAGGCTTCCCGGTCCATCCGGGCACTCAGCAGCTCCTGCTCAAAGATCTCCGACCGCGAGGTGGCCAGCAGCATCCCCTCTTCATCATACATGTTGATGTCGGTATAGAAGACATTGGAAAATTTGCGCAGCAACTCATTCAGATTGTAATAGCTCTCCGACGACCAGTTCCGCAAGTCCTCCTCGTATTCAACCTTGTGTACCAGCTCGATATACAACGATCGCATTGTATTCTGCAGGGTATCATGGTGTTTCATCTTGTACTGCTGAGTAATGAACCAGATTGTCCCTGAACAGATCACAAGAAATGTGAGGAATAGCACCCCGATCATGGAATACTGGATCTTGTTCTTGAAATCCCAGGTCACATTTGTCCGGATCTCCGATGCCGAAACCAGCAGGTAGGAAAGTGTGAACAATAAGAATATATAGGCGAACATGTAGGAAAGCGAGATCAGGTAATCCACTACGGAAACGACCGGGACACTGACTATCACGGTGTTCTCAGGATCAACATTGAAGATGGAATGGTCATATCCATCGGTCCTGACCTCCTCGAAAGTATACTCCTGGCGTGTGTAATAATCGGGCGTCAACCGGTAATTATATACCCCACCGCTGGTAATGAGCTTCCCTCCATTATATTTGGCATATGAAAAAGGTTCCCCAGGTTCATCCTCCTGTTTCATCAGCAGCGAGGGGTAACCAAGTTCCTCGGAGATGATCTTTGAATTCAGTTCGAGAAACAATGTGATCTCATCCCCCTGCACATTGTATGGAATTACCCCCAGGTAGGAGATCCTGCCATTCAGGTTGTTCAGAAAATAAAAGTCACTCTCCTCCACTTTGATCCCCTCCTGTATCACCAGCTCACCAAAGAAATCATAACAGGGATACCACCGGTCAGAAGGCGTCTCAATGAATACACTATCGGGAGGACGGCACAGGGTGACCGCCATGTCATACTTGGTCCAGTAACCCGAAAAATATACGCGCTGGAGATACTCATAAATACGGTCCACATCGATGATCTCATAAGACAGTCTGCTGATCAGCAGACTGTCGGTCTGCAGGGTATCAGTAAGTGAGGAGAACAGCATCTCAGCCACCGCGTCATGCTGCGAGGAGAGTTTGGCCAGCTCGATCTCCCTGACCGAGTCCAGTTTTTCGGAAGTATGCTTTTGCAGATCAATGGTGATGAACACGGAAAAAAGCATGATCAATAAAAAATAACTGGAGAATTTCAGTTTCGACTTCCTGCTCCTCAGGTAGACAAGTGCGGCAGCAATGAAAATGAAAAACAGCGGGGTGACAGGCTCCAGGTGCCAGGCATCTGTGAAGAGAAAAACCACCTGTGCCAACAGTCCCGGTAAAAGAATAATGAGTAGTTGCCTGGTCCTGAAAGGCGGTTCAAAATAATGCAGCGCCTTGTAGAAAAACAGTATGAACACCAGGCAGGCCATGAGGATGATCAACAGTCCGGAAAACGTGTACATACTCAGGCTATCAAGCTTATATGCCTCGAAAGAGATGGTAGAGTCAATCACCAGTGATTTGCTCACCTGGTGGGCGAAGACAAACCACAACGATCCCGTAAGGATCATCCCTGCTGCAAGCGGTGTTCGAAAATTTTCGGGTATTCTCCTGCTCCTGTCGAAAAACCAGTAAAACTGGAGGACGATCATCAAAACCAGCAATACGAAGATCCAGAGATGGCCCATCGACGAAAATGTCAGGCTGGCATAAATGCCCGGCCGGAAAAAGTCAGCCTCGAAGATAATCCGTGGAACCTCCAGGTAAATGACGACAAAAGAGATCGCCAGCATCGCGATCGCACCTATGCTGAACCACCCGTTTCGCTGCGCAGGTTCCCGCGCTGCATCCGTTTTCAGGATAAAAAATACAAATAAAGCAACGATACCCAGCATGAACATCAGCAAGGAAAGTACAACAAGTGTATCATTCTGCCTGAGGTTGGAATGGAGATCAAGTGAGAAGAGGTAGTCTCCATCCAAATTGTGCACATCCGACAGTGCGGGCCCGGTTTGCCGCTCCAGTCCGATCCTGTTATCCAGTAAAAAATCTTCCTGGTAATCGCTTTCCAGGTATTTATTTTCAAACAGGTAATTGTTCCTGACCAGGATCAGTCCGTACAAAAGATCATCCCCAACAGGTTTTCTCACCGCCACATAAGTGCCATTCAGCGTCTCATAAACCGGCGATTTCAGTCTGGCCGACCAACGTGGACGCAGGGGTACATTGTGATCCGACCAGTATTTCAGCCTGTTTTTTTCATAATAGAAGATATAGATCCCGTCATTTGCCAGCTTCCTGAATTCTTCACTGTTTTCGCCAAGTACAGCAAGCGGCGGATTTTCCTTAAATGCCCCGGCCAGCTTCTCAAAGGATTCAGAAATGACCTGCTCCTTGCCGTGGAGGACACGCTCAAACGCCTCCAGGTCGCGCTCCCCGTAAGTGTTCGAATAATACCGGTGCTGGAATACCAGGATCAGACCCAGCGCTATAAAAAACAATCCAAGCGCGATGATCCGGTAAATCCTGCTTGAGGTCAGGTTGAAAATATGGTCAGCGGTCTTCTCCATAAGGTCTATTTGTGATGGTATGGCTCACCGTTCAGGATGGTATAAGCCCTGTAAAGCTGTTCTGCAAATATGAGTCTCACCATCTGGTGGGAAAAGGTCATGTCTGAAATCGAAAGCTTTTCATCCGCACGCCGGTAGATCTCCTCCGCGAATCCATAGGCTCCTCCCGTAACAAAAACCGTCTGCCCGGTCTTTCCTTCCAGTGAGGCAAGGTGCCTGGCAAATTGTACAGAGCTGTACCTCTTTCCTCCCTCGTCCAGCAGGACCACATGATCGGCCGGCTTGATCCGCTTCATGATCTGCGCCCCCTCCTGTCGCTTCACTTCCGGCTGTCCAGTCTTCTTTGAAACCCGTACATCGGGAATCACCACCACCTCCAACGGCACATACCTCCTGATCCTCTTCAGGTAATCACCAACCCCCTCTTCCAAATAGGAAAACCTGGTTTTTCCGGTATAAAGCAGTGTGATTTTCATAATGACACAGATCCGGCTATTTTTTTTAACTTCGTGAGATCAGAATTGGTCTGATTATTGCTCTGTTTTTACAAACTTAATTCAATCTCGGGATCAAACGCAAAAACCCGGCCAAAAAGTATGAACAACAGCGGTTCCATGAAAAAATACATACTCATATCAATCCTCCTGATCCTGCTGCCTTCCGGATTCGGTCAGCTGGTCCCGGGGGATATCATCCGCGCTTTTGAAACCGGTGATGCAAAGGAACTTGCGGAGTACTTCAACAGCAATATCGAACTCCAGTTGCCTGATAAAACGCATGTGGCCAGCAAGACACAGGCAACACGGATCATGCAGGATTTCTTCAAAGAGAACCCGCCTCTGTCGTTCAAGCTTGAGTACGAGGGGACGAAACAGGACTCCAAATATGGCCTTGGCACCCTGGAAACCCGCAAGGGATCCTTCCGCGTAAACCTCTATTTCATGGATGGGAAAAAAGAGAAGATCATCTATTTCCTGAGTATCGAAAAATCCTGACCCTATGCATACCCTCCTGCCCGATGAAATGATCGCACGCTGGTTCAGCGAAGATATCGGAAACGGCGACCACACCACCCTGAGTACCATCCCCAAAGACGCAATGGGAAGCGCAAAACTGCTGGTCAAGGAGAGCGGCATCCTGGCCGGAACCGCCATTGCCGAAAGGATCTTCAGCCATTTCGACAAAAGCCTCGGGATCACAATTCACATCAAGGACGGGGCAACAATCCATCCAGGTGATATTGTATTGTATGCTGAAGGGAGCGTGCAGTCCATCCTTCAGTCAGAACGACTGGTCCTGAATGTCATGCAAAGGATGAGCGGAATCGCAACCACCACATCCGTTTACGTGGACAGGATCAAGGGTACGGGGGCAAAGATCCTCGATACGCGGAAAACCACGCCGGGGTTCAGGGCTTTGGAGAAAGAGGCGGTGCGCATTGGGGGCGGGGTGAATCACCGGACCGGTCTGTTCGATATGATCCTGATCAAGGACAACCATATCGACTTTGCCGGGGGAATCAGGCAGGCCATTGAAAGCACCCATAAATACCTGTCTGACCACAAGCTGAAACTCAAAATCGAAGTGGAAGTCCGCACGATTGCAGATATCCGGGAAGTGCTGCAAACCAGGCGGGTCGACCGGATCCTGCTGGACAACTTTTCACCGGAGCTGACCCGTGAAGCTGTTGAGCTGATCGACGGACAAACAGAAACTGAATCGTCAGGAGGGATCACACTGCAAACCATCAGGTCCTACGCTGAAACGGGCGTCGACTTCATCTCGGTCGGGGCACTGACACATCATATCAAGAGCCTTGACCTGAGCCTCAAAGCTGATTTCTGATCATTTGAACATTCGGCCCTGAATCATGTTGTATTTCAAAACATGATATCCATGTCGGATCCCTATTATTACAGGAATGAATATGGCCGTTCCAGGCTTCAAAAGACAGACCTTCCCGCAAACCCGGTGGAACTGTTCGAGCAATGGCTGACCCAGGCTTTCGAGGAGGACCTGCCCGAACCCACTGCGATGACACTGGCAACGGCCGCCAAATCCGGACGGGTATCATCACGTATCATTCTTCTGAAAGGGTACGACACAGGCGGCTTCCAGTTCTACACCAATTATAACAGTAAAAAGGGTGAAGATCTCAATGAAAACCCCTATGCGGCCATGAGTTTTTTCTGGCCTGAACTGGAACGGCAAGTCAGGATCGAGGGCCGGGTTGAGAAAATCCCCGCGCGCGATTCCGACCTCTACCATTCTGCACGGCCACGAAGTAACCAGCTTGGAGCATGGGCATCAGAACAGAGCAAACCAATTACCAACCGGGAGACGCTCGAATCCCAGTTTAATGCAGTAAGTGCGGCATATAAAAATCAAAAGATGATCCCGCGGCCTCCCAACTGGGGTGGCTACAAGCTGATTCCCTCAGGTATCGAATTCTGGCAGGGTCGGGAAAACCGGCTCCATGACCGGTTCTATTATGAAAGGGAATCGACCGGGAAATGGTCTGTACAACGCCTGAGCCCCTGAGTCGTCTTCCGGGGAGCTTCTATTAATCCGCACCCAAAGCATCGATCTGCTCCTGCAGGGTTCGGATCTTGTTCTCAGCATCTTCCAGCTTCTTTCGTTCAGCATCAACAACCGCTTCCGGGGCATTGCTGACAAATCGTTCATTGCCCAGTTTTTTCTCGACGCTCGTTCTGAAACCATTCATATATTCCAGCTCCTTCTCAAGCTTAATGATCTCCTCTGCGGGATCGACCAGCCCTTCGAGCGGAATATAATACTCCACATTTTTCACGATGAAGGAGACAGCGCCTTCCACCTTGTCATCTGTACGGGTGATCTCCGAGATGATCCCCATCTTTATCATGACCGGCTCAAGTGCCTGGGGATAAGTACCCTTTGAATCATTTCTGACCATCAAAATGAGTGCATCATTGCGTCCCAGGTTCTTCTCTTTCCGAATACTTCGGACCTGTGTGATCACCTCCTTGACGATCTCAAAATCGGTCAGCATTGCTGCATCAGGCTTCTGCGGATCAGGCATCTCTGCGACCATGATGCTTTCTCCCGCTTCCCGCTTTTCGACCAGTTGCCACAACTCTTCGGTAATGAATGGCATGAAAGGATGAAGCACCCGGAGGAGCTGATCGAAGAAAGCCAGTGTGGCATCCATTGTGGGTCTGTCGATGGGCTGCTGGTAGGCAGGCTTGATCGTTTCCAGGTACCAGGATGAAAATTCATCCCAGAAGAGTTTATAGCTCACCATCAATGCATCCGAGATCCGGTATTTTTTGAACTGATCTTCGATATTTGCAAGTGCCTGGTTGAATTTTGCATCGAACCACTCCACCGCCCTGGTTGACGATTCAGGCTGTTCTATGGTGTCATCCACCTCCCATGAATTCACCAGGCGGAAAGCGTTCCATATCTTGTTGCTGAAATTCCTCCCCTGCTCGGTCAGCCCCTCATCGAACAGCAGGTCATTTCCTGCAGGCGAACAGAGCAGCATCCCCACGCGTACACCATCGGCACTGTACTTTTTCATCAGCTCAATGGGGTCAGGTGAGTTTCCGAGGGATTTCGACATTTTCCTGCGCTGACTGTCCCGAACGATGCCGGTGAGGTATACGTTCCTGAAGGGTTTTTCCTCGCGGTACTCATACCCGGCAATGATCATCCTGGCTACCCAGAAGAAGAGGATCTCGGGGGCGGTCACCAGGTCATTGGTGGGATAGTAATACGCCATGTCCTTGTTATCCGGATTCCTGATGCCATCGAAAACAGAGATGGGCCACAACCAGGAAGAGAACCAGGTGTCGAGCACATCTTCATCCTGCCGGAGGTCATCCAGGCCCAGGTCAGGTCTCTTCGTCACCCTCCTTGCCTCTTCAAGGGCCTCTTCCGGCGTGAGTGCCACTACATAATCATTCGGACCGTCACCATAAAAAAATGCAGGAATGCGTTGTCCCCACCACAGTTGCCTCGAAATGCACCAATCCTTTACATTTTCCATCCAGTGCCGGTAGACATTCTTGAATTTCGCCGGTTGAAGCTTCACCTGGTCGTTGAGCACATTCTCAAGTGCAGGCTTTGACAGTTCATCCATCCTGAGAAACCACTGCAACGACAATTTCGGTTCGATCACGGCATCGGTCCGCTCCGAAAAACCCACTTTGTTGGTATAATCCTCCTGCTTTACCAGGTTACCTGCCTGCTCAAGCATGGGAATGATCTTCTTCCTGGCAACAAAACGGTCCTCCCCGATCAGTACACCGGCATCTTCATTCAACGTACCGTCCGGGTTGAATATATCTATACTTTCGAGGTTATGCTTGAGTCCGAGCTCATAGTCATTGATGTCGTGTGCCGGGGTAATCTTCAGCGCCCCGGTTCCGAACTCGCGGTCGACATATTCATCGACAATGATCGGAACTGCCCTGTCCACGAGGGGAACGATCACCCTCTTCCCGTGGAACCGGATGAAGCGCTCATCTTCGGGATGCACACATACCGCTGTATCGCCAAGGATCGTTTCAGGCCTTGTCGTGGCAATGGTAATGTGATCCTCTTCTCCTTCCACCCTGTAATCAAGGTAATAGAGTTTCGAGGAGACCTCCTTGTGATTGACCTCCTCATCGGAAACAGCTGTCTGCGCCTGCGGATCCCAGTTGACCATGCGCACGCCGCGATAGATGTGTCCTTTTTTATAAAGATCCACGAAAACGCGGAGGACACTTTCCGACATCGCATCGTCCATGGTGAATTTCGTTCGTGTCCAGTCACAACTGGCACCAAGTTTTTTCAGCTGATCGAGGATAATGCCGCCATGCTTCTCCTTCCACTCCCAGGCATGTTCGAGAAACTTCTCCCGCGTAAGATCTGATTTTTGAATTCCCTTCTCACCGAGCATATTCACCACACGTGCCTCCGTGGCAATGGACGCGTGATCCGTTCCGGGTACCCACAGCGCATTTTTCCCCTGCATGCGGGCCCGGCGCACAAGCACGTCCTGCAGTGTATTATTCAGCATATGTCCCATATGCAGCACTCCCGTTACATTGGGCGGGGGTATGACGATGCAATAGGGCTCGCGGTCATCTGGCGTGCTTTCAAAAAATTTATGCTCCATCCAGTAGTCGTACCATTTCCCCTCCACGCTGGCCGGGTCATATTTCGAAGGAATATTCGTCATTTCGTATTTTATTGAATTGAACTGCAAAAGTAGGAAAAATGCTGAAGATGGAGAAGACCCCGAAACCGCTAGTTTTGAAAGATTGTGAGGCCACGGTACAGATATTATCCGGAAAATTTCCAAATCCGGAACAATTCGCTTATTTTAAGTCCCTTTAAGCCACCTCGAAAGCAATCATCAATCGAGCACACACGGATCATGAAGTTACCCACAGGCACCCGGCAACCAGATGACAAGCAGCGACTCAATGAGCAGAACATCCTGCTCAGGGTGAGCCAGGCCATCATCAGCACCATGGATTACGAAGAGGTACTGCAGATCATCACTGACGGGGTGGCCGAACTCCTGGGGATCGAAACCGCCGCTATCTACATGGTTGAAAATCGGAAAGAAATTTTCCTGGGTGCCACCACACCGCCACTCGATCCCGGGATGCCTGATGAACTCAGGAGGGCCGCGATTCAGGACCATCCTCATATCCGGACCGCGATTGAAAAAAAACATTTGCTGGTCATAGAGGACTTCAGTAATGCAAAACTCTCGGAGGCAGAAAAAAAAGTCCGCGACCTCCGCAACTTAAAAAGCATCATCTATTTCCCGATCATACAGAAAGAGGATGTACTTGGTGTACTGATCATGGGGACACAAACCTCTACGAGGGAGTTTTCAGATTATGAGCTCCACCTTGGTCAGAACGTTGCCAACCAGCTCTCCATCGGAATACAGAATGCCCGGCTACACAATGATCTTTCAGAAAAAAACCGTCAGCTCGAGGAAGAGATCAGCGAACGTAAAAAGATCGCGGAAGCACTTAAAACCAGTGAAACCCACCTCTCCAATGCGCTTCGGATCGCAGGCATTGGCCATTGGGAGTATGATGTAAAAAAAGATCTTTTCATTTTTACCGATGAGTTTTACGAGATATTCCATACAACTGCAGAAAAAGTGGGTGGTTATAAAATGAGTTCGGAGCGTTATGCTGAACAGTTCGTCCATCCCGAAGACCGGCAAATGGTGAGTCAGGAGATCCGGAAAGCACTTGAAAGCAAGGATCCGGATTTCAGCAATGCCATTGAGCACAGGTTCCTTTATGCCGACAGGGCCATAGGGTACATGATTGTCCGAAGCAGGATCAATAAGAACGAAGCAGGCGATACAGTCAGGATCTTCGGAGCCAACCAGGACATCACTGCTACCAAGGTATCCGAAAAAATGTTGCTCCGTGCAGTTGATAAGGCCGAGGAGAGCGACCGGCTCAAATCTGCCTTCCTGGCCAACCTGAGCCATGAGATACGGACACCGATGAATGCGATCCTCGGATTCTCCGGTTTGTTGAAGGAAAAAGACCTTACTGAGGCGGAAAGGGAAAACTACCTGGACCATATTCAATCAGGCGGACAGCGACTCCTGAGGATCATCTCCGATATCGTGGATATTTCAAAGTTTGATGCCAACATTTTAAAACTCACTTCTGAAAGAATTAACCTGAATAAGCTGCTTGACGACCTGGTCAGGCAATTTTCCCTCCGGCTTCCCGGAGAGCAGGTTGAACTCCGGGCAGTAAAACCCCTGCCTGATGAAGAGAGTTTCATTTTTACAGATTATACCAGGCTTTCTCAGATCTTTTCGAACCTGTTGGAAAATGCGATCAAATTCACCCGGAAGGGAGTGATCAAAGTCGGATACAAAATGGATGATGGAGATCCGGTCCTGTTTGTAATGGATACAGGGATCGGGGTCAATAAAAAGAACCATAAACTGATCTTTGAACGATTCAGGAAACTGGAAACAGGGCAGGAAATGATCAATACAGGTACAGGCCTCGGACTGTCCATCGTCAGATCGATCATTGACCTCATGGAAGGAGAGATCAAGCTGGAATCAGAGCCGGGCAATGGCACTGCGTTTTACATCAGGATACCCGGACTGGCGGACAGGTCTGATGAAAAACCAGTTGCCATGAAATCAGTAAAACGAATTGCCGGAAAGGACCTGACGATCCTGGTTGCTGAAGACGAGGTGACCAATTACCTCTATCTTGAGGCGCTGTTCATGAAGCATGAATTCAGAATCATCCACGCAAAAAATGGCCGGGAAGCAGTTGAAAAATTCAGGAAGCATCCCGACGTTGACCTGGTATTGATGGATATCAAAATGCCCGTAATGAATGGAATTGATGCCACCAGGGAGATCAGGGATATAGACCCTGCAGTTCCCATCATCGCACAATCGGCCTATGCCATGGCTGAAGACAAGCGGGAAGCCCTGGATGCGGGTTGCAATGATTACCTCACCAAGCCTATTACGATTGAACGTATTTCCGATTCCCTGAACAAATTTACTGTCTGACACCTTCCCTATAGAAATGAACATGAGAAAAAGCAACCAGGAGATCACGGATAAAAAACTGCTTATTGCGATCCTGGAGAGCGCAACCATATGCAGGGTCGCGATGGTGGATGAAGGCAAGCCCTACCTTCTGCCCTTTAATTACGGGTATTCCAATGGTGCGATCTACATTCATTGTGCAAGCGAGGGTCGGAAACTTGACATCATCCGGACCAACCCTGAAGCATGGTTCGAGGTTGAAGATACCGCAGAGCTGATTCCGGCGGATCAACCCTGCAAATGGACTACCTTTTACCGTTCCGTTATGGGATCGGGCACAATTCAGATCATCGATGACCCTGCCGTGAAGAGATACGGACTTGAGGTGATCATGAGGCAGCATGGTGCTGAAGGGGAAATGGTGTTTGAGGACAGGGAGGTGAAGAACATGCTGATCCTGAAGCTGGAGATCGGCCATTTGTCAGGCAAACAGTCGGGCAACTGGCAGCGCATCGTAGACCGGAACCGGGTAGAGATGGAGTCTGCACGTTTGAGGATGGAAGAAGTTTCGGAGGCCGACCTTGAGCAGATCCACCAACTGCATTCGATCCCCGAAGTGGATGAGTTCAATACGCTCGGTATCCCGCGTAACATTCAGCATACAACCCGCGTAACATTGCCTGTGCTGAAGGCCAGGCATTCGCATCCGCGAAGCAGGTACGAGTGGAAGATCATCCTGAAGGAGACGGACAAATTCATCGGACTGGCCGGGATGACCCTTTCAAATGACAAATTCAGACTCGGTGAGATCTACTACAAATTGCATCCTGATCAATGGGGCAAAGGTTTTGCGACCGAGGTGGCGAGGCAGTTGATCATCACCGGTTTCGAAAAGTTTGGATTGCATAAAGTCGAGGCGGGTGTGGCCACGGGAAATGAAAGATCGATCCGTGTGCTGGAAAAATGCGGCATGACCCGGGAGGGGCTGCAGCGGAAGATCCTTCCCATCCGTGGGGAATGGATCGACAACTACCACTATGCCATCGTGGAGACGGATCCACGCCCCGACAACCACTGACCCCCCGAAATTCTACCGTTCACCGATTTTCCGGGAAAATTTGCGCAGAAAACTGTAAAAACCATAAAAGTTTTCTTATTATTGCAGCTCATTTGTCAAAAATGGAGATACAGGAGCGCATTATTACGGAAGCAGGCAGTCTGTTTGCCCGTTACGGGATCAGGAGCATCACCATGGATGCCCTGGCCGTGGAGATGGGTATTTCGAAGCGGACAATCTATGAAAATTTTCGTGACAAGGACACGCTGCTGAAAGAGGTGATCACCTTTTACAAGATGCAGCAGCTGAAAGATGCCAACGAGATCATCCGGAATTCCGAGAATGTAGTGATCGCACTTTTCAGTCTTCTGAACAGGATGATCAACATGATGAAGCAGGTGAACCCGGTCTTCTTCCAGGACATCAAGAGGTATCATGCAAAAATATTCAGGGAATTGCAGGAAGAGGGAGATTTCAGGGATCATTCCATCACCCGGAAGATCCTAAGCAATGGGACAGAACAGGGCATTTTCAGGCAGGACCTCAACATGGAGATCGTCAACCAAACCCTGCACGAGTTGTTCGAGCTTTTCAGTCCGGACAGCAAGATGACTTCTGAAGGGTACCACAGGGGTGAATTGTTCAACAACATCATCATCCCCTACCTTCGCGGCATCGCCACTGAAAAAGGTATTGCGCTGATAGATGAACAGGGAAAGATCAATTATGAATAGTCAAAACAAGGAATATATGAAAAGGTGTATCACAGGAATAGCTTTTATTTTCATCATGGTCACGGGGCTTTTTGCGCAGGATGCTTCGGGAGCATTGGAGCTGGATCTGCAGAAAGCAATCAGCTATGCGATGGAACATAATAAAGAGTTGAAGAATGCGCGCCAGGAGCTGGTGAAGTCTGACCGCAGCATATGGGAATCAATCAGTCAGGGCTTACCACAGGCCGATCTGCTGATGGATTACATGACCTATTTTAATTATGAGCTGGAGTTTTCCTTTGGAGGTGATATGGGGACTCCTACAGCGGGTGAGATTGCGAATGCATTTTCGGCCACCCAGGAAGCTTTCCCGGGTACTTCTGTGGCGGAAATAAATCAGGGAATAAATTATCACAACATTGGCAGTACCTTTCAAGGTGCTCTTTCTGAAGAACAGGGAGGCTCAACTATCCTGATGTCGGATCAGCTTACTGCAAAGATGCAGGTGTCGCAGCTGGTATTCAGCGGACAGTATATTGTAGGGATCCAGACGGCAAAGCTTGGGAAGATCATTGCAAGGCAGGCACTGGACAACAGTGAAGTGGGAACGAAAGAATCGGTGATCAACGCCTATTACCTGGTGTTGATCTCAGAACGCTCCCTGGATTTTGTTGACCGGAACCTGGAGAACCTGGAGAAGATCTTTATACAGACCAAGAGGATGGTGGAAGCCGGCATGGCGGAGAAGATCGATGCCGACCAGTTCCAGATCACAGTCAACCAGCTTGAAAATACAAAGCGGATGATGGAGCGGAACCTGGAGCTGAATTACAACATGTTGCGCTTTACGCTCGGGCTGCCGGCAGAGACGGAAATCAGTCTGACCGATAACCTGGACAACCTGTTCAGCGAGATGGCTGCAGTGAACCTCCTGATGGAGGAGTTTGATCCCGAGGAGAACATCACCTACCAGATCATGGATTCTCAGGCAGAGATCAATAAGAAATTATGGAGCATGGAGAAATGGAATTACGGACCGACACTGGCAGGATTTTACAACTACAACTTTAAGATCCTGACCACGGGTTTCGATATGACCCCGACCCACCTGCTGGGATTCTCGCTGACAATGCCGGTTTTTTCAAGCGGATTGCGTGATGCGAAGGTGGACCAGGCGCGGATCGAATATGAGATTTCAGCACGTAACGCCGAGATCATGGCCGACCAGCTGGAACTGCAGAACAGGCAGCTGAAATATAACCTGCAAAGCAGCCTTGAAAATTACGAAACACAGAAGGAGAACGTGGAAGTGGCCGGTGATGTACTTGACAATTACCGTCGGAAATATGAGAACGGAATGGCCTCCAGTCTGGATGTCACCCAGTCAAACAGCAATTACCTGGATGCACAGAGCACCTATCTGAATGCCATGTTCGAGGTAATGAGCGCACGCATTCAACTCGAAAAACTAATGAATAACTTAAGCACACTTTAAATATCTGAACAATGAAAAAAGTATTGATATTCGCGATAACAACCCTCATGGCTGCAGGCCTGTTTTCCTGCAACGAAGAACCGGCCGGGGAAAATACGCAGTCAACCGCCGACTCTTCCATGGTGATCCGGCCGGTGAAGGTCATGGCGGTGGAATCCAATACCATCAGTCGGGCAGCTGAAGTAACTGCCACTATGGTGGCCGAGGAGGAGACTTACCTGGCCCCGGGGATCTCCGGAAAAATCCGTTCCATTAAGGTAGATGTGAATGACAGGGTCCGCAAAGGTGAGGTCCTCGTGCAGATGGACCGTACACAGCTTGCGCAGACCAGGGTGCAGTATGCCAACCTGAAAAAAGATCTTGCCAGGATGGACACTTTGCTGCAGTATGGATCGGTAACGCAACAGGCTTATGACCAGATGGAAACACAGGTCAGGGTAACAGGCGTAGTACTGGAAAACCTGGAAGAGAACACAACATTGCGTGCACCATATAATGGGGTAATCACCGGCAAATATTTCAATGACGGCGAGCTCTTTTCACCTGCTCCGAATACCCAGGCAGGCAAATCTGCGATAGTAAGTATTGTGAAAATGGACGTTCTGAAAGTCTTTATCAATCTTTCTGAAACCTATCTGCCACTAGTGAAAAAAGGACAGTTTGCCAGCCTCGTAACAGATGTATATCCGGCCGACACGTTCCAGGCGAAAGTGTTCCGGATCCATCCGACCATAAATCCTGGCACGCGGACCTTTACAGTGGAACTGCGGCTGGACAATCCCGAATATAAGCTGAGACCAGGGATGTTCAGCACGGTGTCACTCGTCATGGGAGACAGGGAAGCGCTGCTCGTACCAGCCATAGCTGTCCTCAAACAGGCCGGAACCAATAACCGGTATGTATTTGTCTATGACAATGGCATTGCCAGGAAGGTGTCCGTTCATATTGGTGAGCGGTTGGACGACAGACTGGAATTGTTAAAGAACGGATTGAAGGAGGGAGCAAAACTTATCTATGCCGGACACGTGAACCTGATGGACGGCGATGAGGTGAAGCTTGTAAATGAATAAAAACTGATTAAAGAGATCAATCATGAGTATATATGGAAGTGCGGTAAAAAGACCGGTGACCACCATCATGCTGTTCGTGGCAGTGGTGGTACTCGGGGGGTATGCGCTCAGGCAGCTGCCCATCGATTTTTACCCCGAACTTGAATTTCCTGCCATATCGGTGATGACGATGTATGACGGGGCAAGTGCGTCGGACATAGAGACCAATGTCACCGACCTGATAGAGAGCAATCTGAATACGGTCAGCGACCTGAAAGAGATCACCTCGGTTTCGAGGGACAACATGTCGGTGGTGGTGCTGGAATTTGAATTCGGTAAAGACCTCGATGAGGCAACCAATGAGATTCGGGATGCCATGAACTTCGTGGAGCCGTTCCTTCCGGAAGAGGTTTCGAAGCCTGCCATTTTCAAATTTAACTCCTCGATGATGCCGATCCTTTACTATTCGGTTACAGCCGAAGAGAGCTACCCGGCATTGGAGCAGATCCTGGATGAGAAGATCGTCAACCCTCTCAACCGGATCGATGGTGTGGGGGCAGTGGGGATCAACGGGGCTCCCGGAAGGGAGATCCAGATCGACATCGACCCGCAGAAACTGGAGGGATACAGTCTGACCGTTGAGATGGTCGCGGCTGTCCTGAACGCAGAGAACATGAACCTGCCGGCGGGGAACATTGAAATGGGGCTGATGGATTATCCGATCAGGATCCAGGGTGAATTCAAAGAGAGTGAAGAGATCAGGAACATTGTACTGTCGAGTTACAACGGGCAGACCGTATACCTGAGTGACATTGCCACAGTGAAGGACACCATCCGTGACATGACCTTTGACGAAAAGATCAACGGAAAGACCGGTCTCAGGGTGGTGATCCAGAAGCAATCGGGTGCAAATACAGTAAAGATCTCAGACGACATCAAGGAGTTGATGCCAAAACTGCTGGAGACACTGCCCCCCGATGTGGAGATCAGCCTGTTTTTCGATTCATCCGATTTCATCCGGGGTTCGATCAACAACCTGACAAAATCTTTGCTTTTCGCAGCGATCTTCGTAGTTCTCGTGGTACTGTTCTTCCTGGGCAGGTGGCGGGCAACCTTTATTGTGATCCTGACCATCCCGATCTCGCTGATCGTCTCATTTGTCTACCTGTTCATTACCGACAACTCGATCAATATCATCTCCCTCTCCTCCCTGTCCATTGCGATCGGGATGGTGGTGGACGATGCAATCGTTGTCCTGGAAAATATCACTAAGCACGTAGAGCGGGGAAGCAGTCCGCGCGAAGCTGCCATCTATGCCACGAATGAAGTCTGGCTGGCGGTCATCGTCACCACCCTTACTGTGCTTGCAGTTTTCCTTCCTCTTACACTGATACCGGGTCTTACGGGAATGCTTTTCAAGCAGCTTGGCTTCGTGGTTTCCATCACCGTGGTGACATCCACCATTGCCGCCATAACGCTTACTCCAATGCTTGCATCAAAACTGCTCAAACTTCGTGAGCGGACAAAGAAGGCGGGACGATTCTCATATTCCAGGACCATAGACAGGTTCCTGAACTGGTTGAACGAGGCGTATGCCGGAACTCTGCGCAGGGCATTGAAGGTAAGATGGGCCGTGATCATCGGCGCATTTCTGATCTTCTTTCTCTCCATCGGACTGGTCAAAAATATCGGGTTCGTGGTCTTCCCTGAAGCAGATGAGGGACAGTTTACCGCGATGATCGAACTTCCCACAGGCACAAGGGTGGATGAATCCTCACGTATTGCCAGGAAAATCGACCACTTCCTGACAGACAGCTATCCGGAGATTGACCTGCTGAGCACCTCCACGGGTGCAGATGACCAGGGCGGTATCACTTCCCTGTTCATGGAATCCGGAACACATATCATCAATATCTCTGCGAGCCTGGTGGACCAGGAGGAGCGTGAACGTGATGTATGGGAGATCAGCAACGACCTGAGGGAATATCTTGCGACCATCCCGGAGATCGTTACCTATAACGTTGTCCCCAATGGGGGGATGGGAGCAATGATGGACAACAATATCGCAGTTGATATATTCGGATACGATTTCTCGAAGACATCACGAGTGGCCGAGGAGCTGGCAGACAGCCTGCGACTGGTTGAGGGTGCCACCAACGTATCCGTCAGCCGGGATCCGATCAAACCGGAGTTGCAGATCATACCCGACAGGGAAAAAATGGCAATGCACGGTCTGAACACCTACACCCTTGCCAATGCTGTAAGGAACAGGATCGAAGGTCCGTTCATGAGAAAATACCGTGAAGAGGGGAACGAATATGACATCGTCATCAGGTTTGAAGAGGAGGATCGCAACTCAATTTCGGACATCTATAACATCCAGCTCACCAACCAGCAGGGCCAGTCTGTAAGACTCAGGGAGGTGGCAACCATTGAGGAGTACTGGGTGCCACCGAACATTGAGCATAAAAGCAGACAGCGAATCGTATCTGTGACAACCACCCCTTACAAGGTGCCTGTCAATGTTTTGTCGGCCCAACTCGACAGGATCATCGGCAATATCGATGTTCCACAGGATGTGTATATCGAATCAGGTGGTGCCGTTGAAGATATGGCCGACACCTTCAGGGACCTCGGTCTCCTGCTGCTGATGGCCGTGGTGCTGGTATATATCGTGATGGCATCACAGTTTGAATCCTTTAAAATGCCATTTATCATCATGTTCTCCATCCCGTTTGCCTTTACCGGGGTGATACTGGCACACCTGTTCACAGGGATTACCATGAGTACCATCTCACTCGTTGGAGGTGTCATGCTGATCGGTATCGTGGTGAAGAATGCCATCGTGCTGGTGGATTACATCAACCTGATGCGCGACCGCGGATATGAACTGAAGGAGGCGATCATCCTTTCGGGAAAATCCAGGCTGCGGCCTGTTCTGATGACCTCATTCACCACGATGCTGGGGATGTTGCCACTGGCATTGAGCACAGGTGACGGCTCCGAGATATGGAGCCCGATGGGGATCGCGGTCATAGGCGGACTCATTTTTTCAACATTCATTACGCTGATCCTGGTCCCGGTTGTCTACAGCTGGTTCGTTGGAACCAAGTCGAGAAAAAGGATCAAGCGCTATGAATTTCTTAACGGAGACAATATTGCTGAAGCATAACGGTGCTCATCCCCCGGTGAAATTTCCGGGGGATGATTCCATAATACTTTAATTAAACCTGCACCTGTCTGCACACAACAATTAAGATAAAACAAAGACCATGAAAGCAGTTTTCATCGTATATAACCAGGCACACACCGAAAAGGTAGAGTATATTTTCGAAAAACTGGCCATCCGTGGATTCACCAGGTGGACCGATCTGACCGGGCGCGGAAGCGTTAGCGGAGATCCCCATTTGAATACCCACACCTGGCCTGAACAGAATACAGCAAGGCTCACGATCGTTGAGGACATTATGGTACCAAAATTCCTCGACGCTGTAAAAAAAATGGACGAGATCAACAAGGATGTGGGGGTCCGGGCATTCGTATGGAATATTGAACAGGCCTACTAAAGAGGACCCGGGACAATCATGCCTTGATGGTGAAATGTGAACCGATAGTGTCTGCTTCCTGTTTCTGCGTTACCGTAACAAATCGCACTATCGCTGGTTCGTTTAAAACACCTGTATCTGTCGTTAAACAAATCAGATTGTAGAGCTTCCTTCTGCTTTTTCTGTTAAATTTACACTCCGAAAAAGATGATGATATGAAAAGAATTCTTATCAGCCTCGTGGGATTCCTGCTGATCTCATCATGTGTCAGCAAGACCGAACAAAAGGCCAAAAGTGCGGGCCAGGAGATCTGGTTCAGTGAATCGACCTATAATTACGGGGAGATCGAACAGGGAAGTGATGGTCTGTACACAATTGATTTCAAGAACATTGGGGAAGAAGCGATCGTGATCAACAGGGTCAGGAGCTCATGTGGCTGTACGGTGCCCTCATGGCCACGAAAACCCATCGAACCAGGTGCTACCGGTGAGATAAAGGTGAAATACAATACCGAACTCACAGGGTCATTCATGAAGTCGGTAACCGTCTATTCAACTGCTGAAAATTCACCGGTCAAACTGACCATCAGGGGGAAGGTTTTACCGACAGAAACATCTGAAAATGAAGAGGAACAATAGCTGTCAATTTGAGTTGCTCATAAAATAATTAAACCATGCCCGGAATATCCGAAAAAGGGATGGCCATGCCGGCCTCCCCCATCCGAAAACTTGTCCCTTTTGCCGAAGCTGCGAAAAGTAAAGGGAGAAAGGTCTACCACCTTAACATCGGTCAGCCCGACATCGTCACACCAAAAGTGGCCCTGGATGCAGTCAGGAACATGAAAGAGGTGGTGATCGAATATAGTCATTCAGCAGGTATAGAAAGCTACAGGAGAAAGCTTGCAGACCACTACAGGAAGATCAACATCGATGTGGATCATACAGAGATCATGGTCACAACCGGGGGCTCTGAAGCGATCAGTTTTGCCCTGATGTCAACGGTTAATCCGGGTGAAGAGGTGATCTGCCCCGAACCCTTCTATGCCAATTACAATGGATTTTCAACCGCTGCGGGTGTGAAGGTTGTCCCCATCACATCCTCCATAGATGATGGGTTTGCTCTTCCCGGGATCAGCGAGTTTGAAAAAGTGATCACTCCTAAAACAAGGGGCATCATCATCTGTAATCCGAACAACCCCACCGGGTATCTCTATTCGGAAGAGGAGATCAGGCAACTGGGTGAAATTGTAAAGAAGCATGACCTCTACCTCTATTCGGATGAGGTGTACAGGGAATTCTGTTACGACGGTAAAAACCATTTTTCGGCCATGTACCTGGAGGGACTCGAAGAGCATGTAATCATGATGGATTCTGTCTCCAAAAGATACAGCATGTGCGGTGCACGAGTTGGTGCATTGGTGACAAAAAACCGGGCTGTGCTTGATACAGCCATGAAATTTGCACAGGCAAGACTGAGTCCGCCCTCCTTCGGTCAAATTGCCGGGGAGGCCGCACTGGATACGCCGGACACCTACTTCGAATCGGTTTACAACGAATACATTGAAAGGCGTGACTACATGGTCGGTGCACTGAATGAAATGCCAGGTGTAAAGTGTCCGACACCTGGTGGTGCATTTTATACAGTGGTTGAGCTCCCGGTTGACGATGCCGATCGCTTTGCCGAATGGATCCTGAGCGAGTTTGATCATGACAACCAAACGGTCATGATGGCACCTGCAAGTGGGTTCTATTCAACGCCGGGACTCGGAAAGAAGGAGGTGCGTATTGCATATGTCCTGAAAAAAGAGGACCTCGAAAAAGCAATGGAAACACTTGCTGAAGCGCTGAAGGCATATCCCGGCCGGGAATAACAAGTTGCAACAAACAATCGTTACTCGTTTGCGTTTTACATGAAACGCACATTATGACTATGGCACCGAAAGACAAACCTGTTATTGCAGGTCAGCGTTCCATTAAACTGGAGATGAAACCAGGCACCTATTTCTGGTGTGCCTGCGGAAGGAGTAGCAATCAACCCTTCTGCGACGGTTCTCATTCAGCTACGGATATCCTGCCGTTGCGTGTGGATATACAGGAAGAACAACGGGTAAAATGGTGCAGTTGCAAAATGACCAAAACGCCTCCCTATTGTGACAATACACACCGGGAGCTGCCCGGGTATGAGGGATAGTTTCCAGTCGGCAGTGGGCAGTCGGCAGTGGGCAGTCGGCAGTCGGTAGTGGGCAGTCGGCAGTCGGCAGTCAGCAGTCAGCAGTCATGCGACCGGAGGAAGACTGGTCCCGATGAGCGACATTTGGAGCGCTTCGGGCCGGCGCTGCCCTGAGCTGTCAGAAGGGCTGTCAGGAGACGAAGGTTCCGAACTTCTTTTCAAGCGCTGCAAACCTGTAATCAAAGATCTCTTTCAATTGTCGTCTGATGAGCATCCTGTTGGCAATCACTCCGAGAAAACCGAAGGGAGGTCTGTAGGATACAATATCCTTCATCAGTACCCCGCCATCCACCGGTTCTATGAAATGTGCATGGTGCCACATGGCATACGGACCGCTTCGCTGTTCATCAACGAAGTAGCGACCTTCACTGACATGCGTGATCTCTGTGACCCAGTTCATCCGGATGCCAAAAAGTGGCTTGACCCGGTATGAGATGATCATGCCGGGGTACATTTTTCCTGGCAGGTCACCGGAGGTTATATCGAAACCCATATAGGAAGGCGTGATCTTCTTCAAATTGGCTGGTGAAGAGATAAAATCCCAGACCTCTGCCATGGAGGCTGGAATTCTCTGTTCTGTCTTTAACTGGTAAAATGCCATATTCTTTACGATTAAAAAGCGGGTGAACGCCTCTGCACTCACCCGCTTCACCTAACCCAAATCATGAACGCTTATGAAACAAAGGTCATTATACTTTTTGTTTAACTTTGACCTTTATATGTTAAACAGAAAAGCGTTGTATTTGTTCACAAAAGCAAGAAAAAAATAAAAATCTGGAAAAATGCCTGTTGATTACCTGGGGAGTACCTTATAGGTATGCGGTAATAGCTGCGGATGTGATACTTTAACAATATAGAGTCCGGTGCCTGGCTGAAAGGGCAATTCAACCTGGTTCGAGCTACCGGATACTTCCTTTTTAAAACACAGGGCTCCTCCGGCAGAATAGATTTCTATTGATGTTCCTCCGGGGAGTTTTCTTGAGAACCTGACAACAGGACCCTCAAGCGGCACAGGATAGATCCTGGTTTCTTGGAAGTAATTAACCGGGACAGTATTTGTCTCTTCAAGTACTTCCACGATGAGTGATGCACTGAGTTCGTTGTCCTGGTTACTTGTGAAGCTGATCTCCGTGATTCCTGTAGCATATGCCGCCACCATACCTGTCTGGGTTACCGCTGCGATTTCAGCAACCGACGATGTCCATGCACCCGATTTATCAGCTGCATCTGAAGGAACAAAGGTAACGTGCAGCAACTTGTAATCCCCTGGATAAAGCTTTACTGTGTCATATTCAAAATCCAGGCTTTCAAGCAATACAGGATCAGGGGCCCTCTGAAAAAGGAGGTAATTAATGTTGAATCCGGAATTGACAACAGAAAAGTTAAATACAGAATCATCCGGGGTCAGATGAATGATCTCGTCCAGTTCCTGATCACGCCAGGTGATCCAGCCACCGGTGCTGGAAGCAAGTGAAGAGACGCTCCTATCCCCAACAATGATCTTATATAATCCCTGCGTAGAGGGAGCAGCAATGTTGGCTGTCACAATGTAATCTGCCTCTTCCTGTACATCAATGCTGTAATTTGCCCAGTCTCCCTCACCCAGCCATCCAAGATATTCTGTTCCGTCAAATTCAGTATCCCCTGTCCGGATACGCCCGGAAGAACTCACATCAAGGGAGCTGATGTAGTGCTCCATCTCTACCTTCCCCGGGATCACATTTTCAGATGCGACGACGATCACTACTGTATCGGCAACACCATTGCTTCCTTTGGCTACAGCGAAGGTGATACCCTGGCTCCCGGATCTGCCCTGCCCATATTCATCGAGTGCCAGGATAGCGGTGTTTTCCGTCTGCCATACAAGCTTCTTGTCAGATGCATTTACCGGATCAAACAGGACCTGGAGGGAAATTTCTTCATTGGGATCCAATCTGATGGTATCTTTTACCTCCCCGGAACCTGTTTCAACGATCTCGATTCCAAGGAGCTCAAAAAAAGGGAGCACTTTGACAAATAGTGTATCTGCTGCATCTGATTCGGCTGCACTTACAACAATACTGGTTTCGCCCTCCCCGGCACCTGTAATGATCCCCCGCTCATCCACTATGGCAATGTCGGTATCCAGGCTGGACCATGTAATATTTTGATTCGATGCATTGAAGGGAAAGACATTGACATGCACCGAATCTGACAATCGATCAGAGATGGTGATGCTGTCCCTCTCCAGTAAAATATTCTCCAATTGTACGCTGGCTACGTCTTCCCAAAGAGAAAGATACCCGTAGGTCGCTGTTGCAGGCCCCATTGTCTGATGCACCGTAAACTCATTTGTTTCGACACAACCACCCCAGTCAAAATAAACTTCGTGTGCAGGCCACAGGACAGGTTTTCCAAATACACTGTATGGGTACAAAGAGTTTTGCTGCATTGCATTGGTTCCCGTCCATGCCACATTGATCGATACCCCGTATACGATAGTGCCTGGTATGGAAGTTCCTTCAGCATCCGGGTTCAGCTCCTTGATGGCTTTTGTATCCGTCGCCAGCAGTTGCTGTGCTGCATCCTCCGCACCTATGGATTCAGCACCCGTGATCCACGTAAGATTCATCGGATTTCCTCCATTGTAATAGTCTGCCGTGGTATACAGGTAATCAAGGATCTCCGGGTCCCTGGTAAGGTAATGTGCCATGATCACATCAAGCAGGACGGGAGCGGATGATTCACCCAGCCACAGGCGATCTGTATTATTCCTGATAACCCGTGTTGCGTTGTTTTCTACGCCAGACAGACCGGAATTCTCAGCCCAGTTGATCACCGCCTGTTTCTGCATCTCTTTCAGTTCAAAATCCATGTTTGAACGGTTGGTGGTCACATACAGCCAGGTGGCATAACTTTGAGAATTTCCTGCATTCGGCTCATCTACGTAGGTGTGCAGTTTGTAATCGTCCAGGTATTGTTTCTCCCCGGTAAGTTTAAAAAGCGCCGCCGCTGCATATGCTCTTTCAAGATGTAACGAATCGGCATTCACTGCCCACTCGTAATGTGCCTTGGCTGAATTAGTCAATGTATCCACCTCTTCCATCCGATCGATTAGCGTCAGGCAGTAGGCAAGATGCGCTTCACCACCAGCAAGCAGGTAGGTGGGCTGTGCCTCTTCTCCATAGGCATACCATTGGTCGTATCGCTCCTCGTCCCACGAAGGACTTCCGTTGTGACCTGTGGTCTCCAGTCCACCGCAGGCACCCCCGGTGGGTCCGCCGAGGTTGCGATAAAAATCAATTACCCAGCGCGCCTCATCCAGGAAGTCCGGGATTCCGTTTCCGCTTTCCGGGATATTGTATTCATCGTCTTTAAAACTTCCGGGAGCCAGTTCAAACACCTGCAACATGTTTCGGGCGATCCTGAAATGGTTTGGGTTTTTGTCATAATCGCCTGCATCAAAATATCCACCGACTCCCCAGTCGTCATTCATCCATGGTTGCCGGTTGTTGGGCATGTTCCATTCCGTGGCGTTTGCCGGCAGGTCAGAGAATGCATTTTTTCCCCTGGAATACAACCGGGTACTGTAGGTTACTGAATAGTTACCACCATTGGTCACCCCGGGAATGTGATCTGCAGGCTTGATCCAGTCGGTATGCTCCAGCGTACGCTCCGGTCCGCTCCTGTAATGATACAATCCGCGTGAGGTCAAACGCACCAGGTCTTTATATACATTACGATCCACCCTGAAAACGTCGGAAGTGCCAATTCCATCAATAACCAGCCGGAAGACCCCCTCCTGTGAAAAGTCAGAAAAATCACATTCCCACACCGGGGAGCCATACAGTCCCTCCGGCATCACCTGGTCTTTTGAGTCCCTGGCATTATTGGTTTCCTTCTCCATTCTGAATGCTACGGTTCCCGTATATACCACCTGCTCACTCACCGTGTCGATGAGATGGAATTCAGCCCCTTCATAGGTCGTCATATCTGCCGCTCCCAGGGTTCCCATCCATTGGTGCAGGTAGGCATATTTCTTCCGTGCATCGGGATTGTAGCCGATATGGTTCAGGTGGATTGATTCGGAGTTGACCTTCTCCTCTTCGAAAACAAATGTAAAGCCATCCCCGGAGGCCAGAGAAGGATAGGTAACAGTGTAGGTGCTCCCCGGATTCAATGAATGGGGCAACTCAAGGTACATCCAGTACTTGGTGCTGTTTCTCCATTTCTTGGATTTCCTGCCAACAGCCAGGGGAGGTTGCGCTGCAGAATAGTCGGGATCGTCCGGACTTGAAATTTCATACGTGCTTGCCTGTTCAGCAGTACTCACGCTGATCCCCTCAAACCATAAAAGAAGATATTCAGAATTTACGGTACTGTATTCCAGTAAGCTGCCAGCTTTTACATGCGTGTTGAATATAATCAGCAGGACAAGGATCAATAGTCTTCTCATTTTCAAACTTTTATTAAAAGCGCTGTAAATCTACTCTTTTGACAATAAGAATACAAGGCAGGTCTCACCAATCCTCCATATTTTAAATGGGTCAAAACAGGGCAGAATTGCCCTTTCCGGCCATCATCCTCACCGGAGTGTCAGGCCGTCACAGCAACGATGCGGTGTGCCAGAGATCCCTTCACCGTAAATGTGATGTAGTCGGATTTTTCGACAGACTTTCTCTGCACATCCACAGGATGATCATCAATTGTCACCTCTGTAATGGTCTTTCCTTTCGGTACCGGGAGCTCCACGCGGGTTTCTTCACCGCTTCCCGTAAAATCAATGACCAGTCGTTTCCCTTTCCACTGGTACTCATAGCTGAGATACCCGCCTGATGCTTCGTATTTGGCATGTACCTTCACCGCTTTTACACCGGCTGCATTCCAGCGCGGTGCAAGCCTGGCCTTGTTGAAAGCAACCCCGGCATCCCTTACACCGGCAAGACCTTCCATCAATCCATACATACATTCAGCTGCTGCCCAGTGCTGCGGGATCGTGGACAGGATATTGGGTTTAAAATAGACCTCCTTATCCGACAGTGTCAGTCCGAGGATCATCCATTTCGAATGATCTTTCTGCGCCTCAAAACGAAGATCTTTTACCACCTTTCCCGGTTCCGGGTTGTTCATCCCATAGATCACGACGCCAACCTTTGGCGATTGGTTGTTCGCTCCGATCCAGGCAGTATGCAGGTATTGCATATCTTTTTTTGACAAAGACACTTCGGGCAGCCACCAATTCTTTACTGATACAGGAAGACCACTGCCACCCACCGAGGAGATGTATTTTGTCACGGAAGACCCGTCGGCATAGTTCCAGGTCATGCTGCCTGCAATGGCCCCGCCACCCATACAATGCAGGAAATAGAGGGAACCTGCCTTCCTGTTGATGCCGATCACTGCATCTTTTCGATATCCTTCAACTCCCGAGATCGCCAGCACAGATCTCCGTCCATTGCTTACCGGATCCACAATATCGAATGGAATATCTTTAAACACCTGGTTCCCTGTCGGGAATTCATGCAGGTCATTGTCCCCTTCATTGGTCCATCCCATGACTCCTTCGGGTTTTTTACCTGTGCCAACAATGTCGGCATTTGCCAGCTCCCTGAGATCAAGCTTTTCAAAGGTCCGCTCCGGTGCCTCTTCAATGGCCCCCTTGTAGCAGCCGTGTAAAATCCGGTCTGTTTTGATGGCAAGTTCACGGATCCTCCGCAGGATATCCACGCCATACACTTCGAACCCGTGTTCGAAACAGGCCAGTGCCAGTTCCCCTGCCGCAATGGGTGACACGCCCCCATTCATATAGTTCCATTTTTTGGCCGACCACCCTTTTTCAAATGGTGGATAGCAGCAGTACCACTCCCCCGGTGAGCTCTTCGGCATTTCACCCCTGATCCGCTGATACGTCTGAATGATCGATTTCACCTGCTCATGCCCCATCAAACCCCTGTTCAGGATCCATGCATTTGACATGGTCACCTGCTTTGTTTCATCCGTCCCCCCAAAATCACGCTCCACCTCCGGCTCCTCGGGAACCCAGTGGCGATAGAATTCGCCATTCCACGACAGGTCATCGATCCGCTGTTTGATCTGCTTTGCCACCTCTCTCGCCTTCCCGGCTTGCTCATTCCATTGTGCATAATCCAGCATCTCCGCAAGATAATTGCAACTTTGTGCAAATCGCACGTTATCGGCATACAGGATCCCGAAATGTGATTTATCCAGGTACACACGCATCGTATCCCCGGAGATCTTCGTGTCATAATCGGACTGGAAATCCCAGATATCAATCGTGTACCCCCGCTTTGTCAGGTTGAATTTCTCGCTCCAGCGATAGGGATCGGTAAGCGTGTAGTTCATTGCCCTGAGCATGCTGTCCAGCTTTGTCATCATCCACCTGTCGTCACCCGTTGCTTTCCAGGTGTGGTACACCGCCTCCATGTATGTAAACTCGGCCATGTTTTCAACGGGTACACGTACAAACAGACTGCTCGAGTCGGGATCTTCGGGAACCGTCACGAAATTCCCGTAATCGAACCTCCGTACCCAGGGACCTCTCGGATCCCGGGGATGCTTGTAATTGTCATGGATCATGCCATCCTCGCGCTGCCCTTCAGTATACAGGTCCACCCCCGATTTCAATTCCGGTTCAAAATAGCGCATGCCCAGCATGGCATACATATGGTCCTGGAACCAGCTTGAGAACTGGAGGTAGTGATCTCCATTCATCCTTTTAAGTGCTCCCCTGTTGTAGCTGGACCCCATCAATGTATATTTCAGGATCTCCATCAGGTCGGAAAACTCCCCACCATCATCCTCGATCCCGGTCCTGCAATTCACCGGGAATGTTGCCATATCGACGGGATTGCCCCACCTGTTCTCGAATACCACCTGGTGGATCCCCAGCACTCCGGCGGCCTTGAACCTGATGAATGCTGTTGCTTCTGTCCTGAAATACTCGTTGAAGGCCCCGTCATAGACAATGATGGTTCCGTTTTCCGGGGATGAGATGGATACCGTCTCCAGCGGCTCAAAATAGCTGCCCGACGAGGGCGGGGTGAGCCGGATCTCATCGCCGTCCTTCGGACCCTCCATCATTTTCCCGCGATCAATGCCCAGGAGTCCGTTTGCTCCCACAGTGGCAAATCCCCCTGCAATCAATGACTTTTTCAAAAACTCTCTCCTGTTGTCCATAGTCAGTTTGTAATTTTAGTTATTTGACGTCCTCAATTTCAGCATGCACAATAAAATCCCCGGTACATTCCACCAGGAGTTGATGCATTGCAGTCCCGGGCAGTTTTGTTATGCTGAATGGTATTTCGTCTCCTCCGGGAGTGCGAATTTTCACCGAAGCACGATCCGGGTTTTCAAACACCAGCTCAGCACTTACAGGGCTCGACATCCTGAAGATCACCTCACCGGGATTCTCTTCCACATCCAGCAGCCTGGCAGATGAACTGTACAGCCTGAATCCATCCTGCTTAGCGGTGCGTGAGACCACGATCTCATTCCTTCCAAAACGCATTTTGCTATCGGGAATCTGCAACGAATAGGGAATATGCGCTCCATTGAGGGTAAAGCTTTCCACTACGTCACCCTTGCCGGAGGCGAAGATATCAAATGAAGAAAGCCTGAACCTGAAATCCAGTAATGTATCCACATTTTCGCTGGCCCTTACCCCAATCCCCATGGGCATACTCTGCATCGCCTGGGCCACGGTGGAGAAAAAGAAACTGCTGGCCGAGAACGGGAGTCCCCGCCAGGATTCAACAGCAGTGTAATATTCAGTCAGCGCACCCTTCATGGGGTATTTCTGTGATAAAACCATCGCTTCCTCAACCTCATCCGACAACATCTCCAGGTAGTCATCCGACGACATCCCGTATTCATAAAGGACCCTGGAAAGTGTGTTCCACGGACAGTATCCATACGTTCTTATGCCCGGCCACTTTTGGACAGTCAGCCTGGCGGAATTCAGCTGCAGATCGGGCACAGGAAAGAAAGGACCCGTTGAGACGGCCCATGCATATTCCCAGTAATCAGCCCCCGTGGCAAAGGGTTGCCAGTATACCGAACCATCTTCAAATTCCTGGTACTCGGCATACAAAGTATGATCTGAGGTCGCATACTTTTCAAGGAGCGTCTGCCTGATTGCATTTTCAATGAGCGCATATCTTTCACTTCGTTCGTGATCAGCATCGGGTCTGCGCGCGAGCATGATCCTTGCCATCTTCAGCAAGTTAAATGTATTCACCTGGTTGTAAAGACTGCCTGCAACACTTAATACCTTGTCGTTATCCTGGAGGTGATGGTTGTTGATCTCAAAATTGCCATTGACCACATCATAGCCAAAATAGGGATTGCTCTTAAGCGGGGTCTCCCCCCTGGTATCACTTAGAACCATCTGCTTATCTTCATCCCAAACATCCTCCAGGTAATGATCAATCACTTCGAGCAGCAGGTCAAACTCCGGACCTTTTACCAGGTCGGTATTCCCCGTAGTCTCCAGGTATGTGAACATTGAGAGGGTGGCATAGTAAACCCCGTCATCTTCATTCTTTGTCCAGCGTGTCCCGACAATCTGTTGAAAACCCGGTATCTTTTCCCCGTTCTCCTTTGTGAGGATGTTGGGATTGTTGAGCAGAAACCTGGTCCATATCCTGATCAATTCCGGATTACCGGCCCTGGCCATCTGTGCGCTTGTCATTGATCCGTCCCTGACCCAGATCAGGTAATAGATCCGGTTGATCGCACCGAAACATGCTCCTCCTTCATCGATACCGGAATAGATGATCCGGCGATTCAGGTCCAGGATCTCCTGGATATCCGGCTCATTGAATTTTAGCCGACTGGTCTGTGTGAATGGCGCAATGATCTTTTCATTCCTTTCAAGCAGCGACCGGAAATCCATTTCCCCAAGTTTCCCGATTACCCGGTTTACCTGCATCCTGTTCTCTTCTCCACCGAATAAAAGCACTTCGTTTTCGAAGACCTGTAACACATAGTCCCCGGATGCAGTCACGCGAAACCGGTTCTCCTCGAATCCCTTGAAGCTGACAAATGAGACGATCTCCTCTCCCCTGTCAATAAATTTCTCGGTGAGCAATCCGTCTTCAACGATAAAATCATTGTGCGGTCTGATGGTAATCAGTATCGGGGCCCTCGAAACCAGTGCGAAGGCATTTTCATCTGCAATGTTGATCATTTTGATGCTCCCCTTTGCTTCCCAGGGGGTCTTGAATCCCAGTTGAGTGAAAAACGGATCATAGTTCCATTCATTGATATACTCCACTTTCAGCTGCGGAAGGCTAAACTCCGGGAATAGCACAGTATAATTGTCCCTGTTGGAAAAATTCCTTGCCTTGTAGTCTTTGCGACGAAAGGCATTGGGTTTATAAACAACCTCTATGTCCGCCCTGTCTTCAAAGAAGAGCATTGTGGCCCGGTTCCCGCACCTGTTCTGCAGGATGATATTCCGGGGAGCCTCCTCTACCATTGGTTTTGTATAAGGTCCGCCCATGGAACCACCGGTGTTCTTTTGCTGTCCGTCCAGACCGAAAGCAAATAACAAGAGTAGTACCTGTAACAGGATTATCCGCTTTGTATTCATTATTTCAGTGTATTATGATATCAAATATGAGGTAAACCAGCTGAATCATACCTTGTATCTCATCAACTCATTACTCATCTTCGATCCGCTCATTCCCCCACGGATTGCTCTCCTGACCCGCATTTTTTCTCCATTCATGCCGCCAGCGGTGAATATCGATCATATTGATCACCGGCATTGGTTGACGCTCCTCTTTTGAGGGTATCGGCGCAAGCTTAACAGGTTCATCCTGGTACCAGTAGGCTACACTGGCGAGCTCCAGGGTCAGGTAATTGTAATGCCCGTGCTCGATGGTGAACCGGATGGACTCATCAAAGAAGATGGGATCTTCGATATGGAACCTGTATACATGCGTTCTTCCCATCCATCCAAGCTGATCGGGGACCCGTCCGTAACCGAAATAGGGATGCTGGTAGATCTCGTTGGGACACCAGCTGGTGTTAAAATAATCCTCTGTTCCCGTGCCGTGAAGGGTAGATTTTTCATCACCATCAATAAAGAACATGTCATCACCCTCTCCGTACCAGATCGGTGTGGGACAGTTCACAAAATAATTCACTCCTACATAGTGTCCCTTCCCTTCTGTTTCCATAAAGAGATAATTCCGTTCCCCTTTTGGGTTTTTTCCGGGGGGCGAATCCAGGATGTCCCATTCATTCTCCCCTTCCTCAGCCGCTTCCGTGACCTGGTGGTTGTACCAGGCATGGAAATAGGCCAGGTCATCGGCAGGTTTTTTCAACTCAACATAATCGATGTAGTAATAGAAAGCGCTGATCTCTGCATCGGCCTGGTTTTCAATTTCAATCCTCGCCCCTTTTGCAAAGGGCATTTTGAAATAACTCACCAGTGCATTTCCTTTTACAGGTGCTGCTGCCAGGGGCATGGATACATACTTGTAGGTCTCGTCCCAACCCTGTCCGAAGAACGGTCCGATGGGACTTTCCACCGATGGATATTCATTGCCATCCCAGTACATCCGCAAAATGATGTCCGACCTGTTGAGTTTCGGTGCCTCAGGGGCAATGGTGATCCATATATGGTTGATCATTCCGGCCCCCTTGATATCACAAAGCGTCAGCTTTTCCCCCGGGGCGATGTGTTCAACCCTGTCGTTGTTGCCCCCCGACCGGTCGTAGCTGCTGATCCTTTTGCTTTTGACATCCTGCTTGATTGTTGCCAGGTTTTCCATGTTAGACTGACCTGCAACGGAGAGGCTGAAGATGCAACCTGTCACCACCATCACAGCCAGGCTAAAAAAATGCTTTTTCATGTCATATAAGTTTAGTTAGTTGGCTAAAAACTGAACCGAAAGATACTAAAATGTACAGGCATATTCAATTGATATCACCCTGAACATACGGGCTGATGTACCCTGGCCTGTCTTCAAGACACGCCACTTACGGGGCATTTCATGGTACGAACCGGGTTGACCAGGCTCAAAAAAAAACTTCTTGTAAGATTGGCGAAGGGAATATCAGAACAGGTGTGCAAACCGGAGAACCGCTCCGCCCGGCACCAATCCCAGGTGCATGTCACCCAGGAAATCCAGCCGGTTGTCTCTCTGTATAAAATACATGACTCCGTCAAAAAGAAATAAAAATCCACCCTGCAGGACCAGGGAGCTCCCGTATCCTTTGAGCATATCAGGCCTTTTTTTATTGGCGGCGGAGAGGTGACGCAGCAGGAAGCCTGTGCCCACATATGCTACATCCAGACCGGCATTGATCAGGAATAGTTTCTCGTAAAGCATGTGCTGGTCCATCAGTTCCTGGGGAGACATCCGCAGGGGCTCCATCTGTGAAAATGCATAGAAACTGTATCCGGCGATCCCCAGGTTGACCGTATTCCAGAAGAAATTCATCTGGTGAAAGTATTTTGCGGAGCCATCAGCTTTCGCCCATCCGGTGGCACCGGTAGCCAGGTTCGCCAGGGCCCATCCTCCCAAAACATACATACCGGTTCGGTTGGTGGACATGCTCTCATTAAAGAATTGCTGAAATCCTCCCTGTGCATGGATTGGAATGAGTATCGCCAGGAATATAATCAGTATGTATGCTCTTTTCATGGGTGTCATCTTAACGTTAGAATGGATAACAAAAAAGCAGGTCAGGTTGTTTGCCACGGATTATCTCCTCAGTGACCAACATGATGCCAGTCTAAGCACAATCAGTTGGGCGGACGACAAACGGACATGCACAATTCAAAATACACAAGCCACTAATCTGCATACAACAGGTACTTTTCCCTCATCTGTTTATAAGATGCAAGGTCTGACTGCCATGACCGGCGTATCTCCTGTTCGGACCAGCCATTAATGATCTGCTTCTTGAGTGCATCCGTTCCGGCAAGGAGATCAAAGAATGGTTTGAAAAACTGTTGTTTATCAGGAAATGCTGCATAGGCCTCCAGCAGCCATTTCAGCTCGATCTGGTTCCACCCTGCATCGGGTACGTAGTTCCTCAGGTCTTTCCCATAGCAGGTATCCCCTTTGAATTTGGGGTGCATTTCCATTCCTTCGATGCTCCTGGGGACAAATGAATAATCTCCTGGCAGATCGGGATGACCGAACACCTCGAATGGATGCAAGGTCCCCCTGCCTTCACTGATCACTGTTCCTTCAAAAAAACAGGTAGAGGGATAGATCCGGATGGTATGGTCATTGGGCAGGTTTGGAGAGGGTTTCACCGGGAGTGCATAGTTGTCGGCATGCGTATAATTTTTACAGGGAATCACGGTAACATCACACTGCACTTCGTCTCTGAGCCATTTTTCTCCATTGATCATCCCTGCGAGCTCTCCCATGGTAAGTCCGTGTACCACCGGTATCGGGTGCATCCCCACAAAAGAAGAAAAGGCAGGCTCCAGTATGGATCCGTCCACATAGTTCCCGTTCGGATTGGGACGGTCGAGGATGATCAGCGGGATACCGTTCTCAGCACAGGCCTCCATCACGTAGTGCATTGTAGATATGAAGGTGTAGAACCTGGCACCCACATCCTGTATGTCAAATATGACCAAATCAATATCCTGCAGCTGGGCAGCCGAAGGTTTCTTGTTGCGTCCATACACCGAAACGATCGGAATTCCTGTCCGGCTGTCCACTTCATCCGCTACAGCCACACCATCATCGATGTTCCCGCGAAAACCGTGTTCGGGTGCAAAGACCCTGGCAATCCGGAAATCATAGTCTGCCATGGAGAGCGTCAGCAGGGTATCAACCAGGTGAACCTCCCCAACGACAGAGGTCTGGTTGGCCACCAATGCAATATTCTTCCCTTCGATCAACGGAAGATACCGGGTGATCTGTTCGGCGCCGGTGCTGATTTCTTTCATCTGTCCATTGCAGGAATTAAAGATCAATAATACGATATAGACCCATAAGATTCTCATCATTTCACATACTGTAGCCCAAATATATTGTTTATTCCTGAAAGATGATGCCTGTATGGAAGCAATGCCTGCTCCAATTATGTACAAAGCTTCATGTGTGCAGCTGGCGCACCTGTTATTCGGACTTCGGCCACATGAGCTCGGCTGTTGCCTCGGTTCAGCATACAATCACAGGCGAAAAAGAATATGAAAGGGCCCGATCTCCGAAAAGATGACTATTTTTGATTTTCAGGAGAAAAAATTGAATACTGAATTATTCATAGCCAGGCGGATCATTGGCCACAGGGGGGAACGGAAGCGGTTTTCCAGCTCAATTGTGGGGATTGCCACATTTGGGATCGCCCTTGGGCTGGCGGTGATGATCGTGGCGGTGGCCATTGTGACGGGGTTCAAGAATGAGATCTCCAACAAGGTCATCGGGTTTGGGTCGCATATCCAGCTGGTGAATATGGATTCGAATACATCGTATGAAACGGCCCCCATCGAGCGGGACCTGCCGATACTTGACGAGGTGCGGCAGCTGCAGGAGGTGGACAGGGTGCAGATGTTCGCGATCAAGGCCGGGATCATCAAGACCCGGGAAAATATGCAGGGGGCTGTGCTGAAGGGGGCGGGGCCTGATTTTGACTGGCGTTTTCTCAATGAGAACCTGGTGGAGGGTGAGCCCATCAGCATCAGTGACAGTGTGCGAACCAATAAGGTGTTGATCTCCGCAACCGTTGCCTCGTTGCTGCAACTTAATGTTGGAGACAGCTTCAATATGTATTTCATCCAGGATCCGCCGAGGGCCAGGAGTTTTGTGATTTCAGGAATTTACCGGACGAGCCTGGTGGAATTTGACAAACTGTATGTATATGCCGATATCAAGCATGTACAAAGACTGAATAACTGGTCGGCCGACCAGGTGAGCGGGTATGAGATCAGGCTGGGGTCGGTGCGGAATGCGGCGGTTGCGACGGAAAAATTGCGGGACATTGCTTCGCTTGATTTTTCAAGTGAGGGCAGTAAGATCAAGGTGGTGCCGATACAGGAGAAGTACAGCCAGATCTTCGATTGGCTCAACCTGCAGGACATGAACGTGATCATCATCATTGTGCTGATGCTTGTCGTGGCAGGTTTCAATATGATCTCCGGGTTGCTGATCCTGATACTTGAGCGTACCAACATGATCGGCATTCTCAAGGGACTCGGAACGGTCGATGCCTCCGTACGGCGGATTTTTCTGTACCAGTCGGGCTACCTGGCCCTCAAAGGATTGTTCTGGGGGAATGTCATCGGGCTTGCCATCTGCTTTATCCAGTACCGCTTCAACGTGGTCACCCTGGATCCTGAGTCCTATTACCTGGATACGGTGCCTGTAAATATCAATTTATTGCACATCCTGTTATTGAATCTCGGGACGCTGGTATCGACGATGATCTTTCTTCTGATTCCCTCGATGATCATTGCCAGGGTGAGTCCGGAAAAGAGCATCCGGTTCAATTGATCTTCATTGGCAACACTACTTCTTTTTGCCCTTTTTCTTTTTTGAAGACTTTTTGGAGTCGTTTTTTCCACCCATCCCTGCACGCATCTTTTTGATCCTTTTTCGAAGCTTTTTCATGAGTGTAACGCGGGTCTCCTCGATCTCCGTGTGGGTGTATTTTTTAAGGGCTGTGATTTTGATATCCGTCTCTTTTCGGATTCTCTGGAGTAGCAGGATGAAGAGTGTGGCTGTCAGCAGCAACAAAAAGAACAAACTGGATCCAGTGACCAGGAGGAGCTTCCTGGTTTTTGCCATTTCCCTGTTGAACTGTGCCGACTGGTCAATGATAGACTGCTCTGCACTGTTCAGTGCAATTGCACTACGGGCATTCTCCTTCTCAAGTTCCCGGATCCGCAGCTCCTGGTCTGCCAGGTTATTCAGCAAGGAGTCTGAAAGCCGCTGGTTCTGATAGATCTCATCGGTCAGCTCGTTTTCAAGCACCCTGATCTGTCTCTCAAATCCTGATCTGAGGGCTTTCTGCACACTGTCGATATATTGATCACTGGTTGTGACGACCGTATCCTGTGCATTGCAGAAAAATGCGAAGAACAGGAGTCCTGAAACAAGCAAGATTGGTTTGAAATGGTGGATCATCCCTTATCTTTGTTTTATCAAAAGTCCCATTTTTTTTGATGAATACCTAGTGATGGAGGAATTAAATAGGGAGAGGCTGGCGTCGCTGCTGGGGGGTGAATTGCCCGGATCCGGGGCGCAATACAGGATGGCGCCGGAAGCAAGGTTGGGCCCCACCCAGCCTGAGGACTGCAATGAAGCGGCGGTGATGTTATTGCTTTATCCCGACGAAGGGGATCTTCGCATTGTTTTCATCAAACGGAATGAATATGAAGGTCCGCACAGCGGTCAGATCAGTTTCCCGGGGGGGATGAAGGAGCAGGATGATTCGGACCTGCAGTGGACGTCACTTCGAGAGACAAGGGAAGAGACAGGTGCGGATGTAACCCGTGACAATATCATCGGTGGTCTGACGCCCCTCTACATACCTGTGAGCAATTTTTGTGTACATCCCTTTGTGGGATGGCTCGATTCCACACCCGTGTTCAGACCTGATGAAACAGAGGTTCAATACCTCGTCTGCCCGACCCTTTCAGCGCTGCTGAATCCTGACAACCGGAAAACAGGCAGTTTCAACCGTGGCGGGACAGTAATGGAGACGCCCTATTTTGATGTGGAGGGGGAAATGGTATGGGGTGCCACTGCAATGATTTTCAGCGAATTTATGGCATTGATCGGTTACTAGCCAGTAGGCCATCATCCAGGATGTTCCTGTAATGCTCATAACGTTCTGTCACCTGCGTCACATAATTGGTGGTTTCGATTCCCCTTGCATACCCGTATTTAACAACAGGATCTCGGTAATACTTGGGTTGGGATTTGTTGAGCAACCATTTTTCAACACTACCTTCCCAAACATTCGGATCGTTGCCATATTTCTCTGCCAATCGGCGTGCATCGTCGACATGTCCTTTCCCGATGTTATAGGCAGCAAGTACAAACTTGGTTCGTTCGACCGGATCGGTGATCTCATCTTCAAACCTTTTATCGAGCCACTTTATAAAGCTGATCCCTGCCCTGATGTGTGATTCAGGGCCAGAGTTCCTGCTGACGCCGAAGCGACCTGCCGTGGCTGGCATCAATTGCATCAATCCGTATGCGCCGGCCCATGACTCCGCTTTCGGGTTGAACCTGGATTCCTGGTAGATCATTGACGAGATCAGTCGCCAGTCCCATCCAATGCGTTCACTCTCACGTTTGACAATGTCGTCATAACGGGATATCTTGCCGCTGCCGAGGATATAGTAGTCACTCGAAACCATATTCACAGTATGCTGATTCCTGAAGTACTTGTTATAGATCACAGCGTACCTGCTTGTCTTCCTGAAATCCATCAGCCAGGTATCGATTTCAGACCTCAGTTCGTCTGCATCTTTCCTGACGGCCCAGGCAAGGTTTTGCGGAAATGAGATCGCAGTTTTGATATCCAGTTGGGGATAATAGGTTTTATTGACCGAGGCCACATTTTCGTCTGCCACGGTATATTCGATCTCCCCCTTTGCAACCATCTGAATCAGCTGCTCAGACTCCACTGGAACCTGTATAATATTGATCTCAGAGCCAATCTCATTGGCGAGTGTACCCAGTCTTTCTGCATAGACAGAACCCTTCTGCACATATACACTTTTCCCTCCCAGGTCGAGTTGGTTCCTGATCAGTGAGTCTTGCAGCTGCATTGGATTCAATCTCCGGTAATTATCCGGCATTCGCTGCACAAGCACCTGCCTGGTCTGGGTATGCGGATAGGTAAACGCAACCTGCTTTTTCCTGTCTGCAGTAACCGTCAGGTTAATAGCGATCAGGTCAATTTCACCATCATTCAGCTGTTCAAAGGTCTCACCAATATCACTGCTCACCTGCAGGTCAAGCCTGAGGTCGAGGTAATTGGCAAGTTCCTGGAGCATCTGATACTGGTAACCCATGGGTTGTCCCCGATAGATGAAATAGCTGGTGGAGTTATAGTCGGCAGCAACTACCAACCGGCCTTTCTGTCGGATCAGGTCCAGGTCGGACATTTCGTCCTTGTTCCTGACCGTTTCCTGTTCATTTTGCGCATTATTGTTCCTGTTGCAGGCTCCAAAGAAGACCGGCATCAGGACAAGCAAAACAACTGGTATAATATTCTTATAATCTTTCAGTTTCATAGCGAATTGTTTTACATTTCGCAACGTCAACATCATTAACAAATAACGTGCCGAAATGTTTTACAGCATCGGTTAATCATAAAAAGTCCATGCAAGTCCGAACCTGAGATATCCGGGTTGCGAGGGATATCCGGCGGCAGTAAAGTAGTTGTTACTGACTATTCCTGCCAGTCCGTTGTTATAAGAGATAAATATGCGGGTACGTTTGATCTTTATACCCACGAACAGGTCTGCGAACGGAAATCCCCCAATGGTTTCTTCATTTTGAAGGTGGAAGGCCCCGGTAGCCGGCATATAGGCGTTTCCCTTATAGGGCGTGGTTATATAAAGGTCGATACCGGTCTGGAACCTGAGCGCTCCTTTGAATACGTCCTTTTCCCAGTAGTTAGAGGTTTTAAATGCCACCAGCGGTACGCGCAGTATATCTTTTGCTGTTGAATACTGTATCAGCAGCTGGTTAATGGAGTTAAATCCTCCAATGCGGAAATGTTTCCTGAATTTCCCTGTCAGTATATAAATTGTCCCGTCAAACTGTGCAGGCATTGCATTTTCGTCCCAGTAGAGGTAGTTGGTCCACACACCTGTTGAGGCAACTGCTTCAAATCTCTGCGCAGTGTTGGTCAGGAACGCTTCGGCCCTGATGAGCTGAGAGGCCCTGAAATCGTTCTCCCACCTGTAAAATGCAGAGGAGTAATGGTTGTGGAAATAGCTCACATTCCTGTTTTCGATATTGCCCCTGAGTCCCAGTCGGTATGCCTTGAACACTTGTCGGGAGAATGTGGCATTTGCAGTAAAATTATTCCTGTAGTAACCTGCCAGGTAATATTTCCCATCAACGTTCCAATACCAGGGTCTCTCGGGCGGTCCTCCCAGGTGGAATCCAACGAAAATATCATTGAAGTACCTGTTGCTGAATGTTGTTGCTGCAGTATCCTTAAAAGTTGTATCGGCAAAATAGGGCAGCAGGATGAGGGTGTCTATATCGGTGATCATGGTATACGGATCGGGTGAACGGTGTCCGTAATGGGAAAACTCATGTCCTGCGTAGATCCTGGCTGACAGTGGATCGGTGTAGGGGTCTCCGAGGATCAGCTGGAAGGTATTGGTGATTTTATCGTGCACCACTGAATCCTTCACATTTTGGTGAAAATAGAAAAAATTGTCATAGAAAAGGGTGGTATCATCCAGGCCAATCACGTCTTCGTACGACCTGTTATTGCGCACGGCCATGAGTTGGTGGTTAAACGAGATGTTTCTGCCCGAATCGGTCGTCACTCCCAGGGTATCGGTGAAGGTTTTCTTTTCGGACACTGTATACTTCTGGGTATAGAACAACTGCAGGTTGGTGTAGGTTGTGCGTGCATTCATTAGGTTCACATCATATTCGAAATTATTCTCATGGATACCATCCCGCAGGTTTTGTGGATCCCTGAGTCCTCCATTCTCAAGGTTATTGAACTTATTGAAATGAAAAGTGCCAAATGCAGCATATTTATCTTTTGCCCTGCTTCCGAAGAGGGTGAATTTTGTGACGCGGGTGGTTTGATTCGTATATAATTCGTCTCCTGCCAGCACTTCAAAGTCGATACCGATATTTGTAAACGGATCCATATTCTGTGTATGGAGGAACCGGACGGTCTCCTCGCTCCATTGGGGATTGATGATATTGGAATATATAAGCTGCGTAAAGGGTTTACGGGTATTATAGAAGATGGTCCGGTCGGGGTTTGCCATATACGGCTCCAGGTTATTGCCGAAAAGGAAAGCACTGGTACCCGGTCGGTTAAATATGTAATGATTACGTGCTGCGGACCCAATGATTCCAAGGGTTTCATAGGTAAATCCATCCCGGTTAAGCGGGTTGAAATCTGTGTGCAGGTCATGCAACGAGGTATCGAGTTCCACATCCTCAAACCTGGAGTAGTTATGCATCAGGTTCCAGGAGTTGATGGCCCTGGAAGTATCGATGACCTGGGCATTGAGGCTGTTTGAGCAGAGTACAAACAGCGTGATAATATGCAGGTTTTTTATTTTCACCTTGAAGCGTACAAATATAACGTACTTCCTGTATGAAAGCGTATAAAGTTATACAATGGCAGGTGGGTTATTGATGATAATGGATTGATGCGAAATGAATTAGACATCAAGGGGTTGTCAATAAAAAAATCCTGTCCCGGAAAAATCCGGGACAGGATTGTAAAAGATAGGCAACGACTTACTCTCCCACATATGCAGTACCATCAGCGCTGATGAGCTTAACTTCTCTGTTCGGAATGGTAAGAGGTGGATCCTCATCGCAATAGTCACCTAAAGTCTTTGCCCGCCATAGCCTTGGCGACGGTGGGCGATCCGCTTT
>JGI12048J13642_10781024_pt1 | contig 43990 bp, 30 predicted proteins | sample ElkSlonscriptome_16_FD_13642 | JGI IMG/M metagenome (IMG submission 13642)
CCGCTCTGGTGTAAAAGGTCAGTTAGAAGTTGATGAGCGCCAAGTGCACATTCGGTTAGAATTAGGTTTTATGATTACCCCATTTAAATCGCGTATCGAGCGCGAAATTCACAGCCACCTGGACAATATGGATGGCTTTAGCTAGTGCTCATCCAGAAACGCCAGTTTTTGATGGGCACTAACGCAGTACAAGGAAGTGCTGCCAAAATAGATCGCCTAAGCGATTGATTTTGCGACTCCGCGAAACGACATGGAAGACGCTTCAGGATGAAAACTAGCTAGTCGGGAAAATAGGAGTGGGAGTCAGGGAGTGAGAGCACGGGCTTAATTGCTGGGTTGAGCAAAAGGGTCTGGTTCGCCTGCAACCAGCCGCTCCAGTAAATCATTTTCTGTCGCCATGACCTGAGTGAGTAGTTCGGACACTCCACCCATGGCTAAAAACGCACTGAAGCCTTTCGTGATGAACTCATGGAGTCGATGTAGTCCCGCCATTTTTGCGGGTTTTTCAGTTAAGGAGAGGGAATATTTCAAGACCCGGCTTTTTACGTACTTTTCTAGCTGCAAGCCAGTGATATTGATCAGGTGCAGTTGGTGCTTTCGCGACGGCAAATTGCCACAGGCTCTGAAACAATCAGCATAATTGGCGCCTGTCAATTCCTCTTGCGGATAACGTTGCTTGAAGACGGTTGTTAAATGTTCATCGAGTTTTTGGGTTAACAAATTGAGTTCCACTAAATTGGCCACCACTCCTAGGGTGTGGTCAGGCAATAGCTTTACCATTTTCGGAAATATGCGTTCAAGATCCGCATCCCGGCCCATGAATTGTCGGGGCGAGTAGAGGTCTTCAAGTAAAAAATCGAGTGCTTCACGGTAACGAGGATTTTGGTAAAGGTGGGCATGGGTATTTTTGAGTCGTTGCACCTGCCACTTGCCTAAGGTATCAATCTCTTGCGCCAAGGGGTGCTGAGCTCTTCTGATTCGGTGATCGTGATAGTCAAGTAGTAGCTGTTGCAAGCGCCTTGCGTGGATCGTTTTTGGTTTGACGCTGAGTAACTTCTGTTGTGACATTAACGGCCTGCTCTAATTAGCCAATGGGTTCTCTGATGGGTATACCAGAATCGTCTGGTCACAGTGTGTTTTATTTGCCGGGAATTGCAACAAGGAAGTTGCAGCTGGCAACAAGCAACAGATTTAGCAGGATGGCTTTGGTTCGTTCAAATGCAACGGGTTATTTGATTCGGTTAATCAAATAACTCATCGAGCTGGTTTTTAAAGATAGACTACAACCGATGTGTCTGAGCTGTTGCGGTCAGACTAGCCCGTTGCAGTATTGAGTTCTGGAACAAAACTCAGGGAAGGTATCCATTCCTCGCTATCGAGGGTTACAAAGTGGCTGGGAGCATCGGTTTCAACGATTCGGATAGCGTTGAGGGAGCGCTCAGCGCTTTTGAGCATGGCTTCTCTGTCAAGAATGTGGTCTGTTTTAGGAATAAGTATTGTGCCGTGAAGCATATGTTTGAAAACCTCGGCGGAGGTATTTTCCATCCATGCCATGATATCTTCAATATTGCGCACGATAGTCAAGTGGTCTTTAGTTGAAGTGAAAATACGGCTGAACAGAGCTTTTTTGCGGTCGTTTAGCCTGCCAAAAAAGGTTTGTCCATAGTGACCGGTGGGCGCACTATTGATCAGTCGAATCATAAAAGGCCACATGCCATGGCTGATCGGATCCAGCAGCGTGGTAACTAGTGTATGTAGTTTGCCATCGGGCAAAACGGGAGCTTCCAATACCACATCCACATTTTCGTAAAGTTCAGGGCGTTGGCGAATGGCTTCCAGCACCACAGCACCACCTCTGGAGTGGCCGTGTACCCGAATGCGCTGAGTGGATGGCAGATTCTGAATGGCCATATTGAGAATACAGGCATCGTAGGGAATGGTGGCTTCAAGGTACTTTATGGTGTGTTGCCAGGGCGCAGGCTCAGGCACTGGACCGCTGACGGGAATGTGATAATTACTACAGGTAAGCAAGATCAGCTCAGTATCTGGCTCTTGATAGGATTGACTGAAATAGCAATGATTTTCCAAAAAGCCGTGTACTGCTATAACGGTGTTGGTTGCTTCAGCGCTATGATTGCGAACAGATACTGCGCCCTTGCCAACGGTATACACTTTGCCAGAAAACATCTCTGTGTATGTGGCTTCAATAGGGCGTAATAGTTTGCGTGCGTGGATCGCTTTCATCAACAAACTCCTGCGTACGTTTCGCTTGCCAGTATATTATGCAAGTAACGCTTTAGTTTATAGTTATTGTACTAATACTTACAGTGTTGTTTTATTAAATTTGCAACGGAATGTAAGTTTTGTGCTGTATCTGGTTCCGTGGTTGCTTGATCAGGCTCGATGTCTTGCTTTTTTGGGTCGCTACCAGTATGAATCAGGCAATTCAGAAGCCTGGTTGTCTCCACAGAGTGGATGTTGCTGCTGTTAATTCTCTTGAACTACCTTACTTATGCTTATGCACTAATACACTACCTTAAACTTACTTTTTGCTTGCTTTTTGTCAAAATATCCTAAATTTTTTAGCCAAAAAGTCAGCAGGCCCTCAAGTTTGGAATGTATGGGGCGAAAGCGCCTTACCTCAAGCGTTTTATCAGTTTAGATTACCATTAATTATTGATTTTAGAACAAGACTTCTGGATTAGTTCGCAAGTGATATACGCAATAGCCGGCGAGTTTCTACAGGCGGTGAAACCCTATGTTTTAATAGTTTGCCGGCGGCGTTTAACCGGATTGTGAGGCAGGCCGGTGTGCTGAGTCCGGATGACCTGTTTAGCATTGTTTCGGCTGCGCAAGCGATCATGGCTGGCATGGTTGGCTGGCTGTCTGGGGGGCACCAGGTGTTTCTTACCGAAGCCGATAAGATGGGATTTGCCAGTGTTTTGCAGCAGTTCACGTATGATCGGCCAATTGTTAGGGTCATGATATCTTAGCAATGCCTTGTGCAGCCTGCGTTGCTTCTCACCTTTCGGAATGAAAACCTTTTCTGACTTGTAAGTTACTCTGCGTAATGGGTTTTTGCCGGAATGATACATGGCGGTTGCAGAGGCCATCGGTGAAGGGTAGAAGGCTTGCACCTGGTCGGCCCGAAAGCCATTGGCTTTAAGCCACAGTGCCAGGTTGATCATATCTTCATCACGAGTGCCAGGATGGGCTGCGATAAAATAGGGTATCAAATACTGTTTCTTGCCAGCCGCTTTAGAATACTGCTCAAACATGGCCTTGAATCTATCGTAGGTGCCCATGCCAGGTTTCATCATCTTGGTCAGAGGCCCCTCCTCAGAGTGTTCCGGGGCAATTTTGAGATAGCCGCCCACATGGTGGCTGACCAGCTCCTCTACATACTCAGGGTCTTCCACGGCCAGGTCATAGCGCAAACCGGAAGCAATCAAAATTCGCTTGATGCCAGTGAGTGACCTTGCCCGCTGATAAAGTTTTGTGGTGGCAGAATGGTCCGTTTTCAGATTTTTACAAATCGTCGGGTAAACGCAAGACAGGCGTCGGCATTTGGCGTGAATCTCTTCACTTATGCAGTTCAGTTCATACATATTCGCGGTAGGTCCACCGAGGTCAGAAATGACTCCCGTGAAGCCAGGTGTCTTATCTCTGATGGTTTCTATCTCGCGAATGATAGAATCTTCTGATCGGCTTTGAATCCAGCGGCCTTCATGCTCGGTAATGGAGCAAAAAGTGCAGCCGCCAAAGCATCCCCGCATGATATTGACTGAAAACCGAATCATTTCATACGCTGGAATTTTGGCCTTACCATAGGCGGGATGGGGAATCCTCTGATAAGGTAATTCGAACACTGAATCCAGCTCATCGGTGTCTAGCGGTATCGGTGGTGGGTTGACCCAGAGATAGCGCTCGCCATGCTTTTGAACCAGGGTGCGCGCATTAGCGGGGTTGGTTTCTAAGTGCAACACGCGGGAGGTGTGGGCATAGAGGACAGCGTCATTGCGTACCTTCTCATAGGAGGGTAGCAGAATAACCTCGGGTTTCTTGTTCATGGGTACGAAGCGAAGCACTTGCTCATTGTCGGCAACGTATTGATTTCCTGAAGATTTCCCCGCTGCGCAGCCTGTTTTAGTGGCAGTGGGCTGTTGGCCATCTGAGTTGCCCGGTTCTGAATTGTCCGCATCTGAACTGGTCAAATAGGGATTGACCGGCGATTCTACTGCGCCGGGTCGGTCAATTCGGCGGCTATCATGGTAAGTGGTGTCAGCAGGTAGTTGGTTGAGTATGACAGCGGTTCCCCGAATACCCCGCATTTCTTTGAGTTGTTCACCTTTGGCTGCACGATGAGCGATGTCGACGACGGCACGCTCGGCGTTACCGTAAACCAATAAATCTGCCTTGGCATCCAGTAGTACTGATCGCCTGACTTTTTCGGTCCAGTAGTCATAGTGGGCTATGCGTCGCAGGCTGGCTTCAATGCCGCCGATGAGGACGGGAATCTCTTTAAACGCTTCTTTGCAGCGTTGAGAGTACACCAACACTGCACGGTCTGGGCGTTTGCCGCCTTCATTGTCCGGGGTGTAGGCATCGTCATGACGTACTTTGCGATCCGCCGTATAACGGTTAATCATGGAATCCATGTTGCCCGCCGACACGGCAAAAAACAGATTAGGTTTACCTAAACTCTGAAAGGGCTGGCAGTTGGTCCAATCCGGTTGCGCGATGATGCCGACACGAAAGCCATGAGATTCCCACAAGCGGCCAATAACCGCCATCCCGAAGCTGGGGTGGTCCACGTAGGCATCGCCACTGATAATAATAATATCGCAGCTATCCCAACCCAATTCATCCATCTCTTGCCTTGACATGGGCAAGAATTTGCTGGTTCCGTAGCATTCAGCCCAATGCTGTGGGTAGGAAAAAAGATGTCGGTCGGCTTGCATATCGAATATTCCCCACTGACGATGGATTCTGGCTGAGCGCAGGCTGAATCCAGTAAAAACTGATCATACTTTCCGGTAAACCTGTTACATATAAAGACCGGCACTTTAATCCAGGCTCAATAGAGCGCACCGCTTCAAAGTTGATTACTTGAAAGCACGGAAGCGGAAAATACAGGAGCCGGAAGCAGCGGGCAATGGAAATCGCTGCTTTTTTAATCGACTGCTTACATCAGAGTGAACCGGTGCACAGGTCAGCGGTGGTGAACTTTTAGTCAGCATTCTGTTCCTACTCTGAATGGCAACAAAGGAAAGCACCATCGACGTGTCAATTACTGGCCACCGCGCCGGCACCTTATTTAGATCGTGCTTTTATTCTGGTTTTCATCCTGAAACGGCTTCCATGCCGTTTCGCGGAGTCGCAAAGTAAAATTTCGATTTTACTTTGCTCGCAAAATCAATCAATTAGGCGATCGATTTTGGCAGTACTTCGTTGTACTGCGTTAGTGCCCATCAAAAACTGGCGTCTCTGGATGAGCACTATTCTAGTAGCTTTGCTCGCGGGGGCCATGACTATATGCTTCATGTAGCCTACGTGGGCACAGATATATCTTCATCGGTGCGGGCTGGTGAGAACGCGGGCAAAGAGTTGATCCATGATTTTGTAGTGTTGAATCTCAGTAGTTATTCCGGACGCGGCAACTGGACGCTGGAACTGCCAGAGGTGCCCGCCAAAGGACAACAACGAACCGCGCTGGTGGTATGGTTGACCCCCATTGATTCATTGCGGGTCATCCAGGCCGTTGGTGGTTTTCTCGACCAGCCGACCTGATAAATAAGCTGACTGCACTGATGCTCGTCAGCGTCGGAGCATAGAAATTTGCGCAGTGCCCAAGCAGTACTACACTTGTTTATGGCTCGTTAAAGTTAACTACTGCGGAAGCTTCATGGTATTGGAACAAGATCATTACGTTAGTCATCTCAATATTGTCAATATAACCAACACGGTGACGGTAAGTGGTGACATAGTTGATGCTCAGGGTGAGGTGATTGTTAAAAAAGGCACTGAAGTGACTCCGGAGTTGGCACAGCAAATCCTGTCTCAATCACTGCAAAAGCCTTTGGATACCTCGATCACATTAGAGCAGTCAATTGGTGCGGATCAGTTATATAAAGACTTGACAGCCTTGGCAGAGAGTTATCAGCAGTTCGGGGCCTCTGAATTGTTGGAAGTGGAAAAACAGGCACTGAAGCAGTGTTGCCTGCACTTTGGCGAATACCCTCTGCTCATGCAAAAAATTACAGTGTTGGCTCAGCAGTTGCCAGAAGTCTATAAAAGCAGTCTGGTTACCAGCCTTATCAGTCTTCGGATTGCGCAGGAGCTTAGGCTCAGTCATGAGACATTGTTGATGGTATACCTTGGTGGACTGATGCGCGATGTCGGCATGCTTCACATCGATCCTGTAATTGTCAATAAAGGAAGCCGCTACACAGCCGAAGAATGGGATGCTTTGCAGAGCCATGTGTTGATAGGACGCCAGATTCTGGACCGGGTGCAAGGACTGAATAAAAAGATTGGTTTGGCGGTATTTGAGCATCATGAGCGCATCAACGGAACCGGATATCCGCAAGGAAAATCAGGTTCGCAGCTCAGTCTGGAGGGGCAGATTATTGCCATGGCAGACTCCGCTAACGCTATTTTCCACAAAAAAGTACAGCCTAAGGGCTATCGAGTGAAAGATTGTCTGCCGGTTTTGCAAATGGTACGTCATATCTATCCCGCTGATGTTATTAATGCGCTGTTACGGGTGTTAAATAAGAATTCTCACCCACCGGGAAGGGCCTTGTCTGACAATGAAGTCTCCAATAGAACCCGGTTTCTGATTGTGTGCCAAAAGGCGTTTAGTCATTGGTTCAACCTGATCCAGCAATTTGTCACTCAGAACTTCGATCATCTCGACCAACAGCGCAGTCAGCAACTCCGCCTAATGTTAGAGCAGTTGGAAAGCACTATCCGCACCTCTGGTTTGTTTTCGAATGAATTTCGGGAGTGGCTGGAGAGTGTGGTCAAGTCAAAAAACTGTGAGAGCTTTCAGGATGTGGAATATACGTTGCTTATGTACGATGAATTAGCGTTTCAGTTTCATCAGCTCTACAAAATCACCCTTTCAATCAGTGCGCAGGCAAATGATCATCAAGCGCAAAACCGTTGCCATGAGTTAGGCGCCTTGTTGGACACATTTCCGGAGGTGTAAGCGGGATGCTGAAGTTCTTGTGATACGATAACTATACTTTGTTATGATTATTGAGTTCTGTGCTGGTGTCTTTCCTGATCTGACTTTCTAATACTGGTTGATCTTTTAGCCTTGTACTAATCTTTTACCCCTTACCCACCTTTACGCCCTTGGCAGATCTGTTGGAAAACTTCTTTCCTGCTCGCTGAGACTAGATCAGCTTTGCTTACACTTTGGGGAGACAGCGTTTTAAGCACCCATCGTTGTTGAGTCCCAGTAAGTTTGGGGTATAGGTCAAGAATTTTCGTGGGATGCTGTTCACAAAGCAAACTAAGGATATCCTCAGCATGTCTGGGTTTTAAGGCAGCGAAAATGTCGGCACTGAGTTGATTGTCCTGGTAAAGGCATACCTCTGCCAGGTAGTCTGCAGTCAGATCATTGCCCACCGCAGTCACTTGTTTCATGGTTAGTTTTTGGGTGACCCGCGCCGCCAGAGGGGGCTCCAGAAAGCGCTTAGTCAATGACACTAAGGCAAAGTTGGGAATATACTTCATGGTCAGGCTGATTGATTTAAAGAGTTTATCAAGACCTGCGCTTTGAAAAGCCACGATGTTATCGGCATAAGTGACTAAATCCTTCAGTTCATTTTCCTTCAGCCCATAAAATCGATCCGGAAGAGTTGTGTTAGCAACAGACTCTAAGTGAGCAAGCAGTGCTTTCTTAGTCAATTTTTGTAGCCAGCCTCTTGGTTGTTGTCCCTATCGGATAGGGTGATAGTTAGCATAGCAGCCAATGTAAAAAGTAAAAAAATTGTCAGATTCTTAATTTATGCTAATTACTCAGAGGTTTATAGCTGCCTTTTATAATACGCTTGAGAGTGGGCCTCTCGCATTGATCACTTGTATTAGTTTAAACTACTGCGCTGGCAATAGGTGTTTTTTATCTAACATATTGATATATATTGATTTTATTGTCTTTGCATGGGTTATCTCGAGCGCCGCCGTCTACGTTTGCAAACAGAACCCGTCCATAACAGTATCCGGGAAGATTTTAGTCCACGCAGGTGATTTGCTAAAATAGCAGCCTGCGCAAGCGCTGGGGATTATTGGTAGTTCCAAATAACCCAATTAAGTGTGAAGTAAGTGTCTGAGAAATCTGTATGCACTGGTATTTAACCGAAGGAAACGAGAGTCTTACGGTCCGAATCGGCGAAGGTTTGCGGGTGGGTGAGCACAGCAATGGCTTTCTCGCCCTGGATGACAGCAGAAAAAAGAATCAATGGTTTCGTTTCTATTTCAATGCTCAAGGCGAATTATGGATTGCCTGTCTGCACCAGTTCGTGATTGATACTGCCGATGGGACTGGTTTGCGACGCTTCCGTTTCACCGGAGATACCAAAATATGCCTGCCGGGCAGTGAAATCTTTGTCAGCAAAGATTCTTTTCAGATCGATGAAAACCACCTCCAGATCACTATCAGACCGGTGGCCAACCAATACACTCCTTATGAAGAAGAAACGCTTCCGGTAGCGGAACGAGCAACGGTCAAAGCACCCGAGTTGTCAGTTCAGGACCTGCAAGCCACTGGATTTTTTCAGGGTGAGTCCGCATTTCATCCCGATGCTGTCAGCAACGAGACTGAGTCTCCCTTCGGTTCGGTTACGGTGCTACCGGAAGATCGACTGGTGGCAACTATGGGCAGCGCTCACTACCAGGCATCACCAGTCTCAACAACTTCCCATGTTAGAGCTCAAAGTGACCACCACGCTGCTCAGACCGGGGATTCAATAGCTGCCGTTGCGGCGGTACCAGTACAGCATCATAGTCCGGCTTCAAGGCAAGGTCAGTTATGGCGGCCGCAAATTACCTATCTGCTGGCTGGTATTATTACTGGATCATTGCTGAGCCTTGCATTATTTGCTGTGTTTAATCTTGAAAAGCAAATAGAGCCGGTTAAACATCGATTAGACCTGCCGTTAGCTAGTGGTGATGACAGGAATACGGATTTGCCTGGCGCACAAACTGTTATCCAGCCGATAAAACCAAACGCCACCGAGCTGCCAACCCAAGCAGGGGCCACCGCTGAAAACGTTGGGCAGGAGATGGCTGATAAAGCGCAAAAAAGGCGCCTGAGCACTGGCCTTTTTCCCAACGCCGAAGATTGGCGACTCACAAGGGCGCGCATTAGTATAGAGCGCGGTGAGATCATCGCACCGGCGGGCAAAAATGCAGTGGCCTATCTGCAAAGTTATCTCGGCGAATTTCCAGACAGTGAAGCGGCGGCTCAGTTACTCAGGCAATGTGCCAATCATCTGATTAACATCGCCGAAGAATTGCATCATAACGGACAATTATTTGATGCTCGAAATACCTTGGAAGAGGTGTTAGTTTTCGACCGCAATAATGAGCGGGCGAGTTCATTGTGGGATAGTTGGCAGGGTCAGTCTTAAAAAATGCCGGTCATTTAAGAGAAGCCACAAACCCAGAAGGTTTGCCGTGCTCCCGGTAACGAGTGAATACGCCGGCTTCGAATTCAAAGTCACCAATGTAGCTGTGAGATGTCCGGGTTTTCAGGTAGTGCTGATAGGGCAGTTGTAAGAAGTGGCACACCAAGCCACGGATGACGCCCGCATGCACCACAACTAATACGGTTTGATCTTCGTGTCCTTGAGCCGTGCGTTTCACAAAGTCAACGCTGCGACGCTGCATTTGCCGGAAGCTTTCGCCGCCGGGATAGACGAAATTCGGATCAGTCTTGTGTTGTGGAATATTGTTTTCGACCCAGGATTTATCCTTGTTGCTGCAATCGCCATAGTCAATCTCATTTAAATCGTGGGTGTGTTGGAATATTCCTTTTTGATACCCCATTGCCTTTTCGTAGTGCAGGCTGGTCATTTTAGCCCGTTCCAGCGCGCTGCTGTAAATAGCGGCAAATTGGAATTTTTTCTGCCGGAAAACTTGCTCAATATAGTCAATGTCTTTGCGCCATCCTTTTGCTGGAGGAGAGTTGCCCCAACCGATGATTTTGTTGGAGACGTTCTTTTCCGTCTTATAGTGTCTGACTACAATAATGTGCATAGAAAAAGTCCGTCACCCGAGCCAATCAACAAGACTAAACATCATGTTCGTTGTGGTGGCCATCTGTAAAGAGGAATTGGGTTTCTTTAGTCGGATGATGATGGATCACTTTGAGTATTGTTTCCAGAGAGTACTAGTTCAGGATTCAGGCTTCAGGCTTCGCCGTATTGTTTGACCACGATTTTACTAATCACTTCCAGAATCTCGGCGATGGCTTCTTCGGTATTGCCAGAGTTAATAATGGGGATGCCAGTTTCATCTGCTTCGCTCAACAGATAAGTTTGCAGTTCCCATATATCATCGAAATGCGCAATGTAACGGGATGCGCGACGGGCAGAGTGCTCAGATTCCCGTTTAAGAAATCGTTTTCTCAGTACTTCTTTGTTCATGGTCGCCACAATCACGGGTATAACCAACGCGTCTGCGCGAATAGATTCAAGGTCTAGTCGATTGGGCAGAATGTGCACACCCTCAAGGATCAGTGAGTGTCCCTCTTTCAATGCTCTTTTCAGAGTGGCTTCCAACGCAGGGCGCATGGTTTCAATTTGCGATAAAAAACCCATCATTAAGGTAGTATCGTGGTTGACTCCCTGCTCGGCGGTAGTCATTTTCAGGCCTCGCCAAGCCTCGAAACTGGAGTAGCCAAGGGTGGGGGTTACCGCTGGTGTGAGATAAGAGCGAATGATCTCCCGCATCAGGTCAGTTGACTGAATGCCGGTGATACTGAGGCGGTAGCTAAGCTCTGAGGATATGGTGCTCTTGCCGGCACCGGTAACGCCTCCCAGCAAAATGATCAGGGGTCGTCTACTTTTCTTAAAACGCTTCCATGCAATATATCTTCGCGCTCCCTGCGCTTGTCCACTTGAATGCAAACGCTGGTAAATCACGCCCTGTAGCCGATCAGATTCAACATTAGTCGCACCAGAAAGCAGAATATCTTCGTAGACGCAGCGTGCGGCGGTAAGGGCCACTTCTGATGGAATGGCGCAGGCTTCTAGTGAACGAGTGAGTAAGCCAATAGAAAAATACTCACGGCCGGTCGGCGATGATACGGTAATTTCAGCACCTAAGCGATCCTGATGCCGATAACGTTGGTAAGCCTCTTTGCCGAACTTGTCTTCTATAATCGTTCCGACCTGTGCTTCTAAATCGGAAGTAATAACTTCCTGTTGATCGGCAAAACCATCTTTCACTTGCTGAGCAATAAGGTAAGCATCATCGAAGTCAATGCCTGCTTTAACCATAGATTGGGTCAGTATACCGCGCAAAAATGGCACCTTATCGTCGTTAGGTGTTTTCTTTACAAAGATCTTAGACATGGCGACTGCCGGGGAGTGGGTTGTACATGGATTTACAAAAGTTGGTCAGCAACATACTTGTATCTTGGTTAGTCTCAATCAAGGGGGCATGGGTCACGGCAATGTTCAAAACCAAATGGGTGGACAGCCGCCAATAGTTGGCAAGATGGTATTCAGGCTCATGTTTTTCGTTGGTTGAGAGGTCATGGCCGATGATGCAGCCTTAGGGAAATGGAAACGATGCAGGGGTTAAGAATCATGGTTATAACATAGCAGCAAAGACAAAATATTCTATATGTAAATAGCAGTACGAACAATCCGAGGCGTTCCATGGTTGTTCATTGGTCGTTCGTGTTATCTCCATTAATTCCGCTACTACCGCCTCCAATTCTGTCTTTCTGCCCGCATAGCCTAGCGTCGGCCGAGTGATGGCCAGATTGTTGGCGGAGATTTTGTTCGTTATTTTATCTCTTGAACCGCAGTCCCGGGTTTCGCGTAACTCAACTTAGAAATTAATTCTGTGGTGTGGTAGCGATCGAGTCCCGATACCGTCAGGCTGCCAGCCGCTTCCACAGAAACTGCGCCACTTTCTGCCACACATTGACCGGGTAAGTCGACCTGCATGATTTCCCCCACCATAAAATCGGTGTTATTGATGTCCAGATGGTATTTCTGTCGGAAAACGATGCCCAGCTTGATGACGGCTTGCTCTACATACGGGGCTGAAAAATCATTCACCCATAGCTCATTGAGGCCCGTCGCTTCGAATTCCGAGTGCTCCTGTGGATAACGGGCCGATGTTTGGTGGGCCTGCTTAAAAATCGCCTGGTTCACATGGTTGATAGTGTAGTGCCCGGTAGCCAGAATATTTTCAATAGTATGCCTGGCTACTGAGTTCGGTCGGCTGACGAAGCCAATGAGAGGAGGGTGTGCGCCAATATGGACACAGGAGCTGATGATGCTGAGGTTGGTCTTGCCTTCACTGTTGACCGTGCCGATCAGGTTAGCACTCTTAAATCCGGACAAGGAATTGATAAAAGCGATACGGTAACGCTGATCCATGTTTTCAATGTCATCTCTGCTAACGAACATATGAGCTCCTTATAGTCGAACAGTTTAGAAACCAAACTGCGTTTAGATTAACCAGAGTAGTGCTCATCCAGAAACGCCAATTTTTGATGGGCACTAACGCAGTACAAGGAAGTACTGCCAAAATCGATCGCCTAAGCGATTGATTTTGGGAGCAAAGTAAAATCGACATTTTACTTTGCGACTCCGCGAAACGGCATGGAAGCCGTTTCAGGATGAAAACCAGAGTAAATCGACCCTATAAAAATCGACCCTATAATAAGAAAGATAATGGCCTAATGGTGGGCCTGTCGGCTTGCGCTGTCGAAGGGCCAGAGGTATGTTACGCATGAGTCTGGGGAGTCGTTCACTATGTTAACGTTCTCCTGCCCACTATAATTTCATCCCCTTACCGTGTGTGGTTCATATTAGATTCATTAATATCAGAGTTTTCAATAATGTCGCAAACGTCCCGCTTGGTCACTACGCTTAAGCGATGCTTGAAGGCGCAGGGAAAAACTTATGCCGATGTGGCCGGAGTGCTGGAGTTATCAGAGGCCAGCGTTAAGCGGTTGTTTGCAGAACAAGGTTTTTCACTGCTTCGATTGGAGCAAATCTGCACGTTGCTGGAAATGGACTTCTCTGATTTGGTGAAAGCAATGGAGGCGCAGGCATTAGCTATCAATGAATTGACTGAAGCGCAGGAAAAAGAGCTGGCTGCTGATGTCAAATTACTGTTGATGGCCAATTTGCTGATGAATTCATGGCGCTTTATTGAAATCACAGAGACCTTTGCAATTGATGAGTTAGAAGGCGTGCGCATGCTGGCTAAATTGGATCGCATGCAGCTCATTGATCTGTTGCCCGGTAACCGGGTCAGGCTGAAAATAAGTCGTGATTTCGCCTGGCGGCGCAATGGGCCGATCCAGAAATTCTTCGAACAGCAGTTGCAAACTCAGTTTTTCCGGTCCACCTTTAACCGACCCGGTGAAATCCGGGTTGTGGTCTCGGGTATGTTGTCCCGCCATTCCAACCAGGAAATTCAGCGTCGTATTAATCGTCTGAAGGGAGATTTTGTCACTTTGCTGGCTGATGATGAAAATCTCCCCTTAAGCGAACGCTTTGGAACCACCTTGGTGATGGCCATGCGTCCCTGGGAGCCGGAACAATTTGCGGCGTTTCGACGCCAGCCCGGTGACAAAGCTTTTTAAGGGCTTTGCGACTTATGTTATTGTTCTCGTCAGTTAGGATTCTGGTCAAGCTTGCTTTGGGTCATATTAAGTTACCTCACTTTGCTTTTGTACGGGTTTAATTATCATGTGTTCTGCTCAAATCAAATCTGCGCCATTACGCCGGGTCAAATTTTTCCTGGTTTTCTTGCTTTGCCTAACTGGCGCATTCCTCTTTGGCTGTGGTGATGGGTCTAGTACTACTCGTGAGCCAAGTGGTAGTGATGAAGAGCAAGCCTCCCCGGCAGCAGCAGAAGTTGGAATATTCAATGAGGAGGATGGGGGTAGTGAGCCGAATGCAGACGAAGTCGACGATATTGCATCTCTAGCCCCAGTGGTAAACGCCGGCGTAGATCAGTTCGCTGATGCTAATGTGATTTTGGCCCTGGCAGGCAGCGTTCAAGCGCAAGGAATGGCCGCGGTGGTTGCGACCCGGTGGCAGCAATTGGCAGGTCCTCCAGTGGAAATTCCTGACCCCGGCGAACTATCAAACATCATATCGATTCCAGACGTTGTTAAGCCGAATCAACTGGTATTTGGTTTGGTGGCAACTGATTCTGAAGGGCGTATCGGCCGGGATGCTATAGTTATCAATATCATTCCATTGGAAGTGTTCGCCCGGGTGATTAGTACCTCCGCTAATGAAGATGACGGTGTTGCCCGTTTGCGGGTGGAGCTGAGCGGAGTTTCCCAGGACGATACCTTTCTTAAATTCCAAACCGTCGATGGTTCCGCCATCAGTGGTGATGACTTTGTTGCAACCAGCGGTGAGTTAATAATTCCGGCGGGCAGTGTTGCTACCGAGTTGGAAGTGGAGTTAGTTAATGATGATCTTGAAGAAGCCGATGAAACCCTGTCTTTGCAGATTGCCGTTGAAAATGGTGCCAATCGCAACTCCGGCGCCGGGACCTTAATTATCAGAGATACCGACTTACCATCTGAACTGCTGCCACAAACCATTGTTTTCGCTGATAGCGGTCCCGTCACGGTTGATGTTGGTGCGACGGTTGTTAACCCAATCATTGTGGATAGCACTGCAGCGCCGGGTATCGGTTCAATATCCTACCGTTCCAGTAACCCTGACGTTGCTGCGGTGGATTCCCTGAGTGGAGAGGTAATCGGTGTGATGCCCGGTGCCGTGGTCATTACTGCTTTCAAGGAAGCGGATAATCTATTTGCCTCTGCCCAGGCTAGCTACAATATGACGGTGAATTTGGCAAACCAACAACTCGTTTTTGAAGATGCTGGCCCGATTACCGGATTGGTTAACGATGTGGTGTTGAATCCTGTTATCGAAAGTGGCTCTGGTACAGGGACTATCAGTTTTGCGTCCAGCGATCCCGACATCGCCAGTATTGATGCTGACACCAATGCGGTCACTTTATTGGCTGCAGGTAAAGTAACGATTACCGCCAGCAAGGAGGCTGACGAGTTGTTCGCCGCCGCACAGGCCAGTTACGATATTCAGATCGACTTGCGACTTCAATCCATCGACTTCAATTTGGCCGGTCCATTGTCAGGTGCTATTGGTGAGGTGCTCATCAATTCCCTGCAGACCGTGGGAGCAGGGAATGGTGCAATCACTTTCAGCTCCAGCGACACCTCCATTGCCCGGGTCGATGAGACCACTGGGGAAGTAGAGCTGCTGGCACCTGGGTTGGCTGAGATTACCGCCACCAAGGCCGCTGACCCGGAGTTCGCCGAGGCGACAGCGACTTATGAAATTATCGTGTTTGGCGCCCAGATTTTGAGTTTTGAAGTCAGCGGACCGCTCCGGGCCTCTGTGGGGGATGTGCTGACTAACAATCTGGCAGAGAAAGGAGCCGGGACAGGGGATATCCTGTTTAGCAGCAGTGATGAAGGCCTGGCTACCGTAGACCCAATCACCGGCGAAGTGAGTGTATTGGCCGCAGGCACTGTGGAAATCACCGCCACTAAAGCAGCCGATTCACAATTTGCCGAGGCATCGGCTTCTTATCTCATCACTATTACCAAATCGTCCCAGATTATCTCTTTCAACAATGATGCGGTGGTGGTTTCTGATCTGCAGAGCAGCGTGACTAACGATTTAGCAGAAACCGGTGCGGGTTCAGGAGACATCACTTACAGCAGTAGTAATCCTTCCGTTGCCACTGTTAACAGTCAATCCGGTTTAGTGACCATTGTGGGTCAAGGTATGACCACCATCCGAGCCGTTAAAGAAGAAGATGAACGCTTTAATGAAGCTACGGCCAGTTATAGTCTGGAGGTGAAGAGTAGTATTCAGAGTATCGCTTTTACCGATGATCTGATTACCGTTGAAATTGGCGATGTTTTTACCAATGACCTGGTGGATTCGGGTACTGGTAGTGGTTCCATCACTTTTTCATCGGCGGATACAGGTATTGTTGATGTGGAGGCCGATGCCGGCATTGGGCTGGCGGTTGGTGTGGGCAGAACCACGATTACTGCCGTTAAAGCGGCAGATAACCTGGTCTCAGAGGCCTCAGCCGACTACGATGTTGAGGTGGTACTAAGGTCTCAGACCATTGCTTTTCAAAATTCGGGACCAATTAACGTTCAATTCTTGTCCACTTTTAGCAATCCTTTAATTGACAGCGGCCAAGGCACTGGAGATATTACTTATAGTATAAGTAACCGATTTCTTGGGAGTATTGATAGTACGGGAGTCATATCTGTTCTTGGTCTGGGTACTGCAGTGGTAACCGCGACAAAGGCTGCTGATAGTGTGTTTGCAGAGGCAACTGCCAGTTATACACTGACGGTCGGTCAATGAGCTTACCAAGCCCTCGGAGACGATCTGACAATAATGGCTCCTTCACTAACCGGCGGATCTAAAGATCCGTCGGCGTTGCTTAATCAGCTGCTTTTCTGTCAAGGCTTCTTGTTAACAGCGCGCCATTAAATCGTCGCCTTCAGTTCCTGGTTGGGTACTCGCTTCTCTATCATTGCTCAGACCCGGTATCCGCTTAGTTTGCCCTCTTCTTACAATCTGATTTTGGATTACCCCGCCGCATGCTGAGTTTCTTTGAGCGTTTGACCCGACCTTTTCCCCCTGAACCTCCAAAGCAGCCGCCTCGGGGCCTTTGGGCCTTTTGCCGTCACTATACCCGTGGCATGGAAAAACCATTGCTGGTCATGTCCTTGCTGACCACCCTGGTGGCCGTTTTGGAAGTCACTTTGTTCGGATTTATGGGGCAACTGGTGGATTGGTTGATCGCTCGTGATGCTGATACCCTATTGGCTGAAGAAGGCGGTCATTTACTGCTGATGGCCGTAGTGTTGCTGGTGGTGTTACCCGGCGCAGTGTTGCTACACAGCTTGCTGGTGCATCAATCATTGCTGGGTAATTATCCCATGCAGATCCGCTGGCTGGCCCATCGCTATCTGCTCGGCCAGAGTTTATCTTTTTATCACAACGATTTTGCCGGGCGTATCGCCACCAAGGTCATGCAAACCGCCCTGTCTGTGCGTGAAACGGTAATGAAACTGTTGGACGTGATGGTTTATGTCTCGGTCTATTTTCTGACCATGTTGATTATGCTGGCCCAATTAGATTGGCGCTTAATGTGGCCTATGTTGGGTTGGATCGTGATTTATGTGAGCTTACAGTGGTGGTTTGTTCCTAAACTCAAACGGGTGTCGACGGCACAAGCGGATGCCCGGGCTGCAATGACCGGTCGTCTGGTGGACAGTTATACCAATATTCAAACCGTGAAATTGTTCTCCCACTCCAGTCGGGAGGCTGACTACGCCCATGCAGGCATGCATACTTTTCTTGACACTGTGTATGCGCAAATGCGCCTGGTCACTGGACTCAATGTCAGTGTGCAGTTGTTGAACTACTCCTTATCTTTTGTCATTGCTGCCCTTTCGATCTGGCTGTGGACTCAGGAATTAATCAGCGTTGGTGCTATTGCCGTGGCGGTGAGTCTGGCTCTGCGTTTGAATGGTATGGCCCAATGGATTATGTGGGAAGTCAGTGCCTTATTTGAAAATATTGGTACCGTAGCTGATGGTATGGCGACTTTGTCCCTGCCTCACGCCATTACCGATGACGGCGAAGCTCAGCCACTGACAGTAACCAGGGGAAAAATCGAATTCGAGCATATCGGTTTTCATTATGGCAAAGGTTCGGGCGTCATCGAAGACTTGAGTCTGATTATTGAGCCTGGCGAAAAAGTAGGTATCGTGGGTCGCTCAGGAGCCGGAAAATCGACCCTGGTCAATCTGTTACTGAGGTTCCATGAGCTCGAAAGAGGGCGCATCGCGATAGATGGTCAGGATATCCGCACTGTCAAACAGGATAGCCTGCGCGCCCAAATCGGTGTGGTCACTCAGGATACGTCGCTGCTGCATCGCTCGATTCAAGACAATATACTTTATGGCAGACCGGATGCCAGCCATGAGGCGATGCTCGCCGCGGCGCGCAAAGCGCAAGCCCACGATTTTATCCTCGATCTGATGGATTCTGAAGGTCGTATGGGATATCAGGCTCAAGTGGGTGAGCGCGGAGTGAAGTTGTCTGGTGGGCAGCGTCAACGTATCGCCATCGCCCGGGTGCTGTTAAAGGATGCACCTCTGTTGGTACTGGATGAAGCCACTTCCGCATTGGATTCAGAGGTGGAAGCCGCTATCCAGCAGAATCTGTATCAACTGATGGAAGGAAAAACGGTTATCGCCATTGCTCACAGACTGTCGACTATAGCCGCCATGGATCGACTCATTGTGCTCGACAATGGCAATGTGGTTGAACAGGGAACCCATCGGCAGTTAATTGCCGCGGGCGGCATCTATGCCCAGCTCTGGGCCCATCAGACCGGAGGGTTTTTGGGTGATAGTTAATCGAACCCGTAGATTCCACCACCATTGGTGTTAAAAAACCAATCAGGTTTGCCCAAATGTATTCGGCCGGAGAAAGTGTTCCATAGGGTTTTTGTCAGAACTGTCTATTTGATAAGCATGGAGTCTGTAATATGCGCCGCGAACTAGCACTGGAATTCTTACGAGTAACCGAAGCGGCTGCACTGGCAGGCTTTTAAGTGGTACTGGTTGCAACTCTCAGACGGCTCGTTTGATTTACCAACCATGAAATCGAGCAAATGGGGTTTTACCCAAGGTTAGCGGGATTGCATTCTTTGTGCGCTCATGTGGCCAGCATCATCACGCCAAAACCGTAGAGCATAAGTACCACAGCACTTTCGAAGCCGATACCACCTGGGCCTTGTCGTTCTCTTCGAATCAAACCCATCAATACCACGGCCGTCATCAGAATGGACAGCGTGGTCCAGAACAATACCCGGTCCGGTATGGCGTGATAGATAGAGCCTTCTTGATAGGCAATATCCGCGACGGCGGCGAAGAGAGTATCAAACGCATTGCCGCCAATAATACCGCTTACTGCGAGCGTTAAAGCTCCGCGTCGCACTGCTGCGATGGAAGTGACCAGCTCAGGCAGCGAAGTAGTAACAGAAGTGAGCAGTATGCCCACAGCGGTGTGACTGATACCCCAAACAGAAGCCAACCTTGAAGCAACGCCTTCAAGCACCCATCCCGCCGACCCAATGATGGCAGCTAAGAGGAAAAATTGCAGCCATAGACGCCACAAGGGCACTGTTTGCGTTTGCGGCTCTGGCTCATCTACTTTAGTTTCACTGGTTTCTACAGGGCGCCACATGGGGTGATCATGCAACTTATTAGCGTGCCGCAAGCCATAGACATAGCTGATGAACAGTATGGGGGTAGCCGGATGGACTCCCATGATCGTCCACTCAGGCGTATAGCTCGCCAGCAGAAGACCGGAAAGAAGAAACAACAATAAGCTGCACTGCATCATATTAGCCACGGACGCGGCAGCATGTTCCAGATTCGCGCGCCGGTAAAACATATCCGCTACAGCCAAAAACGCGGTCTGCACCGCGATCCCTCCAAGAGCATTACTCATGGCCAGCTCGGGTTTACCGTTATAGGCTGCCACGGTGGAAACCACTATGCCTGAAAGGGAGGTTGCCGCGCCCAGAAATATCGATCCCGCCAAGGCTTCACCAAGGCCCGTGCGGTCAGCAATTTGGTCAACGATAGCAGTGAGGCGCACGCCCACAAAAGCAATCATTAGGCCAGCAACAATTAACGCTGTAATACAAGCAGCGACAGGCCAATCAGAGGGAGCGATAGGGTGATTCCTTAATTAATTGAAGAGTTCAGGGTATTTCAAGGACACAATATAGTATTTTTAGCCTAACATCTTAACTTAAGATCGTGTTGCCAGCACACTCTTTTTATTAATTTATATATGGCTGATCAGCTAGCCCACCATTTGTTCATTGGTCATCTCAGGACTCCTTGCGGAAATACCGCATCATTATGAGGTCGCGAGACTAATCAGAAACATCCGGGCAAAACAGTGGCAGAGTCTGCGTGACAACCCAACTCCCTCAGTTAATCTGCATACTGAGTGGTGAAATGAGACGAAGAAAATTTAGTAACCGGGGGCTTTAAACCGCTTCAGCAGATAACCCTCAGTCCTTTAACGCAACAGCAGGTTACATTATGAGCACATTGAATGCGAGAGAGTTAGGAATAGTTGAGGCGGTACTAAAAGACTTTAATGATCATCGTTTGCCAAGATTGCTGGACATGGAGAAGCGAGTCGACGATGGGGAACCTCTTAGCGAGTACGATTTAGATTACTTAAAGGCAGCCGTCGAGAGAACCCGTTCCAATGAGAGTTTCGCTGATGTGCACCCGGAATTTAAGACGCTGGTGTTAGGAGTCTCAAAGTTGTATGACCATATCACCGTCAAAGCGTTGCAAAACGAAGGTTAATTGCAATGGTTAAAAACAAAAACTAAAAACAAAAACTAAAAACAAAGGTTAATATTGACAGTGCAACATCGGCTTGCCAGGCTTGGTGTTAGATGGTCGGTACTGTAAACCATTGAAATCGGGCGTGCTTTTTGTAAGTATTCCTGCCTTGGCCGGGAAGCAAGCGCGCTCGTAGTTGGTTCTTCATGCCCTCGTTGGACTACCAATTGGGAATTTTAATGCCTATGAACAACAGTCACTTGTGTGTACTGAAGCCATGGCTGGCTGCTAAAAAATTGTTACCCCTTACTGTATTATTGCTCACTACTGTGTTTGTAAGCCTGCCCCTTCATGCCAATACGTATTCAGAGTGTTTACCAAAGCTGCAAGAAAAAGCCTTGGCAAAGGGTGTGCCGCCTGCCTTGGTCAGTGATGTGCTCGGCAGGGCCAAGCCTTTGCAGCGAGTCATTGAACTGGATCGCAGTCAACCCGAGTTTACCTCAACCTTTGCCAGCTATTTGAGTCGGCGTGTTACACCCACACGGGTGGAAAAAGGGCGGGAACTATATAAGAAACACCGCTCCTTGCTGCAGCGTATAACCCGGGAAACCGGTGTTCCCGGTCATTATTTAGTGGCTTTCTGGGGGCTGGAAACTAATTATGGTGGCTATAAAGGAGAGGTGTCTACTATCGATGCCTTGTTTACCTTAGCTTGTGATCCGCGCCGGTCTCGCTATTTTAGTCAGCAACTCATAGCAGCCTTACAGTTAATGGAGCAGGAGAACCTCGACAGGGAGCGCATGCGCGGCTCCTGGGCTGGCGCGCTGGGTCATGTTCAGTTCATGCCGTCTAACTATCTGCAGTTCGCCAGAGATGGTGATGGGGACGGAGAGCGGGATTTATGGAACAGTGTAGAAGACGCACTCTACTCAGCCGCCTGGTTTTTAAAGTCCATCGGATGGCAAAAGGGAGAGCGATGGGGTCGGGAAGTGGTGCTACCTAAAGATTTTTCCTATCAACTCGCTGGCTTAAAAAATTCAAAATCACTGTCTGCCTGGCGTCAGTTAGGGATCAGAGATGTTCATGGCAACCATTTGCCTGTATTGGATATGCGAGCAGGCCTGATCATACCCTCGGGCCATGAAGGTCCTGCCTTTATGGCATATCAAAATTTTAAAGTTATTATGGGATGGAATCGTTCCGTATTTTATGCCATTTCTGTGGGTCATCTTGCGGATAGGATTGCCGGTGCTGGTGCTTTGAAGAACCCCCCTCCTCAGGATGGATTACGACTGAGTCGTACCACCATTAAGCAGGTACAAGCCCGATTGTCCCAAAAGGGCTTTGAGTTGGGGAAACCGGATGGTATTTTCGGACCCGCTTCACGCCGCGCTCTGCGCCAGTTTCAGCAGGCTGAAGGAGCTATCGCTGATGGTTATATTGATGCGGAAGTGCTCAATATGTTGAATCTATCTTCTAAATCAAGGCGCGGTTGACGGCTCAACCAACCCTCGGCTGCATATATTACATACTCACCACACGCAGGTTGCCTCGAACCCTGGCCTCGATTGATCGTTGGCCCATCGACTAGCGCCGAAATTACGGTGCGCTACTCGGGAAGACGAGTGGAGGTTATTGAACCAGAACCAGAATCAGGCGCTTGCTACGGGCAGAATAAACTTGACTCGAAATTCCGAGGCGACCCCTTCGTCTTCGATGACGGCTTGTTGATTAAGCAAAGCCGGTCGGTTACGGGCAATTGCTTTGCGAAAACGCTGCATCTGCTCTTCGTCTGCCTTGGCATGGGCAACGATGGTTTCAGAACGGGCAGGTTTCAGGTATTTGATGCTGCCTTCAGCGCCGATCAGATCCGGCTCTTTTGCGCCGGCGGCCAAGGCATTGAGATAGGCCAGAGCCCAACTGGCAGCAATGGCTAACAAATACTGACTGCCAGCAAAGGCCGATGCTTTGTCATTGTGATTTTTTGACAGAGGGGCCGTAATCATCACTTCTTCCGTGGTGGCGGTGACCACTTCGGCACCCAAACTGGTCAATGCCGGGATATGTTGGCTAACGTAGCTAACGATCGCTGCTTTAGAGGCTTCCTCATTCATAGGGTTTGGCTTTTCCCGGGTTTAAATTCAGCACCTTGCTTGGCTTTGCTTGCCTGGCAACCGCTATTACAGGCAATTAATGATTTCCTGAGCAGCACTAAAAGGCGTGATTGTTTTGGCAACCACCTTTGCTTCTAATTCGGGGAGCAAACTTTTGGCTTGTTTATTCTGGGTTAGCTTTAACTGCAACATTTCGCTGATCAAATGGTGCATCCAGTCCCGTGCCTGACGGTTTCTTTTGCTGACAAAAGCGTCATGTTCCTGAGCCTTGGCGATATAGTCCTGCAACAGGTTCCACACCACGTCAATATTATTATTCTCTGTAGCTGAGCAGGTCACCACTTGGGGCGCCCAGTGTTCGCTGTGGCGCATCAGGGTCAGCGCAGCCATATAGTGTCTTTTGGTAGTGTTAGCCAAGTTGATACTTTCGCCATCTGCTTTATTGATGACTAAAGCATCGGCCAATTCCATAATGCCTTTTTTGATGCCTTGTAATTCATCTCCGGCATTGGGAAGCATCAGCACCATAAAAAAATCCACCATCGCCGCCACTTCAAACTCAGACTGCCCGACGCCCACGGTTTCCACAATAATCACGTCATAACCGGCCGCCTCACAGAGCAGCATGGTTTCTCTGGTCTTCTGTGCAACGCCGCCTAAATTGCCTTCTGCAGGCGATGGTCGGATAAAGGCATGGTCGTGCCTCGAGAGGGATTCCATCCGGGTTTTGTCACCCAGGATGGAACCACCTGCCACCGGTGAACTGGGATCCACAGCCAGCACCGCGACCCGTTTCCCCAGTCCAATGGCATAGAGACCAAATGCTTCTATAAAAGTGGATTTACCCACACCGGGTATGCCAGTGATACCGATACGTATACTGTTGCCGGTCCCCGGTAGAATCTGCTCTAACAGTTGCTGGGATTGCAGGCGGTCTTGCGGACGCTTACTTTCTACCAGTGTAATGGCTTTGGCGAGCGCCCGTCTTTGTCCTTCTTTTAATGCCTGTATGTCGATTTTAGGTCCTTTTTGTGTTGCTTCTTTGGTTAACCCTTGCTGCACGTCGACTAGGACTCCGCAATTTCCAGTTCATTCAGAACCCGCAACAACTCTTTGGCGCTCTCGGGAACAGGTGTACCCGGACCAAAGATACATTTGGCTCCGGCTGCATAGAGTTCATCGTAATCCTGATGAGGAATCACACCACCTACGATGACAACAATGTCTTCGCCTCCATGTTTGTTGAGTTCCTCAATCAATTGGGGCACCAGAGTTTTATGGCCCGCCGCCAGCGAGGAGGCACCGACCACATGGACATCGTTTTCAACTGCCTGGCGGGCCACCTCCGCTGGTGTGGAGAACATGGGTGAAAGGTCGATATCAAAGCCTATATCGGCGAAGGCGGTGGCGATCACTTTGGCGCCCCGGTCATGACCGTCCTGGCCCATCTTGCAAACCAACATCCGGGGTCGGCGTCCATTTTTTTCAACGAAGGCGTCGATGTCAGTGCTCAAGTCATCCCAGGTCTTGTCACCTTTAAACGCCGCGCCGTAGACGCCTGAGACGGTTTGCGAATGGGCTTTAAAACGACCAAATTCTTGCTCCATCGCATAGGATATCTCACCTACCGAGGCTTTGCGCCGAATGGCCTCTACACTGAGTTCCAGCAAGTTACCCTCGCCAGATGCAGCGGCTTTGGTGATCTGCTGCAAAATATCTTCTACCGCAGCAGAATCGCGGTTGGCTTTAAGCTTTTCAAGGCGCGCAACCTGAGACTCGCGTACTTCCTGGTTGTCGATCTGAAGGATGTCCACATCCTCTTCGTGATCCAGTTTGTATTTATTGACCCCGACGATCACATCATCTCCCCGGTCAATACGTGCTTGTTTGCGGGCAGAGGCCTCTTCAATTCTGAGTTTTGGCAGCCCGGTTTCAATGGCTTTTGCCATGCCGCCTTGTTGGTCGATTTCTTCGATTAATTCCCAGGCTTTGTCAGCGATATCCTGGGTCAGACTTTCCATCATGTAGGAACCGCCCCAAGGATCGATTACATTCGTAATGCCGGTTTCTTCTTGAATAACCAATTGAGTATTGCGGGCAATACGGGAAGAAAACTCGGTTGGCAAGGCGATCGCTTCATCAAAGGAATTAGTATGCAGAGACTGGGTACCACCGAAGACAGCGGCCATAGCTTCAATCGTGGTTCTGACCACATTGTTATAGGGGTCTTGTTCCGTAAGCGACCAACCCGAGGTTTGGCAGTGAGTCCTGAGCATGGAACTCTTAGGGTTAGTGGGATTAAACTCACCGACAATACGTGACCATAACAAACGGGCCGCTCGTAATTTTGCGATTTCCATATAGAAATTCATGCCGATACCGAAGAAGAACGATAAGCGGGGAGCAAATTTGTCGATATCGAGTCCAGCGGCGATGGCGGTGCGAATGTATTCCTTGCCATCGGCCAGCGTATAGGCTAATTCCAGCGCCGCATTAGCCCCAGCTTCTTGTATGTGGTAGCCCGAAATGGACACGGTGTTGAAGCGCGGCAAATTGGCTGAACAGTAGGCAATAATATCGCCGATAATCCGCATACTGGGTAATGGCGGATAGATATAGGTGTTACGCACCATAAACTCTTTCAGAATATCATTCTGAATGGTGCCGCTGAGCTGATCCTGGCTGACCCCTTGCTCTTCAGCGGCCACAATATACCCGGCTAATACAGGCAATACCGCGCCGTTCATGGTCATCGATACAGAAACTTTTTCCAGTGGAATGCCATCGAACAGGATTTTCATATCCTCAATGGAGTCGATGGCAACCCCAGCCTTGCCCACGTCGCCCACCACTCGGGGATGATCTGAGTCATAGCCACGGTGAGTGGCCAGATCGAAAGCAACGGAAACCCCCTGGGCACCAGCAGCAAGGGCTTGACGGTAAAAGGCGTTAGATTTTTCTGCGGTGGAAAAACCGGCATACTGACGGATGGTCCAAGGCCTGCCGGTATACATGGTGGCTTGTGGACCGCGAACGTATGGACTGATTCCGGGCATGGTATTAGTGTATTGCAACTTACCAAGATCAGCGGCAGTATACAGCGGTTTCACTGGGATACCCTCAGCGGTATGCCATGTCAGCGAATCGAAACTCTTGCCTCGAAGCGCTTTGGTCGCCAGTTCTTGCCATGCATCGGGTGTTGACTTGTCGGGATCATAGATATTAGTCATAGTCGCGATTCTTTGTTGTAGATTTGAGGAAGGTTGGCTTAAGGAAACCAATAATCTCCATCAACAGTTCAAGGGTAAAGGCAGGCGTTTAGATCTTTTCAGATCAGCACAGTTACCTTTCAATCTTTCAATTCTGCAAACTTTTTGTCGATAGCGCATTTTACTTTAGAGTACTGTCTAAGAGTACCTGTCAACTAAAAATACCTGTCAAGAGAGTACCTATCAAAGAGTTGATCAGCCCGCACTTCTTTTGCTTGCTGGAAGCACGGTCTGATGCTAAACAGCGGTCTATTAAAACAGGTGTTTTACTCAAATTCCAGGATAACCTGATCCACTGTCAAACTGGCACCGACTTTGGTCGGAATCGTTTGCACCACCGCGTCCTGCCTTGCCCGCAAGACATTTTCCATCTTCATGGCTTCAATGACTGCCAGCTCCTCTCCTTCCTTGACTGCTTGGCCCTCTTCCACGGAAATTTTAACCAACAGTCCCGGCATCGGCGAGAGCAGGAATTTGGACATATCTGCCGCAATTTTCTCCGGCATTTTGGCATGTAATTCAGCGGCTCGTGGCGTCATCACTACCGCATCAGTGCGGGAACCGCGATGGGTCAGGTGATACCAGATACCGTCCCGCTCCACCTGAAAGCTGGCATGCTCGCCATTAATACGGCATTTGAGCAATAATTCGCGGATATCCCAATCGGTGATCACTTTATAGGTGGTTCCTTTATAATCTACCCGGTAGCCATTTTCGGTGGGCCAAACCAGCACATCATGGCTGACACCGTCGCAGGTGACTACCCATTCCGCCCGGTGGCGGCGTTCATAGCCTGCCATTTGCCCACCTAGCTTAGAAGCGCGATCGGTGTGACTACGATGGACGCAAGCGGTGATAACGATTGCTTTGGCAGGATCATCTTGGGGAACATCGGCAGAATTAAAGCCATCCGGATATTCTTCGGCAATAAAATCGGTGCTTAACCGGCCTTCCAAAAAGCGGGGATGGACCATGAGCGCGTTGAGAAAACTGATATTGTGCTCGACCCCTCGGATCACGTATTCATCTAATGCTTGTTGCATCTTAGTGATGGCTTCATTGCGGTCTTTGCCATAAGTGACAAGTTTGGCAATCATTGGATCATAAAAGACCGACACTTCACCGCCCTCGAAAATACCGGTATCCACTCGAACCCCTTCTCCCTCCGGGGGCTGGTAGTCGACCAGACGACCAATTGAAGGCAAGAAATTTCTAAATGGATCTTCCGCGTACACCCGGGTTTCCATGGCCCAACCAGTTAAGGTCACATCTTCTTGGCCCAGCGGCAATGGCTCTCCGTTTGCCACACGGATCATCAATTCCACTAAGTCCTGGCCGGTGATCAGTTCGGTAACCGGGTGCTCCACCTGAAGTCTTGTGTTCATCTCCAGGAAATAGAAGTTGCGTTTGGCATCGACGATGAATTCCACTGTGCCCGCACTGCGGTACTCCACCGCATTGGCCAGACTGACGGCTTGTTCACCCATGGCTTTGCGGGTCGCTTCGTCAAGAAAAGGCGATGGGGCTTCTTCGATGACTTTCTGGTGGCGTCGTTGAATCGAGCATTCTCGTTCACCGAGATAAACAATGTTGCCGTGGCTATCTGCCATGACTTGAATTTCAATGTGGCGGGGTTCTTCTATGTACTTTTCGATAAACACCCGGTCATCACCGAAACTGGAGCGGGCTTCGTTGGTTGCCCGTTCGAAGCCATCCCGACATTCATCCATGTTCCACGCTACCCGCATACCCTTGCCACCACCTCCGGCGGAGGCCTTGAGCATGACGGGATAGCCAATATCGTTAGAGATGGCGACCGCATGATCCACATCTCTGACCACATCGGTATAACCCGGAATGACGTTGACTCCGGCCTCTTCCGCCAGCTTTTTCGAGGTGATCTTGTCACCCATACTATTGATGGCAAAGGTGCCTGGTCCGATAAAGACGATGCCGGCCTTTTCCAGAGCTTCGCAAAAGGCTGAGTTTTCCGAAAGGAAGCCATAGCCGGGATGCACCGCTTCGGCACCACTGGATTTGCAGGCCTGGACGATGGCATCAATGTCCAGATAGCTTTGAGCTGAGGGTGAGGGCCCAATATGTACAGCCTCATCTGACATTCTTACGTGCAGCGCATCTTTGTCTGCGTCGGAGTAGACAGCCACCGTGGTGATGCCCATTTTGTTCGCTGTTTTCATCACGCGGCAAGCAATTTCACCGCGGTTTGCAATCAGAATTTTTTTAAACATGTCGGTTTGCCTCTGTGCGTCGTGTTGACGATATCCCATTACCGTTGCTGTAATTGGTTTAAACTGACTAACGATTAAATATTGGCTATAAGGGAATATTCCCGTGTTTACGCCATGGGTTATCGAGCTCCTTGTTTTTCAACATGGACAACGAGCGGCAAATGCGTTTGCGGGTGCTGTTGGGCATAATCACATCGTCTACGAAGCCGCGGGCTCCGGCGACAAAGGGGTTGGCAAAGCGATCTTTATATTCCTTAGTGCGCAGATCGATTTTTTCCTGATCCTTCATATCTGAACGGAAGATGATTTCTACCGCGCCCTTTGAGCCCATTACTGCAATTTCAGCGCTGGGCCAGGCCAGATTAACATCGCCCCGCAGGTGTTTGGATGACATTACATCATAGGCTCCGCCATAGGCTTTGCGGGTGATCACGGTAATTTTAGGGATGGTTGCCTCGGCGTAAGCATACAGTAGCTTGGCACCGTGTTTGATGATGCCGCCATATTCCTGACTGGTGCCGGGCAGAAAGCCGGGTACATCCACGAAGGTGACCACCGGTATATTAAAGGCGTCGCAAAATCGCACGAAGCGGGCGGCTTTTTTAGCCGAGTCGATATCCAGACAACCGGCCAGAACCATGGGCTGATTGGCAACAAAGCCCACTGGCATACCTTGCATACGGCCAAATCCGATAATAATGTTGGCCGCATAGTCTCTCTGTAGCTCGAAGAAATTGCGGTCATCGACTACTTTATGAATCAGCTCTTTCATGTCATAGGGCTTGTTCGGGTCGTCTGGAACCAAGGTGTCCAGTGAAGGAATCTTGCGATCCGATGGGTCGTTAGTTGGCCAGAACGGAGGTTTTTCTTTGTTGTTAGCAGGCAAGAAGTTAATAAAACGACGCAGCATAAACAAAGCTTCAACATCGTTCTCGAAAGCCAGATCGGCTACCCCTGATTTGTGAGTATGGGTTTTGGCACCGCCCAGCTCTTCTGCTGTTACTTTTTCATGGGTGACGGTTTTAACTACCTCGGGTCCGGTCACAAACATATAAGACGTATCTTTGACCATAAAAATAAAATCAGTCATCGATGGAGAGTACACCGCACCCCCCGCGCAGGGTCCCATAATCATGGAAATTTGTGGCACCACACCGGAGGCCAGAACATTACGCAAGAATACATCGGCATAACCGCCGAGGGAGTCAACGCCCTCCTGAATTCGCGCCCCACCGGAGTCATTTAAGCCTACTACCGGTACGCCAACTTTGATGGCATGATCCATGATTTTACAGATCTTGGCGGCATGAGCTTTCGAGAGTGAACCGCCAAACACGGTAAAGTCCTGGCTGAAGACGAAGATGGGTCGGCCACCGACAGTGCCATAACCGGTGACGACGCCGTCGCCCGGAATTTTCTGTTTTTCCATGCCGAACTCGATGCAATCGTGTTCAACAAACATATCCCATTCTTCAAAAGTGTCAGGATCTAAAAACAGTTCAACCCGCTCGCGTGCGGCTAGCTTTCCTTTGTTATGCTGACTATCGATACGCGCCTGACCACCGCCGAGTCGGGCTGCTTCCCGGTTCTCTTCGAGTCTCTTGATAATACTTTGCATAGTAATCCCCCAGCTAAGCAATCTGAAATGGTAAGAATTTTGTATGTTAGTTATTGGTATTGTTACTTGTTTTCATAGTGAGCCGTTAATGACCAATAGGATGTAACGAATCATCTTTGCAACCACAACAATTCATCTTGGCAACCACAACAAACGCCGGTCAAGTTGTGCCAACACTTACGTTGTGCACAACATAAAAAGTAGAATGACTTCTAGCTGGTTAAGCTCTATTCGTATCCATTGAGTTGATTGTGTGTTATTAATGTTTTTTGTTATTTACAAGCACTTAACTCCATCTACCTTTATATCCTTATTTGCCTTTGAATTCAGGTAGACGTTTTTCCTGGAAGGCGGCAATGCCTTCCTTGTAATCCTCACTATCATAAACTTCTCTGCGGAGTCCTTGCAGTCGCTCGAACATCAGCGGAGTAATGGAGTGGGCGCTTTCAAGAATGCGCAACTCTTCTTTAATAACGGCAATGCTTAATGGTGAATTGGCTGCAATAGTGCTGGCGATGTCGAGAGTGAAGCTTTCTAATTGTTCAGCGTCGACTACATGATTAATAATGCCCATGCTTTCCGCCCGTTGAGCCGAAACAGGCTTTGCGGTGAAGACCATTTCCCGCACCATCATACGGCGGGCAGCATTGAGGAAATTAAGAACGCCGGTGATGTTGTAGGGAACGCCGAGTTTGGCCGGTGTGAATGCAAAGGTGGCATTTTTGGTGGCGATGACCATGTCGCAAGAGAGCACCATCTCGCAGGCCCCGCCCCAGACACCACCTTCAACCATGGCAATAATGGGAGCCGGAAAACGCTCAATCAAACGGATGATCTGGCGTAAATGATCGTCCCAGCCTAGTGGGTCGCGACGAGGTTTCGGGATTTCATTAACATCATGACCTGCTGACCAGACTTTCACTCCAGCTTTGGCTCTGAGAATGACGACACGGACTTTTTTCTTTTCCAGCTCCTCAAAAGCCTCGATCATGCTATGAATCATGGCTTCACTAAGCGCATTGCGCTTGTTGGGGTTGTCTAAGGTGATGGTGGCGATTAGGTTGTCAATACTGACGCTGATAAGTGACAAGGGGGGTGCCTCTGATGATTGAATCTGACGATTAGTTCTGTTGGATAGTTCTGCTGATTGCTATTGACAGATTATCCAAGCGCTTAGTCTATCAAGTTTGTAGCGCTATTTCTTCGTTAGTGAAAATTACGCTGTCGGGTTAACAATGCGAAGCCAAGTGCTGAATGCAAAGGTTTTGGTGCTACCTGTACTGCTCTTTCAACGGTGCTTTGAATGGTTTAAATCATATCCCCATCAATGAATGTTTTTCTGGACTTTTTTGGCATAGCCGTGTTTGCCGTATCGGGGGCGTTGGCGGCTGGTCGTTATCGTTTAGACGTGTTTGGTGTGGTGGTGGTCGCGCTGATCGCTTGTCTCGGCGGGGGTACCTTACGCGATGTTAATGGGGTTGATGACCGGCATGGTGGGCGGCATACATCAGAGATGTGTTGTGTAACGAGATTCCGCTTATTTTTCATAAAGAGATCTATGCAACGGCCGCATTGGCTGGCGGTGGTTTGTATCTGGCTCTGTTGTATGCAGGTATAGCGCCTGAATTGGCCGTTATGCTGGGTATGTTGACTATCCTGGTATTACGGTTGACCGCTATCTTTGCGGGTCTGTCATTGCCTGCTTTTTTGTTTAGCGATCAGCATTCCAATTCTGATGACCGGTGAGCACAGTCGATAAAATAGAACAGGCAGTCGTTCTGGGCGATATGGCGGTTAGTGGTCACCATAAACAGTTTTAGCGGATGTTTAGCAACCAATTGGTGGTGGTCGGCCCTAAAGTGCTGGTAGAGTTGCTCCTGACCGTGTTGATCCCTGGCGCTGAGCACCGACAGGCCCTTGTCACCCAACCACGCAATGACTTCGCCAGCGGGCACCGAGCCGTAATTAAGACGATCAGCGTCTGCAGATAAGGTCACATCCGCCCGTATTTCTGGTTTTTCTTCAGGGTTTTTAAGCTCGCTGAAGCAGATGTTTGCACCCGCTTGCAGTTCCATACGCAATGGATTGTGATAGCAGTTGACTGCGTATTGCTGGTGCTCGTCAGCCAGTACTTGATCCTTTTGAAAATAGCGTTGCAAGCCCTCTTTGGCGATCATCAGTGAACTTTGGTCGGCGCTGCCGCCGCATTCAATAGTGACCGTAGGGACCGATACTTCGCTTTGTTCCATTAAAGCGCCGAGCCGCAGATCGGTTTTAATCAGGTCATTAGTCCACAGTGAAGTTAAGGCCCGGTGATTGGGGTCATCGGTAATGGCCACAGCAAAAGCCGGACCACTGCCCGATGTGTTGTGCATGTCGATGAGGCATTCTGGTCTTGATACCTGAATAAACTCTAGCATGGCCGCCGCCAATTCACCCTCTGAGCCACTAAAAGGAGGCTGGAAGCAGCGGTTGAGATCCCGGCGATCCGGCAACATACGATGACTGAAATGAGGTTCGGTTAATGCGGTAACCACGGAAGCAATGATGATATCGGTATTAACCGCTGGCGTTTGCGCGCTATTAAGATAAGCAACCACAGCTTGCAGGCCTGAAGGTTCATTCCCATGTAGCAGGGTGCAAAAGGCTCTGTTCCGATGGGGATTCTTGCCTTTTAGCCGGATCACCGTTGGCCCCCCTAAGGCGCGCAGAAATGCGATGGCATGTTGGGTTTTGGGTAGTTGGTCGGCTGTAATAATGTTAAGCATCAATCTATAACCAATGGCAGACAGGTACACCACCGAGGTAGTTACGCTGGTAGTGCTGCACCAGCTTTTTTAACGCGGTGGATCGATCGGATTTTTGCTCAAGTTTGGCCAAGGTCTGCAATTGCCATATCGCACCATTTTGTCGTTTCTGCAGTGTTTCCTGCACGATACCCAGGTAGATCGCAATGTCGTCCTGGTCAATGGTTAGATGGCGAAGCCCGGTTTCCGCCACAGGTAATAACTCTTCCAGAATCTCAGTAACGGGTTTTTCGCTGATGGAATTAGCATCAAAGTTTGGCCAAAACAACTTGGCATCCAGTCCGTCTTTGGCTGCCCGGTAGAAGTTGTGCTCAGCGTAGCGAAAGGGTATGCCGGGTAATATACTGTTGATTTGCTGGCTCAGACCCTCAATCAAACCGATGGAGTATGCCGCTGTCGCCATCATATCTGCCGGAGTAGGGCCGGCAGGTAGTGCGCGTAATTCTATCCGCACATGGCCGCCGTCAGTTTCATCATAAATAGGGCGATTCCATGACCAGATGCTACCTTGGTGCAGGCAGAGTTCATAGAGTTCTGGTGGAAAGCTGGCGTTGCTGGATTCTTTACACTGTGGAAATAACGGGGTGAACAAATATACCCCTTCAGAAAACAGTTCGTAGATACCCTGCCTGACCCAACCATGGCCGAAAAAGACACGGGGTGGAAGCCGCTGTGACAGCGAATCTTCCATGCGGCAGTCGATGGCTTGTTTAAATAAGGCGACCCGGGTCTCATGCCACAGTCTTTTGCCCAGGAAGATGGGTGAATTGGCTGCCAGGGCCACACTCAAGGGGGTAATCAATTGAGCCGTATTAAATGCATCCCGGAAGTGGCTGGGGTTGACCCGGTAGTGAAACTGGAACGAAGTATTAGCTCCTTCCGGGCTTACATCTCCCCAGCGTATATCGAGCTCTTCTTCGCCACTGATTCTGATGTGGAAATCGCTGCCGCGACGAGTCTTCAGCGAGTGGGCCAGTACATGGTAGCGGGGTAAATCAGTAATAGCGTGCAGACCCAGATTTTCAGTGCTAAGTGTGGGCAGGATGCCAATAGGAATAATACTGGCCTGGTAGCGGCTGGCTGTCTGATCAAGCCGCTTCAGAGCTGATTCCATCTGCTTCCGCAGAGCAGAAAACGGCTGGCCTTGCGCCGCCACCGGAGACAGATTGTATTCCAGATTGTAGCGATTAAGTTCCAACGTGAGTCGTGAGTCCGGGAAGTCACTTTGGATCGCCTGATTACACATCACCGGCAGGCCCTGCTGGTCAATGGCGTAGAGTTCCAGTTCCGCACCGAACGAGGCTGGACCTTCGCCAAATCCCGGAGTTTGGATCACCTTTTCCAGCTCGATCAGGTTATCGTGTAGCCGGTGTTGAAAACGGTCGAAGTCGGCTGCGGAGAACTCAGTTTTTTCGATGGATTTACCCATAGTAATCCGCTCCTTACGCAGTAACAGCGCTGCCTCTTTATCCTGACCTGAGCAGGAAATTGACTATAAATTAGGCACGAGTGTAAGCTAGCAGCGAAGCTGTATGCAAAAATATCGTTGCTTAGTGTGATTCCTTATCTGCTCCACCGGCAGCGCACCCTGGCGGAGTTCTGACTTATCCAACAACAGGTTTATCAATGCGGGTTTGCCTGTTTTCGTTGGTTTTTTCGCTGCTTGATAAACTTTTTACTTACTGTTGAGCAATATTTACTGAACAAGGTCTTACAGTGACTTGGGGGATTTGGTATCTTGAAATCCTGACACATGACCACCAGATTTCCCACGGCTGCGTCTGTCTTAATTATCCTCATAGCTTGTGAACCTGTTATAAAGAAAAAAAGTCCCTTACTGTCCACAGCTAAGCACCCATTGGCATTTCCAGGTGCAGACGAATGACAGCAATGCAAACGGTGGCAATCAGTGAATGACTTGCTATTGAACCAGCAAACAAGCTATCCACTGATTATTCGCCGAAGGTCTGCCACTTTCTGAATTAGCATGGCATTCATGTTGCTGTAACCAACAAAGCGATATCCAATCCACCCGTGTGATATCAAAACCACAAGTGAGATTTCAACAATGAATATTGAACCCACCTTAATTCCGACCACTCTCGATGGCGTTCATCTCGGTCTGGCTGCCCTGTCTTTTATACTGTTGATTATTTGTATGTCTAAATCTAGTAGTAAAAGTCCCGGCGAGACACCTGAGCAGGAATCTGACAAGGGAGAGCAAAGTGCTGAGTCTGCAGCACAAGAGCAGGCAAGCCCCCCAGCAAAGGCCGCGCCGGTAGCAGAATTCAGCGAAGCTAAGCCGGATGCGGCCTTGCAACTTTTAGCACTATTGCAACAAGAGGCTCGCTTTGTTGACTTTGTTAATGAGGAGCTGGGTGGACACTCCGATGCTGAGATTGGAGCGGTGGCGCGCATCGTTCACGAAGGTGCAGCCAAGACCATCAAAGAATATTTTCAGCTTGATCCTATTCGCGCCGAGCAAGAAGAAAGCCGGATTACCGTTGCCGAGGGCTTTAATCCAGCGGAAATTCGTTTAACAGGCAATGTAGTGGGCAGTGCGCCCTTTTCAGGGACTTTAGTTCATCGGGGCTGGAAGGCAACGAATATCAAGCTGCCGCAACTGGCAGCAGGGCATGATGCGACCGTGGTGGCCGCTGCTGAGGTGGAATTATGAGTGAGTCACCCGCTTCCCGTTATGCTGTAGGTATCGATCTGGGTACTACCCACTGTGTCATTTCCTATGTGGATCTGGAGTCTGACGAGGATAATCCAGTTCATGAAACCTTGCCCATAGTGCAACTAACTGCCCCGGGCTCTACTGAAGAAAAACAGCAATTACCTTCTTTTTTGTATCTGCCTCACGAAGCTGAATTAACTGAACAGGACAAGAGCCTGCCCTGGCCCTCAACAGCGGTGGGAGTGACGGGTTTGCTGGCCCGTCAACTGGGTAGCAAAACCCCCCTGCGATTAGTGGCCAGCGCCAAGAGCTGGCTGGGCCACGGCGTGGTCAATGCCAGAGAAGCTTTCTTGCCTCTGAATAGTCCCGATGAAGTGCCAAAGGTCTCTCCTTTCGAGGCTACTCGCAATTACTTGCAATACTTGAGCGATGCGTGGCGGCACCGTTTTCCCGAATATGAGCTAATGCAACAGGATGTGACTATCACAGTGCCTGCCTCGTTCGACCCTGCCGCCCGTGAATTAACTGCAGAAGCGGCCCGCGAGTTAGGCTTTCATCATTTGATTCTGTTGGAAGAACCGCAAGCTGCGGTTTATCACTGGTTGAAAGAAGCCGGTGATGATTGGCGTGAGCAAGTCAGTGTGGGCGACATCATTCTGGTAGTGGATATTGGTGGTGGTACTACGGATTTGTCGCTTATTGCAGTGGCTGAAGAAGAAGGTAATCTGGCGCTGAACCGGATTGCGGTGGGTGATCATATCCTGCTCGGTGGCGATAATATGGATCTCGCACTGGCCTACACCATCAAAGCCAAATTGGCCCAGCAGGATAAACAATTACAACCCTGGCAAGTCATGGCTATTGTTCACAGCTGCCGCGAGGCGAAAGAAGTGCTGCTGCAACCCGGTGACGTAGAGTCTGTACCCATCGTGGTGCCTGCTCGTGGTTCTAAGATGCTGGGTGGCACCATTAGTACAGAGCTAACTCGGGAGGAAGTCAGACAGACACTGGTAGAGGGGTTCTTTCCATCAACCCCCATCGCTGAGCATCCCCGCCAGCAAACCCGGGGGGCATTAACCAAGATGGGCTTGCCCTATGCTCAGGATGCAGCGGTGAGTCGCCATTTAGCCGCTTTTCTGTGTCGTCAGGTTGCAGCGGCTGATGCTTTATTTGGCGATCATGCCGGTGAATTTATTAAGCCTACGGTGGTGTTGCTGAACGGTGGTGTGTTGAAAGCTGGCATCATTGAGGAGCGGGTTATGAGCATTATCAACGGCTGGCTGGCTGAGGCTGGTACTGAGCCCGCCAAACTGTTGCAGGGCGCAGACCTTGATTTGGCGGTGGCCAGAGGCTCATCCTACTACGGCTTTGTGCGCCGGGGTAAGGGGGTGAGGATTCGCGGTGGTCTTGCCAGTGCTTATTATGTGGGTATTGAAAGCGCCATGCCTGCGGTGCCCGGTATGGAGCCACCTTTGGAAGCCATTTGTGTAGCTCCTTTCGGGATGGAAGAAGGGACAGGCGTCGATGTCACGTCGCGAGAGTTTGGATTAGTGGTGGGTGAGCCCGTGAGCTTTCGTTTCTTCGGGTCTACCGTGCGGCGCGACGATCAACCCGGTACTCACCTGGAATACTGGGAGCCTGCAGAGTTAGATGAGCTACCCGAAATACAGGTGACTCTGCCGGCGGAAGGACGCACCACTGGAGAAGTAGTGCCAGTAACTTTGGCATCCCGGGTGACTGAAGTGGGCACGCTTTGTCTGGAAGCGATTCCACGGGATAACTCAGCGAAATGGCAAGTTGAGTTTGATGTTCGTAATGGGACTGAAAACTGAGCAACGGTATGACGAAACCTCATTTGGGAATGGCTGGCAAAACCTCGTCGGCGGTCACGGAATCCCGCTATATTGTGGGTATCGACCTGGGCACTACCCACACGGTGGTAGCCTTTGTTGATACTGTTCCTGATGGCGCTAACGACAGCGATACTATCGCTGCGGGCCAGGCTCAAATATTTGCTGTGGATCAGTTGGTTGCCCCCGGTGAAGTGGCCGCTAAACCGCTGTTACCCTCTTTTCGCTATCACCCCATTGCGGGTGAGATAGCCCATGAATCCATGCAGCTACCGTGGGCCCATGCCCACTGTGAAGGTGATCATAGCGACACCATTATTGGTCATTGGGCTCAGCAACTAGGCGCTGCTGTGGCGGGCAGGCTCGTGGCCAGTGCTAAGAGCTGGCTGTCCCACGGTTCAGTTGACCGCCAGGCGGCTATTCTACCTTGGGGAGCACAGGCGGAAGTCAACAAAATATCTCCTGTGCTCGCTTCAGCCAGCTACCTGCATCATCTGCGTAAGGCATGGAACTACCATCATCCCGAACATCCGCTGGAACAACAACAACTGGTCATTACCGTCCCCGCCTCGTTTGATGAAAGTGCCCGCGCACTCACGGTTTATGCTGCTGAATTGGCTGGGTTACAACACTTTGTTTTGCTGGAAGAGCCGCAGGCGGTGGTTTATGACTGGTTCGCCCGGCATCGGGATGACGCCAGTGTATTGCTTGATGGGGTGGAGCTGATGCTGGTCTGCGATGTGGGTGGAGGGACTACCGATCTCAGTTTAATTGCCGTTGAATGTAGCCAAGGGGAGTTGAAACTGAACCGGATCGGCGTCGGTGATCATTTGATGCTGGGTGGCGACAATATTGATCTGGCGCTGGCTCATCAAGCTGAAAAAGCGTTTAGTCAACAACAAGCGCCAGCGGGCCGAACAAATAGGGAAGGTAAGCAAAACACGGAAAACAAACAAACCAGCGCAGCTAAGCCGCTCAACTCAGCCCACTTGGCCCAGCTCATTCAGCAATGTCGGCAAGCCAAAGAAACCCTGCTGGCTGAGCAAGGGCCAGAATCTGCCACTGTGACGCTGGTGGGCGGCGGCTCAAAACTGATCGGTGGTGCCAGATCCTGCATTTTAACCAGGTCCATGGTGCACCAATTGGTTTTGGATGGATTTTTTCCTTTGACTCCGCTGGATGAAAGACCAGATAAACGCAAGTCGGCTATTGTGGAGTTTGGTTTGCCCTATGTCAGTGATCCTGCCATCAGTAAACATCTGGCTGAGTTTCTGAGCAGGCATCAGCAGGTGACGCAACAGGCTAAGGAAAAATCTGTTCCGAGCAAGGAAATGCCGACGGCAGAGGCCAATGAAATTGTGAATAGACCGTCGTTGCCAGACGCTGTTCTGTTTAATGGAGGCGCTTTCAACTCCCCTCTTATTACTGAGCGGGTGGAATTCCTGCTTAATCATTGGTGGAGCGCATCCTCTGCCGCGCCTGCGCCAGTGGTCAACGTACTGGACAATCCGCGCGCCGATCTCGCCGTTGCCTGTGGAGCCGCCGCATACGGTGTAGCGCGTCGCTTTCAGCAATTACGAATCGGAGGCGGTAGTGCCAGTAGTTATTTTCTGCTGCTTAATAACGATTCCGAGCAGCGCAATGGGGTTTGTGTGCTGCCCAAAGGCAGCGAAGAAAATCAAGAAATCGTGCTGGCTGACAGACGTTTTGAGCTGAAACTGGGCGAGCCGGTTAAATTCCATCTGGCCACCACCAACGCCATTGACCGCTTCAATGCCGGTGAAGTACATCCTCTTAGTGACGATTTTTTGGTATTGCCGCCGCTGCTAGCAGTGCTTGATAAAACTGAATACGAATCGCGGGTGCAGGTCAATCTTATCGCTAGTTTGACCGAGGTGGGTACTATTGAACTGTATTGCCGGGAGGCATTAGCAGGCAATGAGACGGGGGTAAACAGCCATACTCCGGACCGCGCACTGCGACGCTGGAAGCTGGAATTTGAAGTTCGTAAAGGGACTCCCACTGTCCAATCCACTACGGCTGATCTTCCTGCCGGTTTTGCTTCGGCTATTGACAGAATCGATGAAGTGTTTGGCAGCAAGCGAAAAGCTTTTAATCCTCAGGCTGTAAAGATTCTTCGCAATGATTTGGTGAAGGTGCTGGGCAAAAGGGAGGAATGGGATTCTCATTTACTCAGAGAGTTATTTAACGCGCTTATTGAGCGGAAGAAAGGCCGGAACCGAAGTGAACATCACGAGCGGGTTTGGTTTAATCTCGCTGGCTTTTGCCTGCGCCCGGGCTATGGGGATCCTCTCGACGGCTGGCGGATTGAACAAGTCTGGCCCCTGTATCAGCAGGGTTTGCAATTTGTCCAGGGCAATCAGAACTGGAGTGAATGGTGGGTGTTCTGGCGACGTCTCGCCGGTGGCTTAGATGCACAACAACAAAAGAAAATTTATAAAGATATCGCTAAGTACATTAATCCAACGGTATTGCGGAACCGCAAACTGTTGGCCGAACTAAAGCAGAAATCCTATGAAGATATGCTGCGTATGATTGCTTCACTGGAACACTTACCTGTTGCCCAGAAAATCGAAGTCGGGGGCTGGCTGGTAAAGCGACTGGAAAAGAAAAGTGAATCCCACACCGCATGGTGGGCGCTGGGTCGGCTGGCCAGTCGCTTTCCATTCTACGGTAGCGTGCACAATTTGATTCCACCGGATAAGGTGGCAGCCTGGTTGCCCAGATTGTTAAAGGAAGACTGGAAGAAGAATCAAAGCGCCGCCTTTGCCGCTGTGATGATGTGTCGGAAGACGGGAGATCGGGAACGTGACTTGGATGGTGCGGTAATGACAGATGTGATTGCTCAACTTCAATCCGCCAAAGCGCCAGCTAGTTGGGCTGCTATGTTAACCGAGGTAAAGGAGTTAAATGAAGCAGATACTAAGCGAGTTTTTGGTGAGGCCTTACCCCTGGGTTTGACGTTAATAGACTAAGAAATTTCGGCCTGACTGACTGCGCAGACCCATCAGTCCCGTTTGTCCTAACGGTTAAAAGAACTGGGATTGAGCTGTTCAGGTTACTATGGCTATCGTTGCCACTACTCAAGATTGAACGACTTAATTTTATACTACTTTAGCATTGTTTCAGTCAGATCATGGCTTATGTAGATTGACTTGATGGTTGCTTTGGTCGTTTACTCATTCCATATACTTTGCGACTCCGCGAAACGGCATGGAAGCCGTTTCAGGATGAAAACCAGCTAATCTTCACCACCCTGAGCATAGCTATCTATAACCACCCGATAAGTTTGCATTCGATCAATACCTGACAATATGCCTGCCAATACTATTAACCAGAACCAGCAAATGGAGCATTTTAGTGAAGGTGATGAGGTTTGGCTGTTCGGCTATGGTTCGCTAATTTACAAGGTGGATTTTCCCTGGGTCGAGCGAGAACCGGCTAGTATAAAGGGTTGGGTCAGGCGCTTTTGGCAAGGCTCTCATGATCATCGAGGTACACCGGAATCGCCGGGGCGGGTTGTCACTCTGGTGCCCGAATCAGGGGCGGTCTGTCAGGGCATGGCCTATCGCGTCAGTGCGGCCGTGTTTACTCAACTGGATCATCGTGAAAAAAATGGTTATCTCAGAGAGCTGGTCAATATTTCCTTTGCTGACGGCTTTTGCAGCCAGGGGCTGGTTTATATTGCATCACAAGATAACGCAGCTTTTCTGGGCGCGGCCTCTGAGCAAGAGATAGCCCAGCAGATTGCTGTTAGTCAGGGACCCAGCGGACATAACAAGGACTATCTTTTCGCTTTAGCAAATGCGCTGAGAGCGATGCAAAATGAAGATTTCCACGTGTTTACGCTAGAAAAATATGTAAAGGACGTTTACAAAGATCATAGTGAATAATCCAGCAGGACTGACTATAGTAATTTTGACCAAGGCTCTAAATGTTATAAATTTTTTGGTAGAGTTAATTAATCCAAGCCAGAAAAAGCTCAACAGGATTGAAAAGTTGTTAACCCCTTATTAATGACAGTTTTTCACTCGTGTTGATGCTTGGAACATATAGCAACAGAATAAGAGAATGCAGAATTATGGTTGATAAAAAACGCAGTGGTAGTGCCGCCAGAGGTGGCAAAGGTGTGCATGCTGGGAACACGGATCATTTAGAAGGCATGACCGATGGCGAAACCTTATTTAATCAGGATAAAGATGCCACCAGAAAAATCAGTAAGGCGTTCTATGAAAAGGAGATATTCAAGCTTCAGGTGGAGATGGTCAAGTTACAAGAATGGGTGCAGCATAAGAAACTTCGTATGGTGGTTATTTTCGAGGGACGGGATGCAGCGGGCAAGGGCGGTGCTATTAAACGTATCGCTGAACTGACGAATCCCAGAGTCTGTCGGATCGAGGCCTTACCTGCTCCCACTGAACGGGAGAAAACCCAATGGTATTTTCAGCGTTATGTGGATCGGTTGCCCGCCGGCGGAGAAATCGCTCTGTTTGACCGCAGTTGGTACAACCGGGCAGGTGTAGAGCGCGTCATGGGATTCTGCACCGAGGCAGAATATCAGGACTTCCTGCGGTCATGTCCTGAATTTGAGCGTATGTTAGTACGTTCCGGGATTATCCTGATTAAATACTGGTTTTCTGTCAGCCATCAGGAACAGGAGAGGCGTTTTCAAAAGCGTTTGAAGCAGCGCCACAAGTATTGGAAACTCAGCGATATGGACATGGAATCCCGCAGTCGTTGGCTGGATTACTCCATCGCTAAGGATGAAATGTTCAAATATACTGACATCAAACAAGCTCCCTGGTATGTGGTGCCGTCGGATAACAAAAAACGGGCGCGGCTAAACTGTATTAGTCATCTGTTGTCCATGGTTGATTATCAAGACCTGGTGCCGAAGAAGCCTAAATTACCACCGTTGGGAGATATCAGTGGTTACATCAGGCCACCTATTCAGGATCAGACTTTTGTGCCCAATAAATATTAGTCAGGCACTAACATCGATCTGGCTCTAAATTACTTTTTCATGTGTAACAACATCGACTGATTGCTGATCAATTCAGCCGCTGTTCTTTTGGTTCCTATTCCATTTCTTCCAGCGTGTCTGGTTAGTGCTCATCCAGAAACGCCAGTGTTTGATGGGAGCTAACGCAGTACAAGGAAGTACTGCCAAAATCGATATTTTACTTTGCGACTCCGCGAAACGGCATGGAAGCCGTTTTCAGGATGAAAACTACTTAAGGTCTTTGGCTGCACTGGCAAATGCTTATTCGTTCTTAAAAGGCAGATAAGTTTTTGCATCCTGCATATAGGCCTCAATGCCCAACTGTTCTTGTTGCACATAGTCACTAATAGCGGCGCGAAAGCCGGGATGGCTTATCCAGTGGTGGGAGTGGGTAAGTACAGGCTCGAAACCCCGCTGAATTTTGTGCTCACCTTGTGCACCCGCATCGAAGCGCTGTAAACCGCGCTTAATAGCAAAATCAATGCCTTGATAGTAACAGCATTCGAAGTGAAGATGATTGAATTCATCACTGCAACCCCAGTAACGTCCGAATAGAGTGGTTTGGTTGCTGAAAAACAAAGCGCCGGCCACGATGTTACTGCGGTGATTCGCTAACACCAGATGTATTTGGTCTGGCATAGACTCCACAATCAGGCGGAAAAAAGTCCGGTTCAGATAGGGTTGTTGTCCTCGCTTTAAATAGGTGAGCTGATAAAAACGGTAAAAGTGTTCCAACGCGGTGTCGTCAATCTCTCTTCCATGTAGCCATTGACACTCAATTCCTGCTTGTTCAACTCGTTGCCGCTCTTTGCGGATATTCTTGCGCTTGCGCGAGGTCATGCTGCCCAGAAAGGCAGCAAAGTTGTCGTAGCCAGGATTGAGCCATTGAAATTGAGTGCCATGCCGGTGCATCAGCCCATTATCGTCTTCTGCATGGCCAGCTTGCTTGATGGATGTCCCGTGTTCTTTTTGCTTTTGCCGCTCGGGGTCGCTATCCAGTATGCTGGATTTATCGGGAAACAGAAAATGCCAGCTGGAAAGGGATTGTGCTTGCAGATAGTTGATTGTTGCTTGTCGCAAAAAATTGACCAGCGCAGCGCTCGGATGGTTGTTTTTAGTGAGTATTCTGGGGCCCACTGATGGCGTAAAAGGAATAGCACTTAACAGCTTGGGATAGTAGTTAAAGCCGTGTCTATGATAAGCATCGGCCCATGCCCAATCGAAAACATATTCCCCGTAGGAATTGTTTTTAAGGTAGCTGGGAACCAATGCCAGAGTGGCCCCGCGATCATCGACGACCATCAGGTGATGAGGTTGCCATCCAGTATCAGCCGTGCAACAGCCCGATAGCTCCAGAGCGGATAGAAATTCATAGCGGCAAAAGGGATTGTCGGTTGGGTTGTGAGCGTTCCACTCTGCCTGAGCAGCGGACGGATCGTCAGCTATGCTGGTGATATCGCGAATGATTTCTAGTTTCAAAGTGAGTCCGAGCTGCAACGCATGTTTTATGCCTTAATGGGGTTAACAAGTAGATGTTGTGAATGACCCATCATATACGAGGTGCCCTTGTTATTCGTCCAGTACGATGAAAAATCACCGGATTATTTATCACTAAGACTTAAATTCAATTCTCTCCGTTGTTTCTATCTGCTTTTCCACTAGAACTTTAGTTGGGTTGAGCTTTGCTGGCTAATTCGAGTGCTAGCCTTGTC
>JGI12048J13642_10377111_pt1 | contig 43930 bp, 32 predicted proteins | sample ElkSlonscriptome_16_FD_13642 | JGI IMG/M metagenome (IMG submission 13642)
CGCCTCCAAAACCGCCGAAGCCACCTCCACCTCCGCCGCCAAAGCCACCACCGAAACCACCACCACCTCCGGTGAAGTTTCCGTAAGAGCCTCTATGGCTTCGAGAAGCTGCGCTCATCAGCGCTAAAGCAGCCCAAAATCCTAAATCATTTCTACGGGCGTATCTACTGGTTTTACGGTACATCAATAGCAGCCAAATACCGAGGATGAACAAGAAAGGTATGACCACCGTCAACGGGTTTCCTCGATCTTGCTGCTGATAAGTTTGTGAGTTATATTCTCCTTTGGCCAAATCTGAGATGATGGCAATCGCATTGGTGGTTCCTGAATAATAGTCGCCATTTCTGAATGCGGGAATCATTTCACGGTCTACAATCAATTTTGCCGTGGCATCAGGAATCGCTCCTTCAAGTCCAAGACCCGTGGCTATAAAAGTTCTTCGCCCTCCCGAGCCGCCGGTTGGTTTTATGAGGATAACGATTCCATTGTCAAAATCTGCCTGACCGACACCCCAGGTTTCACCTATCTCGAAGGCAGTCATGGCGGCATCGCCTTCACATAGCTCGGCAATGGACACCACCACAATTTGATTGCTGGTTTCATTGCTGAATTGTTGAAGGCGCGCTTCTAAGGCTCGCTCTTCATCAGCAGTAAAAATATCCACCTGATCTGCCACGAGTCCACGAGGTTTTTCGGGGTAACAGCCACTGTTTTGACCCAAGGAAATGAGACTGTTAAAAAGAAGAAAGGCTGTTGTGAGTACTCTCATTTTTTGTCTTTTCCGAAAGATATTTCGTTGCTCAATTCGTCTACATCGTCTTCAGCTACAGGAAAATGAGCTTTTAATTGTTCTCCCGCCTTTTTTATGCCTTCCACCAATCCTCTTGTGTATTCTCTTTTTTTGAAGGAATCAACTAATTGGTTTTTTATTTCATCCCAAAAATTTTTGGGTACAGCTGCATTGATTCCAGCATCACCCAGGATAGCCAACTTATGATCCTCGAAACTGACATAAAAAAGAACCCCGTTACGCAATTCGGTTTTGTGCATTTCCAGCTTTTCGAAAAGAAATGCAGCTCTATCTAAGACGTCTTCGGGACAGCGGTTTTCAATGTGCAATCGAATTTCTCCACTGGTTTTATTCTCGGCGAATTCAATGGCTCTGACGATTTCGGCTTTTTCAGCCTCTGAAAAAAAATCTTGAGCCATCTTAAAATTCTACTTGGGGAGCATTTTCGGCACCTGAGTCGCTTTCGAAGTAGCCTTTTTCTTCAAAATCGAAAATACTTGCCGTAATGTTACTCGGAAACTTTTTTGTTTTTGTATTGTACGTTCCCACGGCCTCGTTAAATCGATCTCTTGCTACACTGATGCGATTTTCCGTTCCTTCCAGCTGGGCCTGAAGCTGACTAAATTGCTGGCTCGCTTTTAGATCGGGATACCGTTCCACTGTTACCAAGAGCCGTGATAATGCTCCCGACAATTGGTTCTGAGCTTCCTGAAATTTAGAAATAGCCTCGGGTGTCAGATTATCTGCATCAACATTTATCCCCGTGGCGTTTGATCGGGCCTCAATTACTTGTGTTAAGGTCTCCTGCTCAAAATCGGCATAACCTTTCACGGTATTGACCAAATTCGGAATCAGATCGCTCCTCCGTTGATATTGGGTCTCAACTTTCGCCCAAGCTTGAGCTACCTGCTCTTCTTGCTCTACCAGAGTATTGTAGCCACATGAACTCAATGTAAGTGCTGCTATGAGCACAAAAAATAGTCGTTTCATTATTCGGTTTTAAGATTTCATTAAATCAACACTACGTTGAATAAACTTACTCATGGCTTCTCCTTTGAGCATGTTTTGCGAAAGCAAGGCCAAATCGATCAGCTGACCGACTGTTTCTTTTTGCTTTGCTTCGTCTTCATCCGTTAGCTTGGTGATGAGCGGGTGATTCGCATTAACCACCATATTGTACATCTCAGGCATTGCACCGCCAAACATGTTTCCACCGCCGGTGGCTTGTTGTTCTTTCATCCGGCGCATAAACTCGCTTTGGGTGATGATGATGGGACGATCATTTTCGCTCATACTTTCAAACTGGACTTGAAATTTTTCTTTCTCGACTGAACCCTCGATTATTGGCTTCAACTTTTCTTTCTCCTCATCCGAGAGCTTTGAAGGAATTTCTTCGTCCTTTTGAATCAACTTGTCGATGGTATCCGCATCTACTCGGGCAAAAGAGAATTTGTCTACTTTCTGTTCCAGCTTGCTGATGAGGTGGCTGGCTATGGGAGTGTCGAGAACTACAACATCGTAGGATCGGTCTTTAGCCGTCTGAATGAAACTATATTGTTCTTTTTCATCCTGCGCATATAAGACTACCATTTTGTCATTTTTGTCAGTCTGGTTGCCTTTGATTTTCTCTTTGTACTCTTCAATTGTGTAGTAGTTCCCGTCTACTGATTTGAACAGATAGAACTTGGCAGCTTTCTCGTAGAATTTCTCATCCGTCAGCATACCGAATTCAATGAACACTTTGATGTCTTCCCACTTCTTTTCAAAGTCTTCACGGTCATTTTTGAACATCGAGTTCAATTTGTCCGCTACCTTTTTGGTGATGTGAGAGGATATTTTCTTTACTGCGGCGTCTTCTTGGAGATAGGATCTTGAGACATTCAGCGGAATGTCAGGAGAGTCGATCACACCGTGTAGCAATGTCAAAAATTCAGGTACAATGTTTTCTACATTGTCTGTAATAAAGACTTGATTGCTGTAAAGACTGATCTTATTCTTCTGTAGTTCGAGGTTGTTTTTGAGTTTTGGGAAGTAAAGAATTCCTGTAAGGTTGAATGGAAAATCTACATTCAGGTGAATGTGGAATAGGGGCTCCTCAAAGGTCATCGGGTAAAGTTCCCGGTAGAAATTTTTGTAGTCTTCGTCGCTTAAGTCGGAAGGCGTTTTGGTCCAGGCAGGATCTGTGTTGTTAACGATATTGTCTTCAACTATTTTCTCTTCCTTTCCGCCTTCTACGATTTTTCCTTCTTCATCGCGTTCTTTTTCGGTTCGCTCAGTTGTTCCGAATTTGATGGGAACGGGAAGAAACTTACAATATTTATTGAGAATGGTGTTAATGCGTGACTCTTCCAAAAACTCAGTAGAGTCATCGGCTATATGAAGGATGATGTCAGTACCCTTTGTTTTCTTTTTGGTTTCCTCCATGGTATAATTGGGACTGCCATCGCAAGACCACTTCACGGGAACGCTGTTTGGTTTTTGAGATTTTGAAATAATCTCAACCTGACTCGCCACCATAAACGCGCTGTAAAATCCAAGACCGAAATGACCGATCATGGCATTTTTACTATCGCTGTCTTTGTATTTCTGAACAAATTCTTCGGCCCCTGAAAAGGCAATTTGGTTGATGTATTTTTCAACCTCTTCGGCTGTCATACCGATACCGTTATCGCGAACGATTATTTGTTTTTTGTCCTTATCGAGGATCACCTCAACTCTCAGATTCTCCGTTTTGGCTTTGAGCTCGCCCAACCCGGAAAGGGTCTTTAATTTTTGGGTGGCATCCACTGCATTTGATACCAACTCCCTCAAGAAAATCTCGTGATCAGAGTAGAGAAACTTTTTAATGATCGGGAAAATGTTCTCCGTTTGAACATTAATACTTCCTTGCTGCATAATTATAGTCGTTTTTTTCTTCTACTTGTCAAGGCTTGTGCCAAGTGGGATTAGCTGACATTTTGGCGTAACAAAAAAAGCCGGTGTCAGAAACACCGGCTAAAAAAACTGATTGTGACTTCGCTTATTTAGAGATCATCATCTTTTCAGTGGTCACTTCACTATTTGAAGTATATCTGATCAAATAAATTCCTTCCGGAAGATCAGAGCCATCAAATTGAAAGCGCATTTCTTGATTTGAAGCTACGTTTCCATTATAAACTTGCCTTACCAACCTTCCACTTAAATCATAAACTTCAACTGAAGCTTGCGAAGCATCAATTGTTGTATTCAGTGAAATGAAGGTCTGTCCATTGCTTGGATTAGGAACGGCACGCAAAGTTGTAGATGGATTTTCGGCTAAACCTGAAAGGTCGAAAAAAGCAAAAGAGCTAAATGGTGAAAAAGGTCCGACAACGAGCGGGTTGGTTGAGCATCCGCAGCGAACTCTCCAATTGTATGTTCCACCGTTTACCAAGAAATTACCTGGAATAAAGAACTGGCTTGCATTTGCACCCGGTTTGATCCTGGTTGCCGTAGTGCCATCAGGGAGTTGAAATTGCAGCTGACAACCGATTGCACCTTCGATGGGATTCCAGCTGAGTAGTACACCCCCGTTTTCATTTGAAAATGAAAGTCCATCGACCTGTGGATATGGCAGCTCGCAGGGTGGGGCAGTAGGACAAGCCTCACAAGAACCAAAACATACGGGACCCGCTGTGGTATCAGCTGACGGCATTGTCAATATGCGGTTAAATCCACCAAATCCGTCATCCTCTCCGCAAGCTTCAGGAACTTCCTCCGCTGCAGAGAAATCGCTACTATTTAAAAATTTGTAAAGTACTGTAGACCCTTCCGCAACAGATACGGTGATGGAATATACTCCATCTCCATCGTCATTCATTGCTGTTGGTGAAAAGCTGTTGAATGTGCCTGCTACATGTATACCTCCGTTTGGATTTACTTCATCCAAGTCAGATGCATCAACAATTAATGTCAAGTCGTAATTTTCGGGAGCAACTTCACAAGCTACACATTGGCTAAAGCATACAGGGCCCGCCGTTGTGTCGGCTGAGGGCATGGTTAGCACTCGGTTAAAACCGCCAAAACCATCATCTTGACCGCATTCACCGGGAACGCTTTCTACTTCATCGTCGAAGGTAGGCCCGTTGATGTATTTCCAAAGTACGGTAGAGCCTTCTTCTACAGAAGTAGTGTAGGAGAAAAGCCCTCCTCCTTCATCTACCATTGCGTCAGGTGAGAAGCTATTGAATGTTCCGGCAGCATGTAATCCTGCAGCATTGATTTCGGCCAATTGAGACGCGTCAACCAGTAAGGTCAATTCGTAAAATACGCCCGGATCAGAACAAGCTTCGCAAGAGCTATAGCATACGGGGCCTAAGGCAGCGTCAGCCTCCGGAGCCACCAAAACACGATTGAATCCTCCGAAACCATCATCCTGCCCACAATCAGAAGGTACGTTTTCGATGGACGTGTTGGTGCCGAAATCAGGTCCGTTAATGTATTTCCATAATACGGTAGAGCCTGAGGCCACTGTCACATCCAAACTCCAGATTCCATTGCCTTGATCGTTCATGAGTTGCGGTGAAAAGCCGTTAAATGTTCCTCCAACACTTACCCCTCCTGCATCAACAGAAGCTACTTGTGACATATCTACCTGTAGTGTCAATGTGACGTCACTACCAACTATCTGGCAAACTTCACAAGTTCCGAAGCAGACAGCATCAGTAGTTGTACCTCCGGAAGCTACTTCTACTGACCTGTTTCCGCCTACATTGCATTCACTCGGTATAGCATTTTCATCAGTACCCCATGCGTTTCCGTTTAGAAACTTGTAAGCGTAAATTCCCGCGGGAACCTCTACGGTCAATTCATAAATGCCATCCTCATCGGAGTCATCCATAGCGCTTGCTCCGGGTTGCCAGTCAGCGCCAAAGCCGGCTTCTTCCTGCCAGTCACCTGCTACGTGTACACCGTCAGGACTAACAGCTTGTTGATTCATATCCACCCTGAAAGTCAAGGTTTCGGTTTGTGAATAGGCCATTCCTATAACGAATAGGCCCAATAGAAAAGAAACTAGTTTTTTCATTGGTATAAGATTTGGTTTGAATGATTGATAGTGTAAAATGTACACTAACGCTTCGAAGATAAGCAAAAGTCTTATACAGCGCAATCGAAAAATCCGTATTTATGAGGGGAGAAATTTTTATTGAATAGGAAGTAGACGGAAGGAGCCGGTTCACATTTGAAAAGCTCCATTTTTATCAAGAATAAAAAAAGCCCGCCCCGAATAGGGGAGGGCTTTCATTTTATTTAAGGACTCTGCTTATTTTGAAATCATGAACTTCTCAGTTATTACTTGAGATTCAGAAGTCAATCGGTAGATATAGATTCCGTTTGGCAAATCTGCCCCGTTAAATTCTAATCGATAATCAGCTTTTGGCTGAGCTACTCCATTGAAAAGTGCTTTCACCATTTTTCCACTCATGTCATAAACTTCGAGGCTTGCCATTTCTTCTTTGGCTACACTGAATGTCACGAATGACTGTCCGGCAGTAGGGTTGGGTGCTGAAGTCAATTGCAGTCCTGCACCGGTAAAGAAAGGCACCCAAGGACTATAAGGTCCTGCCACTACAGGGGCTTGAGAGCAACCGCATCTAACACGCCACTCATAGTTTTGTCCTATTTGAAGTGCGGTACCCGGAATTACAAACGCATCCGCATTTGCTCCTCCCACAATTCTTGATCCAAGGATGTTTCCTCCTGCAAATCTAACTTGAACCTGACATCCTATTTGATTAGGAACTGCCTCCCATTCCGTTAAGACGGCATTAGACAAAATCGTGGTGCTTAAGCTTGCAGAATTTACAGCAGGAAATGGGTTTTCGCATACAAATGAAGCACAAGATGATTCCAGAATATCAGCTGAACTTCGTGGCAACAACTGGTACCCGTCGGTAAATGGATTCGAGAAGTCAAATTGTCCACCAATTCCTACTACGTCAAACTCTCCGGTCGGAGCGGGCTCATTGTACAAATCGGTATTGTTATCAACCCTTACGGTAATGGTGTCTGTTCCGTTTGTTACATCTACATTGAAACCTGAACCTGAATTGGTCCAATCTGCAGGATCGATAATTGTCGCACATTCGAAAACGACTAACTGTGATTCTGTATTTTCTCCCAATTCTGTAACGGCTTCAGGGTTTGGAAGCGGATTTCCTTGAGAAATCAAAACAATTGATGAAGGGGCGAGTTGAGTCAAGCCGTTGAACTGATTAACCGTTCCCGTGAGGAGAATACGATCTCCTTCGGTTACTACATAATCAGAAACTACCGAAGAGCTGAAAACACCGATACCACCCGTGATGTCAGCCAAGGTAAATTGCTGTCCGGATCCTGACAGATTATTACCCAAAACAGTTCCCAAGACCGTAAATTCCATTCCGTCATTCACTGCTACACCGTCAACATCCGTTTCGGCTACTATACCGATTTCCGTTGTAGCAATTTCATCGTCGAGAATGGTAATGCTTAAAGCCTCCGGAAGCAAAAGTGCGCCATTCGTCGCATTTGACAGACTAAGGGTGATTGTCTTGTCTTCATTCTCTATTGCGTTATTCAAGATGGTAATCGACACACTCTGTGCAGTAGAGCTTGACCCGGGAAAAGTTAAAGTAGATGGGCCGTTAAATGTGTAGTCAACACCGGCAACCGCTGTACCACCAGTAACTGATACATCAACATCTGTCGATGAAATGGGAGCATTTACGATGTTTACATCAAAACTTACCGTTCCGTCATTTTCCAAAACGTCAACGTCTTCAGCGGCAAAGCCTAGTACTAATTGATTATTTCCTGTGTCTTCAATATCATCAGCATCGCGTGGTGCTAATTTGAAGTTTCCGAAACTGAAATAGCCAATGCCTACAGCATCATATTCGGCAAATAAGGTAGGAGTAAATGCAAAGAGAAGATCGTCAGCCCGATAATCACCCGATCCATCGTTCAATACATATTCACCAAAACCTGCGTCTGCATTCACGCAGATTGCACCATTAATGGAAAGAAGGACAGATTCGAATTCTTCAACTCCGGCTGAACCGGTAGAAACTGAGTTAGGACTTGGAACAGGGTTTCCTGAAGAAGCCACGGCCACTGAAGTTGCAGAGATCCTGGTAACGTCAAAATTTTCTTGAACAGCACCTTGAACCGTTACATCGTCTCCACGTGAAACGATAGCAGCACCGTCAAGTACGAAAATACCTGACCAAGCTCCCGTTCCATCTTGCATCCAAAAGCCACCGTTGCCAACAGCTGTTACTATTCCTGATGTCTCTACCGTTTCACCTACTACAGGTGAATCTCCTGAAGGATCAGTTGTTTCTTGTATTTCCTGAATTGTGTAAGTTGTAATGGTTGTTCCTCCATCAGGATCAAATGTTCCCAATGGAACCGGTTGAGAGGCTGTTGCATTCGAAGTTTCGCCATCAAGAACATTGGGCCCCGCTATGATCCAATCTGCTGCATTAAACGTAGCTGATGGTGAAGTGCCGTTTATTCGGTAAGCCCAAGAATCCAGGTATTCCCAAACTTCTCCATTTCCATCCACATTGATGTCGCCATAGAGATCTACTACAACGCCATTTTGAAATAATTCGATGGCATCGTCTCCGTTAATCCCCATCGACCCGTCGACATAGTCAGAATCAAATCCGAAGAAGTTGTTAAAATTAGCACTATCAGAAGAAACATAGATAAAATCTCCTTCTGTGGCCGCAACAGCCGGGAAGGTAAATTCCTCTCCGTCGGTTCCGCCGCCATTATTAGCTGATCCGAGTCCGTAGATGCTCAAATCTGAAACATCATTTAAAACATAGATTTCAACACCTTTGGGCGTACCACCGGTTAATGTGGCATCATAAAGTGAAGTAATGATAAGGTCGCTCTGAGTGAATCCCAGAGTAGAACAGAGCATTGCTGCCGAAAATAAGGCAACTCTGAACAGTTTAAAATTGGTCATAATGATTTGTTTTTATTTGTTGGGTGCAAGATTACCTCTTATTGAGGGAAAATGCACTTATACAGAATTAATGAATTGTTAAATTGCAACATTGGTCGAGTAATTTTTTCGGTTAATCGTTGAAAATTCACTTTGGTTTATGCATGCCGAACTAGATAAAGTACTTCAAGGACATTCTGCTGCTGTATATTGTCTTTATTATGAGAAGCAAATCAAACGGCTTTTTTCCGGGTCGGCAGATCAAATGGTGGGCGCCTGGGATATCGAAAATATGGAGGCCGATCCCTTTTCAGTCAGGATCGAACAAGCTGTATTTTCAATTGAAAAAACGGCCGACCATCTTTTGGTTGGACAAGGCGCGGGGGGTGTGCATGTTATCGATGAGCGATCCAAAAGAGAAATTCGCCATTTGAAATATCATAATCGACCGATCTTTCAAATTCTTTCTCATCCTTCCAAGCCTTATCTCTATTTTTTAGGTGGTGATGGTATTTTATCAATTGTAGATTCCGAGGCATACGCTTTAAATTGGTCCTTACCTATCTCCGAAGACAAGTTGCGTGCGGGGTTGACAGACGCTTCGGGCGAACTTCTTTTTATAGGTTCTAGTGATGGTTATTTGCGAGTACTCGATACGAATTATTACAATGTATTGAATGAAATCAAAGCACATAAAGGCGGTGTCTACGATATGCACTGGCTCTCAGAAAATGAATTGATAACGGTTGGGAGAGATGGCCACTTTCGTTTGTGGAATTTAAATGATCGTGAATTGACCCAACTTGACTCCGTTGCGGCACATAATTATGCCATCTATTCTCTGGACTTTTCACCCTCAGGAAAGGTCTTTGCCACCGCCAGCAGAGATAAAACCGTGAAAATTTGGCACAAAGAAAATCTAAGAAATCCCTTAAGAATAGAAAGAAGTAAAGGTGTGGGGCATTCTCACTCCGTAAATGTTGTAAGGTGGATCGGCGAAAATAAATTGGTAAGTGCAGGAGATGACCGAAACCTTTATGTGTGGACTATTTCAGATTCATAATTGTAAGCCCACTTCTCAGCTTAGGTTCTATAAAAGTTGTCTTTGGGGGCATAGTACTTCCCTCATCTGAAATGGCATAAAGCTCTTGTGATGAGACTGATGATAATGTGAATAGTGCCTTGTGTTGACCTCTTTCTATAGCTTTTTCGTAAGATGACAGGTTCATGTTTCCCGGGATAAATTGAATTCGCTTATCCGTTTTCTGATCAAAAATTTCAAAAATCGGTTCCAAGATCGTATTGGTTAAAATTACTGCATCCAGATGACACCGCGCAGTATTGTCTCCTTCAAAGCTTTTCAAAGTGAGTTCATACCATCCCGAACGCAGCCGCAAACCAAATTGCCTTTTTGAGTCCGGTAGAGTAGTGTTACTTGCTTTTTTTATTTCATACTTTTCGCTGATACTATTTAGTAATTCAGTATCAGTCATGTTGTATTGGTTGCCGATCAATCGATGAAATGGAGAAATCTTAAGCATTTCACCCGGCATAATCAGTGCCATGGTAAAATTATACTCTTCTGTTCCTTTATGATTTGGGTTTTCACCAGATTTTTTTTCTGCGAGTAGGGCAGAGCTCGCCATGCGATGATGACCATCAGCGATGTATAGGGCATCAACTTTTTCAAATGCGCTTTGAAGGCGCGTAATATCTTCCTTTTCTGATATGACCCACATCCGGTGGATCGTTTTGTCTGTAGTGGCAAATTCGTATTCGGGTCTTTCAAGCTTCTTGGTGGCTTTGAAAGCATCAATGGTTGAAATGTTTTCAGGATATGTTAAAAGCACAGGTTCTGCGTTGAAACCACAGACATCCAAATAATCACAGAACATTTTTTCTCGTTTGGTCAATGTTTGTTCGTGTTTTCGGATGCTTCCTTTTTTATAATCCAGCGTAGAAACACCTCCAATAATTCCGGTGAAACTTGAGGTAGGTGTGGATTGCTCATAGAGATAAAATGATTTCCGGTCGTCTCTGCGTAAAACTCGTTCTTCCAGAAAAGTGAGGTATCGTTCTCTTACTTTTTTAAAACGTAGGGGACTATTTTTTTTAATGGTTTCGCCCGAAGCGAATTCAGGATTGATAATATGGATGAAAGAATAAGGATTTTCTGTGAGCTTTCTTTTTAATGCAGCAAGTGTATACGTGACGTAAGATCGTGAAGCTACCAAATGTGCTTTATCTCTCGCCGGTCTGACGGCTTGAAAGGGAACAAGTTTTATCATCTTGAGAATTGCAGGTGGGCGAAAATACACCTTAGATTTTAAGAAAAGAAAAAAGCCGCCTGCCAAAGGCAGACGGCTTTTAAAATCTCAACGAAAGAAATGATTATTTAGCAATCATAAACTTATCGTTTATTACTTCGAATTCTGTAGTCAGACGGTAGATGTACACGCCATTAGGCAATGCAGAACCGTCGAATTCGAACCTGTACTCATTATTCGGTTGAGCGACACCATTAAAAATAGCATCTACCAATCGGCCACTCATGTCGTAAACTTCGAGCGTTGTGTTTCCTTCTTCTTCTACCGTGAAGGTCACAAAAGATTGACCATCGGTAGGATTAGGTGAGGAAGCCAACTCCGCAGATCCCGGAGTGGTAAATGGTTGCCAAGAACTCACAGGTCCTACAACTAATGGATCTACAGAACATCCACAACGAACTCTCCATTCATAGTCGGTATCGAATTCCAGAAAAGCTCCCGGAATTATTTTACTACCTGCATCTTCGCCCATTGCGAATGCGCGGTCAACTTCTTGACCATTGGCAAACCTCAATTGCAATTGACAACCTATCTGACCTTCAACGGGATCCCATTCTAACAAGTAAGATGTTCCAAGGAAGGTGGTTGTTATACTCTCTTCATCAACTGCAGGGAAAGGATCTGCACAATCGGTTGCGCATTCCAAGCTCATCGTGAACGTGCCGGAACCACCGAAGTCATACACTTGCACATAGTATACACCTGCCTCAGGTGCTGCAAGCTCTACCGTTTCAACTCCACCTCCAAGCGTATTGTCAGAACAGCCGACTTCTACCAAGTCAAGACAAGTACCTGAATAAACGTATAGCACACCGTCAAAACCTGTTCCTCCGTCTGAGGATATAGTGTAGTCATCCGTTCCGTTGGCTTCGAAGCTGTACCATACATCCAATTGATCAGAAGTACTAAAGCCACAACCTGATGGCGTGTTGGTAAATGGATTTGCTCCTTCGGTTGTTCCGTCTAATGAATCACCGCATGCCAGAGAAATGGCACTGTCGCAATTGTCATTTGCGGGAACAGCAATTCCTCCTCCGCAAGAACAGTCTGCTTGAATCGTTTCTCCTACCGTTAATGGGTCGCCGTCATCGCAAGGATCGCCGATATTTCCATCGGGACAATCCGTAGGACAAGTTGTACACTGAACGGTGGTAACCACACAATCAGATGCCGTTCCGCAAAGTTCATCTGTATTCCAATGAGCAAACAAGTCAGCACCACTGGCCGCAGAAACGGTAAGAGGACTGAATCCTTCTGCCACTACGGCACCATTTACAGAGTCAGTACGTACGGTAATATACCCACCGTTAGACATTGTAAACTCGATGTCTTCTCCTGCAGGAACTCCTGTAATTGTTGAGTATTCTCCTTCAAAAGAACAAGTGGAAATGGTGATCAAAGACGCACTCGGGTTAGCCGAAATATCTGCAGAACCGAAAGGACTGTCATTACTACAAGAAGGTAAACCTCCAAATGCAATATCATCCCATAGGTAAGTTTGCTCCGGAGCAGGGTTTACCTGATCTACGTCAAAGTTGAAGAAAATACTAACGATGTTGTAATCAGCATTTACATCAACAGGAACGAGAGCATCAACACTGAAGTCAAAAACAATCGTTTCCCATTCTCCTGAAGTTGTAGTCGCTATTTCTTTCTCTGCAACCAATCCGGGAAATCCTGTTGCTTCAAGCTTCAGGCGAACGGGTACTCCTGCTTCAGGAGACCATACTCTCACACTCATAGTGGTTTCACCTTCTTCGAATGGAATACGGTTGGTCAATCCACCAGCAGGAACCGTAGTACCCGCAAAGAATTCAGCACCTTCGGTACGAATGGATTGAACCACGTTGTTACCGGCGTCTTCCGGATCAGGAATGATGGTAGAAACATTTCCACCAAAATCAATTAACCCAAAAGTTACATCAGGTGTATCAAAGTCGATAGGGAGTTCAATAGGAGTAAAACCTCCCACACCCGGAGCAAAGTCAATATCATCAAAGAAATATGTTTGCTCAGGAGTAGTACCCGGATCAGCACCGAAGTTGAAGAAGATCGTCGGTAAGTTGTAATCCAAATCCAGATTTAATGCTCCCGCAGTTGGCTCTGAAAAGTCAAACTCGAGGGTTTCCCATTCACCGCTGGTCGTTGTAAGTACATCCTTTTCTACAAATATACCGGGGTTGCCAACTTGCTCTATTTTGAGCTTTACAATGACACCGGCTTCCGGAGACCATACTCTTGCCTTCATTCCTGTGTTGTCAAAGTCAAAAGGAACGGGGTTTTCAAGACCCAAAGGCTGTCCAACAGTAGTACCTGCAAATACTTGTGATCCTGCCGTTCTGATGGTTTGTACCACTGTATTTCCGGGATCTACAGGATCGGTTACAATCGAAGAAGCAGTTCCTCCAAAATCCGTTAACCCGTAATCGATCATTGAATCTTCAAAATCAATTGGAAGGTCGACCTGGATAATTTCGACATCACTCATTACAAGTTCGATATCGTCATACTGGAATGTGAAGTTTGGCGATCCATCACCTGCTACACCAAGATCCCAAATCAAGACGATTCTGGAATACTCGTTACCTGTATTGATTGCACTGAAATCAAACTCAAGTGTTTCCCATGCATTCGCAACAGTAGAGGTGTCTTCTTTTTCAAAGAATATTCCAGGGTTTCCTGCATTCTCCACTTTTAAAAGAACACGTGCTCCTGTGCGAGGAGAGCGAACTTTCATTTTGAAGAGCTTGTTTTCCGAAAAGTCAATCGGATCATCAAGTGCAAGAACGCTACCACCGAAAACTTCTCCTGGACCCTTAACCATTTCGGCAACGGTAGCACTGGTATTCTCTCCTGAAGCATCAGGATTAGGAATAACCGTTGAAACGCCACCCGCGAAGTTCTCGAAAGCGTAATCTACCGCTTCGTTTTCGAAGGTAATAGGCAACTCAAGAGGCTCCGGAGGTGTGAAGCCACAGTTATCTCCTACTATGTAAGTAATAGTGTCTCCTGTGGAAAAGCCGCCTGCATAACTAAACTTGATTCGGATTTTGAATTCATCTCCAGGCGAAAAACCTGAGAAGGTTTCAGAAACTATCTGCGTTCCCGGTTCAGGGAAAACGGGTCCCGTCTCAGCGAAATCAGGATTAAGTGTTTGATAAAAACCTACTAATCCAACTACCTCATCCAATAATTCAAATGTTGCCGTTACTTCATCTCCTACGGTAAAGAAGTTGTATGTGTACCCATTCACAAATGGAGCACCTCCGTCAACCTCAACATTGTCGGTGAGGGTGCCGTTGCAGTTATCATTTTCGGGAGGAGTAACAGTTCCACCACCACAAGAACAGTCTGCTTGAATCGTCTCTCCTTCCGTCAATGGGTCTCCATCATCGCAAGGGTCGCCGATGTTTCCATCAGGACAGTCTTGGTTTTCAACGCAATTCAATGATACGGAATAGGTATCAAATCCTGAGAAGTCATAGAATTGAACGAAGTATACACCAGCTGCAGGAGCGAGAAGCTCTACTGTTTCAACACCTGCTGTGAAGCTATTGTCAGCACATCCCACTTCTACCAATCCTTCGCAAGCTCCTGAGTAAACATATAACACTGCATCAAATGATGGTCCTCCTGCTACAGAAACTGTATAATCGTCTGTTCCATTAGCTTCAAAGCTGTACCATACATCCAATTGAGCGGTAGCACTAAAGCCACAGCCTGATGGAGAATTGGTAAACGGAGTAGCTCCTTCGGTCGTTCCGGCTAAAGAATCGCCGCATACCAATGCAGTAGCTCCACCGCAATTGTCATTTGCAGGAATCGGGGTACCCGCGCAAACACAGTCTTCACCAATTACATCTCCAACTGTGTTTTCATCACCATCATCACAAGAATCACCGATGTTTCCATCAGGACAGTCAGTTCCGCAAGTAAGGCATTGAACAGTTGTTTCAACGCAGCTGGCAGCTTGGCCACAAGCTCCGTCTGTATTCCAGTGAGGAAAAAGGTCTGCACCACTCGCGCCTGAAACGGTCACAGGTGATGTTCCTTGAGCTACAACAGCTCCGTTAACAGAGTCTTTTCTTACAGTGATGTACCCACCTTCTACAATAGCGAATTCAATGTCTTCACCGGCAGTAACCCCCGTAATGATTGAGTACTCTTCTTGGTATGAACAAGTGCTGATGGTTATCAGCGCATTGGCTGCTCCACTTAAGTCTTCTGAACCAAAATTTGTATCATTTAAGCAATCACCTGTAAGTGGTTGACCCTCACATACGCAGTCTTCACCAATCACATCTCCGACAGTGTTTTCATCACCATCATCACATGCCTCACCGATGTTACCATCCGGACATTCCGTTGCACAAGACGTACACTGTACAGTCGTAGTTATACAGCTGGAAGCAGTATTACAAGCATCGTCTACCGACCAATGCGGGAAGAGGTCTGCGCCACTGGCACCTGAGACGGTCACCGGGCTAAAGCCTTCTGCTACGACAGCACCGTTGGCAGAATCTGTTCTTACCGTGATGTATCCACCTGTTGATGAAGTAAATTCAATGTCTTCTCCAGCAGGTACACCTGTGATGATAGAATACTCTTCTTCGTAAGAACAAGAGTTGATGGTGATCAATTGTCCATTAGGACCTTGATCAGTAATATTAGCGCTACCGAAATCAGCAGCGTTTAGACATCCGCCTTGGGCGAATGCTGTTGACGAAATAAATGCGCCAAAGAGCAGGGCGCAACAGACCGTCAACATTTTAGAAAAATGCATCTTCATGAGAATTGTTTTTGGTTAAAATGTTTGATTAAAAATTGACAAAAGCATTTGTCGATTGTTCGATAAACAGCTAGCCACTATGGTTGAACCGTTTAAAGAGATCGACAAGTTACAACGGTTTTCTTAGGTTTCAAAATAAACCTAAGGACATATCTACAGAGCTTGGACAATGTCACCCGCCAATAGGGCTCCATCGAAATTATTGAAAAAAAAAGCCGGCTCCTAAGAGCCGGCTTTAAGCTTAATGTAGTGATTTTAAAACAAATTATCTCGCGATAACAAATTTCTCATTCACTACTTCGTTTTCAGTTGTTAGTCGATAGATGTATACTCCGTTAGGGAGTGAAGAACCATCGAATTGGAAACGATATTCGTTGTTTGCTTGAGCATTACCTGTAAAGATAGCATCAACCATGCGACCACTCATGTCATAAACTTCTAACGTAGTATAACTGTCTTCCAGAACAGTAAACGTCACATTAGACTGACCTTCTGTTGGGTTTGGCTGAGAAGTAATTGCTCCTCCCGGTGTGCTAAATGGTGTCCATGCCGAGAACGGACCTGCAACAACAGGAGTCTGAGAACATCCACAACGAACTCTCCACTCGTAATCAGTTCCGGGCTGTAAGAAACCTCCCGGGATATTGAATGAGCTTGCACTCGCACCTCCAACAATAGTACCTCCTAAGAGAGCACCACCGGCAAAACGTACTTGGATTTGACATCCGATTTGTGCCGGTACAGCGTCCCATTCTACTAGAACGTTGTTTGGATTTACCGTTGTGTTCAAACTTGCAGGATCTACTGCAGGGAATGGTTGTTGACAGCTTGACTCACAGCTGAGGCTAAGCGTAAAGTCACCAGTACCAGAGTAATCATACACTAGAACACGGTATACGCCGGCTGCGGGCGCAATAAGCTCTACTGCTTCAGTACCTCCACTCAATGTTGTATCAGAACATCCCACTTCTACGAGGCTTTCACAGTCAGCTCCGGAATAAACGTATAACACACCATCAAAACCAACGCCTCCTTCAAGGGTTACCAAGTAATTTTGAGATGCATTACCTACAAAGGCATACCATAAAGATGGAGAATCTAAATAAGAGAATCCACATCCGCTAGGATCAACAGCTTCGCTTGTAGCAGCTTCTGTAGTTCCTTCAATGGATTGACCGCACTGAAGTAAGCTATTTATGTCGTCACAGGTATCGTTGTCGGGCAGTGGTGTTCCTGCACAAACACAATCTTCTCCAATAACGTCGTTAATTGTGTTGGGATCACCATCGTCACATGGATCTCCAATATTACCTTCAGGACAGTCATCAGCACAAGAAACACATTGAACAGTAGTTGTTACACAAGCTGTAGCAGTTTGACATGCTCCGTTTGTATTCCAGTGAGCATACAAATCATTGTCAGCAGGAGCAGAGAATGTAAGAGGTGAAGGACCTTGAGCTACTACAGGACCAGCTACAGAGTCAAAGCGAACAGTGATGTAACCACCTTCAACAATGGTCAACTCATAAGTCTCACCACCGGTTACTCCGGTAATCAAAGAATGTTCAGTTTGAAATGAGCAAGTACTAATTGTAATTACCTCACTACCACCTGTAGAAACATCTGCTGAACCAAATAAATCCTCGTTCAAACAATCTCCTGTAATCGGATCTCCTGAACAAACGCAATCTTCTCCAACTGTATCACCAAGTGTATTAGGATCGCCGTCATCACAAGAATCACCAATGTTTCCTAGTCCCGGACAATCAACCGGCGTTCCTGCACAAACACAGTCTTCTCCAATTACATCGTCAAAGGTATCGGGATCTCCGTCATCACAAGAGTCTCCCGGGTTTCCGTCAGGACAGGTTGAGTCTCCACATGTTACATCTCTTGAGAAAAAACTATCGGAGTCACCATCACAGGCTGCGCTCAGGTGCGTGTAGAATCGCACGGTATCAGAAACGGTAGCAGTCCAAGTAACGGAACCTACTCCTGAAGCGGCAGCAGTTGCACCGTTATCAGCACTAATGGTAATAAGGTGTGTAGCGATTTCTGAAGAGAAAGTATACTCCTCCCCGCTCACAACTATAACTTGGCTGTATTCATCCGTATAACATAGAGTACTGATTGACTCTGCGGAACCGTTACAAGCCGGTGTAAAAGCCCCTGAGGGCCATTGGCCAAACCCTGCGGTCAGGCACTGGGCGTTTGTCTCAGTCGTAAAAAAAGCACCAAGCATAATGGCGCAACAGACTGACAACATTTTTGTAAAATGCATCTTCATAAGAATTTGTTTTTGGTTAAAAAAATAATGGTTAAAAATCCGCGGAATTGCCTCCGCGTTTGGCTTTGGACTAGAAAAAACGAATTAGAAATAGGTTATTTTTTACTAATCCGATGGCCAATATACAATACATCTCCAATGAATCAAAATATCAGCCCCTAAAAATCAAAAAATAAAGCCGCATTCGATCGAATGCGGCTCTTTAATTATTTGATTGTGAAAGAGGCTATTCCTTCTCTTCTTTCTTGTCTTCAGATTTCTTATCAGAAGATTTATCTTTCGCTTCCGCGGAAGCAGCTTTCTCATCTTTTTCCATTTCATTCTTAAGACCGGCTAAAATATCCAAATCTCCCAGAGTTGTTTTCTCCTGACCTTTTTGAATATTCGAAACAGCCTTGGAAGCGGCTTTGGAAGATGCTTTTCTTTCGGCAGCTTCTTTCGCTTTGTTCAGTTTCGGGTCTTCTTCGAAGGTTCTGGTATGAGAAACCATTATTCTTCGTTGGTTCTTATTGAATTCCAATACCACAAATTCAGCTCGCTCATCTACTTTCACGCTGCTTCCATCTTCCTTACGCAAGTGTTTTACAGGAGCTACTGCTTCTACACCGTAAGGCATGGCAACAGTTGCCGTGTTATTTTCGATGTTGGTTACCGTTCCTTCGTGTTTCGATCCTTCTAAAAATACTGACTCAAAAACATCCCATGGATTTTCTTCCAATTGCTTATGGCCGAGGCTCAATCTACGGTTGTCCTGATCAACTTCCAGAACGACCACTTCAAGCTCGTCTCCGATGTTGCAGAATTCCGAAGGGTGCTTGATCTTTTTAGACCAACTCAAATCAGAGATGTGAACCAATCCGTCAATACCTTCTTCTAATTCTACGAATATTCCGAAGTTCGTGAAGTTCCGTACGGTAGCTTTGTGTTTGCTTCCTACAGGGTATTTTTCTACGATACTCGCCCATGGATCAGGCATCAATTGCTTGATACCAAGAGACATTTTTCGCTCTTCACGATCGATCGACAGAACTACTGATTCGATTTCATCGCCTACATTAAGGAAATCTTGAGCACTTCGTAAATGCTGAGACCATGACATTTCACTTACGTGAACCAAGCCTTCTACACCCGGAGCGATTTCTACGAAAGCACCATAATCAGCAATCACCACTACTTTTCCTTTCACCTTACTTCCAACTTGAACATCATCGCCCAAGGTGTCCCAAGGATGATCGGTAAGTTGCTTCAAGCCAAGGGCAATTCGCTTCTTGTCATCATCAAAATCGAGGATAACCACATTGATTTTTTGGTCAAGCTCCACAACCTCTTCAGGGTGGTTGATGCGTCCCCAGCTCAAGTCAGTGATGTGAATCAATCCATCTACACCTCCCAGATCGATGAACACTCCGTAAGAAGTGATATTTTTCACCGTACCTTCCAGTACCTGACCTTTTTCAAGTCCACCGATGATTTGTTTCTTTTGTTCTTCAAGCTCAGCTTCGATCAAGGCTTTGTGAGAAACCACCACATTCTTAAATTCGTGGTTGATCTTCACTACCTTGAATTCCATTTTCTTACCCACATACATATCATAGTCGCGAATTGGCTTCACGTCAATTTGTGAACCTGGAAGGAATGCTTCCAATCCAAAAACATCGGCGATCAAACCACCTTTTGTACGGCACTTGATATTTCCGGTAATGATAGTGTCTTCGTCGAGGGCGGAATTCACTTTGCGCCACGCTTCGTGCATGCGCGCTGTCTTATGAGAAATGTCCAGTTGACCGTTTTTGTCTTCTAAACTCTCTACGTAAACGTCAACTGTATCTCCAATACTCAAGTCCTCGTTATAACGAAATTCGTTCGCTGTTACGATTCCCTCAGATTTATAATTGATGTTTACGACAACTTCTTTTTTCGTAATGTCAACAACAGTACCTTTTACAACTTCTCCTTGCTGCACTGCATTGAGCGTATCGTCGTACATCTCATCGAGTTCTGCTCTTTCTTTCTGCTCGTAATCTTCAGCTCCGTGTTCAAACTTTTCCCAATCAAAGTTTTCGGGGTCGAACTGCTCGCGTCCTTCATAAAGATTCAGCTCATCGCCATCTTCATCGTCGCGCTCTACGGCTTCTTCTTTTTGGCGTGTCACGATGTCATTCCCGTCGGGGTCTGCATCAGCATCTTCGTCCTTAATTTCGAGTGTGCGATCTTTAGCTTCCTTGTTTTCTTCTACATCCGCATTTTCAGCCAATTTTTTGGCTTCTGCTTTTGTAGGTTCTTTCTTTTCTGAATCGTCAGAATCGGCTTTTACAGTGTCTTTCTTCTTCTCAGCTCCCGATTCTTCCGCGGATGCCGTTGCGTCGGCCGAGGTCTCAGCTTTTACCTTTTCCTCAGCTTTAGGCTCTTCGGCTTTGGCCGTTTCTTCCTTTTTCGCAGTTGGTTGTTCTTTGGATTCAGCTTGCTTAGCTTCAGCAGCTGCTTGAGTGTTCTCGGTTTCCTCAGAAACCTTTTTGTCTTCATTTGCCATATAAAAGGCAGTTCTTTGTATCACACCTTCATGGTCGATGTGAGTGGAGTTATAAAAGAGGTAACCATGATACCTCGATTTAAAAGAGGCGCAAAGATAATGTTTTTTCATCTTATATGCAGTGTGGCAGACGAGAATTGCAGATGACCGTCTCTCTGCTGTTTCTCAAACAGTACAATGGATGTTCTTTGATAGGCAACAATCCATTAAATTTGCTGTTTTTGCCTTTGTAAATATGCATGCATGAAAAGTTTTGACGTACCGGAGTTTTACCGTTCCCCTATTATTGCCAGAGTAAAGGAAGCGCGAAAAATTACCGATCCGAGAAAAAAGGACTTCTCTCCTTCTCAATTGGACTTTGGTCCCGTGCGGTTCTTGATTCCACGCCATTTTGGTTTTTGCTATGGTGTAGAAAATGCCATTGAGATCTCTTACAGGGCTTTGGAAGAAAACCCAGGGAAGAAAATTTTCCTTTTGAGTCAAATGATCCACAATCCTTCCGTTAATGAAGACTTAGAACGAAGAGGTATAAGATTCATTATGGATACGCAAGGGAATCAATTCGTTGAATGGGATGAACTCAATTCAGACGACATAGTGATAATTCCCGCTTTTGGTACGACCGTGGAAATCATGAAACTTCTTGTCGATAAGGGAATAAAAGTAGAAAAGTACAATACGACGTGTCCCTTTGTCGAGAAAGTTTGGAAAAGATCTGATCAACTCGGAAAGGATGATTTTACCGTGATCATTCACGGGAAGATTAAACATGAAGAGACACGGGCTACCTTCTCACATAGTTACCAAGGAGCACCGTCAGTAGTGATTCTTAATATGAAAGAAGCCGAAAAGCTGGCAAAATTTATCAGGAGGGAAAGACCCGCAGCTGACTTTTACCAAGAATTTGCCGGCAAGTACAGCGAGGGATTCGATGCGGAGAAAGACTTGAATAGAGTAGGGGTGGTAAACCAAACGACCATGCTGGCAAGCGAAACCCAAGCGATTGCAGATTTTTTCAAGCAAACAATGATTGATCTACACGGTGAAAGGGATTACAAAGCCCATTTTGCCGATACGAGAGATACATTATGTTACGCGACCAATGATAATCAACGCGCTACGTTAGGCGTATTGGAAGAAGGAGCCGATCTGGCTTTGGTTGTAGGAGGATATAATAGTTCCAATACCTCTCACATTGTAGAATTGTGCCAAGAAAAAATGCCCACTTATTTTATCAATTCAGAGGCTGAAATAAAAAACGAAAACGAAATTCATCATTTCAACTATCCCGAAAAGAAAATGGAAGTTTCCGAAAATTGGATGCCCGAGAAAAAGCCACTTAGGATTATTCTCACCAGTGGAGCGTCATGTCCCGATGCTACGGTAGATGCGGTAATGCAAAGAGTGCTGGGCTTTTTTGATCGCACAAAGGATTTTGATGAGGTCTTGACAGAAGCTTTAGCTACGACCGAATAATTTCATTTGCCCAATCTCTCACCAACGCCAACTGCTCTTTTTCGGTAAAATCGGTATTGTCCAAAACACGGGCATCTTCGGCCTGTCTTAACGGGTTTTCCTTTCGGTTGGTGTCCAGTCTATCTCTCAAAGCGAGGTTTTGACGAACTTCATCACGTGTCAACTTTTCGCCCTTGAAAGATAATTCTGCAAAGCGGCGTTCGACACGCACTTCAGGATCGGCTGTCATAAAAATTTTCAAGTCTGCCTTCGGGAGCACGGCCGTACCTATATCTCGTCCGTCCATTACCACCCCGCCTTTTCTTGCGGCTTTTTGCTGCATGACGCGCAATTTTCCGCGTACCTCCGGTATTCGACTCACCTGACTTACGAGGGAGGAAACTTCCAGTGTGCGTATTTCATTTTCGACATCTTTCCCATTGAGGCGAGTGGTATTAACTCCCTTTTTATTAACGAAGTCTACCTCGATTGACGAAAGCTTTTCAAGCAAACCTTTTTCGTCTATCTCACGGGAGGTGATCAGATTATTGTTTAAAGCATAGAGCGTGACTGCCCGATACATGGCTCCTGAGTCAATATAAGAATAGCCAAGTTCCTTCGCCAAGCCTTTTGCCAAGGTGCTTTTTCCACAAGACGAATAGCCGTCGATGGCTATATTTATCTTCTTATCCACGGCTGGCGAAGATAGCAATACCTGAACGGTTTAGTCTTATGACTTTTTGAAATCGTCGAATTTGACGCTAAGGGTAAAATGGTTGCTCACTCCTGCCAGGCTGTAGGCTGCCCGTGCATAACTGATGTGGATTTTTGCTATGCGCAAGCCCAAACCATAAGTGATGCCGGCAGCGCCGGGATTGTTATCGACTTTCAATTGCTGACGGCGATTGTAGTTATAGCCTAAGCGCAAATTGAAATTCTCTGTGAGCAAAATTTCAGCATTGAATACTAAGTGTCGCATAAGGTTTTCACCAAATCCCCCGGGATTGGTCACTACTTCTTCGCCTGTCAAAGGGTCAATTTCGGTTATGGTTTGTTCGGGAGTCAGGTCCCAGCGTTGTAGATTTTCAGCAATCATTGAAACCCGAATAGGAGCTTTGGCCAAACGCTTAGAAATACCGGCTTGAATCTCAAAAGGAAGCTTTTCGTCTACACCTTCTCGATAACTGCTGAGTGAGAAACCAAGATTTTTAATTAGAAAAGTAGCCGTAAAGAGTTTTTCTGAATTGTAATACGTTCCGCTTAAATCCAGTGCTGCTGCAGAAGCCTTATATTCTGCCATTTCACTGAGAATGAACTTTAAGTTTCCACCCACTGAAAAACGATCGTTGATCTGACGTCCGTAACCACCCTGAAAAAGGTATTCGCCCGCAGTGAAAGAACCAATTACTTCCCCGGTTTCGGTTGTCATGGAAAAATCGCCGTAGCCTAAACTGGTAATTCCCAACGAAAAAGTGCCTACACTATCAATGTGTTTTGCATAGCCGGTATGCAGGATGTTGGCTTCGCCAAAGAAAGGGGTATAGCCGAATACGACTTGATCAGAGCTTAAAGAATCGAGTAGGGAAGGGGCAAAAAGTCCCAAATTCAAGTCACCATCTTTTACGGCGATGGCATTACCTCCCAAGGCTGCAATCCGCGCAGGAGAAATTGTTTGAAGAATCTGAAAATTGGTTTGACCATTATCTTGTGCAAAGACAGTAGTAAAACCTGATAGTAATAGGACTATCGCCGTAAACCGCTTAAACATCTCGATGCAAAAAACGCAAAAAAAATTCGTCTATTGTCGAGGAGCTTAAAAGTTACCTGAATCAGGCTACTTTAAGTGGTTCCTCTACCTTTTGCGTCAGCAACGCCTTTTCGACAACCTCCATCATATCATCCACAAAGTGGAAGGTCAGTCCTTCAATATACTTGGGATTTATTTCCTTCAAATCTTTACGATTCTTAGAAGACATGATGATCTCTTTGATATTGGCTCGCTTCGCTGCCAGTATTTTTTCCTTGACGCCACCCACCGGGAGTACTTTTCCACGAAGGGTAATCTCTCCCGTCATGGCCAGATATTTTTTAACCTTGCGTTGCGTGAATATGGATGCCAAAGCAGTAAGGATTGTGATTCCTGCCGAAGGACCGTCTTTCGGCGTAGCACCTGCGGGTACATGGATGTGCACATTCCAATTATCGAATACTTCTTGATCCAAGTCCAACGAATCGCTGTGAGATTTCAGGTACTCAAGAGCGATCATGGCTGATTCCTTCATAACGTCTCCGAGATTTCCGGTCAGGGTCAATTTTCCCTTTCCTTTGGTCAGAGAACTCTCAATGAACAGAATGTCGCCACCCGTCGGGGTCCAAGCCAAGCCGGTTACCACTCCTGCCACATCATTGTCTTGATATTTATCCTTGGCATGAGCCGGTCCCAAAATATCTTCCAACTGTTCTATTGAGATTGTTGAAGTGAATTCTTCGTCCATGGCAATTTGCTTTGCCCTGTTTCTGACCAGTTTGGAAATCTTTTTTTCCAAACTTCGCACACCCGACTCGTTCGTGTACTCTTCCACTATTTTTTCCAAAACCGGTTTTCCGACTTTGATGAACTTTTTGTCGAGTCCGTTTTCTTGAATCTGTTTAGGCAAAAGGTGCTTGCGTGCTATCTCAACTTTCTCCTCTACTGTATAACCATTAACTTCAATTATTTCCATACGGTCGCGCAAAGCGGGATGGATAGTATTGAGACTATTCGCCGTAGCGATGAACATCACTTTTGACAGGTCGTAGTCAAGTTCAATGTAGTTATCGTAGAAGGTGGAGTTTTGCTCGGGATCCAAAACCTCCAACATGGCAGAAGAGGGATCACCGTGAGAATCTCTTCCCAATTTATCCATCTCGTCGAGAATGAAAACGGGATTGGAGGTACCTGCTTTCTTTATATTTTGGATAATCCTTCCGGGAAGGGCACCGATGTATGTTTTTCGGTGTCCGCGTATTTCAGCTTCATCTCGTAGCCCTCCTAGAGACATTCTGGCATATTTTCTTCCGAGCGCTTCGGCCACTGATTTTCCCAGACTGGTTTTTCCGACCCCGGGAGGTCCATATAGACAAAGGATGGGCGATTTCATATCACCTTTAAGCTTCAATACGGCCAAGTGTTCAATGATGCGCTCTTTAACTTTCTCCAAACCGTAGTGGTCGCGATCCAAAATTCGTTGCGCGCGTTTTAGGTCGAATTTATCTTTCGAAAACTCTCCCCAAGGAAGGTCGAGAAGCGTTTCCAAATAATTCAGCTGTACCGAATAATCAGCCCCTTGCGGATTCATTCGCTTCAGGCGGTCAAGCTCTTTTCGAAAAGCTTTTTCGGTTTTTTCATTCCATTTCTTTTTCTCGGCGCGTTTCATCATTTCGCCTACCAACTCTTCTTGCGGATTACCACCCAGCTCTTCTTGAATGGTCTTCATCTGCTGGTGCAAAAGGTATTCGCGTTGCTGCTGATCGATGTCCACTTTTACCTTGGACTGAATGTCGTTCTTCAGCTCAAGCATTTGAAGCTCTTTACTGAGATATTCGAGCACCAACTCGGCGCGCTTACGCAAATCGGCGATCTCCAGCAACTTCTGTTTATCTTTCACCTCGGCGTTCATGTTGCTCGAAATGAAGTTTACCAAGAAGCTGTGGCTCTCAATGTTTTTAATGGCAAACTGTGCTTCTGAAGGAATGTTTGGCGAAAGCTTGATGATGTGAAGCGCCAAATCTTTCAGCGAGTCAACCAGCGCCTGAAATTTCTTCTTACCCGTTTCGGGCTTTATCTCCGGAAATTCTTTCACCCGTGCTTTTAAATAAGGCTCTTCCACAACCGGCTCGATNAGCTCAAAACGCTTCTTGCCTTGAATGATAACGGTAGTGCTGCCGTCGGGCATTTTGAGCAAGCGCATGATTTTGGCAATCGTTCCGATTTTGTTTAGGTCATCAAATTGCGGGTCTTCGATGGCTTGCTCCTTTTGACTTACCACACCTACTTTCCGATCTCCTTTATAAGCTTCTTGAATCAGCTTAATGCTCTTATCTCTTCCCACGGTGATGGGGATAACCACACCCGGAAATAAAACGGTATTTCGAATCGGAAGTATTGGCAGTTCTACGGGAGTCTCCTCATTGTTCATCTCCTCCTCATCCTCATTCGTAATTAAAGGAATGAATTCCGTCTCGTTGTCCACTATATCCTGTAATTCACTTGGGTCCCAAAGATTATTTTCGATCATAATTGTTCTAGTCCTGATTGCGCCAATCTGTCAGAAACGGCGCTAATTTCTTTACGAATCCATAAAAGTCAAGCGTCGTGCCAAAGTCAGCTAAAGCCTATTTTCGGTACTTTCTGTCGTGTTCTGCGACATGGTCGAAGACATCTTTGTCACGTTTAGAAAATTTGATTCCACGACGCGTCATCATAGCCGCCGCTGCTTCTTCTGCTTTGTCCATTCGGAATTCGGTAAAGCCTTTTTCAGGAGAGCCCCAGGAAAAGGAGGGAATGAACTTTTCGGGAAATCCGCTTCCGAAGATATTGGCGCACATGCCCACGACGGTACCCGTATTAAACATGGTGTTGATTCCCGATTTTGAATGATCGCCCATAATCAAACCGTGGAATTGCCTTCCCGTTGGCACAATGGCCTCACGCGAATAGTCCCATACTTTTACTTCGCCATATGTGTTCATTAGATTGGAAGTGTTGGTATCGGCGCCGAGATTGCACCAAGACCCAATCACCGAGTTGCCCATGTAGCCATCGTGGCCTTTATTCGAAAAATCGTTGATAACTGAATTTCCCACTTCGCCACCTACTTTGCAATGCCAGCCAATGGAGGTATCACCATAAATTTTGGCGCCCATTTTTATGGTCGAATTGGCTCCTAAAGAAAAAGGGCCGCGAATCAAAGCACCGTCCATCACTTCGGCATCGCGACCAATGTAAATCGGACCGGCACTCGCATTGAGCACGCAATTGCTCAATTTTGCTCCGTCTTCGACGTAAATCTCATCGCCTTTTGCTGAAACGTCTCTGGGAAAACTCGTCGTATGGTAATTCTTCGTTAGTCTTTCGAAGTCTTCTTTCAATACGGCGCCATTTTGAGCAAAAATGTCGGAAGGTTTCTCAATAACGGTAAGCTCTTGATTATAGGTCTTCTCCTTTCGATCAAAATCTGTAAAAGAGATGGCTTCTCCTCGGTCTATTTTGGCTTGAACTTGCTTGACTTCACTAGCTTCAGCCTTCACGGCAATGAGTCTGCCTCGGTGCGTGATCATCTCTTTGTCCTCCAGTTCGTGAATAGCGATGGCCAAATCTCTCGTCGGTATGGCCGAACCATGAATGAGCACTGCCTCTTCTTCGCTGAATTCGGTAAAACCCAAGTAGGAAGCAGTCATTGGTGAAACGGGCACGTTAAGTGCGCTTTCCCATTTTTCCCGAATGGTGTCTATCCCCACCAGGAGATCACAAGCCGGGCGTGAAAAAGTGAGAGGTAATAATCTTCTTCGGTCTACATCAAGGAGGAACATTTTCATGAAACCAAAGAAAACAAAAAAGCCTTCCCGAAAAAGAGAAGGCTTTCAAAAAAAACGGTTATAATCGACTTATTTTTTGTCAAATTTAGCGTAACGCTTACGGAATTTGTCAACCCGACCTGCGGTATCAACAAGTTGCATTTTGCCGGTAAAATATGGATGAGATTCACTTGAAATCTCCAATTTTACTAGTGGATACTCGTTTCCGTCCTCCCATTTAATGGTTTCTTTCGACTCAACGGTAGAGCGTGATAAAAAGGCAAAATCGGCTGCGATGTCCTTAAATACCACTAATCTATAATTTTCAGGATGAATTCCTTTTCTCATGACTCTATTATTATTCGGGCTGCAAATGTACGTAAACCTTTTAATTCTGAAAATACTCTTGGCAAAATTGTAATATTGTCGGCAGAAATGGAGTTATAAGCCCGTGAAAATTCGAGTGCGAAAATTTTTATACCCAATTATTCCCATTCTTCTTCTGATTGCGGTGCTTGTTTCGGGCTGCAAAAAGGATGAATTCAATACCTCTCCCGATTTTCGTTTAGCATTCTCTACCGATACCGTCAGTTTTGATACGATTTTTCAAAGCGTTGGCTCGGCTACACAGCTGCTGAAAGTGTACAATCGATCGGATGAATTCGTGACAATCGATCGAATATCGGTTATTGATTCTTGCGATTCATATGATCCATTTCGGCTGAATGCCGACGGTATTTCGGGCTCAACCGTTAGAGATATTGAAATCGGACCAAACGACAGTGCCTTCGTATTTGTGGAGGTGACAATTGACCCGACGCAACTCTGTTCAGCATTAGAGCTCGGCGTTATCGAGTTTTCCGTCAATGGAAATCAACAGTACGTCACACTATTTGCGTATGGCCTTGATGCGATCTTTTACACTCCTACTGTTTTTCCCACTAACGGACTCCCTGCCTACACGCTCATTGATCCCGATCCATGTGCTACGATTACCTGGACTGCAGAAAAGCCCATTGTAATTTACGGGTATGCCGTCGTTGACTCCTGTCAGCGGCTGATTGTCGAACCGGGGACACAGGTTTATTTTCATCAAGGTGGTGGTCTTTGGATTTTTGAAAACGGTTCGATTCAAGCAGGCAGCACCACTGGTGAAGCGGTGGTTTTTCAAGGAGATCGCTTGGAGCCATTTTTTGATGAAGAACCGGGCCAATGGGATCGGATTTGGATTTTGGGAGGTACGGAAAACAATTCTTTTGAGAACACGATTATCAAGAACAACTTTATTGGAATTCAAGTGGAGCCGTCTCCGTTTGACTTTGACATTTCCAATTCACTGGTTAGCAATAGGCTCGATTTGAAAAACGTTGCTATTCGAAACAATTCAGTCGCCGGGATCTTTAGTCGAAACTACCGCATCCGAGCCGAAAATCTCTTAGTGAGCGCAGGAGGTCAGCATTGTGTAGCTTTGACCGGAGCTGGTGAATACCGCTTTGCTCACTGTACTTTTGCCAACAATTGGTCGGCTTCTACTCGACAAACCCCGGCGGTGTTTTTATCGAATCTCTATCAAGTCGATTCGCAAACGCTCGGAGTAGGGAATATTCTTCAAAGTCGTTTCACTAATTGCATTTTTTATGGAAACGGACTGAACGAGTTAGGTTTCGATTTTGACGAATCAGGAAGTATCGATCTCACTATCGATAATGCCCTTGTCAGAATGCTGGAGGAAGATTTTCTCGAGTTGAATCAATCTTATTTTACAGGTAATATCTTGGTCGGTGCAAACCCTGGTTTTGTGAATTTCTCCGCAGGTGATTTCCGCTTGACGGAAGGTTCGGCGGTAAGAGGTCAAGGTGGTAATGGAGGCAATTTGCCGACTACCGACATTATCGGAACGCCATATAATCTTTCTCAGCGTCCCTTGGGCTGCTTCGAGTACTTGCCGGAATAGGTTTCAGAGATCAGAGAAGAGCCGACAGAATTGAAAGGCTGTTTCTAATGAGCTCTTAAGCGGCGGCTATCGATAAAATATCAAGTTAACTAACGCAAGTTTCTCTATCTTATCGGCTGGCGTCCATCAGCAAAAGAGATGGTTTCACAGTGAGCGCAAGTCCTTTCAATCATTTGAGGCGGAATGTTCTCCCGCCTAATACCATTAAAGCTTCTTGTAAACTTTGGTGCTACTCTATATCGACTTGATTTAAGTTATTTCTCAATCCTTCTCAGTGTTTAGAGATCAGATATCAAAAGACATTTTTGTCGCCCTCATTCTGTACCCAATAAGTACTACCCAATACTCGCCAAAAACTCCAGCGTATCCACCCCGTCCGCGTAATCCCATAGCTCGGGTTTTTGGCTTTTGCCGAAAGGCACATCATTTTTAGAAACAATGCATTGGATTTCTGCTCTGCGTTCAGACAATGTATTAACCAGGCTATCGTCTTCTTTGTAGCGCTCATAGTGTAAGGTGCCTACCGGGCTCGGTATCGAATCGCTCTTTCGCAAGAGCAAGAAGCCATTGTCCAACAATTCCTCCTTATTCATAAGCCATAGAGCTTTATAATAGTCGTAATTGTTAGCGTACTTATTGTGATTCACAACGGGATGAAAGTCGATAATCGAACCGAAAAACCGATTCAGATCAAAATCTTCTTTCACATATAGTTTTGACACGTTTCGGCAGCCGAGACCGAAGTAGCTGAAAATATCTTCACCCAACCGCTCCAATTCTTCATCCGTCTCTGTCCCTGAAATGACTGCTACCGAATTTCGATTCTTGCGAATTATATTGGGGTATTTTCCAAAGTAATACTCAAAATACCTCGAGGTATTGTTCGAGCCCGTGGCGATTACGGCGTCAATACCTTCCAGTTTTCGGTTATTGAGCCAAGTTATTTTAAGGTCATCACCATCTGAAGTGGCATTAAATAGATCAAATAGTTGCGGAAGCAAAAGTCTATCCTGACTCGACAGCTTAACTACGGGGTGGTGGCCACTCACCAATACCGATAGTATGTCATGAAACCCGACCATTGGCAGGTTTCCTGCCAATACCAAGCCCACGCCTTTAGTCTCTCTTGTTTTGAGCTCATAGTTTTCTAACCAGCTTCGCACCGCTTCAGGGCGCAGCATGTAGGCAAACCCTTCCAAAGATTTTCGGATATTCTCTTCGGTGAACCAAGGATTGAGATTTCGCGCCTGAATGACTATTTGATCGAACTTCTTGATATCCGCTGCGTTTAATACTGCGCGGGAAGTGTCCCGTTTGGAAAGGTCGCGAAAGATCAGGTGCAAATGATTTAGTTTTTTTTCAAGCTTTGATTTATTTGACGACATTATTTGCCTTTGAAATTCGTTCGTGAACCGTTCAACTTTATATTTGCAAAAGTATTGATCATAATTCAACAGAAAAAGACAGACTGCCATGGCCATAATGATAACAGACGAATGCATCAACTGCGGAGCTTGTGAACCCGAGTGTCCCAATAATGCGATTTACGAAGGCGGAGTAGAGTGGCGCATGAGTGATGGTACCGACCTGAAAGGTGAAGTACTTACGCCTATGGGAAATAAATACGAAGCTGACTCCGAACAAGAACCCGGCGATATGGATGTGTATTACATCGTGACGGATAAGTGTACGGAATGTGTAGGCTTTCACGACGAGCCGCAATGCGCTGCCGTTTGTCCCGTAGATTGCTGCGTAGATGATCCCGATTACCGCGAAAGCGAGGAAAAACTGGTGGAGAAAAAAGAATTCATGCACCTCTAAGCGGCCTTTTCGGCAATAGGCTATACCAAATATCGTTATGATGTTCTTTATGCGAATAGCCTCAGTTACCCTTTTGTTTTGTATTGTTTTTTCGGCTCAGGGTCAAGATCCGGCAGAGTTGGAGAAAGAAATGGCACTGTTGCAGAAACAAATTGGCAAAGCTCCTACAGCGAAAGAGCGCTTGGAAGCCTCTGATCAATTTGAAGTACTCTTGCTCGAGTGCTTCGGCAGCAAAGAAACCTTTGAATACCCGTTCAGCAACTTATCTAAGGTGGCCAAGCTCACACCGGAAGACGGAGCATTCCGAGTGTTCAATTGGAATATTCCTTTGGAAGAAGGAAAGCACGCCTTCCGCATGTATTTGCTCTTGCCAAATGGGAAATTCATAAAATTTAAGGACACGCAAGAATTGCGGCATGAAAATCAATCGCGATCAATCGAGTCTGATGATTGGTACGGCGCGCTGTACTACGAAATACATCCGGTTAAGGTAAAACGTGAAACCTATTACACCTTGATCGGCTGGGACGGGAACGATGAGTTAACCACCAAAAAAGTAATTGACGTTCTTGTCTTTGAGAAAAAAAACAAAGTCACGCTGGGGTTTCCGCTTTTTGAAAATGAAGGCAATTTGCTGCACCGAAGACTTTTCGAATATGCCGATGATGTCGTTTTTAATCTCAAGTGGCTGGAGCCTAAAGAGATGATTATCTTCGATCGGCTGGAGCCAAAAAGTCAAAACCTTGAAGGTAATTACGCTTTCTACGGGCCGAGCACGGCTTACGATGGCTACGAGTGGGATGGGAATGTGTGGAAACTCAACGAGTTTGTAGACATGACTCGACCAAAGAGCGCAGAATCAGGCGCTCAATTCAATTTCCCCGATCGTCCTGATTTCAATCGAAAAAGAGAAAAAAATAACCCGTTGATAGGCGACTGATTATTTTAATACGGTGGTAACAAACTCCTTCATTGTCGAAACAAAAAATCCGTATAGCTTTGCCTCGCCGTTGATTTAAAACGGCATTTAACATAAAGCAAATACGATGGTTCACAATTTCAGCGCAGGACCCTGCGTGCTCCCTCAGGAAGTTTTCAAACAAGCCGCCGAAGGGATTTTGGATTACAATGGTACCGGCCTTTCCATAATAGAAATGTCGCACCGAAGCTCAGACTTTGTGGAAGTGATGGAACGAGCAAGAAGCTTGGTCAAAGAACTTCTTAACGTCCCTGACGGTTACACCGTGCTTTTTCTGCAAGGCGGAGCGAGTCTTGGATTCTACATGAGCGCCATCAATTTCATGAAAAATGAGGGTGGAGTAGGAGCATACGTTGATACCGGCTCTTGGTCATCCAAGGCTATCAAGGAAGCCAAACTTCTTGGTGAGGTTAAAGTTCTTGCTTCAAGTAAGGATGATAATTTCACCCACATTCCAAAGGGATACAACGTTCCCGATGATGCAGATTATCTTCACCTCACATCGAATAATACTATTTTCGGAACGCAATTCAAATCATTTCCCGAAAGTAACCCACCGTTGCTCTGTGACATGTCCAGCGACATCTTCAGCAAACCGGTGGATGTTTCGAAATTTGACTTGATCTATGCTGGAGCTCAAAAAAATATGGGGCCGGCGGGAACCACGGTGTATATCGCCAAAAAGGACGCCTTAGGTAAAACGGGTAGGAATATTCCTTCGATGCTAGACCTTCAAGTACACGACAGTAAGGACTCTATGTTCAACACTCCTCCCGTATTTGCCGTGTATGGTTCGATGCTCACATTGGAATGGATGAAGAAAGAAGGAGGCGTAAAGGAAATGGAGCGACGCAATAATGCCAAAGCTGAATTGCTCTACGGCGAAGTAGATAGAAATCCTCTGTTTGAAGGAACTACGGCGAAAGAAGACCGAAGCACCATGAATCCTACATTCGTGCTCAAAGACGAAAGTTCGCACGCCGATCGTTTTGATAGAATGTGGAAAGAAGCCAAAATAAACGGGCTTAAAGGTCACAGATCAGTCGGTGGATACCGTGCCTCCATGTACAATGCGCTCACCATAGATAGTGTGAAAGTCTTGGTAGACGTAATGAAAGAATTGGAAAGAACCGCTTAAACCAAAATAAATGAACGTACTCGCAAATGATGGTATTTCTGCTTCGGGGAAAGCCAAGCTCGAAGCAGCAGGATTTAAAGTGATAACAGATACGGTTGCTCAAGAAAAATTGGCCGACTTTATCAACGAAAATGATGTGAAAGCACTATGTGTCAGAAGTGCTACTACGGTTAGAAAAGACTTGATCGATGCCTGTCCGGGTCTCAAATTTATTGGTCGCGGCGGAGTAGGAATGGACAATATTGACGTGGAGTACGCTCGCGAAAAAGGCAGGACAGTAGCCAATACGCCTGCCAGTAGCTCTCAATCTGTGGCTGAGTTGGTCATGGGGCAGTTGTTTAGTTTAGCCCGTTCCACTTATGATGCCAATAAAGAGATGCCGGTTAAGGGTTCAGCTGAATTTAAGGCTCTTAAGAAAAAGTATGCCAAGGGTTTTGAGCTCCGAGGCAAAACACTTGGTATTGTTGGTTTTGGTCGAATAGGTAAAGCGCTGGCAGGATACGCTCTAGGGGTGGGAATGAAAGTTATTTGTACAGACGTATTTGACGTGGATACCAATGTGAAGGTGCATATTGAGGGCCATGGCGATGTGGACGTGCAAGTGAAAAAAGTGGATATGAAAACATTGCTTACATCGAGTGATGCAATATCCGTTCACATTCCAAAACAGGCAAACGGGAAACCTGTCTTCGGTCACCATGAATTATCGATGATGATTCGCGGAGCCGTATTGGTAAATGCAGCACGTGGCGGTGTAATTGATGAAGATGCACTTATTGGTGTGCTCAAAAAGGGGCACCTCAATGCGGCCGCTTTGGATGTTTTCGAAAATGAACCCAGTCCGAGAGAGGATCTTTTGAAAACTGAAAAGTTGGCTACTACTCCGCATATCGGAGCTGCAACGGTAGAGGCACAAGACCGAATTGGTGAGGAATTGGCTGATTTGATTATTGCTGATTTGAAAAGCTAGAATTTACTGTCACTCCTTCGGGTTAAGTAAATAATTGAGCCAATTATTTCCTGTTCATTGAGGAAATGGCTTCAATGTAAATTTCAAATTCTACACGGAGAAAAATCTATCTTTGCCCATCGTGAATCCCGTTGAGCTTCTAAATAGCGATCAGCTTTCGATCACCATCACGCGACTCTGCCACGAATTGGTTGAGAATCACGGCGATTTTCAAAATTCTGCTATTGTCGGCCTTCAGCCGCGAGGAATTTATCTCGCAAATCGAATTGTCAAACGCTTGGAAGAGATTACGGGCTTAAAAAACATCCGTCATGGCGACATGGACATAACCTTTCATCGAGACGATTTCCGTCGAAAAAGCAGTCCTCCTACTCCCAGCGATACGCGAATGGATTTTATGGTGGAAGGCCTCAAGGTGATACTTGTAGATGATGTACTTTTTACCGGAAGGACCATTCGTGCCGGGCTAGATGCGATTTTGGCTTTTGGCCGCCCAAGTACGGTAGAGCTGATGGTTTTGATCGATCGACGTTTTAGTCGCCACTTACCCGTACAGCCTGATTATACGGGGCGACCGGTAGATAGCATCGCCAGCGAACGGGTGGAAGTAGAGTGGGCAGAAACCGAAGGAGCAGATCGTGTAACCCTTTTATCAACCGAAAGTGAGTAGTCTGAGCGTAAATCATCTGTTGGGAATCAAAGGGCTCGAGCGCGAAGACATTGAATTGATCTTCACCACAGCCGATAACTTTAAAGACGTAATAAATCGTCCGATAAAAAAGGTCCCCTCGCTCAGAGATATCACGATTGCCAATGTCTTTTTTGAAAATTCTACCCGCACCAAACTCAGTTTTGAGCTGGCAGAAAAGCGCCTTTCTGCCGATGTGGTCAATTTTGCATCTTCTTCTTCATCCGTAAAAAAAGGAGAAACCTTAATCGATACCGTCAACAATATTTTGGCCATGAAAGTGGATATGGTTGTGATGCGCCACCCTAATCCGGGAGCACCTCATTTCTTATCCAAACACATTGATGCCAAAGTCGTGAATGCCGGTGATGGCACTCACGAGCATCCCACACAGGCTTTGCTTGATGCCTTTTCCATTCGCGAAAGGCTGGGAGAAGTTAAAGGAAAGAAGGTGGTCATCGTTGGAGATATTTTACACTCAAGAGTGGCCCTTTCCAATATTCATTGCCTGCTAAAACTGGGAGCCGAAGTGATGGTTTGCGGTCCCCGAACGCTCATGCCAAAGTATGTTGAAACGCTTGGGGTGAAAGTAGAGTTCAGTCTGAAGAAGGCTCTGGAGTGGTGCGACGTAGCCAATATGTTGCGCATTCAATTAGAGCGTCAGGATATGGCCTACTTCCCATCCCTGAGGGAGTATACCATGCAGTATGGGCTGGATCGTGATCTTTTTGATTCGGTCAAAAAAGACATCGTGTTGATGCACCCGGGACCCATCAACCGTGGGGTAGAAATTAGTAGTGATTTGGCCGACGGGCAGAACAGTATTATCCTGCAACAAGTCGAAAACGGAGTTGCCATCAGGATGGCAGTTCTTTACCTCTTGGCCGGAAAGATCAAGGGATCAGATTAACTATTAATCTGTTTTTTGATAATATCCCAAACAGGTTGTTATATTTGGCTAACGCAATTACCTACAGTAACCATGAGTTTTACAGTTAAGAAGGAAGAACAGTACGCCATAGTTCAAACCGAAGTCGAAAAGATAAATTCGCTCAATGCTCCTGATTTAAAGACCAGTTTAGTCTTTTTGATAAAAAGTGGTTTTAAGAATATTATCGTCGATATGGCTGATACGCGCTATTGCGATTCGAGTGGACTCAGCGCCCTTCTCACGGGCAACCGCCTGAGCAAAGAAGCCAAAGGTTCTTTCGTGCTTTCTACTTTGCAACCTTCGGTAGAAAAGTTGGTTGAGATATCTCAGTTGCAGTCCGTTTTCGACATTGTACCTACAGTAGATGAAGCTGTGGATATGGTATTGATGGAAGAAATTGAACGTGACCTGAAATCGAAAGCTGAGGATAAAAATTCGTGACGTACCTCTCCGGGCAATTGACCGGTCGTTTACCGTTGATTTACTCGTACATATGAAATTTGAAGTAACCATTCTCGGATGTGGTTCTGCCACTCCAACGCTGAAGCATGGTCCTACTTCGCAACTTCTCGAGCACGATAGTCAGTATTTCCTGATTGACTGCGGGGAAGGCACGCAGCTCCAATTGAGACGATTTAAGATTCGTTTTCTCAAAATCAATCATATTTTTATTTCACACAACCACGGCGACCACTGTTTGGGCCTGCCGGGCTTGATCTCAACGATGCATCTCTTAGGGCGAAACAGAGCTTTATATATATATGCACAAGAAGGTCTGCAGGCGGCTGTAGAACACCAGCTTAAAATTTCTCATTCGCGGCTCAGATTTGAAATCGTATGGCATGACCTCGAGCCGGATGGAAAGAAGTTGATCTATTCCAATAAGAAATTAGCCGTTTATTCTTTCCCCTTGGATCACCGTGTGCCCTGCTGTGGATTTCACTTTTCCGAAAAGGAAAAACCACTTAATATCAAGCCGCAGTGCGTTGAAAAGTACAACATACCCGTACCGCGCATTCGACAGATAAAAGGCGGTAGCGATTATACGTTGGAGGACGGTACGGTTATACCAAATGGCGAAATGACCTACCGCTCCGAAAAGCCATCAAGTTATGCCTTCTGTTCAGATACGGCCTTTCAGGTGAAGACGGCTGAGTATGTAAAAGGAGTTGATTTGCTCTATCACGAAAGCACTTTTTTGGAGGCGGAGTTGGAGCGTGCAGGGTATACGCACCACAGTACGGCCACTCAAGCAGCTGAAGTGGCCAAGCAGGCAGGTGCTCGAAAATTACTCTTGGGGCATTATTCCGCGCGCTATCGCGATACTGAATTGTTTAAAAAAGAAGCGATGGAAGTCTTTGAAAACGTAGAGCTTGCCGATGAGGGGATGACCGTCCCGGTAAAAAATGTGTAAAACAATTCTGCGGGTTGAACCCCTGACCATTATCTTTGTTATTTAAAGATATTCTAAATAACAGTGCATTCAGAAACCATCAAAGTCGTAGTAGCGGATAGCAATCAGTTGATTCGATTGGGCTTGGAGTCAGTTCTCTCCGACGAGCACGATATTGAATTGGTGGGGGAGGCTGACAGTCCCCAAGCCTTAATGGATATTCTTACTACCAATGAAGTTGACATCCTTTTGATTGATTTCACAGCGCCCCATTTCAGTATTGAGACTGTTCCCATGGCCTTGGACGCATTTCCGAATGTGCAGGTCGTGGCCATTACGCCTGACCAAGCAGGTGAAACCATTGTGAATGCGCTGAAAGCAGGGGTGAAGAGTTATGTAAAAAAGGATTGTGACCTTAATGAAATAATCTCCTCCGTGCGCGACACGGCTAAAGGAAATAAGTTCTTCTGCGGTCAGATTTTGAATACCATTCACCAAGTAGATATCGATCCGGAGTCAGAAGACTTTGAGCGCTTTTCCTGCGAACCCGTAAAGCTGTCTGAGCGTGAGCAAGAAATTATAACACTTATTGCAGAAGGGCATACCAATACCTCCATTGCCGAAAAGCTCTTTCTCAGTCCCCACACGGTCAACACTCACCGAAAAAACATCATGCAAAAGTTGGGTGTAAAGAATACGGCGTCTATCGTGATGTATGCCGTCAAGGCTAACCTTGTAAACGTGAATAAGTTCTTATTCTCGAAATAGCATTGCCCTAAATTCCATAGTTTTGCCGCCATATGAAATTGATAGCAGACAGCGGCTCTACCAAAACGGATTGGAGACTGATAACGCCTTCAGGCGAAGTTCTTGAATTCCGCAGCGAAGGAATTAATCCCTATTTCCATACGGATGAGAGCGTTTCGGAAACGCTCAGAAGAATTTCTTTCGCTCCTTACTCTCACGCAGATATTGATGAGGTGTATTTCTACAGCGCCGGTTCCAATACCAAAAAGAGCATAGAAATTATGAACATCGGCTTTCGCCGAATTTTTACTTCTGCCAAGGTTTACATCAAACATGACTTATTAGGCGCTGCGCGAGCCTTGTACAAGACGAGTTCAGGTCTGGTAGCCATTCTGGGGACCGGTTCTAATTCTTGTCTTTACGACGATGAGAAGATTAAAATGAATTTAGGCGGCTTCGGCTATATCCTCGGAGATGAAGGCAGCGGAATGCACATTGGCCGAAAAGTGGTTCGAGAGTTTATGAATGACTTGATGCCAAATGACATGCAGGATGTTTTTACCGAAAAATACCGAGTCACGAAAGATCAGATCATCTATGCCGTCTATAAAGATGCCTACCCTAATCGTTTCTTGGCGTCATTCAGCAAGTTTGCATCCGAAAATATCGAGCATCCCTACATTGAAGAAATGGTGGATGATGCTTTTATGAAGTTCTTTGAGCGTTATATCATTCAGTACCCGGGATACAAGAAGTATAAGCTCAGAGTTTTAGGTTCGGTCGGGCACCATTTTGAGAAGCAGTTGAGAGCCAGAGCCGAGCGCTATGATGTAGAGATTGATAAAATCATGAGAGCGCCGATTCAAGGCCTGCTGGAATACCATCAAAATCACTAAAAGGTATATACCTCTTCTTTTTCATTTCCAACTGCATCCGTGATTTTCACCCTCAATTTATTGTCAGAAGTCAGCGGGTCGGTTCCTTCGAAGATCACTGATATCGTTCTGCTCTTCGCGTCATATTCGGTCAATACCCAATCTCCGTTCAGGTAGGTATCGTAATCGGCTATTCCCGATCGATCATCTGAAACGCGAAATCTCAAAACCGTGCTTTCACTGAGATTTCCGGAAGTGCGTGTCAGCGGGGTCAGGTCAGGCGCGGTGCTGTCTGCCACCAAGGCAAATTGGCCGAAGGTTTTAGATTGAAAAACGAATTCATCTCCTTCCCAAACTCCCGTCAGGTAAGAAGCATAGCCCGTATTGGAATAATGGGCTGCCAAAACATTCCCCCTGACATTGTTCGGAATACCGGCAGCCGAGATGGAGATTTTCATGTAATCGTCTAAGGGAACCATATCATGGTGCACCGTAAATTGTGGTGAAAGTTGTCCCTTTTGAGGCATTTCCCTTCCGAAAATAAATTTCAAATCTTGGTAGAGCGCTCCTTTTGGTATAGCCAAGTCAAACTCGTCTTGGTAAGAGAAGCTATTCGCCTTATTGAAGTAAAAATAAGCATCGTAAGGTCTGACATCGGGAAGAGCGCCGTTTGGTTCCGTCAGGTTTTTAAAGCTAAATTCAAGAGTAGAAATGTTTTCGTAGGCATCTTTCACCACATAAGATGCCAGATGTGTACCCGGTTCTTCCAGTGTAATCACACCTTGATTTTTCGTTTCAGGGAGGTAAATCTCCAGCTCGTTTCCCGGCTCGATAAATGATTTGTGGTAATGCCAATTATTGGTTCTGTAAACATCGTATGCTTTATAAGCATTGATGTGTCGAGTCGTGGCAAAATCGAGTTCATCAAACTGTTGCCGACAAATGGTTTCACCATCTACGGAAAGGTGAACCTCATATAAACCGCACTTATTGGGGTATCCGTTGAGGTAGTCCAACGAATGAATGGAAATACCGAAAGCGCCATAGACGTTTATATCCGTTCCCGATTTCAGACGGTATTTACCCGCCGAACCATGCACCACAAAACTTTTGGCCTCATGCTTTCCATTGATCAAGGTAGAATCGCTAAGTGGGTGAAATCGCACACCACGTATTCGTGGCGAGATGTTATCCTTAATATCAAAACCAAATTTCAGCGGGTTTAAGGGATGCTCATCTGAGGTTCTTCTGATTTCAAAATGCAAATGAGGTCCGCCCGATCCGCCCGTATTTCCGCTTAGGGCAATGAGTTCTCCCTTTTCTACTTCTATCGTTTCATCGGGTGTAAAGTCTACGCGAAAGGATTTTTCTTCATATTGTTTTTTTCTCAATACCTTAGTTATCTCCTCGTTAAACTCCCTCAGGTGTCCGTACACTGTGGTGTACCCGTTGGGGTGATCAATGTATAGCGCTAATCCATAACCGTAAGGAGAGACATTGATTCGAGAAACTCTTCCCTTGTCTGCTGCCAATACACGTTGTCCTTCCACTCCCTGTGTCTTGATGTCGATGCCGGTGTGAAAATGGTTTCGTCGCAACTCAGCAAAATTTCCCGAAAGGTAGAGGGGTATGTCAAGTGGTGGACCAAAATCGGCTTGACCGTTTTGAGCAGCCACCGCAAGCGATGCAAGGCCAAATAGCAGTAAGAGGATGTTTTTCATAAATGATTTGCAAAACTAAGAATAAGCACTCCTTCGGACAATTACCGAGCCACGACATGATGAAATGTAAACAATTGAAAGTGCAAATATTTCAGGCCAATAAAATCAAAGCTTTTTGTTAATCTTGTACACCAATTTACTTTTGTACAACGTTTAAGAATTTTGAAGGTACATGGAAAAGGGTGAAGTCTCTTTAAAATTAGGCTCCATAAAAGATAAGCTGGTAAAAATCAAGACCAAGCAAGATCGCCTTGAAGCTGATAATGCCAAATTGAAAGAGAAGGCAGCGCAGCTTGAGTTGGAACTTAAGGAGGCAAAATCCAAAAGCCAAAGACTTGAAAAGGATTACGACCGCGTAAAATTGGCCAAAACTCTCGTGAGTAGCTCGGGAGATAAAGCCGAAATGAAATTCAGAGTTAATGAATTGGTGCGGGAGATAGATAAGTGCATTGCACTTTTAAACAGATAAGTGATTCGCCATGAGCGAGAAATCAATAAAAGTGACCATAGCAGGCCGTATTTATCCGATTTCGGTAAAACCGGAAGAAGAAGAGATGGTAAGGGCTGCGGCCAAAAAAGTAGACGACAGCGTAAAAAATCTCTTGGAGAATTACGCCGTCAAAGACAAGCAGGATTTGCTTGCCATGACTGCCTTGCAGCTTTCTACTAAACTGGCCGAGATGGACACGACGGTTCCGAAGGGAACAGCCATTGATGATCGTGAAATGGATGAAATCGAAGAACTGATCGACAGTTTGCTCTAGCTATCTTCCGTATCGCACCTTCACTTTGTTGGAGGTAAATAAATAGGATGATATGGATTTAAACATTACTGATTTACTAATTGGCCTCTTGGCAGGCGTCATTATAGGCGGTGGGATAGCCTGGGTGGCGATTAACGCCGTTTTGACCAAGAAGAAAAACTCCATCTTGGAAGAAGCCGAGAAGGAGGGAGAAGCGATTAAGAAAGATAAAATGCTCCAAGCGAAGGAGAAGTTTTATGAGCTCAAAGAGGAGCACGAGAAAGTCATTAAAGACCGAAACAGAAAGGTGCAAAGTGCTGAGGACCGAATGAAGTCCAGAGAAGCCAACTTGAGTAAGAAAGTCGAACAGAATAAGAAGGCCGAGAAAGAGATTGACGCCATCAAATCTAACTTGGAAAAGCAGCTTGAGATCATAGAGAAGCGCAAAAAAGATTTGGAAAAGGTTCATTCCGAAAACGTAGCTCAGCTGGAAAAAACGGCCAACTATTCCGCAGAAGATGCGAAGGCGGAACTAATGAAGGCTCTTAAAGACGAAGCGCGTACTGAAGCTATGACGCATATCAAAACCATCATCGACGAAGCAAAACTCACCGCTAGTGCCGAGGCGAAGAAGGTGGTGATTCAAAGCATTCAACGGGTAGCTTCCGAGCAAGCGGTAGAGAATTCCGTTTCGGTATTCAACATTGAAAACGACGAAATCAAAGGCCGTGTGATCGGGCGTGAGGGTAGAAATATCCGAGCCTTGGAAGCAGCCACGGGAGTGGAAATCATTGTGGACGACACCCCTGAGGCGATTATTTTGAGCTGCTTTGATCCCGTGCGAAGAGAAATTTCACGCCTCGCTTTGCACCAATTGGTGAGTGATGGTAGAATTCACCCCGCGCGTATTGAAGAGGTGGTCAAGAAGGTTTCAAAACAGATCGAAGAAGAAATTGCAGAGACGGGAAAGCGAACCTGCATCGATTTGGGTATCCATGGCTTGCACCCGCAGCTGGTGCGAATGGTGGGCCGCATGAAGTACCGTTCTTCTTACGGACAAAACTTGCTTCAGCACAGTCGGGAGGTGGCCAATCTTACCGCGACGATGGCATCCGAACTTGGACTTAATACAAAATTAGCCAAGAGAGCCGGACTGCTTCATGATATCGGGAAAGTGCCTGATGATGAGCCGGAAATGCCACACGCAGTGTTAGGTATGAAGCTTGCCGAGAAATACGGCGAGAAACCCGAAGTATGTAATGCCATCGGTGCTCACCACGATGAGGTGGAAATGACGAGTTTGATTTCTCCACTGGTGCAAGTTTGCGATGCGATATCAGGAGCTCGTCCCGGTGCTCGCCGCGAAGTTGTAGAGTCGTACATCAAACGTTTACAAGACTTGGAAAACATGGCTCTGAGTTATCCGGGTGTCACCAAATCTTATGCAATACAAGCGGGTAGAGAGCTTCGAGTGCTCGTGGAGAGTGAAAAAGTGAGCGACGAGCAAGCAGATACGCTGAGTTTTGACCTCTCTCAGAAAATTCAGAATGAAATGACTTACCCCGGACAGGTAAAGGTGACCGTGATTCGAGAGAGACGCGCCGTAAACTACGCGAAATAAGCGAATGACTCGAACGCTCAATGGTAAAAATGTTTTGGTAACGGGTGGAGCCGGATTTATTGGCTCCAACCTTTGCGAATCTTTGCTTTCTGAAGGAAACAGGGTTTATTGTTTGGACAATCTCGCCACGGGAAAACGCAGCAATTTGGTGGCGTTGCTGCCTCATTCCGAGTTTACATTCACCGAAGGTGACATCCGCGATTACGAGACTTGCTTGAGCGCAGCTGAAGGAATGGATGTCATCTTGCACCAAGCAGCACTTGGTAGCGTTCCCAGAAGCATCAATGATCCGCTGACGACCAATTCGGTTAATATCGACGGGTTTTTGAATATGCTCAATGCAGCCAAAGAAAAGCAGGTTGGGCGATTCATTTATGCGGCAAGCTCAAGCACCTATGGCGACAGTCTTGCCCTTCCCAAAGTTGAAGATCAGATTGGAATGCCCTTATCACCCTACGCCGTAACGAAATATGTCAATGAGCTCTATGCGCACGTTTATGGCAATTTGCATGGTATGGAAATCATCGGACTTCGTTACTTCAACGTTTTCGGCAGAAACCAATCGCCTGATGGCGCTTACGCAGCAGCAATTCCAAAATTTGTCAGTGCTTTTCTAAATCACGAGTCTCCCATACTTCATGGTGATGGGAAGCAAACG
>JGI12048J13642_10131256_pt1 | contig 43874 bp, 41 predicted proteins | sample ElkSlonscriptome_16_FD_13642 | JGI IMG/M metagenome (IMG submission 13642)
GGGGTGCGACTTGCTGGACACCTCAACTTTCACGAGAGGATATTCATTCCCGTCTTCCCATTTGATGGTCTCCTTGGTCTGGACGGTCGAGCGCGTCTTGAAGACCAGGTCGCTGGACAGGTCTTGGAAGACCACGTCGCGGTAGTTTGGATGGATATCGGCCTTCATGGCAGCATTTCCTATGAAATTTTTGAATTCAGCCGCGCATTATCTCTTAAGCTTAGTGCTGGTGCAAGCAAGCGTTCGCGGATAATCAGGTTGGTAACATGCCGGATGGCTTGAACGACGAATCAGATAGGCCATCGGGCTGGCGGGTCGCCACCGGCCATCGGGCCACGACAGACGCCGCTGTCGCGGTGCTTGAGTCCGGCGGCAACGCCGTTGACGCCACCCTGGCGGCCGCCGCCACTGCCTGTGTCGCCGAGCCCCTTCTCGCCTCACTCGGGGGCGGACTCCTGGCCATCGTCCGCCAGCCCGGCAAGGCACCCGTGGCGCTCGATGGATTTTGTCAGACGCCCCGACAGCGCAGCAAACAGGCGCTGGATTTCTACCCCATCATCGGCCACTTCGGTACCGATACGCAGGAGTTCCACATCGGCTTGGCCAGCATGGCAACGCCTGGCGCAGTCGCCGGTCTGAGCGAGCTGAGCGAACGATTCGGCCACATGCCGTTGGCCGAGGCCCTGGCTCCGGCCATTGAATGCTCGCGCCAAGGTGTTGAGCTCAATCAAATGCAGCGCTACACCCTGGAAATCCTGCAGCCGATTGTCCGCGCGAACGCAGAATGTGCACGATTGTTCGGACTGGCAACGCCGTCAGCCGACCTACCCGCTCTCGGCACCCGTCTCGACAACCCCGACTTCTCGGCATTTCTGCAGGAATGGGGCCGCGAGGGCCCGAATTGTTTCTATCGCAGCGAACCGGCACGGGCCGTCGCGAGCGTCTCAAATCAACACGGCGGCCATCTCTGTGTTGATGATTTCGGGCAATATCGCGCGGTCTGGCGTCGGCCCCTGCAGTGGTCCTATCGCGATGCCACCCTCTGGTCTACCCCACCGCCAGCCTTTGGTGGTCTGATGCTGGCCATGGCCCTGGGACGACTGCAGCAGATCTCTCACGCAGACTCATACACCGAAGTGGAGGGGCTGCAAGCCGTCATAGGGGCGCTCGACTGGACCGATCGCAGCCGGCACCGGCTTGAAACGCCTGAAGCCCTGTCCTCGGTCGATCGGCTTGAAGCCGAATTTTTTAGACTGTGCGATCAGCACGCGCTGGTCAGCGCCGGCACCACCCACATCAGTATCGAGGATTCTACGGGGCTGGGCGTGGCTCTGACCCTGTCCAACGGCGAGGGATCAGGTACCGTCATCCCCGGCACCGGGATCATGATGAACAACATGCTCGGGGAGGAGGACATCAACCGCTGCGGCTTCCACTGCTGGCCCGAGGACTGCCGTCTGGCTTCCATGATGGCACCGACCCTAATCCAGCGCGGGAACAGTCACTGGTTGCTGGGCAGCGGCGGATCCAACCGCATCCGAAGCGCTCTGACCCAGGTCATTGTTGAGCTGATCGATCACAACCGATCACTTTTAGAAGCCATTCGAGCGCCACGCTTTCATATCGAAGCCGGCAAGATTTCAGTTGAAGCACCGCCAGACGGCCTGTCGTCGGTCGATCGATCCTGGTGGGAGACGCATCACTCTTCAGCGCGGATCTGGCCGAGCCGGAACCTTTATTTCGGCGGTGTGCACGCAATCAGCTCGACCGAGGCCATCGGAGACGATCGACGCAGCGGGGCCGCGCGCTGCCGCTGAACCGCACCGTCGCGCAGAGTTTTTCGGAGGCTCCTTAGAGTTCGACGGCGTCCATATCGATATGCCAGCGCACCTTACGCGCGCTGCGCAGCTCGTGCAATACTGCAAAACATTCCCCCAGCCGCTCGGCCAACAGCCGCCGGTCTGCGGCCTGAACCCAAAGCTGGAAGCGCCAGTATCCGCCGCGGCGGGAAAGAATCGCCGGCAGCGGGCCCGCCACGGACAGGCCCGGCAAGCGGATCAGAGCAGCGGCATCTTGCAGAAATCCTCGCGCAGGCTGGGTCTGATGGGACTCGGCGCGGATCAGCGCGAGACCGGTGATCGGGGGTAGCTCGGCCTGTTGTCGTTCGGCGAGGAGCTCGTCGGCGTAGCTGAGGTAGCTTTGCTGCAAGAGCGAGCCGAGCAAGGCGTGCTCAGGATGATGCGTCTGAAGATAGAAGGCACCCGGCCGATCCGCTCGGCCAGCGCGGCCGGCGACCTGATGAACGGCTTGCCCCAGGCGTTCAGGCGCGCGGAAATCCGCGCTGAAAAGGGCGGCGTCGGTGTCCAGCACGGCAGCAAGCGTGACCTTGGGTAGATGATGGCCTTTGGCCAGCATCTGGGTCCCGACCAGGATGCAGGGCCCACCGGCCCGAACCTCCTCAATCAGCGCCTGAAAGTCGTGCTTCCCGCTGAGCTGATCTCGATCGACGCGATGAACCGGCACGTCGGGGAAGCGATCCTTGAGCAGCGCCTCAAGGCGCTCGGTGCCCGCGCCAAGCGGCCGCAGGTTGGGGTCGCCACAGTCTGGGCAGCGCCGCGGCTGGCTGCGACTTGCGCCGCAGTGATGGCATTGAAGGCGAGAACCTGACTGGTGCCAGGTCATATGCGCGCTGCATCGATCGCATTCAGCCGACCAACCGCAGCCATTGCACATCAGCACCGGCGCGTAGCCCCGTCGATTCCGATAGAGAAGAACCTGCCCCTGCTGGTCCAGATGACGTTGGATCTGGTTAAACAGCTCCGGGTGGATGGCGCCTTCGCTGCCGCGCTGATCGAGGACGTGCCAGCGCGGTTCGGCGGCGTGCCCAGCTCGCCTGGAAAGCTTGAGGATGTGGTAGCGCCCTGACCTTGCGTTGGACAAACTTTCCAGCGACGGGGTCGCCGAACCCAGAACAATCGGAACGCTCTCGCGCCGAGCGCGCAGCACGGCGACATCCCGGCCTTGGTAGCGCGCGCCATCTTGCTGCTTTAACGAGGCATCGTGCTCCTCGTCGACCACGATCAGACCGAGCTCGGGCATCGGCAAAAACACCGACGAACGAGTGCCGATAACCAAGCGCGCTCGGCAACCCGCGGCCGCCTGCCAGCACGCCAGTCGCTCGCCCTCGCTCAAGCCGGAGTGATAGGTCCAGGCGCGCAGTCCGAGTCGCGCCTCGAAACGTCGCACAAGCTGCGGTGTCAGGCCGATTTCAGGCACCAGCACCAGAATCTGCGCGCCTCGGCGCAGAAGATTGCGAGCAACCCGAAGATAGACTTCGGTCTTTCCGCTGCCGGTCACACCGGCCAGCAGAAACGCCTTGAATCGGTCGCGGGCGCTCAGAAGGCTCGCTGAGGCCTGGCGCTGCTCAGGATTGAGGTCAGGCCCAAGGTGGATCGCTCGGCGATCATCCGGCGCACAGGGCTCAATCCAGCCTGACTGGTGCATCGCTCGGATCAGGGCTGAGGAAAAGGAGCGCTCCTCCAGCTGCTCACGGCTTATCGGGCCATCGGCCAGCACGTCGCGCAGCTCTCGCTTGCGTGGCGAGCGCGATAGATCGGCGTGTCGGCCGGCCGCCGTCAGAGCCCATCCATCGGGGGGCTGCGGTCGAAACGGCTGCACTCGGCGAAGCGCCGTCGGCAGCAGCAGTGAAACCAGCTCGCCCGGCGGAAAACAGTAGTAGCGGCAGCACCAGCGCGCCAGCTCAATGAGTTGCTGGTCGATTAGCTGCAGGTCGAGAGTGGCTTCTACGGGCTTAAGCGAGCGATCGTGGTCAGGCGCGTTCTGACTGATCACCAGCCCGACCAAGCGCCGGCGCCCGAAAGTCACCAGAACGCGCGACCCGACGCCAGGCACTGGGCCCTGCGTCGGCGGCAGGTAGTCAAAAAGCTGTGGAAGCGGAGCGGGGACGGCGACTTGAAGGCACGGCCGCGCTGCTTCTGTCGAAGAACCCGAGCTCAGCGAAGCTCCTCGGTCAAAGCGGTTTCGGCCAGAATCGCACCGCGATGGGCCATCCGTTGCTCACCCGCATCGAGTTCGATCAGATCCGAAAGAATGCGAGCCGCCTCGATCAGATAGAGATCGCGCGCCTCCTCTTCATCACTGGCCTCGTCGCCTGATTCCGCGTCCCCTTCGTCATCCGCGGGCTCGGCCGCAGCGACAATATCGTCCGCTGGTTCAGCGTCGGATTCATCGTGTCCGTAGCGATCGGCGCGGCGTGACTCATCCTGCTCCATTCGCTCACGACGCTTTGTTTCCATCAGAGAAATCGAGCCTTCAGAGCTCTCCTCCTCCCACTGTTCGATCTCAGCCAGAAGGTCGATGAGCTCCTGGTCGGAATCGAGACGCTGCTGATGGCGCTGACGAGCTAGTTCGAACAGCGGATCAAGACGAGCAACCCGGGTGAAATCAGTCGGTGCGATCTCGCCCCAGGGAAGCGCATTGTCGAGAGCGCTTTCACCCATCTCCTCCGGATTGCCTGCTGTCGGTAGGGCAATATCGGGGATGACACCCTTACGCTGCGTTGAGCCACCATTGACGCGATAAAACTGGGCCATAGTGAGCTTGACCTGACCGTAGCGTGCCTCATCGCTGTTTGAGAACTCATCCAGATCAATCAGATTCTGAACCGTCCCCTTTCCAAAGGTCGTTTCACCAATCACCACGCCGCGCCCGTAGTCCTGGATCGCTGCGGCGAAAATTTCTGATGCCGATGCGCTGCGTCGGTCAACCAGGACTGCCAGCGGACCATCCCACGCCATACCGGGTTCGCGGTCGCGCTCGAGGTTCACTCGACCCTGCGAGTCGCGGACCTGCACGACCGGTCCTTCATCGATAAACAGCCCGGTCAACGTCGTTGCTTCGACCAGGGCGCCGCCACCATTGCCGCGCAGATCAATCACCAGACCGTCAATGCCCTCCTCGACCAGTTCATTGATCAGACGTCGAGTGTCGCGAGTGCTGGAGCGGAAATTCGGTTCGTTACGCGCCCGGCCCTGAAAATCGACGTAGAACACCGGTAGATTGATGACTCCGATTCGCCGCGTGTCATCGCCATTCGGAACCTCAATCACTTCACTGTAAGCCGCCTGCTCCTCTAGTTTGACTTCGTCTCGAGTAATGTCGACCACTTGTGCCGGCCCGCTCAGACCCGTGTCGACCGGCAGAACCTCGAGTCGCACCACGGTTTCGCGCTTCCCGCGGATCAAAGAAACCACGTCATCCAGGCGCCAGCCAACGACGTCGACAAATTTCTCGTCGCCCTGCGCCACGCCGACGATTCTGTCTCCAACAGCCAGTCGACCGTCCAGATCGGCCGGGCCGCCGGGAACGACCTCCATGATTGTGGTGTACTCGGTCTCACGTTGCAGCATGGCGCCGATGCCATCGAGCGACAGGCGCATCGAAATTTCGAAATTTTCAACGCTTCTCGGCGACAGGTAGGCCGAGTGCGGCTCGATTGAGCGGGTGTAGGCGTTCATAAAGAACTGGAACACGTCTTCGCTGTTGAACTCAGTGATCCTGCGATTCAGACTGGTGTAGCGCTGGGTCAGAGTCTCAGCAATTTCCTCGTCGCTCTGATCAGCGAGTCTTAGCAATAACCAGTCATTCTTGACGCGCTTTCTCCAGACATCATCCAGAACATCATTGGACGCCGGCCAGTCTAGATCTGTCCGGTCATACTGATAGTCCTCGTCGATGGTGAAATCGAATTCACCGTCCAGCAGCGTCAGCGCGTAGTCGGTCCGCTCATTGACCCGTTTGAGATAGCGGGCGAATATGTCGAAGGCCGGTTCGAGATTCTCAGCCCGCAGAGATTCATGGAGGTGCGGTCGGTAGCGCTTGAGGTCATCAATATCCGAGGCGGTGAAGTACAGCCGACTGCGGTCGAGCAGGTCAAGATATTGGTCGAACATGCGCTCGGACAGGCTGCCCTCTCGCTTATCGCCATAATGATAGGCACTGATGATTCGAGTTGCCCACCGAGTCGCGAAACGGTGCTCAGTCTGTGGTGCCAGCGTTTCGCCCAACGACTGCTCGGCCATGGGCTCATCAGCACGTCCAGGCGACACCGTCACCATGAAAGCCAGTGCCGTCAAAACGCTGATAGCTGCGATGGAGAGATGAATCGGTTGTTGTTTCATAATAATTTGGGACCTGTCGCCGCTCAATTAGTTTTACGACAATGCAGACTCGGACGCAAGAGAAATGCCGAGCTCGCTTTGTTTTTCCGCCTTATTCTCCGTAGGTTCGTAGTCCAGCTGTCGACAAATGGATGTGCAAAAGGCATTCTGGGCTTTGCTCACGCTCACTTCAGGTGCGTGATCAACCAGCTGCGTCATTGTGAGTCCAGCGAAGCCGCAGGGGTTTATTTGCTGAAAGGGTAGTAGATCCATGTCAACATTCAGCGCGACCCCATGATAGGTGCGGCCACGTCGGACCTTGAGCCCGATCGAGGCGATCTTTGCTCCCGCAACGTAGATGCCCGGTGCGCCGTCCCTTCGCTCCCCCTGGATGCCATGCTTTACTAACAGATCAATCACCGCCTGCTCGAGACGATCGACGAGGCAGCGAACGCCGAGACCCCGGCGATCGATATCGAGCAGCGGGTAGGCCACGACCTGGCCGGGACCGTGGTAGGTCACCTGCCCGCCGCGATCAGTCTGCACGATGGGTATGTCGGAGGAGTTGAGGACGTGCTCGGACTTGCCGGCCAGCCCCTGAGTAAAAACCGGGTCGTGCTCCACCAGCCACATCTCATCGACTTGATCAGGCTCACGCGCGTCGGTAAACGCCCGCATCAAGTCCCATACCCGTTGATAGGGCTGCCGGCCCAGATCGCGAATAATCAAGCGGTGACGCGGCAGGTTACCCATCAGGCGAGAGGTTCGAGGCGTCGTATCCGACTCGCTCGACGCATAGGCGGTCGAACCGACCCAAAGGACTGCAGGATCAACATCGAGGGAGTTGCGATCACAGCGTCATTACAACAGCGTCAAGCTGTCGCACGTCCATATAGATCCGCTCGAGCTGTTCCCGCGAGTCGGCGCGAACCGAGATTGTCACGCTCTCGTAGCGCCCGTTGCGGCTAGGGCGCTGCCTGACGTCGCTGGCTAGATCGAACTCGACGTGAGCAGACACCGCCTCGAAAACCTCCTCACGCGCCTCGTTGCTGCTGATCATCATTACCTTGATTGAAAAGAGGCAAGGGAATTCCAGCGGCGTGTTTTCGGCGGTGATGCTGTTGGATGAATCGAGACGCTTAATCATTGAACAGCCCTCCAAACCACAGGCGAATACCATCCGCCGTGCGACCAAAAAAGCCTCCTGGATCCACGCTTGCTTGTACCTTCAGCGGACGGCGTGCGACGTCTTCACCATCGAGCTCGACGATCAGCTCGCCGACGGTTTCACCGGCCTGCAGCGGAGCGACAAGCGTGCCTGTCAGTTCCAGGCGTGCTTCCAGCGCGTCGTATCGACCGCGCGGAATGGTCACAAACAAGGCCTCGTCGACACCGAGCGAGACGTCGTCGACTTCGCCTTTCCAGACCGCCTCGGTCTTCAGCGACGCCCCTACGTCGTAAAGCTGATAGGTCTCGAAGAAGCGAAATCCATAGTTGAGCAGGGCCTGGGAAGCAGTAGCGCGCGCCTCCTCGCTATCGGTTCCCATGACTACGCTGATCAATCGCATGCCATCACGATTGGCCGAAGTGACAAGGCAGTAACCGGCTGATTCGGTATGACCGGTTTTCAGGCCGTCCACTGAAGGATCGCGCCAGAGTAGGCGATTGCGATTGTGCTGACGAATATCGTTGTAGGTGAATTCGCGCTGCGAATACCAGGCGTAATAGGCAGGAAATTCTTCGATAAGAGCTCGGGCCAGCAGGGCCGAGTCTCGAGCCGACGTGTACTGATCCGGATCGGGTAGGCCAGTGGAATTCGCATAGTTGGTGTTGACCATACCGAGCAATCGGGCCTGTTCGTTCATCATGCTCGCAAAGACGTCCTCGCTGCCCCCAATGTGCTCGGCGAGGGCGACGCTGGCGTCGTTGCCGGACTGGATGATGACACCCTGGAGAAGGGTTTCGACATCGACCTGGCTGTCGACCTCGATAAACATCCTCGAGCCCTGAGTACGCCATGCTTTTTCCGAGACAAGTACCTGATCGTCCAGCGACAGATTGCCGCGCTCGATCTCCTTGAAGACCACATAGGAAGTCATCAGCTTGGTGATACTTGCCGGCTCCACGCGCAGGTCCGGCTGAGCCGCTGCCACTTCAGTGCCGGAGTGGAAATCAATCAGGATATGACTGCTGGTATCGATCGCCGGCGGCGCCGGCACAGGAACCTGTGCCACGGCCAGGGAAGACCCCAGCACGAGGACGGCGAGAAAGGGTAAGCGCGATGTCATCAGCATGTGTCAGCCATTATGAGTTTTCGTTCCAACCTTGCCATATCCTTAATCAAGGGTACACATACTGGGGGCGGCCGAAGCCCAGTGCAACGATGGCTTCGAGACGGTCCATGGCGCGTTCCTTGGATCGAAACGGCCCGACCTGGACTCGCCAGAGTTGCCCGCCGGCGATGCGTGCACGCTGCACCCGTATTTCGCCGACACCCGCCCGCCGGAGCTGATCGGCCATGGCTTCGGCCCGTAGTCGCTCGCTGAAGGCGCCAACCTGAAGAAGCACCGGCACTCGGGCTGGACGAACGGGACGCTGGCCTTCCCCATCGAAGGTGATTGCACGAACCTCGACCGGCCCCGTCCCCGAGGCCTCGATGCCCAGTTTGACCGCGGCCGCCCAGGACAGATCAATGATGCGGTCAGGGTGAAAGGGGCCGCGATCATTAATTCGAACGATGATGCTCTTGCCGTTCGCCAGATGCCTCACCTCAGCCCAGGTCGGCAACGGAAGGGTTTTGTGAGCCGCGGTCAACTGGTACAAATCATAAGGCTCACCCGATGAGGTCAGTCGGCCGTGAAATTTAGTGCCGTACCAGGACGCGATGCCCTGCTCTCGGTAACCTTCGGCGCTCGGCAGGACTCGATAAGTGTGTCCCAACACAGTGTAAGGTGAGTGATTACCGTAGGGGCTAAGGGGCTCAGGACGCGGATCGGGAGTTATTATGCGACTGACGTCCAGTGGCCCTGCCGGCGGACCGTCTTGAGGTTCGCGGATCCCGCGCGAGCACGCCGACAGGACCACTAACGCCAGGATCACAATGGCTAGCCGGGACATGCCAGCGAGCTCAGGGTGCGCGCGCGGCAATGGCTTCCGACAGCTGAGTCACGGCCATCGCGTAGAGAGGCGAGCGGTTGTAGCGCGTAATGACGTAGAAATTATTCAGGCCGACCCAGTACTCAATGCCGTCAGCCTGTTCGAGTTCGATCAGAGTAGCCGGTGTCTCGGCCGGAAGCCCGGCCCCATCGAATTCGATACCAAGCGACTGCAACTCGCCGAGGGTGTGGCGCAGACGGGTAGAAAATTCCTCCTCAAGGTCCTCGGGCACCTCCGTCGCGGGCAAGACAATCGGAGCACCCAACTCCCAGCCGTGAACTGCCAAATAGTTGGCGACTGAGCCCAAAGCATCGGGAAGCGAGCGCCAGAGATCGCGGTAGCCGCTTTCGTCGAAGTCCACCGCGTAGGCTCGGTAGCTGGAGGGGATGAACTGACCGAGACCCATGGCGCCCGCATAGGAACCGAGAACTTCGGTCACGGGCAGGTTCTCTTCGTCACTCAAACGGATGAACTGCGCCAGCTCTCTGGCGAAGAACTCGGCCCGTCGCGGGTAGTAGAAACCCAACGTGGCAAGTGCGTCAATGACCCGAAAACTGCCGGTAATCGTGCCGTAGTTGGTTTCAACGCCGACGATGGCCATGATGATTTCCGGCGGCACTGACAGGGACACGCTGACATCGTCGATCAGCGCCTCATTCGCGCGCCAAAATTCAGCGCCACCGGCGATACGCGCCTCGGTCATGAAAATTTGACGATATTCGAACCAGGGTTTGGCCTCGGCCGGTCGGGTGATCGCGTCAATGATGGACTGCTGGTAGCGCGCCTCCTCGAGCACGGCTCGGACGTTCGCCGGGTCTAGATCATACTCAGCCACGGCGTCTGCAATAAAAGCCTCACTCCCAGGATGAGGCTCCTGGGCTTCGAGCTCCTGGGCGACAGCCCCTCCAACCACTGCCAGCAGGCCAACTACGAGCAAAGCGAAATCGCGCATCTAATTTTCCTTGTGGAATCAGGTGGATAAAGTATTTCAAAGCAAGCCCGGCAAGCCTGCGTTGCATCCCTGAATAAAGTGACTTAGAGAACGCCTAAGGCCATTAGTTTCGCCGTTCGTTCAACCAAGCCTCCGCATTTTACAGCCCCGACCCGGATGAGGGGTCAGCCCATGAACCGACGGCGACTGTGCAGTCCCATGACAAGCCCGAAACCGGCCAGAAGGGTGGCCGCCGAGGTGCCACCGTAGCTGACCAGCGGCAGAGGAACGCCAACCACCGGCAGCAGACCGGAGACCATGCCCACGTTGACCATCAGGTAAACAAAGAACATGAACATCATCGACCCGGCAAGCAGCCGCCCGAAGCTGTCGCGACAACGGCTGGCCAGATGAAACCCGCGCAGTATGATCAAACCGTATAAGGACAGGACCAACACAACGCCCACGAAACCAAATTCCTCGGCCAGAACCGCAAAAATGAAATCGGTGTGCGGTTCGGGAAGAAACTCCAGGTGGGATTGGCTACCCTGCGTCCAGCCCTTGCCCCCGAGGCCGCCGGAGCCTACGGCGATCTTCGACTGAATGATATTCCAGCCCGCGCCGAGTGGATCACGCTCTGGATCGAGAAAGGTCAAAACCCGGTTCCTCTGATAATCATGCATGGCATACCAGAGCACCGGCAGTGCTGCCAGCGTTAGCGCTCCAAGCCCGAAAATAACCCGCCAGCGCAGGCCCGCCAAGAAAAGGATGCAAAGCCCGCTCAACCCCACCAGAATTGAAGTGCCCAGATCGGGCTGGCTCTGGATCAGCGCCACGGGAACGGCTATCAAGACCAGACACAGCAGCAGGTCGCGAGTCGACGGGGGTAGCGGTCGCTGAGCCAGCAGAGCAGCGACTACAATCGGCAACGCCAGTTTCATCGCCTCAGACGGCTGAAATCGAATGACGCCCAAATCTAGCCAGCGCTGAGCTCCCTCGCCGACACCGGCCACTGCGACTGCGATCAACAGAACAACCGCCACAGCATAAATCCAGGGCGCCCACTGGCGCAGAAGGTTGGGCGGCAACTGAGCAAGCACCAGCATCGCTGTGACACCAACGCCAAGGCGAATGCCCTGACGCCAAACTGTACCCATATCATGCTCCGTGGCGCTGAAAAGCACGAGCAGCCCGACCCCCATCAACGCGGTGAGTAACAGCAGCATCACCGGGTCCAGGCGCAGGACAGCCCATGGCCCTCGACGACTAATTGGCAGGGCGTTCAATAGCCCAGCTCCTGTGCTCTGGCAATCAAGGCAGCCGCCACGGGCGCCGCCACGCTTGCGCCGCCACCGCCGTGTTCGACAACCACGCTGAGCGCGATCGCCGGCGCATCGAGTGGCGCGAAACCGACGAACAGTGCATGGTTGCGGAGGTGCACCGGAAGCTCCTCTCGGACTTGATCTTCAGACTCCTCGTCTTCGTCAGGCCGACCGAAGACCTGAGCTGTACCCGTTTTGCCGGCGACCTCAGTGGCCATCAGATCGGCAACACCTCGCGCGGTGCCCGAGGGCCCGTGCATGACCGCGGCCATGCCCTGATAGACCGCATCCCAGATCCAGTCGTCATGAATGACCATTCGAACCGGCTCGCCGAGCCCGACCAAAGATGGCGTTGCGGTCTGGCCCCGACCCGCCAAGGCAGCCGTCGCATGGGCGAGCTGCAGCGGAGTTACTACGGTGAAGCCCTGGCCGATACCGGTGATCACGGTCTCGCCCGGATACCAAGGTTGACCGAACTGCGCCCGTTTCCACGATTGCGTCGGAAGTACGCCCTGGCCCTCGCCCGGCAGATCCAGGCCGGTCTTTCGGCCAAATCCGAAAAGAGCAAGCTCGCGAGAAATACGATCGATACCGAGCTCGACGGCCAGTTGATAAAAATAAACGTTGACCGACTCGGCCAGTGCGAGCTCGAGGTCGACCCAGCCATGCCCTCCGCGCCGCCAGTCACGGTATTCGCGCTGGTGACCGGGGAGCTGGTACGCGCCCGAAGAAAAAACCCGTGTATCTGGCGTAATCACGCCATACTCCAGACCCGCCAGTGCCAGAAAAGGCTTGATTGTGCTGCCCGGCTCGTAGCCCCCGAACAGGAACCGGTTGAACAACGGGCGCCGTGGGTTGCTCAACAGGGCGTCGTAATCGTCCTGAGCGATGCCGTGAACGAATGCGTTGGGATCGAATCCAGGATGGGAAACCAGCGCCAGAGTCTCACCGGTGTGGATGTCGAGCATCACGATCGCGCCGGCCTGCTCGCCGAGAAATTCGATTGCCGAACGCTGCAGATCGATGTCGATGCTCAAGGTCAGGTCCTGCCCGGGTTGGGGCGAACTGCGTTCAAGCACTCGCAGTACGCGCCCCTGGGCATTGGTTTCCACGCGCTCTAGACCCGGCTCACCGTGAAGCCGAGCCTCGAAATGGCGCTCGACGCCCGTTTTGCCAACATGAGTGGCCGCACGATAACGATCAGAATCCAGTCGTTCGAGGTCGCGCTGATCGATTCGCCCGACGTACCCCACCACGTGCGCCAGTGAATCGCCGTAAGGATAGAAGCGCTGTAAATAAGGCTCGATTTCGACCCCATCAATGTGGTGACGCTCGATCGCAAGCCGAGCCACCTCGTCCTCGCTCAGACTGGATTTGAGGATCAACGACTCAAACGGGCTCGACCGAACGCGTTGAACTTGAAAGCGTTCTCGCTCGCGCTCGCTGATCGACACCAAGGTCGAAAGTCGATCAATTGTCTCGTTCAGGCCCTGGGTCCGCTCGGGCACGACGACCAGACGGTAGGCGGGGCGATTCTCGGCCAGCACACGGCCCCGTCGGTCGAGGATCAAGCCGCGATTCGGCGGCAGGGCTCGCAGTCGGATTCGGTTTTCTTCAGCGCGCGCAGCGTACTGCTCGTGGGCGCCGAGCTGAAGGTAGGCAAACCGTCCGCCCAGAGCCAGTAGCGCGAGGACCACAAGCCCGATCAGGACCTGGAATCGGCGCCGTGTCAGTCGCTGCTCGCTGGCCTCGTCTCGAATGCGCTGGGTAGTCAGTTTCAGCACGCCGTGCCCTCAGTTCATTCAGTTCGAGTGAGCGCGCGCGCTGCGGCGTAAGCCATCCAGCAACAGGAATAGCCAGGGCCAGACTGCCACACCCAGCACCGGCGCCAACCACCACTGCCAGGACGGCCAGTCGTTGCCCTGCAGCGCGATGACCCAGAGGTGAATGACGCGGTCATTGAGCAGGAGGACGAGCACGGCGCTGGCCTGCTGCCAGGGTGGGAAAAAACGGATTCGGGCCCGAAAGCGCTCGAGCAGAAAAATCAGAACGACCAGTCCGAGTGCGTGCTGACCAAGCAGCGTCCCGGTCATGATATCCAGCAGCAAGCCAAGCACGAAACCGTGACCCAGATGGCGTAGTTGCCCACCCTCGAGGTTCCAGTAAATCACGATCAGCGCAACCCAATAAGGCCGTAGCAGCTCTAAATTGGACGGCAGGGGCATTACCGTCAGAGCAAAACCGAAGGCCAGGCTTGTCGCCAGCACGCCATAGGCTTCCTTTCGGGCGCTCAAGGTTCACTCACATCGGTCGACGGCGGCAGTTCATTGTCTGGCTGAAGAACGTCAGTCACGTCTGCATCCCCCGCCGAGAATTCGGTCACTACCAGCAAATGCCGGGCGCCCTGCAATCGTGCTCGAAGCTCTGCCCTGGCCCGGGCAAACGCCTCGCCAGGAGCTCGGGTCACCTCGACCACGTCGGCCACCGGCAAACCGGGCTGAAATCGTCCGCCCAATCCAGAGCTGATCAATACATCACCGATCTGGATATCAGCATTCATAGGCAGGTCATCCAATCGAAGCTCTCCGCTTCGACCGCTGCCGTAAGCGATCGTGCGAAGTCGCGATCGTTCGATTTTTACGGGCAATGCGTGATCTGGATCCGACAGCAGGATGACCGAGGCTGAATGCGTATAAACCTTGTCGACCTGACCGACCAGGCCGTTGGACTCCAGCACCGGCTGGCCAACTCGAAGACCTTGGCTGGCACCGCGGTTGATCAGGAGGCGATGGGAGTAGGGATTGAGATCGAGCTGGCGCAGCTCGACGGCCTGGAAATCGCGATCAATCGTGGCGCTCGCGCCCAGCAAGCCTCGCAGGCGCTCGTTCTCCCGTTTGATCTCATCGAACACGAGCAAGCGCGCGCGACTCTCGCTTAAGTCCAGTTCCAGTGCGTCGCGCTCGATAAGCAGCTTTGTCCGATCTGTCCAGCGACGAGACACGGCAGCTGCCAATCGGGCGGGGGCTTCCACGACCAGCCAGAGGGGCTCAACGGCCAGCGTGGACCAATCCCTGACCCGATCGACCCACTGGCCGCGGTAATCCAGCGTCATTAGCACCATGGAGAGCATGATGTAGAACATGAGACGTGCGATTCGACTGCTGAAATCAGCGGCAAAACCGCCAGTCAGGGACGAACGTCGCAGACTCACCGGTCCGACCAGGTCGGGTTTGTGAGACCGGCGACCCTCATTCGTTCCCCTGGATTACTCGCGTTGCGACAACGTCCTCCCGGTCAGCCCGCGAAGAAGAAATCGCCGCGGTTTTCATCCATCATCTCCAAGGCACGACCACCGCCGCGGGCAACGCAGGTTAAGGGATCGTCGGCAATGATCACGGGCAGTCCGGTCTCTTCCATCAACAGCTTATCCAGCCCGCGCAGCAATGCGCCGCCGCCGGTCAGAACAATTCCGGTCTCTGCAACATCGGCGCATAGCTCGGGCGGCGTTTGCTCCAGCGCAGTCTTGACCGCCCCGACGATCGAACTCAACGCTTCAGACAGGGCCTCGAGAACTTCGTTATTGTTCAAGGTGATCATCTTCGGTACGCCCTCAGCCAGGTTCCGACCCGATATTTGGATTTCGGACACCGATTCTTGCTGATAGGCGCAGCCGATTTCCATTTTGATGCGCTCGGCCGTTGATTCTCCGATCAGAGTGCCGTAGGAGCGGCGCACGTAGTTGATGATCGCCTCGTCAAAGTGATCGCCACCGACGCGCACTGAGTTGGAGTACACGATTCCGTTGAGCGAGAGTACGGCCACTTCGGTCGTGCCACCGCCAATATCAAGCACCATAGACCCTCTGGCCTCGTGGATCGGGATGCCGGCACCAATTGCGGCCGCCATCGGTTCTTCGATCAGGAACACTTCACGCGCGCCGGCGCCCTCGGCAGATTCCTTGATCGCGCGGCGCTCAACCTGAGTGGACGAGCAAGGCACGCAGACCAGCACCCGCGGGCTGGGGCGCAGGAAGCGCGACGAGTGGACTTTCTTAATAAAGTGCTGCAGCATCTGTTCGGTCATGTTGAAGTCGGCAATTACACCGTCTTTCAGCGGTCGCGTAGTGCGAATATTTCCCGGCGTTCGTCCGAGCATCTGCTTGGCCTCGGCCCCTACTGCAGCCACTTCCTGCGGCCCGCCGGGCCCCCGCTGCATCCGCACAGCCACCACAGAGGGTTCGTTGAGGACGATATCCTGCCCGCGGACAAAAATCAGAGTGTTGGCCGTCCCCAGGTCGATGGACAGATCGTTGGAGAACAGGCCGCGTAAACGCTTGAACATAGGAGTTTTCAGAAGCGGCGTTTGCCGCAGTAAACAAAGACCAGCTAATGTAGCAACGCAGACTGCAACCAGCAACAGCAATTTCGGCAAGATTGCGTTAAGAAGTCGCCGTAACCGGAGCGGCCGGGGCTCGATTCGCTACAATGAGCACTCTTCGTCGTCCAATCCTAAGGATTTCTCATGTCCGTGCTGATCTGCGGTTCGCTTGCTTACGACAACATCATGGTCTTTCCGGAACGGTTTAAAGACCATATTCTTCCCGACAAGACCCACATGCTCAACGTGGCCTTTCTGGTGCCGGAGCTGCACCGAAATTTCGGCGGCTGTGCGGGAAACATCGCCTACAGTCTGAACAAGCTCGGCGGCGAGCCCGTGCCGGTCGCATCAGTCGGCGCCGACTTCGACGACTACGCCCAGCACCTGGAACGGCTCGGCATACGCCAAGATCATATTCGGGTCTGTGACCAGCTCTGGACCGCCCAGGCCTACATCACCACGGACATCGACGACAACCAGATCACTGCCTTCCACCCCGGCGCGATGAACGAAAACCATCATCAGATCATTAACGCTGACTCAGGTGCCAAATTTGGCATCGTTGCCCCGGATGGCAAGCAAGCGATGCTACGCCACTGCCAGCAGTTCGCAGATGCCAGCATTCCATTTATCTTCGACCCCGGCCAGGGATTGCCGATGTTCTCAGGCGAGGAGCTGGAGCAGATGATCGAACAGGCCCAGTGGCTGACCGTCAATTCTTACGAATACGAGATGCTCAAGAAAAAGACTGGTCTCGATCGACATGAAATTGCAGCAAGACTGGACGGTGGTCTTGTCATCACGCACGGCGGCGACGGCTCGGAACTGCACCACAAAGGCGAAACCATTCCTATTCCCGCAATCAAAGCGGAAAAGATCGTCGACCCGACGGGCTGCGGCGATGCCTTCCGGGCCGGACTTTTATTTGGCCTGGACCGGGGCTGGAATCCGGCTGATGCTTGCCGACTCGGCTCATTACTCGGCTCGATTAAGATTGGCCATTCAGGCCCGCAGCATCATGATTTCACACCCGCTGAAATAAAGCAGCGGTTTGCGCATGAATTCGGCCAGACCATGCCTGCATGAATCCCAACGGCAGGCGCTGGTCCGACTGATCAAAAAAACCGCAGACTGCACACGTGTAAACCGCCGGCCATTGAATTGATCCGCGGCTGGCGATTGTGCCCCCATCGCAGAGCGCGATCGGTCCGATACGACGCGCTCTGTTCCCTACCGCAAGGACGACCAGAGCCAGCGGTTAGCGAGGGTGCCCAGCCTTTCCCAGCTGTCTAGCCGAGCACGCCGGCCTACAGCCTCATTGGCAGCCGGCATACGAATTGATTGATCGCGAGCTCAAGACCGGCGCCTGAAACTGATAAGCGGGCTTGACAATCCGGCCCGCTCCAAAAATAATACTCGGCTTGCTTGCGGCTACGTAGCTCAGCTGGTTAGAGCGCGGCACTCATAATGCTGAGGTCGGTGGTTCAAGTCCACCCGTAGCCACCATTTCCCCTCAACGCTATTCGTCTGCGGCTAGGCAACGCTGATGTTGGCGGTGTTCTGGAGGCCGGTGAGATCCGATGCAGTACGACGTCCCCACGCCGGAGGCCTACCTGGCCAACTTAGACGACGACTGGCGCCAGACCATGTTGTTAGCACTCCGTGAGCGGATTAAGGCCGCCGCTCCTGAAGCCGGGGAATTTATGCAGTACAAGATGTTGGCCTTCGGCAAAGACGGGCGAACCCTGTGCCATTTGAATGCCCAAAAGGCTTACGTCAGCCTGTATGTCGGCAATGCCGATGCGATCGACGACGGCCGCGACTTACTGCAGGGGCTCAGTGTCGGCAAAGGCTGTGTCCGGTTTTCAAAAGCGACTCGGATCGATGAAACTGGCATCGACGAGTTTCTCGGCTTGGCCGTCGAGCGGTGGCGTCGGGGCGAGAAGCTCGGCTGCTGAAGACGGCGGCACATTCGGTTGAGTGCTGAAACAGATTGCCTTACTCTCCAGCATCGCAACCATTTCGGTATCCCCCATGTCAGATCGCTGCCTGCAGGAAACCTACGCGCCCGACAACGCTTGCTTCGGCTGCGGTCCGGCCAACGAAAAAGGCCTGCGCATTCGATCCTTCGTTGACGGCGACAGAGTCGTGGCCGACTGGACGCCTGAAGCCCACCATGAAGCCTTCCCGGGCGTCCTCAACGGCGGCATCATTGGCTCTTTGCTTGACTGTCATTGCAATTGGACCGCCGCCTGGCATTTGATGAAGTCCCAGGATCTCGAACACCCACCCTGCACTGTCACTATGGAATACACCATCAAGCTGCGTCGACCGACGCCGACCGACGGCTCTTTGCACTTGGAAGCCGGGGTCGTCGAATCGGTCGGCAAGGTAGTCACCGTCGAAGGCCAGTTGTTTGCAGGCGACCGGCTCTGCGACCACTGCATCGGCAAGTTCGTCGCCGTCGAACCTGGGCATCCGGCTTACCACCGCTGGTAACCGTCTGGCGAAACGACCCAGAGTAGGCCGACATCCATGGCGAGCCTCTGAATAACCAGGCTCGGAGCGCGTTTCAGTCGGAAAAAGCGCAGGGGAGCGAAAGGGCGATTTGCGCGTAGCGCAAAAAGTCCTGGAGAGAAGCCGTTGCGCGTGCCTCCCGCAGAGACCCGTCGCGCCCGAGCATGGTTATTTAGAGGCACCTGTAGCTCAATCTATCAGGCACGACCTTGTCGCCGCTAATCAGAGAAAGGGTGACTCGAAGCGATCGCGAAACAGCCCTAGCGGAAATTCATAAGCGCCCAGGTCATAAATTTGTTCGACCGGGCAGAGGGGTGGCGTGACGCTGTGACAGAGACCGCGCGGATTCCAATCCAGATCGACGGCCGGCGGCGGCGGTTCTTCACCACAATAATTGATCGCTGGCGAGTCGGGGCTTAGATAGAACGAATCATTCTCGCGATCGGCAAATCGCGGATCGGCGACTTCCGTATTCGAATTCGGACCAATGGACGTCAAGGTGCTGTCATGCCACATCACACAATCTGTGGTGGCTTGCGGCACCCCACCCACTACATTCAGGATATCGGCCCCGTCAGATTCATGGACGATGGAGTCGTACAGCACTAAAGTGCCGTTTCCGTTCATTCCGAACACGCCCAGTGACGGCGACGTATCGGCAATAGTCGATCGGACCACAAACATCGTGCTGTCCCAGATCGCCAGCGCATGTCCGGGCCCGACCTCGCCGTGCACCAGTGAATCCTCCAGGCGGACCTCGCTTTCGAAGCTAGTGATCGTACCGCGCGTTGTGACCGCCCCGAACACCGAATCGTTGCGCGCGATGATCGTCTTTCGAACCGTCGCTTCGGCCCGGAAGACATTAATGGCACCACCGGCGATCCGACCGTGATTGTCGAAGATTCGCGAGCAGTTTCTAGGAGTGTGGCAAGTTTCACTGGATCGCGTCACTTCGAGTGCAGCATCGTTGAATAACGCGAAAGCGCCGCCGGTCGCGTCTCCTTCGTTGTTGTAGGTCCAGACGCGATCCACTACGACAGTTGTCCCGGCGCCTTCGGCGTAAACACCGCCACCTTGGCCCCCGGCGGTTCCGCCACCAACACTTACCCCCAGCGCCCTATTGTCACGAATGCGCAGCGGCCGATTGCTGATCGGGTCGCCGAAGCTGAAGCTGGCCCCGATCAAGTTGACCTCGGCACCACCCCTGGCATACAGCCCTCCGCCGTTGCCATGGACAGTATTGTTGCGCAAGCTGGCATCATCGCTGACCGCTTGCGCAGTTTGGGCGTACCAGGCCATCTCACAACCATCCAGAAACACGCCACCGCCGCGACCGTTGCTGTTACCGGACTCGCCCGCGCGATTGCCATAGATGGATCCACCAAACTTGGCGATGATGTAGTCACCCGAGCAGGCCAAACCACCGCCATCAGGGTTCGAGCCGGTGACGGTATTATTGTCGATCTGCGAATTGTCAAGCAGGGTCAACCTTCCTGTGCCCTGAAGCCGAATGCCGCCACCCGCAAATGTGGTCTCGTTGTTGCGCACGAAGGTGTCCTGCAGGGTGACCTGCGCGCTGCGGTTGGATGTCGTGAAAACGGTGATGCCACCCGCAGTGGTGAGAGCGTTGCCGGTGCCATTAAACAGCAGCAGACGATCAGTCGTCAGCGAACGAGTCAGGTCGGAGGCACCGCCAATCAGCGAAAAATAGATCACTGAGGAATTGCTGTCCGACCCATCGATGTTGGTCCGGCCGGTCGGCGAGGTGGTCGCGCAGTCGCTGTGCCCACCGAGCAACGTGACAGTCTTGCCAATGATGGTCAGATTTTCCGTGTAAGTGCCGCTCCTGATCCGAATTTGACCGCTGCCAAAGTTGGGGATGGCGTCGATCGCGTCCTGGATACTGGTGTAAGAGCAGCCTGGGCCAACGCGATAGGTCGTGCCAGCGTGAGCAGTCGTCATTCCTAAAGTCGCCAGAAAAATCAGTGCCAGGGCAAATACGCCTAACAGGACTGACGAGTCAGGGCTAATAGAGATCGAGCAGGCAGAATCACTCATCGCGGTGGCTCCTTAATATTGGCCTAGTGAGTTGGTTCTACCTAATAGGTCGAAATCCCATCGATTTTTCTGCCAACTTCCTTCCGACTTGCCCGCGAACCCACCACCAGGCGACGAGGCGCTAGGACCAACATGCAGCCGACCGAGGTCCTTTCGGACCGCTCGGTATTCAGTAGTCGAGACGATCGAATTCGCGGATATTGATCAGCATTTGATGAACGCTCTGTTCCAGAGATTCTCGATCCCTCGCCTCGGCCAGGCTCCGAATGCTGTCCACGATGGCAATCCACCAGTTCATGTGCGTGGCTGACAACTGTGCAGCAACGGCCACGAGATCGCGGGTCAGAGCCAGCGTTTCATCGCCTTCTCGTTTCAAGGCCACCAGGCTCTCGAGATCAGGATGCTTGAGCTCAAGTTGCTCCAGCAGGCGGTCGATCACCTTCGGGTCAGTCTCCAGCTCTCGAGAGGGTCTGGGCTCACCGTTCGGCTCCAGAAAGGCGATATCAAGACGCGAGAGTAGATCTCGAAACGACCCGCGCAGGCTCAGCCAGAGCTCTCGACGACGAGCCTGTTCACGCGACCGCTGGATAAGAGTCAGCAGGCCAATGAGAATAAAGCCCTCGATGCAGAATGAAACCAGTTCAGGCACCAGATCGTCGTAGAACGGTCCGGTCAGGTTCGGGTTGAGAAACATCAACCACAAGCCGATTCCGCAGGCACCGAAGATGAGCATAGGCGCCAGGAGCCAGAAGCGGTTCAAGTTCCGATCCCCTCGGAATTCACCCTATCCTCGGCGGATGCAGACGACTTGCCTTCTGCGAACGCCAGCACCACGCGCGCGATCTTGCTGGCCTCGGTCGGCGTCAGGTCCAGTGGCAGACCCGCCAGGTAGACCGTGCAGTCGTGACGCAAAGCAATCGGCACCACGTCAGACGAATTTTCGCTAGCTTCCAGGCGAATCCGCTCTTCGGCCCGCTGATCCGGTTCGATCGCCGACCGACCCTCACCGGCCCGTTGCTTAGACCGTGACCGTTCACCGCCGATCGTCTCGAATTCGGATGGTTCATCATTCCATCGCGCGTAGTCGATCAATGCCATCTTGAAACGCTCGACATAGAGTGCCAGGGCTTCGCTTCGAATACTGGAGCCCTCGAGCTTATGGAATCGCGAGGCGAGCCCATCGACGTCCAGCGTCCGAACGTCCAACCGCTCCTGAGAGGTCATCTCGCTTTGCAGGTGCTCGATCGCATTCCGGCGGCTTCGCGCCACGGCAGGATTGATCAAGCCCTCCATCCCGGCCTGCTTAAGAAAGCGCAGCAAACCATCAACCGAGTGTGATTCATCATTCATCAATTTCCTACTCCCCGCTGAAGTTCGACCCAACAATGACCGGCGACTTTTTTGATTGCGAGATCACTACTAGATTCCGGGTAACCCTCACCAGACTCGACATGTGTCTTGAACGCACTTGGACGAGTCCAAACACGCGGGCGGTCAGGCCCTGTCGGGCAATCAAGCCGTTGACTGAAAAGACTCAACCTTCCGATGTCTAGGCGCTTTGCCCCACATTGGGAATCCAGTTACCCTGAGAGCTCGTTATGACATGGTATCCCAAGCATGAGAGCCCTGACATCTGCCCTTCTCCTGCTATGGGGAACCGGACTGATCGCGGCCTGCTCCGAGAACAACGCGGGTTCGGATTCGGCCAGCCTGACCACATCGGATCCCAACGCCACGACCCGCCAGACGGAGGCTGACATGACCAGCACGGAACAATCCGGACCCACCCTCGAGAGGGTCGTAGAGAGGTCCAGAGACGATCTGGCGACCCGCCTATCGGTGGCCAACGAGGGGATCGAGGTGGTCACCGCCAGGCGGGTCACCTGGGGCGACGGGTCGATCGGCTGTCCCGAACCGGGGATGATGTATACCCAGGCCCTGGTTCCGGGCTTTTATATCCACCTGCGCCACGACGGCAAGGATGCGTATTACCACGTCGGAAGCAACGGCCAGCCCATGCACTGTCCCGCTGAACGAAGCAAGCCGCCCATCGACCCGGAGAATCTCCGATAGAACCGTGGCTGGTCAGCAGCATGGATCGAAGTCTGCCTTGCACAACAAGCTGATCCAAAGACTGTGCTGCCCCGACAGGGACAAGTAAACAAAGCTTTAACGAACAGTTCATCAATCCCGGCTTAAAGTGCGATCATGACAATGGCGCTTCGATTGATGTTTGTGCTCGTGCTGGCTCTGGGAACTAGCGCCTGTGGCGTTCGTCTGGCCTACCATCACCTCGACTGGCTGGCGATGCGCTGGGTTAACAAGCAGGTCACCTTGAATCCAGTCCAGGAAATGACCTTCAGGGATGCGCTTGAAGACAAGCTCGACTGGCACTGCGCCAACGAACTCCCCGAATACGTGCCCTTTCTGAACTCGGTCACGGAGACGATGAGCGAGGAATCGATCACGGTTGCGGAACTTGAACGGGTGGGTGATCGGGTCGCAGAATTCGGCCAGCGACTGATTGACCGGGCTATGCCCTCGGTTGTGGCCCTGTTCGCCAGTTTGGACGATGATCAGATTCAAGAATTGCTGGACGGCATCGACGAAAGGAATGACGAATTTCTTGAGGAGCGAGTCGAGCTCGCGCCCGAACAACGTCACAAGGAGCGGGTCGAAGGCATGCAACGCAACCTCAAGCGTTTTATCGGTCGCACTAGCGAAGCGCAGAATCAGCGCTTAGAACAATGGGCCGATTCTTTGCTTTTCGTGGCACCGCGAATGCACGTCCACCAGCGGCTGTGGCGCGACCAACTCGCCGTCCTGCTGGCGGAACGGCACCAGGACGAAACTTTTGGGCCCGCGTTGACCGAGCTCTTTCAGCCAGCCGCCGACTGGCCAAACGACTTCAGGGCGGTGATGGCCATCAACCGCCAGCGCACCCTGGAGGCGCTGGTCGATATTCATGCCTCCCTAAGCGCCCGACAGAAGCGGCGCCTTCTCGACCGAATCGATTCTTTAAGCAGCGACTTTGAGGGGCTGAGCTGCGGCTAAGAATTTTGAGCCCTCTCTGAATCGCGACAACCGTGGGCGAGTCAATCTTTTTTGAGAAGAGCCTCAAGATCGGCCACTCGCTGCTCCAGCGCGTCGATACGATCGGCCAAGTCGGATCGCTCCCCGGGCGAGAATTCAGAAGGCGCCGTCGATCCCGCTGACGACGAGCTCGGCGTAGTCGACACCGCGGGTTCACCGCAAAGTCGATGCATGTAGCGGTCCTCGCGCTGGCCCGATGCTCGCGGCAGGCGAAGGACAAAAGCCGGTTCACGGGAGGCCAGTCGAGTCAGGTTGTATTCGACATCGTCCAGATCATCAAAGCGATGGATGCGTTCGGTGCGTGTGAATAGCTCAGACATGGTTTGTGGTCCCCGCAATAGCAGCAAACCAACCAGGGCGCGTTGGCCCGGCGTAAGCTCTAGCGCCGAATCCACTCGATGCCGAAAACGGGTGGCGCGGGCGCCAAAGTCACTCTTGACCAGACCCCGCTGCTCAAGTTTTCGAAGCGCCGCGCCGACCCGACCTGGATCGAGCTTCATGATCGGAACTCGGCTGGTTTTCTGGTTGCAAGCCGTAAGGCAGGCGTTCTGGGTCAGGGGATAAGCTTCGGGTGTGGTCGATTCTTTCTCGATCAGACAGCCGAGGACGCGTCCTTCTTCTTGCTCTAAAACAGGCTCGATTGGAAAATCCGCAGCCGACTCGTCGGCCGGTTCATCGGGGAGTGTGGGGTAATCGGTGGGTTCACTCATCGGTATCGATACACTTAGTCCGTGTGGAACCCAATATTCCCACCATACGCTTGCCTGGGCCAGGCCTGAGGCAAAAAAAACCCCGCTGGCCGCGGGGCTTTTTTATCATTCACGAACAGAATGATTATTCAGGCATCACGTTGGCTGCCTGCGGCCCTTTCGGACCATCTTGAATGTCGAACGATACCTTCTGACCCTCAGCCAGGGTCTTGAAACCAGAACCCTGGATTGCGCTGAAGTGCACAAAAACGTCCTTGCCACCATCGTCCTGACTGATGAACCCAAACCCCTTAGCCTCATTAAACCACTTGACGGAACCAGTTGCCATGTTACTTACTACCTTTAAAATCAATAAAAATGAAAGTGCTTGCAGAATCAGGAATGGGTTATGCGGAGATCAACCTTCAGACGGGAATACACTCTTACAAACTCACAGCCATACGCTACATGCTCTCTAAGTGTAGCGTGATCAAGCGCACAATTCCAGTGACACCCGTCGCGTGCCATTGAACCGTCACAATGTCGCCACGCGTCACATCAAATCCAGACGCCTGCGCAGAAACCGTCCAGGCCGGCGCGGGTCAACAGCAGCCTGGAGCTGATCGCCGAGCTGATTCATCGACCAGACCAGCAAGAACAGCAGGACCGAGGCGACAGTGAAATTTTGATACTGCCCGGCGAGTAGATCCGACGCTGCTTCGGCCAGCATTCGACCAAAGCTGATCGAATCCGAACCCGCCAGTCCGATGAAACTGAGGACGACTTGAGTTTTGATTGCCGCCACGAACAGAAGCGTGACCTGAACCAGCGTTAGGTCATAGAGGTGGGGAATGACGTGCTTGCAAACGATTCGCAGCGGGTGCGAGCCAGATACACGGGCAGCCGTTATGAAGTTTTCAGCGCGCAGAATCACCACCCGCACCCTCACCACTCGCGCAACGGCGGGCCAAAAGCTCAGAATCATCGCCAGCTGAAGCGCACCGCTCACACCGCCCAAAGCAAACAGGACCGCACCCATCAGCAGGTAGTAGGGGACCGATTCAAAGCAGCCCGTCAACCAGAGCAAGAGTTCATCGATCCAGCCTTCGTAAAAATAACCAGCCATCGCACCCACAACCAGCCCGAGGAGGGCAGCCCCGACACCTACGACCAGACCCACTTCAAAGGCTGCGGCTATACTCTGCAGGCTGCGCGCCAGGATGTCCTGCCCGATCTGATTGGTCCCGAACCAGTGATCGATCGATGGACCCGCCCAGGCCGGACCGGTGATCTCTCGCCAGCCACTCGCCCAGAGGCCGAGCCATACACCAAGCGCCAGTAGCGCAAACACACCAACAAATCCCATGGGCAGATAGTTAGCGAGCGCTCGGGCGCGGTTCGGCGCCCTGGCGGCGTTTCGATCTATCGATCGATACGATGGGGTCGAGACTAATTTCATGCGGCTCGGGCTCGGGGATCAAACCAGCGGACGCCGACCTCGACGACGAGCTGGGCGACGACAACCAGGCTCCCGGTCAGGACCACAAGCGCAAGAATCAGGGGCTGATCGCCGGAAAGCACGGCGTTGTAGAACACGCGCCCGGCACCGGGGACGCCAAAATGGGTCTCGATGACCAAGCTTCCCCCCAGCAAAAGCATCGGCACAGCAAAGACTAGGCGGGTCATGATCGGCCCAAAGGCCCAGGGCAACAGGCGATGAAACAGTATCTTGTGTTCCGGCAAGCCGTAAGCTCGCGCCGCCTGAACCGCCGGCAACTGCAGAGCCTCAAGCCATACGGCCCGGAAGAAGCGCACGTTGTAGCCGAGGTTGACCAGCACGATTATCAAGGTCGGGACCGTTGCATGCAGCAGCCAGTCCACCAGGTTATCGGTCGACCAGCCTCGAGCCGGGAACCAGCCCAACCAGACGCTGAAGACAAGCTGCGACAGCATCACCACGATCACCAGGGAGACGCTCATGCTCAGTGCAGAAACCCCGGCAACCCAGCGGTCCTGCCATTGGCCACGGCGGCATGCGGCCAGATAGCCTAACGCCAGCGAAATGCCTATGCCCAGGATCAAGCCCGGCAACATCAGCGCCAGGGTCACGGGCACGCTGCGCAGGATGATCGAACGCACGGACTCACCACTGATCAGCGATTCACCTAGATCGAGTCGGAGCAAACTGCCCAGAAAATCAAGATAGCGCTCGATTCCGCTCTGGCCCCGATTCAGCTCCGCGTCCAGGGCAGCTAATTCGGCCGGCGTGGGACTACGACCGGCCAGCTCCCAGATCGGGTCAGGGCCGACGTGCTGAGTCAGAAGGAAGCCGATCAGCGTTACCCCGAGCAGTAGCGGAACAGCACCCAGGAGGCGGCGCAACAGCAGGCCGATGATGGAGCTGGATGGCCTCACCGAGCGCCGGGCGGCTCGACGTCGACAAAGGGCAGGAAGAACCCGCCCAGGATTTCGCGGTCTGGCAGCATGTGTATATGCCGCTTCCACAGATGAAGACGCGTCCGCACCATGGAGCCCATGATCGCGCAATCCTCGACAATCTGCTCATTGAGCTCTCGATACAGCTCGATTCTGCGATTGGGGTCAAGCTCACGACGGGCGCGCTCGAACGTCGCGTCGAACTGAGAATTTGTGTAGCGACTGGTATTGACGCCCGGCGAGGCGTTCGGCCCGTAGAACAGCTGCAGGTTGTACAAAGCATCCGGATAGGCCATGGTCCATCCCATTAGAAAGACATCGATCTCGCCTTGATGAATTCCGCGCAGCAATTCTGCAAAGGTTGGAAAAACTCTCTGCTTAATGCGATCAGGCGGATAACCGGCCGCAATCAGGTTGGCTCGGAACATTTCGAAATGCTGCACCTGCTGGGTCCCGCTCTGGTGGCCGTAAACCAGCGTCGGCAGATTCGTCGTCGTCCAGCCGGATTGTTCCCAGCGCTGGCGGGCGAGGTCGGGACTGAACGATTCGGGCGTCAGCGACCTATCCCAGGAGGCCAGCGTCGGAGGGATGACCCCCGCAAAGCGCTCTCCTATCCCGTGATAGAAACGCGCGTTGCGCGCTGGCCAATCAAGAGCTTGCCCCAGCGCGCATCGCAATTCCCGGTTGCGGTTCGCCCGACCGGAATCGCCATGGCCGCCCAGTGAAGAATTGCCGAAATTGAGGCCGTAGTAGACAAACCCCGCCTCGGGCTCCGAGTGACTGTGATATCGCGCGTCAATGTCGTCGCGAAACTGGAGCGGGTGAGAGTCACTGAGAATCGACGCTGCCAGCTCGGGCGGCACCATCACCAGATCAGCGCCAGAGCGCGAGCGAAAACTGTTCCAGCGCGCGCTGGCGTTCGATATGAACTGGACTTCCAGACGATCAATCAGCGGATAGGGCTGCCCATCGATTGATTCGATGCCCAGACCGGCGTGCAACTCCGGGTCGTAGCCTTCTGCTTCCAGATCGACCACGCCGCGATCGAAGTTCTCGTTGTTGACCAGGACCGCCTGGGTTTCGTCGAATTCAATCAGGCGAAACGGGCCCGATCCCACCGGTTGCCGCCCAAAGCCAGTGCCTGACGTGAGCACCGCCTCATGCGGAACCACTGCCGATTGAGCGGTTGCCAGCGTATGGACCAGCGTTGGAAAGGGCTCGCGCAGATGGATCCTGAGCGTAGTTTCGTCCAGCACTTCGAGCCCCGCCACGTCCAGCTCATCAGGTGACATGGCCTGTCCGAAATCAAGCCCAACGATGCGATCTCGCCACAGCCAGGTTGCCCCGGAGCGGGTGGCCGGGTCGAAATGACGAGCGATGGACCAGGCAACGTCCGAGGCGGTGACCCGACGACCGCGCCCCTCTTTAAAAACCGGACTGTCCGCAAAGCGCGCGTCTGAGCGAATCGTGATGTCATAACGCAGGCCATCGGCTGAGACCGTTGGGAAACTGACCGCCAGCGATGGCGTAAGCACATAGGGCCGAGCCAAATATTTATAGCGGTAGAGGGTGTCGAAGATCGCGGGCACCAGCAGTCGCGCATACGTGTTGTTGGCTTGAGCCGGATCAAGTGAAGCAGGCGCACCATCAATGGCATGGCGATACACCTTGAGCTGGGGTTCCTGATCCAGTGGGCCGGAATCACAGGCAGCAAGAAACGCTAGCAGCATTAATCCTGCCGATCGCATCGTCCATCTCCTACGCATACACAAATTTATCCATCAAGGAAGCTCCGATGCCCTGAGCCGCATTCTCGCCCAATTTTCCGGTGGTCGCGAACGATGAGTGCGACGGAGTTCACGCATTTTCCTACGAATTCTTGTTGCATCTTCCAATAATTGACAGTATTGTCAATCTTCAATCTTGGCAATTTTTCCACAGGCAGATTCAGACAATGGCATCCAGCGTTCTCGTCGCCGCCCCGCTCAGCGCAGCATCCGAGCACTGCACCTTTGCCGTGCAGGCAATTCGTTCACTCCGACTCGATCGAGGGCCTTTCGGAGATCATTTCGAGTGGTTTGAAGTCTTGATCCGTCCGCTGGGTATCTATCGCGATTTTTCTCCTTCCGAATTCGTCGATCGTCTGTACTGCGACCGCGACACATTTCACACCGACAGCGAAGTACTTCGCAGGGCCAGCGACTGGGTGATGACGCGCGAGCATCCGCATCGGATCAGCGTCAATACCCATCCTCAATCCTTAACGCACAGGAGCTTCATCGCGCAGGCCCTGGAAACACACGAACGACTCGCCGAGCTCGGCCACTCACTGTGCCTAGAGCTGATCGAATACGGCCGCTGCAGTAAGAAAGGCGATCTGATCACTAACGCAAAAAAGTTGAGGTCGGCCGGTGTGCTGATCGCGCTGGATGACTTCGGTAGCCGAATCAACTGCTTTGATCTCTGCGCCGCTGGCATCGTCGACCTGCTTAAGATCGATCTCCGACTGATCAATGGACTGGAGCGGGATGCGAATCAGCAAGCGGTCGTTAGAAGCATCGTGACCCTCGGTCAAGGCCTGAACGCGAAGGTGGTGGCAGAGGGTGTAGAAACCGCCGCCCAGGCGGATTTCCTCCAAGAAATGGGCGTGGATTTCGCGCAGGGCTTCTTTTTCCATAAACCCCAACGACTGGAACTCTGAGATGAGCCGAATCGCCGCACGGTCTAAGCAAGGGGAAGACGTCAGCTGGCTGGTTGACGCGATATCGAGAATGGTCCGACCGATCGTTCGCTTTTCTCTCGGCCGCATTTCTTGCAGTGCGCTGGTTGACCTCGTCCGATTGGCCTATGTTCAGGAAGCACGCAGCTATCTGCAGACCCAGAATCCCGACAAGAAGGTCACCCGATCGGCATTGGCTCTGCTCTGTGGCATGGACGGCCGCGCCATCAAAACCTTCGAAGACAGCGCGAATCGTGAATACGTCGCCTCCGACGTGTGCTCCGAAGCCACCATCCTGGGCACGTGGAAGACCGACAAAACGTTCAGAGATCCCGCGACCGGCGAGCCGTCAGAACTCTTGATTCACGGTCCACAGGGAACCTTCCAGCGACTGGTAACCCGCGCGGCTGGACGAGCCGTGACCGTTCAGACCGCGCTGGAAAAGCTGCTTGACAGCGGCAACGTCACCCTAAACGAAGATGGGACTCGGGTCGCCATGGTCGACCCCACCTACCAGCCGGTCAAACACTCAGAACGCGCGGCCCTTGAGGCCAGCAGCCTGGCGGTTAGCCGACTTGGCGCCACCCTTCATCACAACATCAAGCGTTTCGACCAAGGGGATACTCCCTGGCTACAACAGGATCGCTGGTGCACACGAATTCCTTCGGCGCGTCTGGACGCTATCCGGGCGGAAATGCGAGCCGTACTCAACCGCCACATTTTGGAGATCGAAAACTATCTGGATAGCGAGGAAAAGCCGCCGTCCGAGCCAGAGGAATCGATGGTGGGTGTGGGTTGGTACTACTGGGAAAAATCAGCGACAGACTCGCCAAAGAAATCACGATCCAGCAACGCTTAATTGATCAGCAATCAAACCTGTCAGCACACTAATCAAATAATCATCAGGAGAGCACATCATGACGTTTCAAATCCACAAGTCAGGCACCGGAATCGAAAAATCTGGCACGGGCATCAACCGATCTGGCACTGGATGCGTACGTCGCCTCCAGGGCTCTCGAGCTCTTCTTGGCGCAGCGGTCGTCTGTACGGCCTCGCTGGCCCAGGCCAGCGATCCCGGCATTCTGGTGACTCAAACTGAAAACAGTATCCAGATCTCCATGCACGTTGACCACCGAACCGTGGTCGGTCACGTCCAGTCTGCTGACGCCTTATCGGGCCTTGTGTCAGTGAACCTATACGACATCGAAACACTGGCGGCTGCGGGCATACAAACCTACGGATCAGGCACCGGAAAGGCTCGGAGCTGCGCTTCGGCCAGCACGCAAACTTACGGATCCGGAACCGGCGGTACTGACACTTACGGATCAGGCACCGGCGGCACCGACACCTATGGATCAGGCACCGGCGGCACCGACACCTATGGATCAGGCACCGGCGGCACCGACACCTATGGATCAGGCACCGGCGGCACCGACACCTACGGATCAGGCACCGGCGGCACCGACACCTACGGATCAGGCACCGGCGGCACCGACACCTACGGATCAGGCACCGGCGGCACCGACACCTACGGATCAGGAACGGGTAGCCCCGCGTCTGCAGGCTGCGGATCTGCGGTCGCGCGTTGGGGCCAGGTCGAGCTGGTGATCGATCCGGATGCGACCTACGTGCTGGTTCAGCGCGATGGCATTGAAGGTCCAGAGGAAGTCCTGGCCACGATCAAACAGACCGCCGCCAACCGTTAGGTCGAGGTGCTCTGATCCACCAATTGGTTTATGCAAAGCTCGTAACTGACCGCGCGATACCGTCACGGTACGCGCGCTCAGATCCGGGGGCTTGCCAGTCGTCAGTTCCTCCTTCCCATTGACGATTGTCGAGCGTTGGTTGCCCCGGCTTCGGCCGGGGCATTTTTTACTCAAGACTTCTGGATCGCCTGCGAGTCAAGCCGGGCCTTGAGCTCAACCGCAAGCGCTTCGATTTCGGATCGTCGCTCTGCCGGACGCGCACCTGGATTGAGTTCGGACCAAGACGGCCGGTAGCGGGCTCTTCGGAGCAGCACCGGTACAGCATGATCACGGTCCGGCGCATCGCGAGCCGAGACCGCCGTCGGGCTGCCGTGACCCCTACGACGCAGACTTTTCAGCAAATGCAGTTGCCGGGCGGTAATCAATGCCAGCGTCGAGTCGTCAATCGCTAGTGTCACTCGATTGCGAACCTGATCCACCGCGCGAGAACCAAGCCCCTTAACCAGGCCCGCGCCACCCCCGGCCAGAGTGCCGATCAAAGTCCCCATGCCCAAACTCAGCCCGCCGGTTGCCACATCGACCAGCGCTCCGGCACCTGCGCCCAGACCGGCCAACTTTCCGGTTTCGATGCCGTAGGCTCGAAGCGTCTCGCTATCGAAAGGATCCTCGGCCCAGCAACCGTCGGTAAGGGGCAGGTCCTCGTCTTCATAGGCCTTCGCATCGAAGCGATAGAGCGCCAGCAGGGTCTCTACCGTGGCTTGTTCGCGGCGACGCACACTGTTCTGCAGCTCGCCGAGTGCCGACGAAACCGCCTCCGGGTCAGAGGCCTCGGCGCGGCGACGCGCGGCGGCCACATCGATCAGCAACGTCGAGATCGCACGCAGGGCGGCCTGTAGGCGATCAGCTTCATCAGCCTCGAGTCTCGTCAGCCAGTCGTCCAGCACAGTCTCGAAACCATCCAGCTGGCTCTTGAGTTTTTCAAAAAGGCGCCGCTCGCTGGCCGGGTCCCGCACCGCCGCATCAAAGGCGATGACCGTGTGCAGTGTGACCTCGGCCAGCGCCTTCCGCCACTGCGCCTCGCGACTTCCCTCGGCGACAGTGAAGTTCAGAACAGGCACGATCGGACGTGCGCAGAGGGCCAGAATCGCCAGTTCATCCTGGTATTTCTCCAGCACGGGCTCACGCGAGTCGATGACATACAGCCCGATATCCATCCCCAACATCAGTTCAAGCACTCGCGCTTCCTGATCAAAACGCCGCGCGGCCTGCCCATCGTCGAGCAGCGCCTGGACTCGCGCCGGTCCTGCGTGACGATCGCCCGGCTGGCTGTCCAGCCATTCAATCAGTTCGGGTGCATTTTCAAGTCCCGGAGAATCGTACAGCTCGATCAGTCCACGTCCCTCGCTTTGCAGCTCGGTGGTGGTGACCTGTCGAGTGGTGCCGCCACGGTCCTCCACCGCACCGAAGGCACGGTTCCGCGTCAGGGTCCTGACCAGGGAGGTCTTGCCCGTATTGGTGTGACCAACCACGGCGATCTTGAGAAGGCGGGAGCTCATGCTCGGTCCTCTGGCAGCTTCAGCGACTCGATGAGCTGGGCTTGGACAGTTTCTGAATCGTCGGACAGGTCGATCTGACGTGATCTGCCGCCAACCCGGGCCGCCAGGCGCCGCCAGTCCTCCATTCGCGCAGTAAGATCACCGCCGCGTGACCGCAGCTGATGCCCATCGACCAGCAGCAGGACCAGAGCGCCCCGCGCCGCGTCGGCCAGTCGGGCGATGGAGCGCACGCTGCCGCTGTCCGGGGTCCGCAGAAGCGAGCAGACCACCAGCAGATCCGAGGGCGGCGGACGGATCGCTTCCAGCGCCTGGAGCAGGGCTTGCCGCTCCTTCCGTTGATCGGCACAGCCGAGATGAATGACCTCATCGTCAAGTATCTGGGCGAGCTGGGCGTCTGCATCACCGTCCAGTTCGAATCCAACCATAACGGGCCGCCCCGCCCGACTCGGGCGCGGCCTTGGCTCTCGGTCGGGTTCATCATCGGGCCTCTCGCCCAGGGCTCGTTCCAGGTCCGTATCCGGCGTGAGCTCGGCCTTCAGCCTCAAATAACCAGGCTGGCCGACGTTCAGTGGAACTCCGCGACTTGTCCGCTTGAATCGCCACCAGGACAACAGCACCAGAATCAATCTCGGCACGGCGACGTAGAACGCGACCAACAGCATCAGAAACTGAGCCCAGAGCGCTCGGTCAGCACCAGCCAGAGCACCAACCCGCCCGCGCTCGATCAGCTCAAGCGTCATGGCCGGCCCCAGCTCGATCCGCTCGGGCAGCCAGGCCAGGGCCTGAATCAGAGTGGCGACGTTTTGCTCACTGAGAATCGTCGTACCCCAGCTCAAATCATATTGCGCGACACTGAAATGGAACGCTAGTCCCAGTAATGCGCCAGCGGAGTACCCCAGCCAGAACAGGTGCGATCCAAGGCTCAAACACCAGCGCCCGGCCCCTGTCGCCAGAAACGCCGCCGCGGATTGCGCCAGCTCAGGGGCCAAGGCGCTTTTCAGCAGACGAGGACCCAGCAAGGACAGCAGGCGATCGGCAGTTGCCGATAAAGCGCTGCGAGAGCCTCGCGACCGCGCACCCCAGATCAGAACCAGCAGCCAGAGCAGGAGCAGCAAGGTTGGTAGGCCGATCAGCGTCAGTGTCGCCAGCAGCAGATCCATTTGGCGATCGGCCGCGCTCGCCCGGGCGGCGAACCAGCCCGTCACCAACCCCAGTCCAGTCAAGGCAAGCAAGAAGCGCTTCGTGTTTCGAGCCAGAATCTGCAGATCGACGGTGGCGCCGTCCAGACCCGGCACGGCACGCGCTCGCGCCGCCAGTCGATCCTTGAATGACCCCGCCGATTCACGAGCCAGCACCATCGCCGCTTCGTCATTGCGCCAGCGACCTTGACGTTCCTCACGACGTCGAAGTGCCTCGGTAAGCACCCAGTCATTCACTTCAATACCTGTGTTGGTCAAATGTCGGCCAGAGTTGCGATCGGGATAAGTGCCCATCTTACTCAGTCTGTCGCTAAAACCAGAAACCGATCTGTGAAAGTTTGATCCCGATCAAGGTGTAGGCCCGGGTCGATTGGGACAATTTAGAAAGACTTTTTACCGGCACGCTTTAAGGAAGCAAAATGAGCGAAACCATCACATATAACGACAAGGTTGTGCGTCAATTCGCGGTCATGACCGTGGTCTGGGGCATCGTCGGCATGCTGGTTGGCGTGATTATCGCCGCCCAGCTGATCTGGCCCGACATGACCATGGGGATCCCCTGGCTGAGCTATGGCCGCCTGCGGCCGCTGCACACCAATGCAGTCATCTTCGCCTTCGGCGGCTCAGCTCTGTTTGCTACCAGCTATTACTGCGTCCAGCGCACCTGCCACGCCCGGCTGTTTTCTAACGCGCTGGCCGCGTTCACGTTCTGGGGCTGGCAGGTCATCATCGTCGGCGCCGCCATTACGCTTCCGCTGGGCCTGACCATGGGCCGTGAATACGCCGAGCTGATCTGGCCGCTGGCCATCCTGATCGCCCTGGTCTGGGTTGCCTACGCGATCGTCTTCTTCGGCACGATCGTCAAGCGCAAGGTCAAACATATCTACGTCGCCAACTGGTTCTTCGGCGCCTTCATCCTGACCGTCGCAGTCCTGCATATCATCAACAATCTGGCGATACCGGCGACATGGACGCACTCCTATCCGATCTATTCCGGCACCGTCGACGCCATGGTCCAGTGGTGGTATGGCCACAATGCCGTGGGCTTCTTCCTGACCGCCGGCTTCCTCGGCATGATGTACTACTTCGTGCCCAAGCAGGCCGGGCGCCCTGTCTATTCCTATCGTCTGTCAATCGTTCACTTCTGGTCGCTGATCGCGATCTACATGTGGGCCGGCCCGCACCATCTCCACTACACCTCATTGCCGGACTGGGTGCAGTCTCTCGGCATGGTGTTCTCACTGATGCTCCTGGCCCCGAGCTGGGGCGGCATGATCAATGGAATCATGACCCTATCCGGTGCTTGGCACAAGCTGCGCACTGACCCGATCCTGCGCTTTATGATCGTGGCTCTTTCGTTCTACGGCATGTCGACCTTCGAGGGTCCGATGATGTCGATCAAAACCGTCAACGCGCTCAGTCACTACACCGACTGGACCATCGGCCACGTGCACTCTGGCGCGCTTGGCTGGGTGGCGATGATCTCGATCGGGTCGCTCTACAGCCTGTTTCCGCGCCTGCTGGGCCTGCCGAACATGTACTCCACCCGCCTGATCGAATGGCATTTCTGGACCTCCACTATCGGCACCGTGCTCTATATCGTTGCAATGTGGATTGCCGGCGTGATGCAGGGGCTGATGTGGAGAACCTTCAACGATGACGGCACCCTGACTTACACCTTCATCGAGGTTCTGAAGCTGACCGAACCGTTCTATCTGCTGCGTCTACTGGGTGGTGTGATCTTCTTGTCGGGCATGTTCATCATGCTCTACAACGTAATCAAGACTTTCCAGATGGCTAAAGGCGGCGAGCGCGAGGTTGTTGTGACCGCGCCGGCGCACGCCTGAGAGGAATTGCAAACATGATTCATGAAAAAATTGAAAAGAACGCAGCCCTGCTTGGCGTGTTGATCGTCCTGGCGATCAGCTTCGGCGGCATCGTGGAAATCGTCCCGCTGATGTTCAAGGGCGCGGTGGTCGAGCCGGCCGAGGGTGTCGAACCCTACAGCCCGATCCGACTGGCCGGACGCGACATCTATGTTCGCGAAGGCTGCTACGGGTGTCACAGCCAGCAGGTTCGTCCTTTCCGCTCGGAAACCGAACGCTACGGCCACTACTCGGTCGCCGGAGAGTTTGTCTATGACCGCCCCTTTCAGTGGGGCTCGAAGCGCACCGGCCCAGATCTGGCCCGCGTCGGCGGTCGCTACAGCGATGACTGGCACGAACTTCATCTGATCAACCCGCGCGCCGTCGTGCCCGAGTCCAACATGCCCGCCTATCCCTGGCTGGCCGAACGCGAAGTCAACGGCGAAACGCTGCAAAAACACATGCGCGCACTCCAGCGCATCGGCGACCCCTACACCGACGAGCAGATCGAGGCCGCCGCGCTTGAAGTTGCGGGCAAGACGGAAATACAGGCTTTGATTGCCTATCTGCAGGGCCTGGGCACCGAATGGACCGGTCAACGCGTCGCACCACGCGCCGGAGGTGACACATGAGCGCGGGCGTCTGGACCCTGTTTTCAATGGGCGCCTTCGTTGCCATCGTGATCTGGGTATTTCTGATTAAGAGCCGCAAAGATTTCGATGCTCAGGCGAACATGCCGCTGAACGACGATGCGCGTGAACTGCGTGAGCAAGACAAGAAGGAGGATTCATAAATGAGCGCTTTCTGGCACTGGTTTGTCGTCATCATCGTGGTCGGGTTTACCGCGTTCATGGTGTATCTGTTCGTGGCTACCGGCAAGGCCAAGGTTCCCTCCCAGAAGGGGTCCAGCGGCGAGGAAACCACGGGGCACGTCTGGGACGGCGACCTGGAAGAACTCAACAACCCCATGCCGCGCTGGTGGTTGTGGCTATTTTATGGCTCGGTCATCTTTGCTATCGCCTATCTGGTGCTCTACCCCGGCCTGGGCCGCTATGAAGGCACCCTGGGCTGGAGCTCGGAAGGTCAGTACGAGATTCAGATGGCGCGCGCCTCAGAAGCCTTCAATGAGCGCTTCGGCGAACTCGCTGCCAGTCCGCTGGTTGATCTGGCGCAGAACGAAGACGCGCTGCGTATGGGCCGCAATCTGTATGCCCATAACTGTTCGACCTGCCACGGCTCGGATGCCCGTGGTGCGCAAGGCTATCCCAACCTGACCGACGATCACTGGACCTGGGGCAGCGAACCCGAGCAAATCCTGACTTCGATCCATCAGGGCCGGCAAGCGGCCATGCCCGGCTTTGGTGCCATCCTTAACGATCAGGCCGTCACCCGCACCGCCACCTACGTGCAGCAACTGGCGGGTGAATCGGTCGATGGCAGCATGGCTGCCGCCGGCAAAACGCATTACGACATGGTCTGTTCTGCTTGCCATGGCGTCGATGGCAAGGGCAACGCCCTGTTGGGCGCACCCAACCTGACCACGGGGATTTACATCTACGGGAGTGGCCGGGACAGCATCGAGTACACCATCAGAAATGGCCGAAACGGCATCATGCCAGCCCAGGCCAATCTGTTGGGCGAGGCCCGGACCCGTCTGGTGGCGTCCTACATCCTGAACCTGGCCAACGAGGCGGCTGCCGGCAATGACTGAGGCCAGCTCGCCAGAACGATCCGGGGCGGCCGCCGCGCCGCCTCCTCGCCCCCTCGCCCAGCGACTGGGGGCGATTCTTTGGCCGTCGTTTTTTGCCGCAGGCGTGGCAACGATCGTTTTTTTCATGGCGGTTGACCCTCTGGTTCTACGCGACATCACGTTTCCAGACACGGATATCTCGCGTCAGGGCGGTTACACCATTGCCTTCTTCCTGTTCTGGTCAGCCACGGCATCGTCCAGTCTGTTTACCTGGATCCTTCTGCGCCCGACCAGTCGTTTCAATCCGCCGCGCAATCAAGGCTAAGTCCGCATGAGCGACGACAGCACGACACCTGAAGCGATTCCGCTTTACGTCAAGCACGACAAGGTTTACCCCCGTGAAATCAAGGGGCGCTTCACTCGCCTTCGAATTATTGCTGCCTGGGTCCTGCTCGGCATGTTCTATGTTCTGCCCTGGATCAATCTGGGCGGCACCCAGATCGTCCTGTTCGACCTACCCAATCGGCAGTTCCATTTCTTCGGGCTGACGCTCTGGCCGCAGGACCTGTTCATCCTGTCATTGCTGCTGGCCATGGCGGCCTTCACCCTGTTTTTCTTTACCGCACTGGCCGGGCGTCTGTGGTGCGGCTACGCCTGTCCGCAGACGGTCTGGACCGAAGTGTTTCTGTGGATGGAACGCGTCACCGAGGGCTCCCGCAACCAGCGCATGAAGTTGGACAAGGGCCCCTGGAACCGCAAGAAAATCGCCCGCAAATCGTCCAAGCAGTTTCTCTGGGTTCTTTTTGCCCTCTGGACCGGCTTCACTTTCGTCGGCTTCTTCGTGCCGATCCGTGATCTGGCCGTGCGCATCCCCAGCTTCAATCTGGGCGGCTGGGAGACGTTCTGGCTGTTCTTCTACGGTTTTGCCACCTACGGCAATGCCGGCTACTTGCGCGAGCAGGTGTGCAAGTACATGTGCCCCTATGCACGCTTCCAGTCGGCCATGTTCGATGCCGACAGCCTGGTCATTTCCTACGACGTCGACCGCGGCGAGCCGCGCGGCGGCCGCAGACGCGATGCCGATCCGGCCGAACTGGGCCTGGGTGACTGTATCGACTGCAAGGCCTGCGTTCAGGTCTGCCCGACCGGCATCGATATCCGCGATGGACTGCAGATCGAGTGCATCGCCTGTGCTGCCTGCATCGACGTCTGTGACGAGGTCATGGACAAGATGGGCTACCCGCGCGGGCTGGTGCGCTACTCGACCGAGAATGCAATTCAGGGCAAGCCCAGCCGCATCCTGAGGCCCAGGATCTTCATCTACCTGTTCGTGCTGCTCGCCCTGATGACTCTGGTCGGCAGCATTCTGACCAATCGCGACCCCTTGCTTGGCGATGTACTGCGCGATCGCACCTCCCTGTATCGCGTGCTGGGCTCGGAACTGGAGAACAGTTATCGACTCAAACTCTCGAATCGGACCGATCAGTCGCTGGCCGTCGACATCAGCGCAAGCGGTCTCGAGGGATTGCGCGTGGTCGAGCCGGTGGAGGCCTTTACGGTCAACCCCGGTCAAACTGGCGACTATGCCCTGACTCTGGCCCTGCCGCTCAACTCGGCCGATCCCGGCATGCTGCCGGTCTCGGTCACCGCGACCGGTCCGAATGGCGAGACCTATCAAGTCATTGAAACTCGCTTCTACGTGCCTTCCAACCCGAACTGAACGGACACATCAACGCATGACCGAGAACACCATCAACCCCTGGTACCGCGAACCCTGGCCCTGGTTCATCCTGAGCATTCTCGGTCTCGGCGTCTTCTTCGGTATCTCGATCCTGCTGATCGGACTGTCCAATCCACCGCAGATGGTACGTGGTGAATACGAACGCTTCGGTCGCGGCATGGTCGACATCGGCAGCCGCACCGCCCAGGCCCGGACGCTGGGCCTCAGCGGCCAGCTGACCGAACGCAGCGGCGAGTGGGTACTTGACCTGGCGGCCAACGACACGGCCAGCCTGCCCGACCAGCTTCTGCTGATTGTCCAGCACCCGGTCGATGCCGAGCAGGACCGGACCATCCTGCTCTCACAAGACAGCTACGGCCTGTTTCGCGGCGAATGGAACGAGCCGCCGCATCATGCGACGCTGATTATTCAGGATCTGTCGCAGAGCTGGTGGATCAGCGGACACTTGGGCGATACCCCCGAAAGCACCATGGAATTGATTCCAAGGCGTCTGTGAGCGCTGTCCTCTCCAATCCCGTCGGTGACAAGAATCAGGGACTGAGCCACTGCGGTCATTGCGGAGAACCGGTACCGAAGGGGCTGGAACTCTTCGCTCCGATCGGTGGCAGCGACCAGCCGATGTGCTGCCACGGCTGCCAGACCGTCGCGACCCTGATTGATAATTCCGGGCTCGGTCGTTACTACGACTTCCGCGACGCCCTGCCGGAACGCCCCCAATCCACAGCGCTGTCACGCGACGATTTTCTGGCCTGGGACCGTTCCGCCGTGCTCGATCACCATGCGCATCGATGTGATCGTGGCGAGGTCGAACTGGCGCTGGTCCTGGAGAACGTTCACTGCGCGGCCTGCGCCTGGTTGATCCGTCGCTTCGTGGGCGAGATGCCCGGTGTAGTGTCGCTGCAGGTCGATATCTCCGATGGCCGCGCCAATTTACGCCTCGATCCCTCCGCGACCCCGCTGAGCGAGGTCGCTGCTCGACTCGCCGCACTCGGCTACCGCCCCCATCTCGACACCCCCGAAGCAGGAAAAGACCGCGACCGCGAGCAACGTCATGAAATGCTCAAGGCCCTGGTGGTCGCCGGTCTGGGCATGATGCAGGTCATGAGCTTTGCCCTGGCCGGCTACATCGGTACCATGCAGGACATCGACCCGACCAGCGAGCGCTTCTTTCAGCTGATCAGCATGATCGTCGCCGTACCGGTGGCGCTCTACTCGGGACGCATCTTCTATCGCTCAGCCTGGCGCACCATCAAAAGCGGTCGCATGGGCATGGACGTGCCGGTGGCTCTGGCCATGCTGCTCGCCCTGCTCTCGAGCATCGTGATTACCTGGCTGGATGCCGGCGAGACCTATTTCGATTCCGTCGTCATGTTCATCTTCTTCCTGTTGCTGGGCCGCTACGCCGTCCTCGTGGCCCGGCAGAAAGCAGGGCGGTTGCACTCAGCGCTGGCCCGCGCGCTGCCGACCCAGGTGCGACGCCTGAGCAAGGAGGGCGCAGAACTGGTCACACTGGTCGAACTCAAGGTGGGTGATCGAATCCAGGCCAGTGCCGGTGAAACGATTGCCGCAGACGGCACGGTCCTGACCGGCCAGGCCCAGATCGATGAATCGCTGCTGTCGGGTGAATCCCTGCCGCGACATCGTCATCCGGGCGAGCAGCTTATGGCCGGCAGCCTGGTACGCGACGGACAGGTTGAATTCCGGATCGATCAACTGGGCCAGAACACGACCCTGTCCGGCATCATCCGACTGCTCGATCAGGCGCGCCAGTTCCGGCCCCGGATCGCCCGGCTGGCCGACCGGATTGCCGGCGTCTTCGTGACCGTCGTACTGTCTGCCGCTGCACTGGCCGGACTGGTCTGGTGGCAGATCGACCCCTCCCAGGCCCTGCCGGTGGCCCTGGCCGTGCTGGTCGTATCCTGCCCCTGCGCCCTGGCGCTGGGCACGCCCGTCGCGCTGGCCTCGGCCACGCGCGGCCTGGCCCGGCTCGGCATTCTCATCCACCGTCCGGACGCGCTGGAAGTCCTGCCAAAGCTGACCCATCTGGTCTTCGACAAGACCGGGACCCTGACCGAATCCCGACCGGTGCTGATCGAAACGCGCCTGGTCGCTGAACTCGATGAATCCGCAGCAACTCGCCTGGCGGGCCGACTGGAGCGCGTCAGCCGGCATCCACTCAGCCTCGCGTTCGCCCGCTTTGACGACGGCGCGGCCGTCAGCGACGCCGCACCGGTCACGGCCAGCGGAGTCAGAGGAACGATTGACGGCGTGGACTATCGCCTGGGTAAGGCTTCGTTCATCGCCGATATGATCGGTGAGGCCGTGACCGAGCCCGGTCCCGGCCAGTGGCTGGCCCTGGCCGACAGCCATCGCCTGCTGGCCTGGTTTCATCTCGATCTGCCGCTGCGACAAGGCGCTCGCGCACTGGTCCAACAGCTCCAGGCCAGCGGCAAGGTGATATGGCTGGCCTCGGGCGACCGCCAGGCCAATGTCGAGGCGATGGCCAGGGCCCTTGGCATTGAAAACTTCCGTGCCGAACTCTCGCCGCAGGACAAGCTGGACCTGGTCCGCAGCCTGCAGGCGGACGGCGCCCGCGTTGCGATGATCGGCGATGGCATCAATGACGCGCCGGTGCTCGCAGGGGCCGACATTTCGATGGCGCTGGCCGAGGGCGCCGATATCGCGCGCACCCAGGCCGATCTGGTCGTCACCGGCTCCAGCCTCGACCGCCTGGCCTCGGGGCTTGCTTTGGCCCCGGGCGTCCGGCGCGTGATCATCCAGAATCTGTGCTGGGCCCTGGCCTACAACCTGCTAGCGCTGCCCTTTGCCATGGCCGGACTGATTCCACCCTGGCTGGCAGCGATCGGCATGTCGGCCTCGAGCCTGATCGTGGTGCTCAACGCCCGCCGCCTCGGCGGTGACCTCCGCCAGACTCAGCGCCAGGCGCGTATGATCAAGATTGCCCGTCCCGAAGTCAGCCCATGAGCATCATCTACATCTTGATTCCCCTCTCGGTCATCCTGATGACTTTCGCCATCGGGTTTTTCTTCTGGGCGGTCAAGAACGACCAGTTCGATGATCTTGATACCCCCGCACTGGACATCCTGGATGAGGAAAAAGAGGTGCGATCCGGCGAGGTGTCGAACCACGAAAGCGCACAGAGCGAAGGATCGGCCGAAGACGAGCAGTAACAGGCATCCACACATTGATCTCTTTAAGCTTTTGGTCGATGATATCCTGCGTAAAACTCAACGAGGGAAAACCATGAAATTTTTTGTCGCAGCAGCAGCTGCAATCCTTGCATCCGGCAGTGCATTTGCTAACAACGCCGGGGTCGAAATCTCTCCGTCGCCCCGAGCGGCGGCGACGAGCGTGACCGTGACTGGAACCCAGACCGACGGCCCACAGGGCGGTTGCTCGTTCGTCGAAATTACCATCGAGGCCGACATCGAGGGCATCAATGATCTCGGCGGCGGAAATGACGAGGTGCGCTTCAGCGTTTATGACGATGGCACTGAGCGAGCCTTTGAAGTCGTGTCTGTGCCCGTAGGAACGACGGAGACCGTCAGCGTCACACTCACTTTCGAGGGCGTAATTGCCCAAGAGAATGAAGGCGTTGGCGCCTACATTTTTGACGGCCCAGATGTAGACTTCAACTCTGGGATAATTTCTATGAACGATCCCTTTAATCCCGACGTGGTTGTCGGCTCCTGCCAGGGTGAGCAGCTGGTCTTTCGATCCGTGCCTGTCGACCATCCCCTCGCGCTCGGTCTGATGATGATCATGCTGGGCTTAGTCGCTGCAGGCGCAATCCGCTCAAGGATCTGAGCAAGCAGAATCAGGGGTTCTTGCCCCAAAAAAAACCGCCGGATTCCGGCGGTTTTTTTTGTCCGGAATTCAAATGAAAACTGACTCGTCTCCATTCCGGTTCGAGCCATTCGGCTTACCATTGACCGTACGATGAATCCGGAAACCGCCCTCCTCACCGGCCTGCTCGCCGGCCTGTTCGGATCGACGCACTGTCTGGCCATGTGCGGCGGCATCGTCGGCCTGCTCCACAGCCAGCTTCCCCAGGGCGGATCGGCCCTGAGCGCCGGATTCCACATCGGCCGCATCACCAGCTACCTGGCGATCGCGATGCTCGCAACCCTGATCGGGATGCTGCCGGGCCAGCTGCTGCCCGACGCTGCCCCGGCGATCATGCGCATTGTGCTGGGGCTGCTGATCATCAGCATGGCCGTCTACATCGCCGCACCGGGGCGTTTCCGCGATCTGGCAGGCCAGCTGGCCGCACCCCTGACGCGGCGACTGATGCCGCTGCTGTCGAAATTTCTACCGGTGCGCTCGCTCGATCAGGCCATCGGACTGGGCCTGCTCTGGGGTCTGCTGCCCTGCGGCCTGCTCTATTCGATCGTTGCCGCCGCCGTGCTGCTCGCCGACCCGCTGGCCACGACCGCGATGGTCGTCGCCTTCGGCGCCGGCACTGTGCCGCTGCTGCTGGGCAGCGGTTTGCTGATGCTCAAATTTCGCTCGGCCGTCAACCGACGCTCGCTACGCATGACCGCCGCCCTGCTACTGGTCCTTACCGGCCTGCTGATCGCGGCCGGGCCGCAGCTGGCGCAGCACATCGATCATCCGTG
>JGI12048J13642_10007067_pt1 | contig 43645 bp, 39 predicted proteins | sample ElkSlonscriptome_16_FD_13642 | JGI IMG/M metagenome (IMG submission 13642)
CAGACGCGCGCGCGGCTCATTCCCGGTGCGGCGCGATCCGGTGTTCGCCCCTAATCCACCGCGCGCTGTTTGTCTGGCGTGCGAGGACCGTTGCGCTCAGACGCGCGCGCGGCTCATTCCCGGTGCGGCGCGATCCGGTGTTCGCCCCTAATCCACCGCACTGTGCCCGAGGAGGCGCGCATGACGACGCTCTCGGTGGTCATGATCATGGCCCCGCTCGCCTTCTTGCGCTTCTTGACACCCTCGAGCAGCGAGCCCGAGGTCACGCCTGTCGCTGCAAAGATGCAATCGCCGCTCGCGAGTTCCTCGAGCGTGTAAATCCGGTCGAGATCCTCGATGCCCCATTTCTTCGCGCGCGCCTTCTCGTCATCATTGCGAAAGACCAGCCGCCCGTTGAACTGGCCGCCAATGCAGCGCAGCGCCGCCGCCGCGAGCACGCCTTCGGGCGCGCCGCCCTGGCCCATATAGATATCAACCCCGGTATCCTGATCGGTCACCGCGATCACGCCTGCAACATCGCCATCGCCGATCAGGTGAACCCCGCAGCCGATGCCGCGCAATTCGGCGATGAGATCGGCGTGGCGTGGGCGATCGAGCACGCAGACATTGATGTCAGAAGCCGCGCGCCCCTTTGCCTCGGCCACCGCCTTGACGTTTTCGGTCGCGCTCTTGGCAAGATCGATAATGCCAGCGGGCAGGCCCGGGCCGACCGCGAGCTTGTCCATATAGACATCGGGCGCGTTGAGCAGGCCCCCTTCCTCGGCCGCCGCGAGCACGGCCAATGCGTTGGGCCCGGCCTTGGCGGTGATCGTGGTGCCTTCGAGCGGGTCGAGGGCAATATCGATTTTCGGGCCTGTCCCCATGCCGACCTTCTCGCCGATATAGAGCATCGGAGCCTCGTCGCGCTCGCCCTCGCCGATCACCACCGTGCCATCCATGTAGAGCGTATCGAACGCGCGGCGCATCGCCTCGACCGCGGCGGCATCGGCGGCCTTCTCGTCGCCGCGGCCGATCAGCTGCGCCGCAGCGACCGCGGCAGCTTCCGTGACCCGGACCATCTCGAGCACCAGCACCCGATCGAGCGCGCTCTCGCCAGTGGGTTCCTTGGCGGCGAGAACGTCGGTATGGTGGCCCGGCTGGGAGGTGGAGCTCATCGTGTGTTCATCCCTCAGATCGCTGTGTAACACTGCCCGCGCGGCCGGGTCTTGAACGATCGCTTAGTCCCAGGGAGCCTGATTTGTCGAGCAATGCATCCGGGACTGTCCGCAGCGCCATCATCGCGGGTGCCTTGCTTGCGGGGCTGATGGCTCCTGCTCAAGCTCTGGCCGCTCAGGATGACGCTGTGGTGACGCCGGACGGCGCGCACGCCAGCGCGCAAGACGATGCGGACGAAGGCCTCGCCCCGCTCGAGCCCGACAACCGCGCGATCGACATCCTGATAACGGTGCCGCGCGGCGAGGTCAGCGAAGCGCAGGCGAAGGAATGCGAGAACCGCGCCGATGCGGGCACGATCAGCGGCGAGATCGTGGTCTGCCGGCGGGTGGGCGAGGATCCGGCGAACTATTTCAGCGGCGGTCGCGAGGCGGCGCAGAAACGCTATGCGCAGGAAACCGCCTTCAAGGGCGATCCGCGCACGCCCAACACCTTTGGCATCGCCAATCATGGCAATCCGATCCGGATCGGCTCCGCGCCCGAGGCAGCGCTGCTGATCGATGTCGAGGGCCTGCCCGATGCCCCGCCCGGCTCGGATGCGGACCGCATTTCGCGCGGGTTGCCGCCGCTGGGCGAGAATGACGAGCTCAGCGAGGAGGAAATCCGCAAGCGCCGCGAAGCGCTCGGCCTGCCGCCGCCCAAATTCGAGCGCAAGCCGCGCTAGGTCAGGGTTCCCGATCCGCCGCTGCGCATCAGCGCAACACGGCGAAAGAGCCTCAATTCTCCAGAATCGGCAGCACCAGCGGCGTGGCGGTGAGACTGTCGGAGCCTTCGAGCAGCGCCAGCGCCTGCGCGATATGGCGTTCGGGGCCATCATGCGTCACCATCGCGACCATCACTTCGCCGCCATCGCGCTCGCGCCCCTGCTGGATCAGGCTCTCGATCGAGACGCCCGCATCGCGCATCGCGGCGGTGATTTCAGCGAGCACGCCGGGCCGATCATTGACGGTGAAGCGCAGATAGGACCGCTGCGCGAGATCGCCCGCCTCGGCCGGAGCGAGCGGGGAAAGCTGGCTCACCGGCATCGAGAACGGCGAACCGACCTCGCCGCCCGCTTCGAAGCTGCGCGCAATGTCGATCACATCGGCGACCACGGCGCTCGCGGTCGGCCCATCGCCCGCGCCCGCGCCCTGAAAGAGGAGGCGGCCAGAAAAATTGCCTTCCGCGACCACCGCATTGGTCGGCCCGTCGACCGGGGCGAGCGGATGGTCCTTTGCGACGAGGCACGGGCGCACGCGCTGGAGCAGCCGGTCCGCGCCGCCCTGCCGATGCACATCAGCCTCGGCGATCAGGCGGATGACGAAGCCGAGCGCATCGGCCTGCGCGATATCGGCGGCGCGCACGCCGGTGATCCCGGTCACACTCACCGCGCCGAAATCGAGCCGCGCGCCAAAGCCGATCGCGGCAAGGATCGCAAGCTTGTGCGCGGCATCGATCCCCTCGATGTCGAAGCTGGGGTCGGCCTCGGCATAGCCGAGCTTCTGTGCCTCGGCGAGCACGTCGGCAAAGTCCGCGCCGGTCGCTTCCATTTCGGAGAGGATATAGTTGCAGGTGCCGTTGAGAATGCCATAGACCTTGGTGAGCGCGTTGGCGCTGGTCCCTTCGCGCAGGCCCTTGACCACCGGTATCCCGCCCGCCACAGCCGCCTCGAACTTGAGCGGCGCGCCGTTCGCCTCGGCGGTTTCGGCGAGCTCGAGCCCGTGATGTGCGATCATCGCCTTGTTCGCCGTGACCACGCCCTTGCCCGCCTTCAATGCTGCACGCGAAAGCGCGAGCGCGGGGCCATCCGAACCGCCCACCAGCTCAAGTACGACATCGACATCCTCGCGGCTCGCGAGCGCGGTCATATCGTCCTCCCACTGGAAGCGCGCCAGATCGATGCCGCGATCCTTGGTCCGGTCGCGCGCGCTAACCGCGCTCACTTCGATCGCCCGGCCCGCGCGTGCGGCGATGAGATCGCGATTGGTATCGATCAGGCGGATCACGCCGACACCCACGGTGCCAAGCCCGGCAATCGCCAGGCGCAAGGGAGATTGGGCAGCAGATTGGGACACGTGAAGGGCTCTCCGGCGCTGGAACAAGATTTGCGGTTTACAATTGCAGCTTACCAGCGCCGCTCCCTAGTGCGCCGCACACGCGCGTCAAGCCGCACCGGTCGCCTTGCGCCCGATCGGGCGCGGGGGAACGCCCGGATCAGGTGATCGCGCGGGTGCACTCGCCCAGCTCGCCGCGCGCGAAGGCATAATCGCGTCGGGCAAGCTCGCGCGCTTGCGCGTCGCGCGCGAGATTGGCGCTCGAGGGCAGCTCTTCGGGCAGCGCGCAGGCAAGGCGATACCACCGCAGGGTCGCCGGCGCAGGCGCTTGCGCGCTTGAATCAATGATCTCGCCCCATGAAACGCCCCAGACAGGCGGCTGTGAGGGGCGCCGCAGCACCGAGAGCGAGACCGGAGAGCCCGAACGCGTCTCGAGGAAGATCTGCGTTTCCGATTCGCCGCTCAGCGTTCCGGGCACGGCGAGCGCATCCTTGATCCCCGTGATCACGGGGGGCGCATCGCGCGCGATCAGCGCGGAGAGAATCGGGCGCAGCCGCGTCTCGAGCGCGGGACTGTAGGCAAGCTGCGCATATTCGCCGGTGAGCTGGAGCTGGGTTGCGCCTTTGGGTCCGATCCCGGCGCGATTGGCAAACAGCAGCACTTCGCGATCCTTGAGCTTGGGCGGCTTGCCGCGCTCATCGCGTGGCAGATCAACCAGATAGACCAGTTCCTCGCCGATCGCGTCGCGCCCTGCGATCAGCGCTTTCGTGCGCGCCTCGATATAAAGCCGGGCAAAGCCGGGCGCGAGGCCCGGTGCGCGCTCGGGTCTGACCTCGGTCTGCCGGCGAATCTGTGCGCGCACGACCATGCCACTTGCCTCCGCCAGCGTGACCAGATCGGCATAGGTCGCGCTGGCCGCAGCGCTCTCGATTGTGCGCCGCACATCGCCCTCGCCGGTTTGCGCAAGGGCCGCACCAGCGATCCCCGAGGCCATCGCAAGGCTCGCCGCGATCGCGCCGAGCGATCGGCTCAAGAAGCTGTAACCGTTGATTAAATTCTTGTTAACGCTGCGCATGTGTCACCCATTTAGCCTGTTCTCGAGCCCTGTCCTAGCACGCCGTGCGGATCAATTTGAGACAAGTGAATCGCATGCGGCCCCATAAAGCGTTTGATTGCAAAGATGTTGACCGTTAAAGCCTAGAGCGCTTGCGGATGGCTCGGGGACTGGCCGTGGCGAGCATGGGCGTGGGTGTGCTCGTGTGCGCATTTATCGCTTTACCGGGCGTGAACCGCCTTTCGAGTGCTTCTTTTCGTCCGGGAAGGAGACATGACTATAGGGATTCGCGCCCCGGTCCATCCGGATCGGACGCGGGTTTGGTGTCAGGCGCCCCGGCTTGCACAAAATGGAGAGAAAGCGACTGGATGGCATACGCTGACCAAGAAATGAGTGGAAGTAAGGTTACTTCCATCGTTATCGTGGCGCTGATCCACGTTGTAATCGGTTATCTGCTCATCTCCGGTCTGGCCGTCTCGGCGGTCAAGGAGATTGCCGAGCGGGTCACCACGATCGACATCGAGGAACCCCCGCCACCGCCGGAAGAGCCGGACGAGCCGCCGCCCGAGCAGCCGCAGGAGGTCGCGCCGCCGCCGCCCGTGGCACCGCCGCCGCCGATCAACATCGCGCCCGCGCCGCCGCCGATCCGCACTCAGCCGACCATTCCCCCGCCAGCGCCTCCCGCGCTGCGGATTCCGCCACCAGCACCCGTTGCACCGCCCGCTCCGCCGCCCCCGCCTTCGCAGGCTCGTGGTGCGTCGACGCGCGGCGAGGGCCGCTGGGCCGCGCGCATTCAGGAAAACTATCCTACGCGCGCCCTGCGCGAGGAAACCGAAGGCACGGTGGGCGTGCGCGTGACGGTGACGCCCGACGGGCGCGCAACCGGTTGCCGCGTGACGTCTTCGAGCGGATCGTCGATCCTCGATGAGGCCGCGTGCAAGGGAATGGAGCGCTATGCGCGTTTCAATCCCGCGCTCGATGATGCGGGCAACCCGACCACCGGCGCTTATGCAACCCGGATTACCTATCGTTTGAACTGAACTGAGTTTGGAAGCTTTGCCCGCCTTTGGCACAGCGCCGGGGCAAGTCTTCTGCGGGACACTTTTACAAAGGACTTTTCGCAATGATCTTGGAACTGCTTGCAGCCACCGAAGCACCGGTGAACGAGTTTGGCTTCTGGAAAGCCATGGAAGAAGGCGGCCCGGTCGCATGGTCGATCCTTGCCGTGATGGTCATCATGAGCGTGGGATCGTTCTACATCCTGTTCACCAAGCTGTTCGAGCAGAACAAGGTGATGGGCCAGTACAAGAAGAGCCGCGCAGCGTTCTGGCGCTCGGCCAGCCTCAGGGATGGCGCGACCAAGTTCGACAAGAACTCGGCTTGGCGCCAGCTCGCCGACGATGCGATCAAGGCACAGGAAGACCACCACAAGATGCATGGTGCGGGCAGTGAGGTCGATTATGTCGAGGATTCGATCCTGCACAGCCAGGAAACGATCAACGCCTCGCTCGCCGGCGGCCTTCCGTTCCTCGCTTCGGTCGGTGCGACCGCGCCCTTCATCGGCCTGCTCGGCACGGTGATCGGGATCTACCGCGCGCTGATCAATATCGGCATCGAGGGTTCGGCTTCGATCGACAAGGTCGCAGGGCCTGTCGGTGAAGCGCTGATCATGACCGCGATCGGTCTGCTCGTTGCGGTTCCCGCCGTGTTGGCGTTCAACTGGCTGCAGTCGCGCAACCGTCGCATCGCTGCGATGATGACCGATTTCTCGAACGACATCCTCGCCTATATCGGTTCGGACGGCACGATTAAGCCAGCCATCCAGTCCGCGCCGGCAGCCAAGGCCAAGCCCGCGGGCAAGCCGGCCACGACCGCTGGCGGCGCCAAGCCGGCCACGAAGTAAGCCTGTCGCTTGCGCCGGGTTGTCTTGATCCCGGCTGCATCGGTCTCCTCGAGCATCGGTGCAGCCGGAGCGAGGCAGCCGGGCCGGCCCAGGCCCGTTGCTTAAGTTTGCCAGAATAGGAATTTTTCATGGCTATTTCGATGTCAGGTGGGGGCGAAACCCCAATGTCGGACATCAACACGACCCCGCTGGTGGACGTGATGCTGGTTCTTCTGATCATCTTCCTGATCGCGGTCCCGGTCGCGATCCAGACGATCGAGAAGCTCGAGATTCCGGTGTTTGAATCGATCGAATCCAAGAACAAGGTCGAAAACCTGCAACTCACCGTCAGCACCACCGATGCCGCCGGGCGCAGCGCGGGCGAACCGGGCTTCGAGGGCGCCTCGCGCAATGGCGAGTGCCGGGTCTATTTCAACAATATCACGCCGGTGACTTCCGAGCAGCTTTACGATCAGGCCTTCACCCGGCTCGACAATATCGTGACGCGCGCGGGCGGCCCGGAAGCGATCATGGAAGATCCCGAGCAGATCCCGCAGGTTCACATTCGCGGCGATGTCAACGCGCCTTGGCGCTGCGTTGCAGGGGCCGTCTACAATGTCCAGGCGGCGGGCTATCCGACCGTCGGCTTCATCTCGAATCCGGTCGATCCGAACTGATCGCCGGGCCCGGTTTGAAGACGCTACAGCTTTAAGGAGAAACGCACATGGGTATGTCCGGAGGCAAGCTCGACGGCGAGCCGATGCTCGACATGAACATGACGCCACTGATCGACGTGCTGCTGGTGCTGTTGATCATGTTCATCATCACCATCCCTGTAGCCACGCACTCGGTGGACATCGATCTGCCGCAGGACAGCTCGAACAACCCGCCACCCGATATCGATCCGGTCAAGAACAAGCTCGTGCTGACTGGTCAGGACCAGATCCTGTGGAACGGCGAAGGGATTTCGCAGGGACAGCTCGTCACGCTTCTGCAGGAAACGACGTTGATGGCAGTCGAGCCCGAGCTGCAGTTCGAGCCCGAGGCCCAGGCAAGCTATGATCTGTCGGCCAAGGTGCTTCAGATCATCAAGGCAAGCGGCGTTACCAAGTTCGGCTTTGTCGGCAACGAGAAATACCGCGCTTTCGGCACGGGTGGCCCCGGCGCCGGTTGAGTTGAGGCCCTTGCCGCTGGCAATCAGGTCCATGTGATCGCCAGAGGCAATCATGATGTCGCGTAGGAGGCGCCCCGGCCAAAAGGCTGCGGGCGCCTCTTTTCTTTTGCCCGCAGCTTGGGCCGCGCATGCCGGGTGCTGATCCCCGCGCAAGGCTCCGCGTCACAGCACCTGATCGCGTGTGGTCGGCGTGTATTCCAGTCCGACCGCCGCTGCCCCCTTCGCGGCCTAGTCGCCTTCCAGCGCGCGCCATCCCTCCTCGGGGTCGATCCGCATCGCCTCGCCGATCAGGCCCTCCGCCTCGATCAGCAGCTCGTCGTCGACCGCCCCCTGAGGCACCGCTTCGCGCCCGATCATCGTCATCACCGGCACAGCAAGCGGCGACACGCGATCGAGCTCGACATGGACAAGCTCACGCTGCGAGCGCTCGAGCAGGTCGGCCAGCCGTCCCACATCGGTCATCCGCGCGCGCGCATCCGCCCAGGCGGCTTCGAGCAGCACGTGCTCGGGTTCGTATTTCCTGAGCACATCGTAGATCAAATCGGTCGAGAAGGTCACCTGCTTGCCCGTCTTGCGGCCCGAACGGCCCTGACCGGGTTGCTGGCGTTCGATCAGCCCGCTGATCACCGCCACTTCCCTGAACGCGCGGCGCAGCAGATGGCTTTCGGTCACCCAGTCGGTGAATTCGTGGGTCAGGATATCGGGCGACAGGAGCGGAGCGGGGTCGCCTACCGGCTTCAGCCCCCACACTGCGAGCGTGTAATCATTGGCAACGAAACCGCCCGGCATCAGCCCGCGATCCTCCATCCGCCGGGTAATCAGCATGCCGAGCGACTGGTTCGCGTTCCAACCCTCGAAAGTGTAATAGGCGGTGTATTGCTTGCCGCCATGCGGGAAGCTTTCGACGAGCAGCTCGCCGGGCCTGGGCAGCCGGCTGCGATAATCCTGCACTTCGAGCCATTCGCGCACATCATCGGGAAAGCGGGCCCAGCCCGCGCGATCATCGAGCATTGCCTGGACGCGGGTCGCCAGATGCGTCGTCAGCGGCAGGCGCAGGCCCCCATAGCTGGGAATGGCGGCGCTTTTCTTCGCCGCGCGCACGATCACGTCCATATCCTTGACGCTCTCGACCTCGAGGCTCATCCCGGCAAAGAAGAACGTATCGCCCGGCGCCAGCTGGGCGGCAAAGCGTTCCTCGACCTTGCCGAGCTGGCGCCCGTTGCGAAAACGCACCATCAGCATTTCGGAATCGACAATGATCCCGGCATTCATCCGGTGGCGCTGCGCCTGATTGGGATGCGCAAGCCGCCAGACACCCTCCTTGTCGCGCACGATCCGTTTGAACCTGTCATAGGCGCGCAGCGCATAGCCGCCATTTTCGACAAAGTGCAGCACGCGCTCGAACTGCGCCTGATCGAGCCAGGCATAGGACAGGCTCGTTCGGATCTCGGCGAGCAGCGCATCCTCCTGAAACGGCGCAGCGCAGGCGCAGGCCATGATATGCTGCGCGAGGACATCGAGCCCGCCGGGGCGGAATTCCTCGCCATCGCGCTGGCCTTCATCGACAGCATCCTTGGCCGCCATCGCCTCTAGAAACTCGAACCGGTTGCCCGGCACGAGCACGGCGCGCGAGCGCGTTTCGAGCCGGTGGCCCGCGCGCCCGATCCGCTGTAGCAGGCGCGAGGAGCCCTTCGGCGCGCCCATCTGGACGACCAGATCGATATCGCCCCAGTCGACCCCGAGATCGAGACTCGCCGTGCACACCAGCGCGCGCAACTCCCCGGCTGCCATCGCATCCTCGACCCGGCGGCGCGCTTCTTTCGAGAGGCTCCCGTGGTGAACACCGATCGGCAGATGATCCTCGTTGACGTCCCACAGGCACTGGAAGATGAACTCAGCGAGAAAGCGCGTATTGGTGAAGACGAGCGTTGTGCGGTTGGCCTTGATCGCATCGTAGAGCTGGCCCACCGCCCAGCGCCCGGCATGGCCGCCCCACGGTACGCGCTCCTCGATCGGCAGCAGGATCTCGACCTCGGCGGGCGCGCCCGGTTCGCCGAGCACGAGATCGGCCGCCGCGATTTCGCCCGTGCCATCGGCGCGCTGCGGGCTCAGCCATTCGCGAAAGGCGAGCGGATTGGCGAGCGTGGCTGAAAGCGCAGCGCGCTGATGATCGGGCGCGATCGTTGCAAGCCGCGCCAGCGCGAGCGCGAGCAGATCGCCGCGCTTGCCGGTCGCGAACGCATGCACTTCGTCGATGACGATCCGCCTGAGGCCGCGAAAAAGCTCGAGACTCTCGGGATAGGACAGCAGGAGCGAGAGGCTCTCGGGCGTTGTCAGAAGGATGTGCGGCGGCTTTGCGCGCTGGCGCTTCTTGCGGTCCGAGGAGGTATCGCCCGAGCGCGTCTCGACCCGGATCGGCAGGCCGATCTCCTCGATCGGAGTGAGCAGATTGCGCTTCACATCATGCGCGAGCGCCTTGAGCGGCGAGACATAGAGCGTGTGCAGTCCGTCTGCGGGGGGAGGCCCGGCCGAAGGAGCAAAATCACACAGGGTGGGCAGAAACCCCGCGAGCGTCTTGCCCGCGCCGGTGTCGGCGACGAGCAGCGCGTGGCGCCCCTCGCGCGCCTTGCCGAGCATATCGAGTTGGTGGCGGCGGATGCGCCAGCCGCGCGTATCGAACCAGCGCTGGATCTCATTGGGAATGTCTGGAGGGGCCTTCACCTGGCATCAGATGGCGTGCCGATCCACGCCCTGCAAGCAATCGCTGCCGCGTCTGGAGAGCCTATTGCGACTCGGCCGCTTTCGCCGCTTCCTCCGCGTATTCATCTGCTTCTGCGGCCCAGCCCTCCGGATCGATGCTGTAACGGATATCCTCATCGCTCAGGCCCGTTGCCTCGATCACGCGGGCGCGCTCGGCCTCCGTCAGGTCGACATAGCGGCGAACGGGCGGAAGATCGGCGGTCACCTCTTCCATACGCGCTTCCATGTCGCCAAGAGCGCCCATCATGGCCGGGAGGGCTTCCATGCTGGCGCTCATGATCCGGGGGTCGCTGGCCATCGCGAAGGATTCGCGGGCGTATTTGCGACCGGTCTCCGTCGAGAAAAACGCCTCAATGTCGGTGAGTTCGGCCTGCGTGAACTTGATCGCGTAGAGCTCGCTCATGACCACGCGCAATCCAGGCTCCATCGTGGTCATCATTTCGCGGAGCAGATCGGGAAGCAGTGCGAATTGCAGATTGCGCCGTTGCTCATAAGCCGGATCAAACAGGCGGGCGAGGTCTGCCGACTTCTCCTCATCCAATTCGAGCTCGGTTGGTGGAACACCGATGGCCTTGGCCAGAGTCTGAGCACTAGCAGACGGTCCCATTTCCATCATCGGCTGGAAGATGTCGTCGATCAATCCGCCCATGATGTCGCTCATGGCCCCTTCCGGGATCATCAAGCTGATGATGCGTTCTGCGGCCGGAAGGCGTGCCTCCTGTTCCGGCGACAGCGGCTCGCGCGGGAAAATGGCGCTCATATCGGCCATCAGGGCATCGAGTTCCGCCATGGAGTCGCCGGCCCCCTCATCGACCTGCGCGGCGGCAGGAGTGCCCGTGACGAGCGCGAGGCAGGCGAAGCCAGCGAGAATCATGCGTTTCATGGTTTCAAACCCTTTATGATCCGGTCCTTCAATGCCCTACGCTGTCGCCGCGTTCCAGCCCCGAGAGCGCGAGCTGCTCGTCGATCGCCGCGATCAGGCGCTCGAGCCCTTCCTCGGTCTCGCTTTCGGCGCGCGCCACGAGGACATCCTGCGTGTTCGAGGCGCGCAGCAGCCACCAGCCATCCGCCGTGTTGACCCGCACGCCATCGGTCGCGTTGACGCTTTCGACTTGGGGGCCGGGATTGCTCTTGAGCCGTTCGCTGATCTCGGCAATCGCGGGAAACTTGCGCGCCTCATCAACCTGGAAGCGCATTTCGGGCGTGTTGAGCATGGCAGGCATCGCGGATTTGAGCGCACTCACCGATTTGCCCAGCCGCGTTGCCGCCGCGATCAGGCGGACACCGGCATACAGCGCATCGTCAAACCCGAAATACTCGTCGGCAAAGAAGATGTGGCCGCTCATCTCGCCCGCGAGCGGCGCGCCCGTTTCCTTCATTTTGGACTTGATCAGCGAATGGCCGGTCTTCCACATCAGCGGCTCCCCGCCGAGCGCGGCGACATGATCGAACAGCGCGCGGCTGGCCTTCACATCGGCGATAATCGTGGCGCCCGGGTGGTTCTTGAGCACATCCTCGGCATAGATCATCAGCAGCTGATCGCCCCAGATGACCCGGCCCTCGCCATCGATCGCGCCAATCCGGTCGCCATCGCCATCGAAAGCCACTCCAAAATCGAGCTTCTTTGCCGCGACGAGCGCGCGCAAATCGGCAAGGTTGGCTTCGACAGTCGGATCAGGATGGTGGTTTGGAAAATGTCCGTCAACTTCGGTAAACAGCAGATGATGCTCCCCGGGGAGCTGCGCGGCGAGAGCCTCGAGCGCGGGCCCGGCAGCGCCGTTGCCCGCATCCCAGCCGACCTTGAGGCGCGCGAGATCCTCGGGCTCGATGCCCGCGAGAGCTTCGAGGAGGCGCTCGACATAGTCGCCAAGGAGTGCGCGCTTGCTGATCTCGCCGGTCCCGTCGGTCCAATCCCCGCGCGCAGCCACTTCGCCGAGCCGCTGGATATCGCCGCCGAAAAACGGTCGCCCCTCAAAGACCATCTTGAAGCCATTGTAATTGGGGGGATTGTGGCTGCCAGTTATCTGAATGCCGCCATCTATCTCTTCGCTTGAGGCCTCGGCAAAATAGAGCATCGGCGTGGCGCTCATCCCGATGCGCACGACATCGCATCCGCTCGCGCTGAGCCCTTCGACCAGCGCGTGTTCGAGCGTGGGCGAGCTCATCCGCCCATCATAACCCACCGCGACGCAGGGAGCCTTGCTGGCCCCGTTTTCCTCAACCGCGCGGCGCAGCATCGAACCAAAGCTGCGCCCGATCGCCCGCGCATCGTCTGCGCCCAGTGTCTGCCCAATGATGCCGCGAATGTCGTATTCGCGAAGGATGGTGGGATCAAATGCGTGGGCCATGATGGATCTGGCTTTCCTTCCTTTGATTGCATTGCGCCATGGCGCCGGCGTTCTCAAGCCCCTCTCGCGAAGGGCCCTTGAATCAAGCGCGAACGGACCCGAAAATGCAACGGGACGCGCGCGCGCATGATCCCCCGCCTGCTCAACCCAGCCTTGCCCCTCTGGCAGCCGTCTGTTTCGATCGTGCTGCCACCTCGCGCCCGCAGCGCGCCTCGCCGGTCAGCCCTCCTGATCTGTCTGCGCCCGCTTTGCTGCATCCTGCGCCAAAAGGAGATCGCGCGCCTCGTTGGCGGCATGAAACTGCGCGGCATTGCCGCCGCGGTCGGGGTGGACCTGACCGATCAACCGGCGATGCGCGGCCCTTATCTCGTCGCTGCCTGCCCCTGCCCCGACCCCGAGCAGCGCGCGCGCTTCCTCGACCGTGCGCTCCCCCGATCGCCCGCCTGGCGCCTGCCCGCGCAGCATCTGCCATGGCCACGAACCGAACGCCCAGCGAAACAGGACGCAGATGATGAGCAGGATCACGGCAAACTTGAACACGCGCTCATCCTTTCTGCAAAAGGCGAAGGGTTTTGAGATGGGCGCAGCCAGCTTTGGTGTGAACGCTCACACGAAAGCCCGCACGCAACCCATTCTGGCAATCCCTGTTTGGCACTTCCATCAAGCCAGAGCCATCGGCTTGGTCGCCGGATCGAAATCGGGCAGGTTCAGCGCCTTGAGCAAAGCACGCAATTCCTGCCGGGCGACCAGGTGGCTGGTGCCCAGATCGCCCAGATGCGCCTTGTCGAGCAAGGTCAGCCCGGAAGGGAACAGTTCGCGATAGATCACGCGTTCCGACAGCCCACGCACCGCTCGAAAGCCGACCCGCTGCGCCATGTCTTTGAGCGCGCGCTCGATCCTCGACTGGTTGCGCGCTTCGACGAACCCGGTCCGGTTGCGCACCACGATCCAGTCCATCTCGGGGCGCTGGCCTTCGATCGTCGCGCGGCTGCGCTTGAGCCGCGCTTCCCAGACGAGCTCAGCGAAGAAGGAGAGCTTCTTGACCTTGAATGTCTCGCCATCGACCTGGCCGATCAGATCGAAATCGACGAAGCTGTCGTTGAGCGGAGTGACCAGCGTATCCGCATTCTCCACCGCGCAGCGCGCGAACGGATCATCGCGGCCCGGATTGTCGATGATCAGGAAATCGGTGTCCTTCTCAAGCCGTTCCATCGCGATGACAAGCGCTTCGGGGCTGCGGCCCTTGAACACTTCGGCGGCGGGCGTGGGCAGATCGAGCTCGCGCTTCAGCATCGTCGAGACGCGGTTCTCGAGATAGCGGAAGGTCGTGCGCTGGCGCGGATCGAGATCGAGCATTGTCACCCGCGCGCCCAGATAGGCGAGCGCAACCCCGATATGCACGGCGGTCGTCGATTTGCCCGTGCCGCCTTTCTCGTTGGCAAAGACGATCCGGTGAGCGCGGTGGTCCTGGGCCGATCTGCGGGGCTGCACGGGGGTCGTCTCGTTCATGGTGATGCGCGTTCTCCTGTCGTGACGAGTGCCATGCCGCTTGCAGGCGCCCCGCTCAACTGCCCCCGGTGAATTGACGCTTTCGGGCGTCGCGGCTGACCGGCACTGCCTTTGGCCTCCAACATCACGGATCGCGCTTGCAGCCGCCTTGCGGTCGCACCTATAGCGTGCGCGCCACGCTATCCCAAGGGGACGCCAGGATGCAAACGGTTAAGACACGCAATATCCTGGGGAAAGCAATCGCCGGGTTGCGCGCTCAGGGTGGGGGCGCGACAATCGGCTTCGTGCCGACGATGGGCGCGCTGCATGAGGGGCATTTGACGCTCGTGCGCCGGGCGCGCGAGGCCTGCGATCATGTGGTCGCCTCGATCTTCGTCAACCCCGCGCAGTTCGGCCCGAACGAGGATTTGGACGCCTATCCCCGGCAATTGGCGCAGGATGCTCAGATGCTCGAGGCCGAAGGCTGCGCGCTGTTGTTCGCGCCCGCGGTGAGCGAGATCTATCCGCCCGGATTTGCCACCAGCGTGCATGTGAGCGGGGTGAGCGTAGGGCTCGATGGCGCCGCGCGGCCCGGACATTTCGACGGCGTGGCGACCGTGGTTGCCAAGCTGTTCAATCTCGTGCGCCCGGACATGGCCTTTTTCGGCGAAAAGGATTTCCAGCAGCTCGCCGTGATCCGTCAGATGGCGCGCGATCTCGACCTGGCGCAGCCCGCGCCCGGGCAGATCATCGCCGTGCCCACGGTGCGCGAGGCCGATGGGCTCGCGATGTCGAGCCGCAATCGCTATCTCACGCCGCCCGAACGCGCCGCCGCCGCCGCGCTGCCGTGCGCGATGAGGGCGGCGATTGCCGCAGTGCTCGGCGGCGCGGCGATCGGGGAAAGCCTTGCGGCCCTCGAGACGACGCTGCTCGAGGCGGGGTTCGCAAGCGTCGATTATGCCGTGATCGCCGACAGCGCTTCGCTCGCCGAGCTCGAAGCCCTGGGCGATCGCCCGGCGCGTCTGCTGGTGGCGGCGCGGATCGGCCCGACGCGGCTCATCGACAACATGGCGCTCGAGTGATCCGCGACTGCCGCGCGGCCGTGCAACAAACAGATTGACGCTGAGGCGCCGCGAGTGGCATGAGCCGCGCGCTGCCCGGGCACGCCTGCGGGCGGGTATAGCATAGTGGTAATGCTCCAGCCTTCCAAGCTGGCTAGGCGGGTTCGATTCCCGCTACCCGCTCCAGCCGCCCTTCCGATCCGTTCTTTCCAATGCACCTTCGGCCCCGGCAGCTGTGTCCCCCAGCCCCGGCGCGCGCGCTATTTGGAAAAATTGCCCTTCCCCAAGGTTTTCTAGGTTTGCGGTCATCCCGCTGAGCGACTAGCTGCACCTTCATGAAGACGCTCACCCATCTTGAACGGCTCGAGGCCGAGAGCATCCATATTTTCCGCGAAGTGATCGCCGAGGCGGAAAACCCGGTTATGCTCTATTCGGTGGGCAAGGATAGCTCGGTGATGCTGCATCTGGCGCGCAAGGCATTCTATCCGGCGCCGCCGCCCTTCCCCATGCTCCATGTCGCGAGCGGGTGGGATTTCCAGGCGCTGCTGGAGCATCGCGACAAGACAGTGAAGGAATACGGGCTCGAGCTGATCGTGGCGCAGAACGAAGAGGCCGAGGCGCAAGGGATCAACCCGTTCGACACCGGCAGCGCGCTCTACAGCCAGGCCCAGCTGACCGATCCGCTCAAACGCGCGTTGACCGCGCACGGGTTCGATGCGGCGTTTGGCGGCGGGCGGCGCGATGAGGAGAAGGCGCGCGCCAAGGAACGTGTGTTCTCCTTCCGCACCGCTGCGCATCGCTGGGACCCTAAGAACCAGCGCCCCGAGCTCTGGAACCTCTACAATGCGAAGAAGAACAAGGGCGAGAGCATCCGCGTCTTCCCCATCTCGAACTGGACCGAGCTCGACATCTGGCAATATATCGCGCTCGAAAAGATCGACATCGTGCCGCTCTATTTCTCCTCGCCGCGCCCCACGGTCGTGCGCGACGGGATGATCCTCGTCGTTGACGATGATCGCTTCCGCTTCGAACCAGGCGAGCAGATCGAGCAACGTTCCGTGCGATTCCGCACGCTGGGCTGCTATCCGCTCACCGGCGCGACCGAAAGCCGCGCGACCAACATGAACGCGATCATCCAGGAAATGCTCCTCGCGACCGGCTCGGAACGGCAGGGCCGCGCGATCGACAAGGGGCAATCCGCGAGCATGGAAGACAAGAAGCAGGAGGGCTATTTCTGATGTCCGATCTCGCCCCGTCCGATCGACCCTCCTTCGCCGCCGACGCGCTGATCGCCCAGGATATCGACGCCTATCTCGAGGCGCATCAGCACAAGAGCCTGCTGCGTTTCATCACCTGCGGCAGCGTCGATGATGGCAAGTCCACCCTCATCGGACGCCTGCTCTACGATTCGCGAATGATTTTCGAGGATCAGCTCGCAGCCCTCGAGAGCGACAGCGCGAAGCATGGTACGCAAGGAAGCGAGATCGATTTCGCGCTCCTCGTCGATGGCCTCGCGGCTGAACGCGAACAGGGCATCACGATCGATGTCGCCTATCGCTTTTTCACCACGCAGAAGCGCAAGTTCATCGTCGCCGATACGCCCGGCCACGAGCAATACACGCGCAACATGGTGACCGGCGCCTCGACCGCCGACCTCGCGGTGATCCTGGTGGATGCGCGAAAGGGCGTGCTCCAGCAGACCCGGCGGCACAGCTATCTGGTGCACCTGCTCGGCATCCGGCACCTCGTGCTCGCGGTCAACAAGATGGATCTGGTCGATTATGATGAGGCCCAGTTCGACCAGATCGTCGCCGATTATGGCGCCTATGCACGCGAGATCGGGATCGAGGATTTCACCGCCATTCCGATCTCGGGCTTCAAGGGCGACAACATCACCGCCGCCCCATCGGCGAACACGCCTTGGTATGAAGGCCCTTCGCTCATCGAGCATCTCGAGACGGTCGAACTCTCTGCGCATTCTGCGCAGGAGCAGCCCTTTCGCATGGCGGTCCAGTGGGTCAACCGGCCCCATCTCGATTTTCGCGGCTTTGCCGGGCAGATCGCAAGCGGCACGATCAGGCCGGGCGATGCGGTCCGGATCGTGCCTTCGGGCAAGGTCAGCACCGTCCAATCGATCGCGACTTTCGATGGCGAGCTCGATGAAGCGGTCGCCGGGCAATCGGTGACGCTGGTGCTCGCCGACGAGGTCGATTGCAGCCGCGGCGATGTCATCGCGGCGGCACACAATCCGCCCCAGGCCTCCGACCAGTTCTGTGCAACGATCGTGTGGATGGACGAGACCGCTCTCAAACCGGGCCGGGGATACTGGCTCAAACTCGCGGCGCAGACCGTTACCGCGACGATCCAGGAGCCCAAGCACGAGATCGACGTCAACAGCCGCGAGGAGCTCGCCGCAAGGACGCTCGGCCTCAATGCGATCGGGGTCGCCGAATTCGCGACCGACCGCAAGATCACCTTCGAGGCCTACAAGGACAATCGCGAGCTTGGCGGGTTCATCCTCATCGACAAGTTCACCAATGCAACCGTGGGCGCAGGCATGATCGAGTTTTCGCTGCGCCGGGCGGACAATGTCCACTGGCAGCCGACGACGATCACCCGCGCCGAGCATGCCAGCCTCAAGAATCAGACCCCGCGCGTGCTCTGGTTCACCGGGCTTTCGGGCTCGGGCAAGTCGACCATCGCCAACGAGGTCGAAAAGCAGCTCGCGCTGATGAACCGGCACACCTTCCTGCTCGATGGCGACAATGTGCGCCATGGGCTCAACCGCGATCTCGGCTTCACCGAGACGGACCGGATCGAGAATATCCGGCGGATCGGCGAGGTTGCCAAGTTGATGACCGATGCGGGGCTGATCGTGCTCACGGCCTTCATCAGCCCGTTTCGCGCCGAGCGCGACATGGTGCGCGCGATGCTTCCTGAGGGCGAGTTTATCGAGATCTTCGTCGATACACCGCTCGAGGTTGCCGAGGCGCGCGATGTCAAGGGGCTCTACAAGAAGGCGCGCGAGGGCAAGCTCAAGAACTTCACCGGAATCGACAGCCCTTATGAGCCTCCGCAAGCCCCCGAGATCACGGTCAACACCGTGACGATGACCCCGCCCGAGGCGGCGGACTATATCATTTCGCGGATCCTGCCGCTCAAATGACTTCGCCCGATCGATCCGATGCGGCGCTCGCAGCCCATCTTGCCTTGATTGCCGGGCGCCTGCTGCTCGCCGTGCGCGATTGCGAGGTGTTCGAGGATCCGGCCAACCGCAAGGCGCTCGGCAAGGCCGGCGATCGCAGCGCGAACGAATTTCTGTGCCATGCCATCCGCGCAGCGCGGCCCGAAGATGGCCTGCTTTCCGAAGAGGAGAAGGATTCGACTAAGCGGCTCTCGAGCAGCCGCGTGTGGATCGTCGATCCTGTCGATGGGACACGCGAATATGGCGAACAGCGCAGCGACTGGGCCGTGCATGTCGGCCTTGCGATAGACGGTCGGGCGCAGATCGGCGCGGTCGCCCTGCCGGGGCTTGCGGGCGGGATCGTCCTGCGCAGCGATCAGCCTGCCGCTTTGCCCGAATTGCCGCAGCGGCCGCGCTTCGTCGTCAGCCGCACGCGGCCCGCTGCCGAAGCGCAGGCGGTGTGCGAAGCGATGGATGGCGAGCTGCTTCCGATGGGCAGCGCGGGTGCGAAGGCAATGGCTGTGGTGCGCGGGGAAGCGGAGATCTATCTCCATTCGGGCGGACAATATGAGTGGGATAGCTGCGCGCCGGTCGCGGTGGCGGCGGCGCATGGCCTGCACTGTTCGCGCCTCGATGGATCGCCCCTGCGTTACAATTGCGCCGATCCCTATCTGCCCGATCTGCTCATCTGCCGCACGGATTTTGCACCGCGCGTGCTCGGCCTTCTGGCAGACCTCGGCTGATCACAGCGGCGGGCTTGCTCGCCCGATCAGCGAGGCGTCTGCGGCTCGGTTTCGTCCTGTTGAGCTGAGAAATCATCAGCGGGCAGAGCAACCTCGATCTCGACCCGGCGATTGGCCGCGCGTCCTTCGGGATTGGGCGAGCCATCGGGCAAGGCATTGGGCTGGATCGGATTTTGCTCACCAAGCGCCACCACAGTGATCCGGTCTGCACCCACGCCGTTGTCGATCAGCCACTCGGCCACCGCGAGGCCGCGTTCTTCGGAGACATCGATATTGGCCTTGTCGCGCCCCAGCGAATCAGTGTGCGCGCGCAAGGTTATCGGCCCGCTGCGCGCCATCTGGGGGGATTCGAGCAATTGCTCGAGTTCGGCGCGGGCGGCCTCATCGAGCGCGCTGCCGCCGGAGGGAAACCCGATGGTGACGCGCAACGCGGCAAGCGGCGGTGGGCTCGTCGGCTCGTTATCGGGCACTTCGATATCGGGGCGCAGGATCGAGACGGTCTCGCTATCGTCCGCGACAGGGACTTCGCGCATGCCTGGATCGGCCTCTTCGGATCCGACTGTTCCGCGCTGCGCATCGTCACAGGCAGCGAGCGGGACAAGCAGGGTGAGTGCGAGAAGATATCTTGGAAATTGCATCAGGGCCTCGTGGTCGAAGTCTGGTCTTTGGCAGCTCATGTTGGTTGGGGCTTGGAAGAGGAGGGAGACGCGCTGCGCCTTGCTGCCTTGTCGGCTGCGCGCTCCTCCGGCGATTTCATTTGCGGCGGCGAAAACGAGATGATGATGTCGCCCGCGCGCGGCTCGGGCCGGGCGGCATGCGTGAAGAAGCGCAGCACGCCTTCCCCGCGCATCAGCAGGAGCATGTTGGCGCTCTCGGGCAGCTTTTCCTGCGCCTGTTCGAAATCGAACGCTTCGGAAAGCTTCGTCTTGCGAAAGACCCAGCCCTCCTGCTGCCGTTCATTGACTTCGTCGACGCCAAACCCGCTTTCGAACAGCGCGCGGCCGCGCAGGGTATCGGGCAGGCGGCGCTTGTCGTCGCCATCCTCGCTATCGCCCAGCTGATAGACCATGTCGCGGCCGATTTCATGGGCAAATTCGTTGCAGACCAGTGTGTTGTACGCCTCGTTCTCGGTCGCAGCGATCAACACCTGATAAGGCGAGAGATCGAGATTGTGCTCGGTCGCCTCGTTGAGGATCTCGCCATGATAGAACGGCAGGCCTTCGCGTCGGGCAAGGCCGAGGCGCTGCCAGCTGGGATCGGCGATCATGATCGGCGTGCCCAGCTTCTGCATCTCGCGCGCGAGCGCGATTGTCCATGCGGTCGAGCCGACCAGCAGCAGGCCCGGACGCGAAGTGCCTTTGACCCCGAGCCACTTGGCCACGAGATCGACAGTGAAGCCGTGCGCGACAACGGTCACCACCACAACCAGGAAGCTGAGCGCCGTGAGCACCTGCCCATCGCCATAGCCGAGCTCGGAAAGCCGCAGCGCGAACAGGCCCGAGATCGCCACCAGCACGATGCCGCGCGGGGCGATCCAGGCGATGAACAGCCGCTCGTTCCACGGCACGCGCGATCCCAGCAGGCTGACGAGCACCGTCAGCGGGCGCACGATGAACAGGAGCGCGAGCACGAACAACAGGAACCGCTGGCCGACCGTCTCGCGCGGATCGAGATAGGCGAGATCTGCCATGGTGAGGCTGGAGGCGAGCAGGATGAAAATGCCCGAGACAAGCAGGACCGCAATGTTCTCCTTAAACGGGTGAATCGAGCGCAGGCTCGAGAATTCCGTGTTGGCGAGCGCAACGCCCATCACGGTAACGGCGACAAGCCCGGCCTCATGCTCGATCATGTTGGCCAGCACGAAGACACTGATCACCACGATGAACAGCACCGGCACCTTGAGATATTCCGGGATCGCGCCGCGCGGAAACAGATAGGCCACCGCGCGCGCTGCCGCATAGCCGAGCAGACCCGCGAGGATCGCAGCGATGATCAGGGGCGGCACGACATCGATCAGAGATGCGCCCGGGCTTTCCGAGAGCAGGCGGAAATATTCATAGGCAATGACCGCGCACAGCGCGCCGGTGGGATCGTTGACGATGCCTTCCCATTTGAGGATCGAATTGGGCCGTGTCTGGACATTGGCCTGGCGCAGGAGCGGGATGACGACGGTCGGCCCTGTCACGATTAGGATGCCGCCAAACAGGATTGCAACCGGCGTGGCGAGCCCGGCAATCTCGCTGGCGGCTAGCGCGCCAAGCCCCCAGCCCACCAGCACACCGATTGTGGCAAGGCGATAGACCGCGCTGCCGGAATGGCGCAGCTCGCGCAGGTCCAGGCTGAGCCCGCCCTCGAACAGGATCAGCGCCACGCCGATATTGATCGCGGGCTCGAGCAAGGGGCCAAACGCCGATTCGGGGTCGAGCAGGCGAAAGCCGAGCTGTTCGGCCACCGGACCGGCGAGGAACCCGGCGGCGAGCATGAGCACGATCGCCGGCCAGCCGGTGCGCCAGGCAATCCATTGCGCACCGATGCCAAGCACGCCGATCATTGCGAGCATGAGCGATTGCGATTCCATGAAGTGTTGGCGCGTCCTCCTGCCTGATCAATCGAGGGCAGGCCCGGTTGTTCCGGGCGCGCTGCGATCCTCAGTCGCCCTCGAACTGCATAAGGGCATCGACCTGGAGCCCCGCGCTGCGCAATTTATCGGCTCCGCCCAAATCGGGCAGATCGATAACGAACAGCGCGGCGGTTGTATCGGCCCCGGCTTGCTGCAGCAATTGCGCGGTGGCAAGCGCTGTCCCGCCAGTGGCGATGAGATCGTCAACGATCGCCACCTTTTCTCCGGGTGTAATGGCGCCCGGGTCCATTTCGAGCCGATCGGTCCCGTATTCGAGATCATACTCGATCCCGATCGTCTCGATCGGAAGCTTGCCGGGCTTGCGCACAGGAACAAATCCGATCCCCAGCGCCACCGCAACGGCGGCGCCAAAGATGAAGCCGCGCGCTTCCATGCCAGCGATCTTGTCCGCCCCGCTCGCACTCGCGCGCTCGGCGAGGTGAGCGACGCTCGAGGCCATGCCGTGCGGATGCGAGATCAGCGTGGTGATATCGCGGAACTGGATGCCGGGCTTGGGGAAATCGGGAACGGTGCGCACGAGCGCGCGCAGCTCGCCGAGTGTGAGATGTGGAACGCTCATGCCCCCTCCGAAATTGCGATCGACCGCCTGGCCTTAAGCCAGTGTGGCTTCGAGCACACCCCCAAAAAATCCGCGCGCAGGCCGTGCTGCGCGGCCATTCTGCCCCGAAACGACAGCGCCCCGCGATTCCCGAAGGAAAAGCGGGGCGCTCGACATGGCTCTTTCATTCAGGGGCCGGTCAAGACCTGGCCCTCTCGGGTAGCCGTTCAGGCTTTCTTTTTCTTCTTCTTGCCGGCCCAGATCTGCTTGTAGGACAGGAAGGCGAGCGCGGTCGCGAAGGCGAGGAAGCCGATCACGAACCAGCCGGTCTGCTTGCGCGCGACAAGAGAAGGTTCGGCAGTCCAGGTCAGGAAAGCGGCAACGTCCTGCGCCATCTGCTCCTGCGTGGCCTCGGTCCCGTCTGCATAGGTGATGAGGTCGGGATAGAGCTGCGGCGGCATTGCGATGTTGATGTTGTAGAAATACTCGTTGAAATAGAGGCCCGGGGGGGTCTCGAAGTTCGGCGACTTCTTGAGATCCTCCGGATCGGGCTCGGTGTATCCCTGCAACAGCGAATAGACATAGTGCGACCCATCCGGGCGCGCCTTGGTGATCAGCGAGAGATCGGGCGGATAGGCATTGTTGTTTGCGGCGCGAGCGGCGGTCTCGTTGGGATAGGGCGAGGGGAAATAATCCGTCGGCTCACCGGGGCGCGTGGTGGTCTCGCCGGTATCGGGATCGATGCCGGGGACATTCCAGCTCGCCGCCTCGGCACGCACTTCGGCCTCGGTGTAGCCGAGCTGTTCGAGATTGCGGAACGCGACATACTTCATCGAGTGGCAGGCCGAACAGACCTGCTTGTAAACCTGATAACCGCGCTGAAGCTGGGCATAATCCCATTTGCCAAGCGGACCGTCGAACGCGAACCCGCCCGCAGGCTGGATGTTGTCTTCCTGGAACGCGTAGTAATCGGGATGTTCGGGACTGGCATAATTGATGATGCCCGGGATCATCGCCCACAGCACAAGGATGCCGGTAAGGACGAGGCCGAAAATGATGCCAGCAAGGCGAATGGTCATGATCGAACGCTTTCTCGTGTCTCAGAGAGTATGGAAAGTGCAGCGGGGCCCGAACGAGAGCCCCGCTGGCTGAAGGGTTTATTCGGCGGGCTGCAGCGAGCCGTCCGGGCTGCCACCGGGAAGCGGCTTGACGACCTTGCCGGGCGTGTCGCCGCCGCCATCGCTGGTGCCATCGCCTTCCTTGTGGCCGAGCACGGCCTGCGTGATCGAGAACGGGAGCGGTTTGGGCTTCTCGATCTGGCTCACGATCGGCAGGATGACGAGGAAGTGCAGGAAGTAATAGGCCGTCGCAACCTGACTCAGCAGCACGTAGGGCTCTTCGGCAGGAGCGCCGCCCACATACATGAGCACCGCAAAGCACGGGATGAAACCGAACCAGAAGAAACGCGCGAAGAGCGGGCGATAGCTGCCCGAGCGCACGGGCGACTTGTCGAGCCACGGCAGGAAGAACCACACGAGGATCGAACCGAACATCGCGATCACGCCCAACAGCTTCGCCTCGACCAGAACGATGCCGGTGAACGGGATCGTCAGGTCCGCGGTGAAGGCGCGCAGGATCGCATAGAACGGGAGGAAGTACCATTCGGGCACGATGTGCGCAGGCGTCGAGAGCGGGTTCGCCTCGATATAATTGTCCGGGTGGCCCAGCACGTTGGGCGCGAAGAACACGAACAGCGAGAAGATGATGAGCACGAGGCCCAGGAACCAGCCATCCTTCGCCGTATAATAGGGGTGGAAGGGCACGGTGTCGCTTTCCGCCTTCACTTCGACGCCGGTCGGGTTTGACGAGCCCGGAATATGCAGCGCCCAGATGTGCAGGATGACAACGCCCGCGATCACGAAGGGCAGCAAGAAGTGCAGCGAGAAAAACCGGCTCAGCGTCGCGGCATTGGGAGCATATCCGCCCACCAGCCAGATCTGCAGCGGCTCACCGACGAAGGGGATCGCACCGAACAGGCCCGTGATGACCTTGGCGCCCCAGAAGCTCATCTGGCCCCAAGGCAGGACATAGCCCATGAACGCCGTCGCCATCATGAGCAGGAAGATGACCACGCCAAGCAGCCAGATCATCTCGCGCGGCGCCTTGTAGGAGGAATAAAACAGGCCGCGGAAAATGTGCATGTAGATGACGATGAAGAAGAAGCTCGCGCCGTTGGCGTGAGCATAGCGCAGCATCCAGCCGTAATTGACGTTGCGCATGATGTGTTCGATCGAGCCAAATGCGCTGTCGACGCCGGACGTGTAGTGCATGGCGAGCACGACGCCGGTGATGATCTGGACCATCAGGAAAAAGCCGGCGAGCACGCCGAAATTCCACATGTAGTTGAGATTGCGCGGAACCGGGTATCCGCCGCCTATAGCGTTGTAGACCATCCGCGGGATCGGCAGTTTCTCGTCGACCCACTTGGTAAAGTCAGACTTCGGCTCGTATTGCTTTGCCCAGGCGAAACTCATGGCTCTCTCTCGATCTTGCTCACATCAACTAACGACGTCTCGTGCGGAAATTTACGGAGTATCAGCCCACTTGGATGATCGCGTCCGATGAAAATTCGTATTCGGGTACTACCAGGTTGGTCGGCGCCGGGCCCTTGCGAATACGTCCGGCCACATCATAGTGCGAACCGTGGCACGGGCAGAAATAGCCGCCGAATTCGCCCTTGTTCTCGCCTTCGGCAGCGCCCAGCGGCACACAGCCCAGATGGGTGCAGACGCCGAGAGTGACGAGGAGATCTTCATGCCCCTCCTTCGTCCGATCGGCAAGCGTCTGGGGATCGCGCATATTGGCCGCATCATCGGAGCGGGCCTGCTCGATCTCGGCGCTCGTCAACCGCTTGACGAACAGCGGTTGGCCGCGAAACACGGCCTTGATCGTCTGACCTGCCTCGATCGCGCCAACATCGACGTTCGTCGTGCTCGCGGCAAGAACGTCAGCAGATGGCGCCATCTGGCTCACCAGCGGGATAACGACGCCAACCGCGCCCACGCCAGCCGTGCTGAGTGCAGCGATATGAATCCAGTCCCGGCGACGCACGCCTTCTTCGCTCGAGGTTTCAGCGGTACTCATGTCAGCCCCTGTGGAAGCCATCTTCGAACTCACCTTTGCTGTTTTGTCGATCCACCCGATCAGGAATGTGCGCGCTTTCCGCGCCAATCGGGCCACAATGAAATCTGAATACACGTCCTCTTAAGCCGCAAACGCCGTTGTCGCCAAAAGTATCCCGATTGAAATCCGAATTCCGCAAAATTTTTTCGCGCGGCTGACGGCAATGACGACCTAGCTCGTGCAACAGTCTTCCCACCGCAGATCTCCATGAGCGCCTCTAGCCAGAAACGGGCTCGAATCCAACTGTCTTTTGATCATCACCTGTTCGCCGCCGTGCAAGGGTATGCAAGCATACAGCTGCGCTGCTTTCTCGCCGGGCCGATCAGTCAGGGTAGCGCGATCAGCGAAATCTGACGGCCATAGCCTGGTTCACCGCGCTGGGAGGCCCGGCGAAACGAATGGTAGCGCGGCGCAAGCGCGAATGTGTCGAGGCCAAGATTCTCGATCCGTCCGACGCCCAGGGCGCGCAGTTCCGCAACGATATGGCCGGGCAGATCGAAGTGCCAGCGCGCCTTGCCTTCGCGGATCGGCGCCGGCGCGAAATGGATGGTGTCTGCATCGGTAAAGTGCGCGAGCAGCTGCGAATCGACCTCGTAGCTTGGCTGAGCGATGGTGGGTCCGATCGCCGCAGCGATCCGCGCAGCCTTTGCTCCCAGCACTTCCATCGCCGCGATCGTGTGTGCGCAAATGCCGCTTTGCGCACCGCGCCATCCGGCATGAGCCGCGCCGACAATGCCCGCCTCACGATCGGCAAAGAGCACCGGGGCGCAATCCGCCGTGACGATCCCGATGGCAAGCCCGCGCTCGCCGGTGACGAGCGCATCGCCCTCGGGCCTGCCGTAGGGCGCATCGGGCCAGCCTTTTGTTACAGTGAGGACAGTTGCGCTGTGGGTCTGGTGCGGCGTCAGGGAGAGAGCGCCCGGCACGAGCGCATGCGCGGCGCGCCGGCGCAATTCAGCAATCACCTGCGCATCGCCCGGTCCGCCATAGCCGAACTGGTGCGCGCCGCCGCTCGCGCCGAAAAAGCCATGGGGCACGCCTTCGAGCGCGGCGGCGCGCGCGATATCGAAGCCGGGGTCCATGTCCACGCGTCAGCCCTCGAGACTGCGCGAGACCTGCTCATAAGTGTCGCGCGAGAGATCGCTCGCCGCCGCGATCCGCTCGAGCTCGGCCTTCATCAGCGCAGCCCGGCCCGGCTCGATCCGGCGCCAGCGCCCGAGCGGAGAGACGAACCGCGCCGCAGTTTGCGGATTGATCGGATCGAGCGCGAGGATCACATCGGCGATCATCATATATCCCGCGCCATCGGCGGCATGAAACCCTTGCGGATTGCCGGCAAAAGCCATGTAGAGCGAGCGCACGCGGTTGGGATTGCGCATGGTGAAATCGGGATGCTTCGCCAGCGCCTCGACCTGCTCGATGACGCGCGGATGAAGCGAGAGCGCCTGCAGGGTAAACCACTTGTCAATCACGAGATCGTTGCCCTTATAGCGTTCGTAGAACGTCTTGAGCGCCCGTTCGCGGTGCGCGCTCTCAAGCCCGGCGAGGACCATCAGCGCGCCCTGGCGATCGGTCATGTTGTCGGCCTTGTCGAACTGGCTTGCGGCAAGCTCTGCAGCCTTTGCCGGATCGCTCGCTGCGGCGAAGACGAGAACTTGCGTCTTGACCTTGCGCGCCCCGCGCCCTGCCGGATCGTCATAACCGATCGCGGCCGCGCGCGTATACAGCGCCTCGAGCTCATCGCCACAGGCGCGCCCGATCGCTTCCTTGAGCGCCTCGCGCGCGGAATGGATGGCGCCGGGATCGGCGTTGCCATCGCCGCTGCCTGAACCGGCCATCGCCTCAAACAGATAGGCTTCGCTCGGCAGCATCATCAATTCGCCGCGCATCGCATCATCGAGCGATCCATCGCTGACGATCGCGCGAAAAGCCTCGATCAGCGCCCCCTCACTGCCTTCGCCTGCCGTCCCGCTCGCTTTCGCGACGAGATGGCGCACCGTCAGCTCCTGCATCGCCTCGGCCCGTGCGAAGGGATCGTCATCATGCGCGGCGAGGAAGTCGAGATCCTCCTCGGCCAGCGAGCGCTCGATCATGACGGGCGCGGTAAAGCTGCGATTGATCGAGACCACCGGGGCGGGGCCCGCGAGCGGAAGGCGGAACGTCTGCTCCTCCTGCGTCAGGACAACCAGTTGCTCCTCGCCCAGCGCGCCGGTCTCGCGGCTGTGCACGGCGATGCGCAGCGGAATGGCCATCGGCGATTTTTCCAGCTGGCCCGGCGTTGCCGGCAAGGTCTGGCGCAAGGTCAAGACCAGCGCGCCATCCGCGATCTCCTGCGCGGCGGAAATGCGCGGCGTCCCCGCCTGGCTGTACCACAGTCGGAACTGCGCAAGATCGAGCCCGGCGCCCTGCTCGATCGCACGCACGAAATCCTCGCAGGTTGCCGCCTCGCCGTCATGGCGCTCGAAATAGAGATCGGTGCCCGCGCGAAACCGCTCAACCCCCGCCATGGAGCGCATCATGCGGATCACCTCGGCGCCCTTGTTGTAGACGGTCGCGGTGTAGAAATTGCTGATCTCGCGATAACTGTCCGGCCGGATCGGGTGCGCGAGCGGCCCTGCATCCTCGGGGAATTGTGCCGCGCGCAGGATGCGCACGTCCTCGATCCGCTTGATCGCCTCTCCGCGCATATCCTGCGAGAAAAGCTGATCGCGCAGCACGGTGAAACCCTCCTTGAGGCTGAGCTGGAACCAGTCCCGGCAGGTGATCCGATTGCCCGACCAGTTGTGGAAGTATTCGTGCGCGATCACGCCCTCGACCGCGTCGAAATCGGCGTCGGTGGCGGTGTCGGGATCGGCCAGAACATACTTCGTGTTGAAGACGTTCAATCCCTTGTTCTCCATCGCCCCCATGTTGAAATCGGAAACGGCGACGATGTTGTAGAGATCAAGGTCGTATTCGCGCCCGAAGGTCTCCTCGTCCCACTTCATCGCGCGGTGAAGCGATTCGAGTGCATGGTCGGTGCGCGTGAGGTCCTCTGCGCGGACCCAGATATTGCATTCGACCTTCCGGCCCGAGCGCGTGGTAAAAGGCGCGGAATTGGCAACCAGATCGCCCGCGACAAGCGCGAAGAGATAGGAAGGCTTGGGCCAGGGGTCGTGCCATTCGGCCCATTTGTGCCCCTGCTCATTCTCGCCCGATTGCACCATGTTGCCATTGCACAGCAGGACGGGGAACTTATCCTTGGGCCCGGTCATGCGCACGGTGTAGGTTGAAAGCACGTCGGGCCGATCGGGAAAGAAGGTGATCCGGCGAAAGCCTTCCGCCTCGCATTGTGTGCAGAGCATGCCACTCGAAGCATAAAGCCCCATCAGCTGGGTGTTGGCGGATGGGTTGAGCTCGGTCCTGATCAGGATCCGGTGCGCGGTGCCCGGCAGCGGCACGATCAGGTCGGGCCCGTCCATGTGCCAATCGCCGATCTTGTTGCCATCGACCGTGACGCTGAGCGCGGTGAGGCCATCGCCGTTGAGGCGGATGCTCTTCTCGGGCGCCGCCATCGGGTTCTGCTCGACATCGAGGGTGGCATCGACCACCGTGCGCTCGAGACCCAGTGCAAAGTCGAGCCGCGTGCGCGGGACCAGCCATCCGAACGGCCTATAATCCTCGCGGCGGATGACCGGCGGCTGCTTCGGCGTGGGCGCCGCATCAGCGAGCTGGGTGTTGCCTTCAGGGTTCGACGGGGTCTTTGCAATATCCATGGCGCCCAGATTTAGATTGATTTGCGCATGCGTCCAGCGTCAGGTGGGGCGGATATGGCGCATTTGTTGATCTTCGGCCTTGGCTATACGGCGAAACGCATAGCAACAGCGATCGCGCAGCATGGCTGGCAGGTGAGCGCGACCGGCAGCGCGGGGACCATCGCCTTTGCTGATCGCGAAGCTGTGTTGGGCGCGCTGGGCCGGGCGAGCCATATCCTCTCCTCGGTCCCGCCCGACCGGGCGAGCGGGACCGATCCCGTTCTCGAGACCTATGGCGAAGACCTCGCAGGCCGCGCCCTGTTCTACCTTTCATCGACCGGGGTCTATGGCGATCGGCAGGGCGCATGGGTCGATGAAGCGACCCCGACCATTGCGCAATCGGGCAAGGGGCGCCGCAACGCCCGCGCCGAGGCCGACCTCGCATGGCTCGAGCGGGGCGCAAGGGTGTTTCGCCTGCCGGGCATCTATGGCCCTGGCCGAAGCGCGCTGGACCGTGTGCGCGCCACTGATTCGGGGGCAAAGGCGCGGCGGATCGACCTTCCCGGCCAGGTCTTCAGCCGGGTGCATGTCGATGACATTGCAAGCGGCGTGGTCGCGGCGCTCACCGGCGATGCGCCCGCCGGGGCCTACAATCTGGGCGATGACTTGCCCGCAAGCGGCAACGCCGTGACCGAACATGCCTGCCGCCTGCTTGGGGCCGAGCTTCCGCCGCTCGAGACGCTCGAGCAAGCGAACCTCTCGCCCATGGCGCGCGGCTTTTACATGGAAAACCGCCGCGTGGCGAACGGCAAGGCGAAGCGCGTGCTGGGATGGCGGCCGCAATTTCCGACCTATGTCGAGGGGCTGGCAGCGCTCTTGTAAGCCAGCCCGGGCCTGCCCGCTCATTGCATCAGCCGCGCATGCGCCCTGATTGCTGCACCTGCACGCTTTTCTGCCGCCGCGCCCGCAGCGCCAGCACCATGCCGAGCACCGCGAGCGCCATCCCCGCTGCCGTCAGCCCCGTCCAGCGATAATCCTCGAACAGCGTGGACAGAAGCATGGCGACCGAGATCGTGACGATCGCGTTATAGGCGGTGCGCCCGGCGCCGATCTCACGCACGAGATTATAATGCAGCGGGAAGGTGATGACCGATCCGATCAGCGCGAGATAAACGATACCGCCCCAATAGGCAGGCGCACTCGGCACAGGCGGTGGCCCGGCCGTGACCCGGGCAAAGACGAGATCGAAGGCCGTGCCATAGAGCATGGCCCAAGCAAGCAGGCTCACCATCGGCACCGCGCGGCCCACCGGGTTCGCCTGGATCACATTGGCGATCGATGCCGCCAGTATGCCGAGCAAAGCAAGCGCGATCCCGAGCCCGACATTGCCGCCGACAACCCCCGCATCGGGATTGGCGCGCCATTCATGGATCAGCAGCAGCGAGACCCCGACGATGGCGACCGCGCTGCCCAGCACGAACCCGCTCTCGACCCGCTCGCCCAGAAACAACCGCGCGAGCGCTGCATTGGGCACCATCATCAATGCGAACATCATCGCGACAATCCCCGAGGTCACATAGAGCTCGGCCGAATAGACGAACAGGAAATTGCCGCTGAACTGGAAGATGCCCACGAGCACGGCGAGCCGGTGTTCCGGGCCGTTGAGGATCAGGCGCCGTTTCATCAGCCAGGCGACGCAGAACAACGCCGGAGTTGCGAGCGCGAAGCGATAGAACACCGACCAGGCAGGCTCGACCCCGGCGATCTGGCCTGTGATCACGAACCAGGTCGAGCCCCAGATCGTGCCGGTGATGAGGAACGGTCCGATGACCCGCGCGCTCAGCATGCCGGGGCTTTCGCTGGGCTGGCTCACAGGCTTGCGATGGCCTTGCCAAGCGCCACCGCATCCTCCGCGCGCGTGTTCCACGAGGCGACGAAGCGCGCCGCCCCCTCGCCCCAGTCATAGAAATGGAAGCCGCGCTCACGCAGCGCATCGCGTTCCTCTGCCACCAGCTCGACGAACAGCTCATTGGCCTCGACCTTGTGCAGCAGGCGCTCGCCGCAGCCGCTGGCGATTTCGCTCGCAGCGGCATTGGCGCTGCGGGCATTGGCGAGCCACAGATCATCCTCGAGCATGGCAAGGATTTGTGCGGCAAGATAGCGCCCCTTGCACTGGAGGTGGCCGGCGCGCTTGCGGCGATAGCGCACTTCCTGCGCCCTTTCGGGATTGAACAGGACGACGGCTTCTGCGTTCATGCCGCCATTCTTGATGAAACCGAAGGCAAGGCTGTCGACCGGCCCGGCCGCCGCTCGCGCGGCTTCGCGCGCCGGGCCATCGCCGCCAAGAAACGCGGCCGCATTGGCGAAGCGCGCGCCATCCATATGGAGCCCCAGGCGCCGCGCGGTGCAGAATTCAACGAGCCGCGCGAGCTCTCCGGCAGAATAGGTCGTGCCATATTCGCTTGCCTGCGTGATCGAAACCGCGTGCGGCTGGACCTGGTGGACATCGTCGCGGATCGGCTCGATCGCTTGTGCGATACTTTCAGGCGTGAGCCTTGCGCTCTCGCCGTGCGTGAGGATCAGCTTCGCGCCATGCAGGTAGAAACCCGGAGCGCCGCCTTCATCAACCTCGATATGCGCCTCCTCGTGGCACACCACGCCGCCGTGGGGCGGGCACATCGTGGCGAGCGCGAGGCAATTGGCCGCCGTGCCCGTGGCCACCCAGAGCGCGGCACATTCGCGCCCGAACAGCTCGCTAAACCGCGCATCGAGCTCGGCTGAAAGCGCATCGCCATCATAGGGCTTGTCGGGCTGATCGGCCTTGCGCATGGCCTCCCAGAGCGCTGGATGGACGCATGCCGCATTGTCGGAGAGGAAATGAGTCATTGCGGAACGGCTCTAGCCGCCATGGCATTGTTGGCAAGAAGGAGAAATCCCAGTGAACCAGTTCCGCGACCGCATCACGATCACCCACCACGCGCAGGGCCAGGGCGGCAAGTATGTCGCGCATGTCGAAGGCGAGGATCATCAGGGCACGCTCGAATGGGAGCCGCGCACCGGCGCGCCGGATGAAGACGTTCCCGCGAGCGTCCGGGTGGCCACCCACACGATCGTGCCGCGCGCGATCGGCGGGCGCGGAATTGCTGCGAAGCTGGCCGAACGGCTGGTTGCCGATGCGCGCGAACACGGCTTCAGGATCGACCCGCAATGCTCGTATGTCGCGAAGAAGTTCGAGGAAAACCCGGACTGGAGCGACTTGCGGGCGTAGCTTGGAAGCGGGTTTGCTAGACCGAGCTCGAGCTACACAGATAGCGCATCAATCCCCGTCGAGCCGCGAGAAATCGGTCGCCGCAATTGTCTTGAGGATGCTCGCGCGCAGCTCGTGCGCGCGCGCAAGCGGAATGCCGGGCACGGCCAGTTCGCCGCCCGCAAGCCCCAGATGCAAGGTCGCATAGCCCCGCCAGCGCGCGATCGGCCCTTGCGCGATCTCGGCCGAATGGAGCTTGACGCGCGTTGCGATCGTGCTGGTTGGCGAAAGCACGCCGGAGCGCACCATGATCTGGGTTTGATCGAGCGCATGACGCTTGAATTGCCAGGCGAGCACATTGGCGATCGCGCTCAGCCCGGCCATCACCAGCGGAATACCAATTGCAAGCCCTGTCCATTCGGGCGCGGTCAGCGCGGTTGCCGTCCCCCCAATCGCACCGCCGACCAGAAACCAGACGGCATCGCCGAGCGCGCTGTCGAGATTGTAGCGCTCGCTTGCGCGGTACCACTGCGCGTCCTCAGCAGGCAGATGGAACCCGGCCGCCTCGACGATCGGCGCCAGCTCCTTCATTTTTGCGAACGGCGCGACGACATGGCTGCTCGAGCCCGCATCCTGTGCAAGGCTGATGAAGCGCAGCGAATGCCAGCCGAACCGATAGCGCACGAACCGCGTGCCCACTCGCAGCGCCTGCACGCGGTGGATCGGCATCACCACATCGGTGCGCGTGAACAGCCCGCGCCGCCGCCTGAAACCGCGCGCCGTGCGCTCGAGAAAAAAGCCCCATTCGCGGCTGAAAGTGCGAAACAGCCCTGTCGCCGAACCGATCAGCGCCACGATGAGAAGCCCCAGCACTGCGCCGATCGCCTGCGCATAAAGGCCAAGCTCGAACAGCCATCCCCCGCGCTCCTGCGCTAGGTCGCGCCAGAAATCGAGATCCCAGATCTCGATATCGAGAAACGTATCGAGATATTGCAGCAGACCGCCCAGCACCGCGAACACCGCGAGCGAGAACTCGAACGTCCCGAAAATGAAGAGCCGCCGCGGTCCCATGGTGAACAGCGCGTCGCCCGCTTCGTCAGCCGCCGCAGTTTTTGCCACATCGCGCCGCGCCATCGTCTCAGTCGGCGTCTCGGTCTCGTCACGCCGCTCGCGCACGAGCTGGCGCAGTCGCTCGCCCTCAGCGCTTGCCAGATAGGTCAGCGCGAGATCATCGCCTCCGCCCGCGCCGGTCTCGAACTTGACAGCGACGAGCCCGAACACACGCGGCAGCAGCTTTTGTTCCAGGCTCACATCCTGGATCCGCTCATAGGGGACAGAGCGCGCCGCGCGGCTGATGATCCCGCTTTCTACCCGGATGTCCTCGGCCCCCACCGTATAGGTGAGCCGGGCCCAGGCGAGATAGCTGATGAGGCTCGAGACCACGATGACCGCAAGCCCGACCAGCAGGCCGATCAGCACGCCCGATCCGTCAAACCCGATCCCGAAGGCAGCGGCGAGCGCGGGGAAGATCGCCTGCTGGAGCGATCCGATCGCACCCACGGCAACGCTGAGCGGGGCCGTGCGGCGCGGGGCGGGCGCGTCTGGCACGGAATCGCGGGCCGCGGCGGAAGCAGGCGCCGTTAACGGCAGACCCGCCGCGCTTTGGCGAGGCGGCGCATATTCGTCGTTCACAGGCTGTCCCGCTTGATCCGCGCACGAATATCCTCGCGCATCGACGTGGCGGTTTCGTGCTTGAGGCCGGGCAGCTGAACCGAGGCATTGTGCGTGCCGGCGGTGTGCACCGTCAGCGTGGCGATATCGAAGAACCGTTCGACCGGGCCCTGGTTCACATCGATATGCTGAACGCGCCCGAACGGCACGATCGTATCCGAATGCCACAAAATGCCGCGCACGACGCGCAAGCGATCCGCGCTCATGTGATAACCGCGCGCCTGATAGCGGCGCGCAGGCAGGCGGATCACGAAGACCAGAGCGAACACCAAAACGATCGCCGAGACGAGGCCGAACGGGACAGGCGCTTCATTGGCCTGAAGCGCGCCATCGGCGATCAGCGCGCCAATCAGGGCAGGCACCCAGAAGAACATCGCCTCGACCCGCATCGCCGGCACGAAATTGGGGTCGAGCTTGGTCAGCTCCGCCTCGCCGGCAAGCGCATTGCTCTCGGGCGCGGGCGTTCGCGCGGGATTGGCGGCCTCACCCCGGCCCGGCTCGTGTGCGGCGCTTTCCATGCCCCCTAGATGCGCAAGACGCAGCGCCGAGACAAGGGCCAAACGCGGCGCGGCGCGATCATGCGCGCTGGTTGAAGCGGCGCCCGATCAGGGCTGCGGCGATGTTGGTCTTCTGGACATCGGTCGTGCCTCCGGCAATGCCCCAGCCAAACCCGTCGCGCAGGCGCTGTTCCATCCCGTAATCCTTGTGATAGCCATAGCCGCCCATAACCTGCACGCCGATCGCAGTGACCTCGCGGACCATCTCATTGGCATAGCACTTGGCGATCGAGCTTTCATAGACCGTTGGCAGGCCGCCGGGTTCATGCGCGGCGTTTGCTGCGGCGCGGTGGATGAGCAGGCGCGCGGCCTCTACCTTCATCGCCATTTCCGCAAGTGCGATCTGCACTGCCTGGAAATCGACGATCGGCTTGCCGAATGCCTCGCGTTCCTGAACATAGGCGGTCGCCGCCTCGAACGTCGCGGCAGCAACGCCGAGCGACTGGGTGGCATTGCCGCACCGCTCGAGCCCGAAGGCGCTCATCAGCCGGGCAAAGCCGCCCGCGCCAATGATGAGGTTCTCGCCCGGCACTTCGACCCCGTCGAGCGCGATATCGGCGGTCGGAATCCCGCGAAACCCCATCAGCTCCTCGCGCTTGCCAAAAGCAACGCCCGCCATATCCCGCTCGATGAGGACCGCGCCGATGCCCTTCGCGCCCGGATCATCGCTGAGCCGGCAATAGGTGACATAATAATCCGAATGGCCACCGCCGCTCGTCCAGCGCTTGGTGCCCGTGACGCGGTAGCCATCGCCGCTCGCAACGGCCTTCGTCCTGAGATCGGTCAGAGCGGTCCCGGCATCGGGCTCCGACATCGACACCGCGACAATCTTTTCGCCCCGGATCACTTGCGGAAGAATGCGCGCCTTCATCGCTTCGCTGCCGAACTTCTCGATCGTGCGCACCGGGCCGGTCAGCGCCTCGAACACGGGAAAAGCGACCGCGTTGGAGACCTTGGCGAACTCCTCGAGCACGAGCAGCGCTTCGAGGTGGCCGAGCCCGAGCCCGCCATATTCTTCCGGAAGGTTGACGCCGAGAAAGCCCATCTCGCCATAGCGGCGCAGCATATCCGGCGGCACCGGATAGTCATTCACCTCCATGTCACGGGCGAGCTCGGGCAGCTCGCTGGTGGCAAACTTTCGCGCGGTATTCTGCAGCTCGCGCTGCTCATCGGTCAGTTGAAAATGCATGAAAGGCTGAATACAGCGCTGCGCCATGAAGTCACCTCTCCGACGCAGCATGACCACGCAAAACCACGCATGAGCATCACCGCCGATCTGTCGGGGCGCAATGCGCTGGTAACGGGCGCCTCCTCCGGCCTTGGCGAACGATTCGGTCGGCTCCTATGTGCGAACGGGGCGCAGGTCGCGCTCGGAGCCCGGAGGGTGGAGCGGCTTGAAGCGATCGCGAGCGAGATCGGGAAAGGCGCTGCCGCAGTGCGGATGGATGTCGCGCGCGAAGCCGATGTCATCGCGGGCTTCGATGCTGCCGAAGCTGCGCTTGGCGGGGTGATCGACACCGTCATCGCCAATGCCGGCATCGATGGCGCAGGCATGGCAGCGGACATCGGCGAGGACGAGATCGAGCGCGTGCTGGCGATCAATCTCAAGGGCGCCATCCTGACCGCGCGTGAAGGTGCGCGCCGGATGATGGCGGCGGGCGTTGCGAGAGGCCGTATCGTGCTGATCGCCTCGATCACCGCGTTCGAGCCCTCTCCCGGCCTCGTCGCCTATTCGGCCAGCAAGGCGGGCGTTGTCCAGGCGGCGCGCTCGATGGCGAGGGAATGGGCGCGCGCAGGGATCTGCATCAACACGATTTCGCCGGGCTACATCCTGACCGATATCAATGCCGGGTGGTTCGAGACAGATGCCGGGCACAGGCAGATCGCGCGCTTTCCGCGCAAGCGCCTGATGGCGCAAGAGGGGCTTGATGGCCCCCTCCTGTTCCTGTGTTCAGACGCTGCGGAATATGTCACCGGCGCCGATTTCGTGCTTGATGACGGTCAGGTGCTCTAGCGGTGCGCCATTGCCATGCGACACGATCCAAACGACACAAGATTGCAGGAATGGTGCTGCTGGAGAGAATTGAACTCTCGGCCTCACCCTTACCAAGGGTGCGCTCTACCACTGAGCTACAGCAGCGCCGGACAGGAGCGCGCGCCTATCCATGCGCGCAGCCTGATTGTCAAGCCGTGCTTTCGCCGCTCTTGATCGGGCGGGATAGTATCGGCAAGGGATTACAGATGGGCGATCAGCCGGGCAAGAATATGTCGCGCGAAGAACGGCTCGCGGCCAAGCTGCGCGAGAATTTGCGGCGGCGCAAAGCGCAGAGCCGCGAAATGAGCGAATCGGAGCAGGCCGGGGTTTCCAAAGCCGAACCCGAAAGCTAACGCAGGGCTTCTTTCGGTGATCAAGCGCCCAGTGCGCGATGCAACACCAGACATCTGACAACACCCGGCACCAAGGCAAGACGCTCGAGGAACACGATGCCCAAGCTGATCCTGATCCGCCACGGACAAAGCCAGTGGAACCTCGAAAACCGGTTTACAGGCTGGTGGGACGTCAACCTGACCGAAAAGGGCATTGCCGAAGCGCGCGCGGCAGGCGCGCTGATGAAGGAGAAAGGCGTGCTGCCCACACGCTGTTTCACCTCCTATCAGACCCGCGCGATCAAGACGCTCAATCTCGCGCTCGAGGCGATGGACCGGCTGTGGCTTCCTGTCGTCAAGGACTGGCGGCTCAACGAGCGCCACTATGGCGGGCTGACCGGGCTCGACAAGCAGGAGACGCGCGAGAAGCATGGCGATGAACAGGTCCATATCTGGCGCCGCAGTTTCGATACGCCGCCTCCGCCGATCGAGCCGGGCAGCCCCTATGATCCGGGCGCGGATCCGCGCTATGAGGGGATCGAAGTGCCGCGCGCCGAAAGCCTCAAGCTAACGATCCAGCGCGTCCTGCCCTATTGGGAAGAGGCCATTCTTCCGGTGCTCGCGAACGGCGAGACGGTGATCATTTCCGCGCATGGCAACAGCCTTCGAGCGCTGGTCAAACATCTCTCGCAGATTTCGGATGAGGATATTAGCGGCCTCGAGATTCCCACCGGGCAGCCGATCATCTATGATTTCGACGATGCAATGGCGCCGAGTGAACGGTATTATCTGAAGGACGCGTGATGGGAGCACCGACTGCCACCGCTGGAATGACCCCGAAGGTCGCCATCGTGATGGGCAGCCAGTCGGACTGGCCGACGATGAAATGTGCCGCCGAGACGCTGCGCGAACTTGAGGTGGCGCATGAGGCCCGCATCGTCTCGGCGCACCGCACGCCCGACCGGATGAATGCCTTTGCCAGGGGCGCGAAGGACGAAGGCTTCGCCGTCATCATCGCAGGCGCGGGCGGCGCAGCGCATCTGCCTGGCATGATCGCGAGCATGACAAGCCTGCCAGTGCTTGGCGTGCCGGTCCGCTCAAAGGCGCTTTCAGGGCTCGATAGCCTGCTCTCGATCGTCCAGATGCCCGCAGGCATTCCGGTCGGCACGCTTGCGATCGGCGAGGCTGGGGCGAAGAATGCAGCGCTCATGGCGGCAGCGATCCTTGCACTGGGCGACGAGCAGCTGACGCAGCGGCTCGATGGCTGGCGCGCGGCGCGATCGGCGGCGGTGGCCGAAGTGCCGGAGGACGAGAGCGCCGATGGCGAGGGCGCGGGCGCAGCGCCGGGACAACACTCGCCCGGGTGGGACGTGCAGGAAATCGCACGGATCGCGCAAGAGGAGTTTGGCGGCTATACGGGCCTGTTCGATGCCCATGGCTGGCCCGAGCGCGGGCCGGAAATGATGCAGAAGGTACAGCGCCGCGTGAAAGAGACCTATGGCAGCGTAGAGGCTTTCGCGCAGGAATATCCCGCAAAGCCTGCATGACCCGGCACGCTCCTCTTCCCCCCGGCTCGGCGATCGGCATTCTAGGCGGTGGTCAGCTGGGCCGGATGCTGGCGATAGCCGCCGCACAACTGGGGTATCGCACGATCGGCTATGCGCCGCGCGGAGACAACGTTGCGAGCGAGGTTTGCGCCGGCTTCTTCGAGCATGACTGGGATGATGCCGAGGCGCTCGCGGCATTTGCGGCGCAATGCGATGTGATTAGCTGGGAATTCGAGAATGTTCCGCTCGATACCGTCCGCCAGTTTTCGCCCGATCGGCTTGTGCCGGGGGCAAAGGCGCTCGAAGTGGCGCAGGATCGCCTGAGCGAGAAACGCTTCGTCGAGGAGCTCGGCGCGAACGCGACCCGCCATGCGCGGATCGATGGCGAGGACGATCTGCTGCGCGCGCTCGAGACGGTCGGCACGCCCGGCATCCTCAAGACCGCGCGCGATGGCTATGACGGAAAGGGCCAGTGGCGCATCGCGAACACGCAGGATGCCCAAGGGGTGCGGTTTCCGGGGCAAACCTGCATCTATGAAGCGCAGGTCGCATTCGAGGCCGAGTTTTCCGTCATCCTGGTCCGCTCGGCGGGCGGCGATATCCGCTTCTGGGATTCGACCGCGAACGATCACCGGGGTGGCATGCTCGCCTCCTCGGTGCTGCCCGCAGGCGCGCTGATCGAAGGCCAAGTCGAGCAGGCACGCGCGCTTGCCGCGAAGACCGCGCAGGCACTGGGATATGTCGGCGTGCTTTGCCTCGAATTCTTCGCCACCCGCGATGGTCCAGTGTTCAACGAGATGGCACCGCGGGTCCACAATTCGGGCCATTGGACGATCGAGGGCGCAGCGACCAGCCAGTTCGAGAACCATATCCGCGCAATCTGTGGTCTCCCGCTGGGCGGCACGCAGACCCGCTTTGCCCGAATCGAGATGCGCAACATCGTGGGCGAGGACGCGCTCGGCGCCCACGCCATCCTCGCCGAAGAGGGTGAGCCGCACCTGCATCTGTATGGTAAGCGCGAGGCGCGCGAGGGGCGCAAGATGGGCCATGTGACGAGGGTGAGCCCGAAGGCGCCATGAGGCCGATGCCCGATTGCGAAATCGTCCTCATCTATGCCCGCGCCGCCAATGGCGCGATCGGGCATGAAGGCACGCTTCCGTGGCGGCTTCCGGCCGATCTCAAGCGGTTCAAGGCGCTCACGATGGGCCCGGATCGGCGCGGGCGCCCGATGATCATGGGGCGCAAGACTTTCGAAAGCCTGCCCGGCATCCTGCCCGGGCGCCGCCATATCGTGCTGACGCGGCGCGATGACTGGCACAGCGAAGGGGCAGAAATCGTGCGTTCGGTCGATGAGGCGCTCTCGGTTGCGCGGCAGGAAAACCCCGAGCAGATCATGGTGGTGGGGGGCGCAGCGATCTATGATGTGTTCCGCCCGCTCGCGAGCCGCATCGAGGTGACCGAGATCCACCGCGATTATCCCGGCGATACCTTCATGAAGCCGCTCGGGCCCGAATGGCGCGTCGCCGCGCGCGAGGATCATGAGGCAAAGGGCGATGATCCGGCCTTTTCCTTTGTCACCTATGTGCGCGCTGATAAGGGGTGAACCATCATGCGCTGGCTCGATCATCGTGAACCCCCCCCGGCACCCTTGCGCGGCGCGATCATTGCGCTCGGCAATTTCGACGGGTTCCATCGCGGCCATCAGGCGGTCGCAGGCGAAGCCATCAGCTGGGCGCATGAAGAAGGCCGCCCTTCGATCATCGCCACCTTCGATCCGCACCCCGTCCGCTTTTTCCGCCCCGACGTGCCACCCTTCAGGCTGACAACGCTCGAACAGCGCCAGGAACTCTATCTCGCAGCCGGCGCGACCGCGATGCTGGTGTTCCATTTCGATGCCGATCTTGCCGGGACAAGCGCCCAGGATTTCATCGAGACGATCCTGGTCGAGCGGTTCGGCGCGCATGGCGTCGTGACAGGCGGCGATTTCACCTTCGGCCGGAAAGCCGCCGGCAATGTCGAGACCCTGCGCACCCACGGCGCGGCGCTGGGGCTCAGGTCGCGCGTGGTCGAAGCGGTCGAAAACGCGGGCAGCGAAGGAAATTACGTCGTTTCCTCAAGCCGTATCCGCGAGGCCCTGCGCGCAGGTGAGCCCGAACTGGCCGCCCGGCTTCTGACGCGGCCCTTTGCGATCCGGGGCATTGTCGAGCATGGCGACAAGAACGGGCGCAAGCTCGGCTATCCCACCGCCAATCTGCGGATCGAGAATTATCTGCGGCCGCGATACGGCGTCTATGCCGTCACCGGGACGATCCTTTCGACCGGTCAGACGCTGCGCGGCGCGGCCAATGTCGGTATCCGGCCGCAATTCGAGCCGCCCAAGGAATTGCTCGAGCCCTATTTCTTCGATTTCTCCGGCGATCTGTATGGGCAGGAGATCGAGGTCGCCTTTCATCATTTCCTGCGCGGCGAAGCGAAGTTTGCCGGGCTCGACGAGTTGATGGCGCAGATGGAGAAGGATTGCGAGGAAGCGCGAAGGCTTCTAAGCGCAGCGCCCTGATGACTGACGAGACAAAAGCCAGCGATTCCGGGCGCGACTATAAAGACACCGTGTTCCTGCCGAAGACGGACTTCCCGATGAAGGCCGGCCTTGCGCAGAAGGAGCCGGGCATCGAGGCGCGCTGGCGCGAGATCGGGCTTTACGAAAAACTGCGCGCAGCCCGCAGCGGCCGTGAGAAATTCATCCTTCACGATGGCCCGCCTTACGCCAATGGCGACATGCATATCGGGCACGCGCTCAATCACATCCTCAAGGACATGGTCTGCCGCACGCAGAACCTGATGGGCAAGGATGCGCCCTATGTGCCCGGCTGGGATTGCCACGGCCTGCCGATCGAATGGAAGGTCGAGGAGCAATATCGCAAGAAAAAGAAGAACAAGGACGAGGTTCCAGCTGCGGAATTCCGCGCCGAATGCCGCGCCTATGCGCAGAAATGGGTCGATACCCAGCGCGAGCAGCTGAAGCGGCTGGGTATTCTGGGCGACTGGGACAATCCGTACCTGACGATGGACTATCAGGCGGAAGCGACAATCGTTGCCGAGCTGATGAAGTTTGCAGAAAGCGGGAACCTGTATCGCGGGTCGAAGCCGGTGATGTGGTCGCCGGTTGAAAAGACCGCGCTGGCCGAGGCCGAGGTTGAGTATGAGGACCTGACGGATAGCCCACAGATCGATGTGGCGTTCGAGATTGTCGAGTCGGCGGTGCCCGAACTGGTCGGCGCGCATGCGGTCATCTGGACGACGACGCCTTGGACGATCCCGGTGAACCAGGCTTTGGCGTATGGGCCGGATATCGAATACGTCCTATTTACTTTCCAAGATCGCAAACTTCTGATTGCAAAGAACTGCCTTACGGAAACACACTTACGCATTGCATTTCAAAGCCGTGAAGGTGGCTTCGACGAAAAGCCCGGCGTTGATCCGAGCGATTGGGAAAAGCACGGAAGGCTTTTCCAAGGCTCCGACCTAGCCGGAATCAAGGTCCGCCACCCGATGCACCATCTCGGCGGGTTCTATGCGACCCCGCGCCCGATGCTCGCGGGCGATTTCGTCACCACCGACAGCGGCACCGGCATCGTCCACATGTCGCCCGATCATGGCGAGGACGATTTCGATCTGTGCAAGGCGCATGGCATCAACCCGGTCTTCGCGGTGCAGGACGATGGCACCTATCGCGACGACTGGGTCTGGCTGGGCGGGCACGACGAACGCCGCCGCTCCGTCATCAACAAGCCCTTCAACGCGCCCGACGGGCCGATCTGCTCGGACCTGCGCGAAGCCGGCGCGCTGCTCAGCGCGTCTGCGGACTACCAGCACTCCTACCCCCATTCCTGGCGATCCAAGGCCAAGGTGATCTATCGCTGCACGCCGCAATGGTTCGTGCCGATGGACAGACCGCTCAAGGGGCCGTCCGCGCTCCATTCCGCCTCGATTGAAGAGCTCAACGCCGCGCTCGATACAGAGCTGCCGCGCGATGCCGACGACACCTTGCGCAACCGCGCCCTGTCCGAGATCGCGCGGGTCGATTTCATCCCGGAGAAAGGTCGCCGCCGGATCGGCTCGATGGTCGAGGGGCGCCCGGACTGGGTGCTCTCCCGCCAGCGCGCATGGGGCGTGCCGATCACGCTGTTCGTGCGTCCCGATGGCACCTATCTGCAGGATCCTGAAGTCAATGCGCGGGTGGTCGAGGCGGTGCGCGAAGCGGGGGTCGATGCCTGGGACGAGGCGCGAAAGGCCGAGTTTCTCGGCCCCGATCATGATCCCGGCGAATTCGAGATGGTCACCGACATTCTCGATGTGTGGTTCGATTCAGGCTGCACCCACGCCTTCGTGCTCGAAAGCGGGCGCTGGCCCGATCTGCAATGGCCGGCGAATCTTTATCTCGAAGGCTCCGATCAGCATCGTGGCTGGTTTCAGTCTTCGCTCTTGCAATCCTGCGCCACCCGTGGCCGCGCGCCCTATGACCAGGTGCTCACGCATGGCTTCACGATGGATGCCAAGGGCTTCAAGCAATCCAAGTCGCTCGGCAACACCACCGACCCGTTGAAGCTGATGGAGACCACCGGGGCCGACATCATCCGCCTGTGGGCCCTGAGCGTCGATTTCACCGAAGATCACCGCATCGGCGATGAGATCCTCAAGGGCGTGGGCGATCAGTATCGCCGCCTCAGAAACACCTTCCGCTATCTGCTCGGCGCGCTCGATGGCTTCGTCGGCGAGATGAGCGATCTGGGCGAAATTCCCGAGCTAGAGGTCTATGTCCTCTCGCTGCTGTCCGAGCTCGATGGCAAGCTGCGCAAGGCGGCGGAAGAATACGATTTCAACACCTACACCCGGCTGCTGGTCGATTTCTGCAACGAGGATCTCAGCGCCTTCTTCTTCGATATCCGCAAGGATGCGCTCTATTGCGATGGGCCTGAAAGCGACCGGCGCAACGCCTATCGCACCTTGCTCGATCTGCTGTTTCATGCCCTGGTGCGCTATGCCGCGCCTGTGCTGGTGTTCACCGCGGAGGAAGTCTGGAAGAGCCGCTATCCCGAAGATGATGCCCAAGGCGGGAGCGTCCACCTGCTCGAATGGCCGAGCGTGCCCGCCGTTTCGGCGG
>JGI12048J13642_10130843_pt1 | contig 43064 bp, 36 predicted proteins | sample ElkSlonscriptome_16_FD_13642 | JGI IMG/M metagenome (IMG submission 13642)
CGGGAGCGATCGGATGAGAATCGGTTCGAACCGACGACCGCAGGGAGGAGCTCACGCATTTCCGCTGAAAGCGAACACGACAATAAGTAATCCGCTCGCGACCTCCGAGTAACAAATCCCAATTGCAGAAAGCGATTGGGATTTTTTGGTTTTGAAAGATCGCCAAGCTTGCTTGAGCGAACTTTTAAAACCAAAAAATACGTTTTGCGCGACAGCGCAAATGGATTGGTTATTGACCTTAGGGTTTGGCGGATGGCCGGAGGCAATCCGCTCTAAACCCTCGAGACTCAAAAGACTGACGGATAAGAATTCAGCTCACCAATTCTATCTAGTAATTGGCTGAATCAAAAATTCCTGACGCAATAAGCGCCGCCCCGAATAGCGTGAAGAAAACAGTGGAGATGGCAATACCGATTAAAATCCAGATCAATCGAGCCTTGGCCCAATTTTTCTTGTTTAAGGGAGTTTGCGAATCAAATGCCCAAATAAGGAGCATAATAATATTTACGATAGGAATATAGGTGATGAGTAGGGTAATAACCCAATCAGTCACAGATTGGGGTTGATTCAGTTTTTCGGGTTGATCAATCATGGCTTTAATTTTTTGACCAAAATAGCCAAGCATTGAGAAAGGTTGGAAAAAATGTGATGATCGGTAGGAGGGGAGGGGGTTGAATTTGGCAGGTTGACGTCGACACTTTTACAGCTTAAGCCTGATCCTACGGAGCGTTTGGCTGTATTTTATTCTGCAAGTATTCTCAAGCGAGCTTGATTTTTTGTTTCACAAAAAACCCACCGACATTCGTCGGTGGGAGAATCTTTGGTGACCCGGGAGGGGTTCGAACCCCCAACCATCAGAGCCGAAATCTGATATTCTATCCAGTTGAACTACCGGGCCGCGGTGCAAATTTAATTGCTTTCCCGAACTTGGCCCACCATTGTGCGCACAAATAATTGGCAATAGTCCGATTCCGTGCATGATTTTATGGATTTTTGCGTTTAATTGATTCAACCGGTTTTTGATGAATTCTAGTAAAATGCACTGCCGATGGGGCTTAACCCTTCTGGTTTCTATTCTCTCTCTCGCTTGCACAGCACAAATTGGCACTTGGAGAGACCATCTTAATTACAACAACGCCTTGCATCTCGATATTTTTGAGAGTGAGGTATATGTTGCTTCAGACAACGGGATGTTTATTTTCGATAAAGGAGATAACTCTATTTCAAAGCTCAGCAAGGTCAACGGCTTATCGGATATTGGAATAAGCGCCATAAAGATCAATAAAGAATCGGGAACACTATTGGTAGGATATGAAAATGGAAATTTAGATGTTATTCGCGACCGCACGATTACCAACTTTACAGCGATAAAGAACAGTTCCGTGATCGGAGATAAAACCATCAGACACATTCATTATTTCGGGTCTCAAGCTTATATCTCAACCGGAGTCGGAATCATTTCATTTAATCTCGACCGACTGGAGGTGAGCGATACGTTTCAAATTTTACCCGATGGCTCTCCTTCTGTATTTGAAGTGACCATAGTGAATGATACGATGTATGCTGCCACCGATGTCGGTCTTTTTATGGGATCAGTCTCACAAGACTTGACGGTCTTCGAAAACTGGAGTCAGGATTTGTCCATACCTGAGCCGTTTCAATCCATAAATAATGTGTCCTCCGTGGAAGGGATTCTCTACATTAATTTTCGTCAGGGCGATTTTCCGGGTACCTATTTAAGGACAAATGAAGAATGGGAGCTTATAAATTCTGGCGGAGATGTTCTAAACCTCACGGAGTCGCCGAATGGACTAGTAGTAAATACGGCTTATTATTTTGATGTCAAGAATTTAAACGGGACATCGAATGGTTTGGTAGGGGATTATGAAAACGGTGAACCCATGAGGCTATCTCAAGCCATACTCGACGCAGATGGATCCACTTGGATAGCGGACAGAAGGCTTGGGCTTGTGAAATATGACGCATCAGGATTTGAATTTATCAATGTGTCAGGGCCGGGCACGAATAGTGCTTTCAAGTTAGAATACGAAGATGGTCGTTTATGGGTAGCCAGTGGATACACCGACCATCCGGGTAACTGGAACAATAGGTTTTTGAAAGAGGGTTTTTACAGGTTTTACAAGAATGAATGGCAGAATTACTTGCCGGAGGACTTGCCGATTTTTGATGAGCAAACCTTGACCGATATCACTGTAGCCTATCCTGACCCTGATAATCCTGATTTTGCTTATTGCGGTAGCTGGCTCGGTGGAATGATTACCGCCGAAAATGGCGAAATACTTAACGTATACGATGAGAATAACAGTAGTTTGGAGGTTCGAGAGGAGTTTAATAGACCTGAGGGACAGGGTTTTGTAGGTGTTTCTGATATAATCAAAGATGATGACGGGAATGTTTGGATGACAAATGGTTATGCTGACAAACCACTGGCTGTTTTGAGACCAGACGGATCTTGGGACTCATTTAGTCTGAACAATAATTATGACAATTCTGATGTGCTGACGCGAATAATTGAAAACCAAAGCGGAGATTTGTGGATGGTTCACAATCGAGGTGGAGTAGTAGCTTACTCTACTTCAATTCCTGAAGGAGACGCTAATCCAAAACTCTATAAATCCGGAGAGGGCAATGGGGGCTTACCTTCAAACAATGTTTTCAGCATAACCGAAGACTTGGACGGAGAAATTTGGGTTGGAACAGATGACGGTGTGGCTGTTTTTTATTCACCATTTGATGCTTTCTCCAATAATCCCAGCGAAGCGCGCCAAATTCTGGTAGAGCAAGACGGAATCTTTCAATTTCTTCTGGAGGCGCAAAGTGTTAGCTGCATTGCGATTGACGGAGCCAATAGAAAGTGGATAGGAACCTTTGGCTCAGGTGTGTTTTTGCTTTCTGAGGATGGAACAGAGGAAATTCAGCGATTTACTGCTGATCAAAGCCCCCTTTTTTCTGATGTTATAAATGACATCGTAATTGATGACCAAACGGGCGAAGTTTTTATAGCAACCGTTGAAGGAATTCTTTCTTACCAAGGCGATGCTACAGGTGGAGAATTGTCCAATGAATGTCTTACCGTGTATCCTAATCCCGTGAGGGAAACATATGCGGGGCCCATCACCATCGAAGGCTTAATGAGAGACAGCGAAATAAAAATCACCGATACCAGAGGAAATTTGGTGGCATCTTTTCAGTCAAACGGTGGTAGAGGCATCTGGAATGGTAAAAATCTCAATGGAGAACGAGTGGCTACAGGGGTTTACTTTGCTTTAGTTTCCAATGAAGCGGCAGATTCGGATTGCGTCAGTAAGATCCTAATCATCAAATAGGCTTGGAGTCTACAACGGAAGCCCTGATTTTACGTAAAGTGCCATATTCCGGTTCTTCTATGATCGCATCGGCATATACCCGAGATTTCGGTTTAATGTCTTTTATGATTCGAGGTTTGGGCAAGAAGAGGGGAAGCAAACTCTCAGCGCTGGAACCACTTGCGCTTGTAGATATCACCTTTCACTACCGTGAAAAGTACGACGTGCAAACTGTCAAAGAGATTCACGTGAAATCGGGAGAGGGTTCGTTGTTTTACGATCCCGTGAAAGGGAGTATCACACTCTTTCTTGCCGAAATGCTCTATAAATCACTGCGGGAAGAGTCCCCTGACGAAGAGCTCTTTAACTACGTTAGCTCTGCTTTGCACTATTTTAAATCTATAACCAGCCACACGTTATTTCACCTCTTGTTTTTGACCAAACTAACGCGATTTTTAGGATTCTTCCCAAAGGGAGAGCACCTCTCTTCAACCCCTTATTTTGATCTTCAAAACGGTATCTTCACAGGGAACCGAAATAATTCGCTTCACACCTTAGATCGTGATGAAAGCGCTGCTGTTGCAAGCATAATTAAAAGTGAGTACGACACTGAAATAAAAATAGCGACCTCTACAAGGCGAGAAATTTTAAAGGCCCTGGTAGAATATTACCGACTGCACCTTGAGGGTTTTGGGGAGGTAAAATCGCTACCCGTTCTCATGGAAGTTTTTTCAGATTAATGAAAATTTACGCTGGAAATTATCGCATCCAACTCGCGAACGTACTCCCGTTTATCGAACTTGGGAGAAAATACAAAACCGGAGATGACCAGCACATAATTACCATCTTTTGATGTGGTAGCAATACGCCTGAACGGACCACCCATAAAGTAGTTTTCCGTCCGCCACAAACCCTGTGTATAGGTTCCGAATTGCCCATCAATGGTAATATCTCTGGTATCGGGAGGGTAGCGGTACTCCGTACTCATATAAGTGCCTTCCTGAGGGCCGGGAACATATTTTTTGAGGATAGAGTCACGTGTAGAAAGTAATTCGTCCTGTTCAAAATCGCCTTCTCCCGTATAGGGATAGCGATAAATGAAAAAGCCCTGAGTGATATCGTGAGGGGTGTTTCCCATGTATTTAACGCGTTCCCGCTTTATCCATAGAAAATTTTCTTCCTCCATGGCCACCTCAGTATCCAGCGGAAGCATCATTTCAATTCCGAACTTCTTCTCTATTTTTTTTTCAAGCGAGGCATTGCCATTGCGCCGGTAATTTTTTTGCAGTCGGCTTACTTCTTTGTCATTGATCAATTCAACTACTCTGGGAAACTCATTGTTCAATAGCTCATACCACTCACTTTTATCACTCGCATACGCATTGAAAACCAACTGATCATTGCTCCACTTATCTTTTACCAGCGTCACCTTATTACGCCCTTCGGCATCGAGTCCAATTTCTATGTTTATGATGTTTCGGTGTTGCTTTAGGAGGCGATTCATCTCACCGGGAGAAAACTGCAAAAGATCAAACATCACTTCTGATTGCGGCAATTGCTGCACAAATTTTTCTAAAATAAGCCTAAGGCTATCGCCCTCAGGCCCGAGCCATTTACTTTCATCCATTACTAAAAGAACTTCTCCTGACTCTCCTGAGTGACGAGGAAGGGAGCGGGTAGTAGAAGACTCTTCACAAGCTGAAAGGAGTAGGATTCCGATGAAAAAAAGGCTTAAGGCGCGAAAGGTGTTACTCATGATGAGGGCGGGATTTTAATTTTCTGACCCGGTTTTAATCGACGTGAATCCAATCCTGAGTTCACTGACTTTATGTCTGTGATGCTCACACCCGGGTAGAGTCTGGCGATGTCCCATAGGGTATCACCTCTTTGAACAACGTGAATTTTGAGGTTTGAAGAATCCACTGTTTTCTTCGGTTTTTCTGACTTTTCTTCCTCTACACTTTCTTTCTTCCGTTCGGTTTTCTGAGCGACCGTTTGCCCAACCTTGGTGCGTATCGTTTTGTGGATTTCCAATTTTTGTCCCGGATAGATCCTGTTTCCGCGAATATTGTTCCATTCTCGAATCGCCGATACTCCTACGCCATATCGTTCAGCTATTTTGCCCAAAACATCGCCGCTTCTAACCACATGGGTTTCTATCACATCTTCTACGATGTAGCCGTCTACCGCTTGTGGCGCATCGGGCTGGTAATTGTAAAGCTCTTCTTGATTTGCCAGAAAACGACCCGCGGCTTCCATCGGTAAATAAACCGTAAGGCATTTTTCCGATTTTGGGATGATATTCCGCTTCATAGCCGGATTCAGAACTTCGAGTTCTTTTACCGACACTCCCGTAAAGGTTGAAATCTGATCGAAGGTTGTTCTTCGGCATACTTGAAGCGTATCTACTTCGGGAAACTGAATAGGTGGTTCAATCGGATAGAGGTTGTGATCGGCTGCGTGATTCATGATATAATTTACCGCTATAAAAGCCGGCACATAGCCTCTCGTTTCTCTGGGCAGGTACGGTCTGATTTCCCAATAGGTTTTTCTTCCCCCTGAGCGTCGTATCGCTTTATTTACATTTCCAGGACCTGAGTTGTAAGCAGCCAAAACTAAGTTCCAGTCATCATACAGGCCGTACAGGTATTGCATGTATTGACACGCGGCGATGGTGCTTTCGTAGGGATCTCGTCGTTCATCAATAAACGAGTTCACCTCCAAATTGTAAATCTTACCGGTGGTATACATAAACTGCCACAAACCGGTAGCGCCCACGGGTGAACGTGCAGAAGGATTCAAACCCGATTCGACTACTGCCAGATGTTTGAGTTCTAGCGGCATATCAAACCGATCGAGTTGTTCTTCGAATAGGGGGTAATAAAGCGCTGACAAACCAAGTACCTGTTTGGTAATATCCCGCCGCCGCCGCGCATAGACATTAATGTATGCCTGTACGTACCTGTTGTATTCGAGGTCTATTGGGGTGGCTTCGTTGAGTACGGCAATTCTTTTTGCGTAAGTGCTGTCTGCATAAACGGGAATCGAATCGAAATCAAATCCGTGAATATTTAGTGTAACAGAATCAGCGCTGAACGCCAACCATTCCTTTCGGATATTCATCCAAGATTGATCCATCGCGGTCAATATTGGATCATCCTCCGCTATTTTCACCGCCGCTGTATCTCCGGTTATTGCCGTAGTAGAATCTTGGAAGACAGATGCGCTGCAAAGGCTGAGTGCTAAAGAAAAGTAAATGAGAAGAAGGGTCGACTTCGAAAGAGTCATTGTAGAGTTTTTAGGGGTTGTAGTCACATACGCAAAAGGTGCATCGAAGTTTTCCATTTTCGACGAAACCAGACCTATCAAAAATTAATTTATTGACGTAGCTTCTGATTTTTTAACGCTTCATCTTGCATTAAGTTGTTGGCAAAGGATAGAAGCAGCTTTTCTCGAAACGAACCCGCCATAAATTGAGCACCAATCGGAAGCTTTGATTCTGAGTGGGTGAAAAGCGGAAGTGAAATGGCAGGTGTTCCCACCAAATTAGCATGTACCGTAAAGATATCTTCCAAATACATTTTAATCGGGTCATCCGTATTGGAACCTATAGGAAATGCCGGCGCCGGAGTAGTAGGGGATAGGAGTAAGTCGTAATCTGAAAACAGCTTGTCGGTTTTCTCTTTGATTATCCGACGCACTCTTTGTGCTTTCGCGTAATAGGCATCGTAATATCCGGCGCTCAACACGAAAGTGCCCAACATGATTCTGCGCTTCACTTCGGGTCCGAATCCTTCCGTTCTGCTCATGCGGTAGGTGCTATCAATATCGTGCGAGTTTTCACTGCGGTATCCGTAGTGGATTCCGTCGTAGCGCGATAAATTGGAAGAAGCTTCTGCGGTGGTCAAAACGTAATAGGCAGGCACCAGGTATTTTAACTCTTCGATGTGCACGGGATCAACCGTATGTCCTTTCTTTTTGAGATCTTCGATTAAACCTTCATGGGCTTTTTTGACTTCGGGATCCAATGATTTATTTAAAAAGGTTTCTTCGATGTATCCAATCTTCAAGGGTTTATCTTCTGATAAATCAGTGTAAACATCCACATCTTTTATTGCCGATGTCGTATCGAAATCATCCGCTCCTGCAATGATTTCCAGGACAAGCGCAGAATCGTAAACACTATTCGAAATTGGACCAATTTGATCAAAGGAAGAGGCAAAAGCGATCAATCCATGACGGCTAACTCTGCCGTACGTAGGCTTCAAACCAACAACTCCACAGAAGGCCGCAGGTTGACGGATTGACCCGCCGGTGTCGCTTCCCAAGGCTACCAGACAACAATTAGCAGCAACCGCAGCGGCACTGCCCCCTGAAGAACCTCCGGGCACATGTTTTGGATTTACCGGATTCTTCACAATCCCTTTAGAAGAATTTTCATTGGAGGCACCCATAGCAAACTCATCGCAGTTTACGCGGCCAATGATAATGGCATCCTCTTGGAGAAGTTTTCGGATAACGGTAGCGTCGTAAAGTGATTCAAATCCATCCAGAATTTTTGAAGCAGCTCCAACTCTATGATCCTTAAAGCAAATATTGTCTTTGATCGCTATGACCATTCCCGCCAGTCTTCCCGCCTTTCTATTGCGTAGTTTTTCGCTGATCTCTTCGGCTTTCGCCAAGGCTTCATCTCGAAAAACTTCTAAGAAAATATTCAGATCTTTTGAGTCATCAATATTTTTGAGATACTGATTTACCAGATCTTTCAGGTCAAGGTTATTTTGATCAATATCCCTGTGGATGTCGAGAAGGCTGCGGTAATTTTTCAAAGCGGCTTACTTTGAGTCTTTTTTAGAATCAGATGATTCGGGAGATGAATTGTCGTCTTTGGTTGCGTCTTTAAATTCCTTCATACCGCGACCAAGCCCTCTCATGAGTTCAGGGATTTTTTTACCACCAAACAAAAGCAAAATAGCCACCACAATCAGAATGATTGAGCCGTATCCGGGCAACGCTAATAATGTGGAAAGAAGCATAAATTAAATTTTAGGCAAAGTTAAGAAATTAAACGCCCTATTGTGTAACGATCCATTTTGCAGGATCTTCTTTTAAAGTTCCCTTTTCACTCACTTTCCAAATTTCTATGTGAGCCTCGGTTTTCCCGTCGACTTCATCGGTCAATACCAACCCGATAGCCTCCTTTGCAGAGATTTTTTGACCTTTAGAAACGAAAACCTCTTTCAGGTTTGAATACACCGAGCGATATCCTCCATGGTTGATGATGACACTTTTTCCTGCACCTGTAATGCTGATTACCCCGGAGATCGTTCCATCAAATACAGCTCTTACTTGCGCGTTTTGATTGGTGGCAATATTCAACCCGTTGTTAGGCAGCATGATTCCCGCTAAAACGGGATGAGGATTGTCTCCGAATTTTTGTGTAATCACCCCTCGTTCGACCGGCCAAGGCAGTTTCCCCCTGTTTTTTTCGAAGTCGGCGGAAAGTGCAGCAGCCTCAGGAGTCAATGAAAAAACACCCTCGTTGCTCTTTTTAGATGCTCGGATCTCTGCTTCAATGATTCGCTGAATTTCTTTATTGACCTTCTCCCGTTGTTTCTCCTGCTTTTTGAGTTTGCTGAGCAGTGTCTTCTCCTCACTTTTAAGGGAAGAGATGGTGCTTTGCTGTTTTGACAAATCACGAGAAAGATCTTGTTTGGCGTCTTGCTCTTGCTCAAGAGTTTGATTTTTAAAATCGATTGCTTGATCAAGCTCTTGGTTTAAGCCAATTAATTTACTTTTCGCCGCTTCAATTTCTGCAGCTTGGTCCTTTCGCAAATCGGTCAGTTGCCTGAAATAGCGTATCCGCCGAATCGCCTGAAAAAAATCATCGGCCGCAAAGATGAACATAAGTCGATCTTGTGAGCGGTTGGTGCGTTGAGCCAACCGAATTAAATCGGCATAGCGCTCTTTTGACTCCGCAAGTTCAGTTTCCAGAAGAGCAATCTGTTCCCGGTTGCGATCTATCTGCCGATTGTACAGCTTCACCTCTTTCTTGATGCTGGTAATCAAGTCTTCACGAAGCCTTATTTTTTTACTCAACAGCCCCAACTCTCCTTCTACCTTGCTGCGGTTCTGTCGAGTTTCTTCCAAAAGCTTGTTGGTAAAACTGATTTCCTTCGAAATCTTGTCTCGCTCCTTTTTCAGGGTCTCTTTTTGCTGAGCACTTGCTACCAAGACCGACAAAAGGGTCAAGACCAAGAGGATATGCTTAACGGAAAAGAGGTTCATACTTTGAAGGTACTTTAAACGGATAGGATTGACGTTCATTTAATCTAACCCGAGAATAGGATAATTCAAATTTTCCCGATTCCTTCGGTGTATCGATGTAGATATCAATTTCATGGGCGAAAGGGTGACCATTTACTTCTGTGAAATCACCGTATTCAACACGAAAAGAGCGCTCTGTAAGTAAATCTTCGATTATGACTTTTTCCACCCTGAAATTATCGGCGCGAATATAGAATCGCTTAATGACTAAGTCTTCTTCTTCCAATTTTTCAACCGCCTTTTCAAGTTTTTTCTTCTTCACGATCTCAGTCTCTATTTGCAAAGAGTCGCTCAGTGAAGGTTTAAAGGTAAGGTCTACCGCCTTCCTGACTTTACGAGGGTTTTTAGTCTGTATCACGTAGTACAACTCATCTACCACGGATTGGTATTTCTCTCCTTCCAATATCTGAATGGGGTTTCCTACCAATAAGTTTTCCAGAAAATCATATTGCGCCTCGTAGCCAAATAATGAATCCAGCGCCCGATAGTCTCCCAGATAGTACTTGTCGCCGAGCTTGTCTATAAACTTCAGACTGTCAGAGGTTACCATAGCCCGAGCAGCTTCTATTCCCAATGCAGGAGTGATGCTCATCCAAATGGCGCTGTCAGCTGCCATGCGCATATTTACTTTAAAGGAGCGGTTTTCTTTATCTGTTTCGGCATTAACGGAAAGCTTTGCGTTCAGCGTATTGAATTCGAAAAGCGTTTCTTCCAACTGATCGATAATCGCCTTTTCGTTCAATGGAAGTAGAGGGCTTTTTGTTAAGACACGCTTGGTCTTACATCCCGACATGATCGAGACTGAAAGTAAAATAATCAAACAGGATTGAAACAGCTTTTTCATTCTGTTCGGGCCATTTTTTCGGTCAATTTCTCCTTATCGCCTCCTGCATCCAAGGCCATCTGCCAAGCAGTCTTTGCATCGTCTTTCCGGTCCAATTTCCAAAGAATATCGCCATGGTGATCCAATACATCAGGGTCTTCAGAACCTCCGTTTTTCAGCGCTTCTTTTATCCAGAAAAGGGCATTCTGGTAATTGCCACGCTTATAAAGCACCCAAGCATAGGTGTCTTGAAAGCTGGCCTGATTCGGGCTAAAATCATTGGCTTTCTTTGCCATGGTTTCGGCCTTCTCCAAATCTTTTTCTCTAAGAGAAAGATAGTATGCGTAATTGTTTAAAACGATCACGTTGGCCGGGTTGTATTTCAAAGCTCTGTCGTACGATTCATCACTTTTCTGATGATTTTTCAGCGTGTGATGTGCATCTCCCAAGGATGCATAAAATTGCGCCAGCAATTCATTGTTATCGATTACCAGATTTTTACCCGCCTCCAATATTTCAACCGCGGCTTTCGTCTCTCCTTTTTGCTGTAGCGCGATACCATTGAATAGATAAAAAACAGGCAGTTGGGGAAAGTATTCTAAGGCGCGCTCGCTTTCAGAGAGCATGGTATCAAAATCGTTCATAGCTGAACTGATTACCAAAATTTCCTGCCAGATCGGGGGCCGATTCGGGTCAATTTCTACCGCTTTTTGAAATTGGGTTCGCGCCTCCTCGCGTCGATTAAAATTATTGTAGAGATCACCCCGGATGGCATAGGCTTTTGCATTTTCGGGATGCGCAGCTACCAAATCATCAGATAATTTGAACAGGTATTCAGGCGATTCACCCGGATTCGTCATAAGATTCAAGAGGATATTTACCTTTACGTCAATCCCTAAATCAGTGCTTCGAAAAGCAGATGACAAATAGTTTTCTGCATCTTCCCTTTTTCCATCCTCTTCGGCCATTTCGTACAAGGCCAGTAACACCAATCCATTATCCGGATCCAATTCAAGCATTTCAACATAAAGCTGCCGAGCCTCTGCTTTCTTACCCGTTTGATCCAGAATTTCTGCCTTCATTCCGTAGTAGCGGATTTCTTCGGGATTGATTTCTATCAATTTGTTGGCCTCGTTCAGCGCTTCTTCGGGCTTGTCGAGTTCCAGGTAGATCATTTGCCTTTGCATGGCTATTTCTTCTACCAAACCGAATCGCTCTTCCAAATCATCATAAACCTTCAGCGCCTCTTCGTAATTTCCTTTGGCACTTAGTAGAGAACCCAAATTGAAATAATAATCGTAATTCTCCGGCTGGGACTCCAAGACACTTCTCACGGTTTCGATGGCTTCATCGATACGGCCCGACTCAGCGTAGATTTGTGCTAGATACTCGGTATACCAAGGGTTTTTCGGATTAATTTCCCTTGCCTTTTCCAAAAAGTTGGCTGCTTCGCTTAAATTGCCTCGCTCTACGGCCAATTTGGCCAAGTCAAACATGGCTGCGTCACTTCGTGGATTTATGGTTAGCGCTTTTTGAAAGAGGCGCTCCGCTTCTTCAGGATTCCCTAATATTTTCTCCTTGTTCGCATCCAAAAAAGCAATCTCGTATTTACGAAAGTCTGCTTCGCTCAATTCCGTTTCAGGCGAGGTGTTTTTTGAAGAGACCTCCTCCGTGCTCTTGCAACCAACGGCAACTAAGAGTAAGGAGACAAGAATTAAATTTTGAGAAATTCGACTCATGTGATTTCGTTATAGTCTCCGAGACTCAAAGTGGCAGGTTTCGTCTCGAGCTTTACGTAGCTGCCAATCATTGATTGTGCCATTAACTGACCCGCAAGTAGTGAATGATCTTGAACAAGGCTATGCGAAACGCGGGAATCTTTGATTTTAGTATTACTCCCGATCGATGTGTTAGGGCCCACCACAGAATTGATGATTCGTGCTCCCGGACCGATATAGCACGGTGGGATAATAGTCGAATTTATCACTTCGGCGTCAGATGCAATGCTAGACTCAGGATACTTCAACTCAAGAACGCGGTTTGATGTTTCGACTGTTACCTTCGCGTTTCCGCAATCCATCCATTCGTCCACCTTTCCCGGAGAAAAAGTTTTACCTTTTTCCGTCATTCTGCGCAGGGCATCGGGCAGCTGGTATTCACCGCCCTTCATTACCTCATTTTTGATCAGGTACTCGATTTCCGAGTAGAGGTCTTTCCCCTCTTTGAAATAATAACAACCGATCATAGCCAAATCACTCACAAATTCTTTCGGTTTTTCTACAAAGTCGACAATGTGTCCCGCCTCATCGAGTTTTACCACGCCGAAGCTCGAAGGATCATCGATCTGCTTTACCCAAAGCATACCGTCAGCTTCAGCGTCGAGCGCAAAATCGGCTTTGAATAAGGTGTCGGCGAAAGCCACGATGGTTTTTCCTTTCAGAGACTCCTTTGCACACCAGATGGCGTGAGCAGTGCCCAGCGCTTCATCCTGGTAGGCGATTTTGCCTTGAGCACCCAAGTTCTTTGCAACTTCCAGCAAATGATCCTCCACCTCCTCGCCAAAGCGACCGGTGACAAATACAACCTCTTGCAAGGGCTCATTGTCCAGAAGAGCGGCAATATCTTCAACCAGATGTTGAACGATGGGTTTGCCGGCAATTTTTACAAGTGGTTTCGGTACGGTGAGTGTGTGTGGGCGTAACCGCTTTCCGCGTCCCGCCATGGGTATGATGATGTTCATTCGGTATCAGTCCTTTTTTCCGGTGCTTCCAAATCCTCCTTCTCCACGAATGGTTTCAGATAGCGCCTCAACTTCCTTAAAATTGGCTACTTCGTGTTTGGCAATAACCATTTGTGCAATGCGATCACCATTTTGTACGGTAGCCGTTTCAGCCGACAAATTTACCAATAATACCTTCACCTCTCCGCGGTAGTCAGCATCGATCGTTCCGGGTGAATTCAAGACGGTTACGCCCTCTTTGTAAGCCATGCCACTACGGGGTCTGATTTGGGCCTCCATACCTACGGGCAAGGCAATGTAAATTCCCGTATCGATAAGCTTTCGCTCTAATGGTTTAAGGGTGATGCTTTCTTCCAGGTTTGCCCTGAGGTCGCAACCGGCGCTGCCTTCGGTGGCATAATGCGGCAGCGCGTTGGCCGACTTATTGATTATTTCGACTGTTGTCATTGAGTCTGAGTTGTTTTTTTTCTTTTGCAAAAGCGAATAAAATAAATAGAAGTATGACAACGATACCACCGAGGTATTTTGACCAACCCGTGGGATCGATGTATTCAAAAATAACAACCATTCCCACGGCGAGTAGTACATACTGACCGATGGCTGAAAGATCGTAAGACATGGGATGATGCTTTCTCATCAGTGTATATGAAACGATGGTCATGAAAACGTAGGCCGCCAAGGTGGCCCAGGCAGAGCCGAAATAACCGATTTTCGGCACCAGCCAAATGTTGAGGCCAATGGTGACCAGTGCTCCACCCAAAGCGATTCCCGCCCCATAAATCGTTTTGTCGTTGAGCTTGTACCAAAAGGAGAGATTGAAAACCACACCGTAAAATATGTAAGCGCCGAGAAGAATTGGAATAACCGGAGCGCCTACACGGAATTCTTCGCCGATAAGCAGTAATGCGATATCATCCAAACAGATCAAGGTCATGCTGATCAACAAGGCTACGATAAAGTAGTATTTCATCACATCCGCTTGCACCTTTTCGCTTCGTTTTCCCTTCACCAGAGAAAAGATAAAAGGTTCGGCAGCAAATCGATAGGCTTGAATCCCGATGCTCAGGAGCATGGCCACTTTGTAGCATGCACCGTAAATCCCCAATTGAGCCGTGGCTTCTTCTTTTGGCAATCCCGAAAGCATTTCAAAAGCAGCACGGTCAAAGGTTTCATTTACGATTCCGGCTAAGCCAAGGAAGAGTAGGGGTAACGCGTATGGCAATAGTTCTTTGAATAATTTCGGTTTGAAACCATACTTGATTCCCTTTAATGTCGGGAGGAGCAGAACTAATTTGGTGAGGCTTCCTGCCAAATTGGCCACGAAAACGTAGCCTATGCCAAAGCCGGGGTTGTAAAAAGCGCTCACCCATTCTACGCCATCCTCATATGCGGCAGGGCAGTAGAGAAAAAAGAATAGATTGAGCAGAATATTAATCACGATGCTGGCCAGATTGACCGAGGCAAAAGTCACGGCCTTGTTTTGTAGCCTGAGTCTCGCAAAGGGTATGGTAACGAACGAATCGATGGCCACAATCCAACCGAAAAGCAGGATGTACTCTGGATTAGAGGCATATCCCAAGACATTGGCAATGTTTCCCCCCGTGAGGTAAATTAATGCGATAAAGAGAATTGAAGTGGAGAGCAGGGAGATCGCCGCCGTGCTGAATACCAATGACTGCTTTGATGGTTCTTTTTCGCGCGAAGCAAATCGGAAAAAGGCTGTCTCCATTCCGTAGGTCAGGAAAACCAATAGAAAAGCTACGTAGGCATAAAGTTCCGTAATGGCACCGTACTCCACTTTATCGAAAATACGGGTGTAAAAAGGCGTGAGGATAAAGAAGTTCATCACTCGTCCCACGATGCTGCTTACACCGTAAATGGCCGTTTGACCCAGAAGGCTGCGCAGCGAGCTCATAAAAACGGGGAGGTCTTACTCACCTTTGAATTCGGGTTTTCGTTTTGACAGAAAAGCTTGGGTTCCTTCTTTGAAATCTCTGGATTGGAAGCATTCGCCAAAAGCATCTATCTCAACTTGATAACCATCTACCCCTTCGGCGTATTGGGCATTTACCGAGCGGATAGCCAGCCCGATTGCTGAGGGTGAGTTTTTCGCAATTTTCCCCGCAAGATTCCGGGATTCCTCCAAGAGCGCCTCTTGAGATACCACCTTATTTGCCAGCCCTAATCTGTACGCTTCTTGCGCATCGATCATTTGTGCTGAGGTAATCATTTCCAAAGCTTTTCCTTTTCCCACGAGTTGAGCCAACCGTTGCGTCCCGCCATAACCCGGAATAACTCCCAAGCTTACTTCAGGCAGTCCTAAACGGGCATTTTCAGATACAATTCGCATATGGCAAGACATGGCCAGCTCCAATCCACCTCCCAAGGCGAATCCGTTCACTGCCGCAATAACCGGCGTTTGCATTTTTTCTACTGCAGTAAAAAGAAGGTTTTGTCCGCGCTGACTCAATTCGCGGCCTTGAACTTCATCGTAATCTGCGAACTCAGAGATATCTGCACCGGCGACGAATGCTTTTTCTCCTGCTCCGGTCAGTATCACCACACGAGTTTCTTTATCTTCATCCGCATTCTTAAGCTCTGTGGAGAGGTCTTTGATAAGTTGCGAATTCAATGCATTTAACTTCTCAGCACGGTTTATGGTGACTTCTCGAATATGACCGTTTTGTGTTTTTATGATGTGTTCCATGAATATTGATTGCGGTTTCTTGCAAATGTAATTTCTTGAATGAAAATGTACGATTTCCTTTCACATAGTAAAGCTTTCATTTGGCTCTCTTTGCTTTTTTTCACGTTTGCCGTGAAATCTTTTTCTCAACAAAACAGCAAAAATGGGTGGGTTTTGCCTACAGAAGGAACCATCCGGATACTTATGGTATTTGTAGAAATAGACCATGATGTGGATCAATCGGATGATGCCTTCCCTAAAGGACATGCCAATTGGAAAGTAAACCAACTTCCGGAATACCGCGATGACCTGTTCAACGTCTTCGAAGGTGAGAATTCTCTAAAAATGCTTACCAAATATTATGATGAGTGCTCCTTTGGAAGATTGACCATTTTGGGAGATTATTATCCTGAAATAGTGACACTCAAGCAGTCGGAAGTGGGGAATAGTAAAACCAAACTTTTGAAGGCGATAGAGAAAAGGTTAAATAGTTCTGATACGATTTCTTCGCAAAATCTGAACTTCTCCGATTTTGATTTTTGGCAGGATGAACCAAAACGAGGCATATTAAAAAAGCACTCCGATGAATTTGGCGGGGTTGATCACCTCATGATTTTCCTGCGAAATTTCTCGCCCATTCCCAGAAGTAACGGCCAAGCATCAGGCGCGAGTGGCGGATTGATAGGCGGCTACAAAACGGATACTTATTCGCTCTTTGGCGGAGGTGATGGCTTGCCATTCAGTATTTTGAAGCATGAATTTAATCATCTGCTTATAGGGGGAAATAATCTTCACTCAGGAGGAGGTAACAGCGCTAGATTCAAAAGCTATGTGCAGGCTGTTCAAGGAGGATGGTCTATGATGGGAGCTGCAAATTCCAGCTTATTATCCGCCTCGGGATGGGACCGATATTGGCTGGGTTGGTCGCCCAAGGGCAGTGCCTTCGAAATCAATGCTCTCAATACTGAGCGGAATGGGATTAATGGAGAAGTGACTCAAAGTGAGAAGAGTCAAACCTTCATACTCCGTGATTTTGTCACGACGGGTGATGCGCTTAGAATCAAGCTTCCATTTATACCTGATGATGAGTTTCAACAGTGGATATGGGTTGAGAATCACACTACTGAACTGAATAATGGTTCGCCAACCGATCGCTTTATCTATGAACATTACGATTGTATGCCACCTGCAAATCCCGGACTATACCTGACGCGACAAATTGATGCAAATTCCCGAGAAGGGAAAAAGGTATATAGCAGTGTATACGCCGACTATCTAAAGCCTATTCCCGCTACGGGAGCATATGATTACGTCTGGGACGATGAAAAATTGGATTTAGGTGCCTGTGTCAATAACAAACCGCACAATGTTTATACGCTACTGGCGGATCACGAAAACCCCCTCACGGGACATCACGAACTGGAAGAACCATTTTATTATACCAATTCTGATGAGAAAATCACGAGAGACAATGCGCGATCTCCCGGGGTCAGGAGAAATTCTGATGGTTCTTACTTCATGCATCCGAAGGCAGGGGACCCTGCTTTTGGAATGAGGGAGAGCGAAACGGAGCGTATTGGAATCGGAACAAACCCGGCTACTGCTTCCACTATTACACATGTAAATACGCGTAAGGGAAAGTCTGTCTATTCTGAAAACTCTGATGCCATCTACCTTAATGGCCTTTCGATTCGAATTTTGAAAACTTTTCCTGATTTGTCAATAAAGGTCGAAGTCTCTTTTGATGATTCACTTGTGTCGGAACCGCGGCGCTGGGCGGGCTCCGAAATCGTTTTAAACGACCACAACCCGAGAGGCTCAGACCTCTTCGTATCAGCTCTTCTGACCTTAGATCGCGGAAGAACCATCACTCGCTTTGTGGCACCGGATACCGTACAAGGAGAGGTTTATTTTTCTTCTCCAACCGTGCTCCGTATCGCTGAGGGAGCAAAAATGACCATAGATGATGAGGCCATTTTGAAGAAGGATAGTAAAATTATCGTGGAGAAGGGAGGGGAGCTCGCGTTGAAACCGGGAAGTAAATTGCGATTGGAAGATACTTCCGAGATCATATTTAAAGATGGGGCCATCTTTTCGGGAAAAGGTAAATTCAAATTTCGCGATTCATCTGTGGCTATAGTTTCTGATGAATCGACACGGATAAAGGTCAAGCGCAGAACGTGCAGGATAAAAAGAGTTCGGGTTATGCCATCGGAAGCCAAACTTTAAATTCACTGCCTTTACCCAGCCTGCTGGTAAAGGAAATTTCACCTCCAAAATTCTCCACGATATTCTTTGACATAGCCAACCCTAATCCCATTCCGCGCGTTTTTGTTGTAAAATTCGGAACGAATATTTTTGACATTTGATCGGCAGGAATACCGGTGCCGTTATCTGTTATTATAACAGCATACCCTCGATCCTCTTTTTTGATTTCCAGTTGTATGCGGCCCTTGCGATCTTCGCTTATGGATTGCACCGCATTCTTGAGTAAATTATTGAAGACCCGTATCAGCTGATCTTTATCCCCTTTTACTTGAAAGGAACTTATCGCCGGGTAAGATTTTTCGAAGTCTATTCGGTCAAACCCACTGAACAGTTCCACGGCGCTCTCCACCGTTTCCTTCAGGTTGATCGTCTCCACCTTTGCTTTTGGCATTTTGGCAAAACCGGAGAAGGCATTTGCAATGGAACTGAGCGTGTCTATTTGCTCGATCAGGTTTTTCATCACCCTGTTCACCTTATCTCGATCTACCTCTCCTGTTGATAGAAGTGTTCGCTCCAAGTGTTGGACACTTAGCTTCATTGGAGTCAGAGGGTTTTTTATCTCGTGAGCTACTTGTTTGGCCATTTCGCGCCAAGCTGATTCTCTTTCTGATTGACTCAGTTTTGCCGCATTCATCTCGAGTTCAGATACTTTTGCATTGTATTCGTCGACCAGTAAGCCAATCTCATCCTGACCTTCGTAACCTACCAGCCTATTGGCCTTGCCCAGCTCTATCGCCGAAAGGCTCTCACGGATGGAACGCAGCGGTAGGGTAATCCATTGTGAAATAAACAAGGCGATGATAAGTGAAAGTACAAATACCAACACGAATAAATTAATAACCGAAACCAAGAAACTGGAAATTTCATTGGTCAATTCCGTTTGTCGGGCAAAGTAGGGAAGGTTAGCGTATCCGATTATTTCTCCACGCCGATTGAGCAATGGCGAGTATGCCGAGAGGTACGATAACTCACCTACGGCTTCTTCTTGAATGTATTCGATCTGATCGAGATAGTGGAGGTAAGCATAAGCGCTCGGGTCTATCTTCCTGCTGATGAGCCCCTCATTGAACATTCTCATTTGGCTGGAAGCGATCAGATCACCCTGCGGGTTGTAGAGATTAATATCTGTGAAGAAAATAACTGAGAATTGCGAAAGGATCCGGTTCAGGTAATCGGACATGTCGTAGTTAATGCTCTCTTCTTCGGATAGTTTATTTTCTAATTCCAGCAAGATGGAATGCATTTTTTCGGAAATGAGGCGCTGATTTTTTTCGCTGTATTTTTCTTCGATGTAGTACTTCGTGGCCAATGAAAAGAGAATCATCGTGGTGGCGGTCAAGACGATCAAGAGTGCCTGTACCTTTCGATTGAGGTTGAGCCGTAGGTAAAGCCTATCCTTGCGAAAGCGATAAACCGCGATACCCAGAGAAAATAGAATTCCGTAGATGACGCAGAGGTAGGTGACCATCGTGATTTTATCCAGTGGTCCGTATTTTTTCTTAGAGATTACTACAATATCATCCCTATTGAACATGGATATGTAGTGCTCGTAGCCTCTTAAGGAAAATAATTTCACTCCGCTTTCAATCTGTTTTTGAAATATCGCCGGAGTGGAAGGGTAGGAATACTCACCTTGATTATTGGTCAATCTTCCTTCTGAATACCGAGCGGTAGAGTACTCATCAGTCTCGGCCAAAGGTCCTATCTCATGGTCTATGAGCAAATTCGGAAAACCTACCTGCTGAGGGAAGAGGGTAGAGGCAAACTCAAAAATGAAATAGCCATCGGGCTTTTCACGCAAATTGTAATTTACGGGCACTACCGCCATGTAGGCTATACGATCAGGTGCATTGTACATAAAATGAAAGCCCTCCTCCAAACTATCTGCCTCGCTGTACTCAATGAGTTCCCTTTCCAGATCGGCCAAGCTGCTGGGGCGTGTGGCAGGAAGCTTTCCCCATACGGTTTTATCGGCCGTGAAAGCATGGAGTGTAATGTCGTATTTACTCCAATACCCCGTGAAGTAACGCGATAAAATAACGTCTTCAAGCATCTCGCGTGTGTGCAGCTCTTCTTGTTCAAAAAGTTTTTTTACGGTTTGGTTTCTGAGCAATTCTTCCATTTGCCCCGCAAAAAGGACTTCAGCGATGGGGTCGTCGTTAATGGCAAGTTTTTCAGCAATGATTTCTCGTTCGCTTTGCTCGCGGTTCTCCATATATTTCTTGAAGTTGTAGGCTCCCAATGTGGAGAAAACAATAAGCAGAAGCGCGCCTTCCGGAAAGCGAAAAACGGTAGAACGCGTGAGGAAAGAGGAGTAGAGTAAAGCAAAAAGAGCGAAAGTAGGCCATAGAACGAACGCTAAATCGCGAATACCTGCATAATGAGTAACGAGTACCCAAAGCAATGTTAGAATGGAAACGGTCAACAAGCCGGCTTGAAAATTAAGGCCTTTGACCCTTGCAAACCGCGACAGACCGTCAGCCACCAAGAGAGCACTGAAATAGAGTACACCAACTGAAATCACCCCAATCAGGCTGCTTAGGGTGAGTTGATTCAGATTGTTGATTTCAAAAGGGATGGAGGAATTCAAGACGAGCTCTTTGGCCATTTGATTAATCCAAGCTGCCAGCAAAAACAGCAAGGCCGCACCAAGAGAATAGGCCACTAAGAATTTAAATTCTCCCGAACCTTTTTTGGCAGCAGCCATTCCACGCCTCGCAAAAAAGGAAAGAATAAAGAGGAGAACGACATTGATCAAATAGTCGATGAAAGTGGGGGAAATAAATGATGAAGCGTAAAGAACCGGATCAAAAGCGTCCAAGCCAGCGGTAATGGAGGGCCAATCAGCCCTTAAACTTGCGTACCGCAATCCGATGATGGCTGCTACTAACAAAGGGAAGGAGATGTATTTCTCACGCCCTTTAGAAAAGGATCTATACATGAGTAAAACGGCGAGCAGAACCAGACTGCCTCCCAAAAGTGCCGTTAGCGCAAAGTATAATGCCTTTTTGTTGGATTGAGTTTCCTCTTCCGAAAAGGAGAGGTAAAAGTTTTGGTGGTCAGCTTTAAGCTTGACCATTCCTGTACCACCTGTTAAATGGATCCCTTCAATATTTTCCTGTTTGAAATCGGCGGTAAAACCTTCTGTGAGGTACTCGTTCTTGTAAGGGAATGTTTTAGCAATGATGATTGTGGCGATGTATTCGTCGACTCCATCGGTGAAGTAAACGAGGCGGTACCACCCGTTTTCGAAATGGTGAATTTCTGTACCTAGCGTTGCAACGCGTCGCACGGATTCCGGAGAAACGGTATTGTCTGTCCAAAGAATGAGGTCGTCATTGCGAAAAACAAAAAGAGCAATGCTCTCTTCGCGCAGCAATTTCTTAAACTCAGATGCACGCAAGGCTTGCAACCGTTTAGGACCATATTCTTTTATGTTTTCTTCCAGATCCTTGATCAGACGTACCGCATTTTCTGTTTTGGCATCTAAGGTCTTTGCGAAATCCTCAGCTTGCTCAATCTTATCTGTTTTGGGAATAAGCAATGTCGAGACATTGTCGGCCAAGAGGACGATGGCCAATCCAAGAATGAAAATGACGAGGTGGACCGATTTAGTTCTGAACATTGCAGTAATCAAATTGCGCAGCAGAAATTACACCAAAAAAAGAAACCCCGCGTGACAGCGGGGTTTAGCTTTCATCAATAAGATGTTTATGAGTCGCTCAAAGCTTCTGCTCCGGCTACAATTTCCAAAATTTCGTTGGTTATGGAAGCCTGTCTCGCCTTGTTGTAGGTGAGTTTCAGTTCTTTTACCATCTCCGTTGCATTGTCCGTTGCTTTATGCATCGCTGTCATTCGGGCACCGTGCTCTGAAGCTACCGAATCCAAAATGGCCTTGTAGAGCTGAATTTTCAGAGACTTTGGGATGAGTTCATTTACAATCTCATCCTTGTTAGGCTCAAAAATGTAATCGCTTTGCAATGCACTTGTGTCATCAGCAGGTACAGGGGGAAGAATTGGCAAAAATTGCTCTTTCTTTAATATCTGCACGGCTGCATTCTTGAAAGAGTTGTACACAAGAATGACTTTGTCAATTTTTCCTTCTGCGAACTTATCCATGACGCTTTGCGCGATAATGGAAGACTCTTCAAAGTTTACGTTGTCGTAAATAGCGTATGGTTCAGATGGATATCCCACACCCGGAACATAGTCGGTTTTCTTAAAGGCATCAAACGATTTCTTTCCGATGGAAAGAACTTTCGCATCCGTGCCCGGATGAGCATTGATGATCGCTTGAACCTCTTTGATTACATTATTATTAAATGCTCCCGCCAACCCTCGATTAGATGTAACCGAAATGATGAGCAATCGCTTTATCTCACGCTCCTGTGCATAGTCGTTTTCAGCAACACTTGGCGAGCTCCCTACATTCTGCAGAATTTCCTGCAGTTTTTGAGCGTAAGGGCGCATTCGCGTAATTGCATCTTGAGCTCGTCTCAACTTTGCAGCCGATACCATTTTCATGGCAGAGGTAATCTGCTTGGTAGAGTTTACCGAGGTAATTCGCGATCGTATTTCTTTAAGATTTGCCATTTGCGCCTATTTCTTAAAAGCGAAAATTCAATTAGTCGCTGTACTTCTCGCTGAGATCAGCAGCTACTTTTTCAATGGTAGAGGTTACTTCTTCCGTTAGTTTTCCTGCCTTCAACGTATCCAATGCATCTCGGTGTTTCTCATTCATAAAATGGAGAAACTCCTCTTCAAACTCTTTAATACGATTTACAGGCACTTTATTCAGAAGCCCTTTCGTACCGCAGTAAATGATGGCTACCTGATTCTCTACCGGCATCGGAGAGTTCTGTGCTTGCTTCAGGATCTCAACGTTACGTGCACCTTTTCCAAGTACCGACATGGTCGCGGGGTCAAGGTCAGAACCGAATTTGGCGAAAGCCTCAAGTTCGCGGTATTGTGCTTGGTCAAGCTTCAAAGTACCCGCCACTTTTTTCATCGACTTGATCTGTGCAGCTCCCCCTACGCGTGATACCGAAATACCAACGTTGATCGCAGGTCGTACACCTGACAAGAATAGGTTTGACTCCAAAAAGATCTGACCGTCTGTAATGGAAATCACATTGGTCGGGATATACGCCGAAACGTCTCCTGCTTGGGTTTCAATAATCGGGAGTGCCGTGAGCGAACCACCACCTTTAACTTTCCCCTTCAATGAAGGAGGAAGGTCGTTCATTTGTGCCGCAATCTCATCACTGTTGATCACTTTCGCTGCACGCTCGAGTAGTCTTGAGTGAAGGTAGAAAACGTCACCGGGGTATGCCTCTCGTCCGGGAGGTCGACGTAACAAGAGAGAAACTTCGCGGTATGCTACCGCCTGCTTTGAAAGGTCATCAAAGACAATCAATGCAGGTCTTCCCGTATCGCGGAAATACTCGCCGATGGCTGCACCTGAGAATGGGGCCAAGAACTGCATAGGAGCGGGGTCAGAAGCATTTGCTGCTACTATCACCGTGTAGTCAAGCGCGCCTGCATCATCTAACGTTTTGGCAATCTGAGCTACGGTAGAACCCTTCTGTCCGATAGCCACATAGATACAGAAAACGGCCTCGCCTCTGTCGTAAAATTCTTTCTGGTTGATGATCGTGTCAATCGCGACGGTTGATTTACCCGTTTGACGGTCACCGATGATCAACTCGCGCTGTCCTCTTCCTACGGGAATCATAGCATCAATTGCCTTGATTCCGGTTTGAAGCGGTTCATCTACCGGCTGTCGGTAAATTACACCGGGAGCTTTACGCTCGATGGGCATTTCCAAAAGCTCACCTTTAATGGGGCCTTTACCGTCGATTGGTTCACCCAGGGTGTTTACCACGCGACCGAGCATTCCCTCGCCTACTTGTATGGATGAAATAAGGCCTGTGCGTTTTACGGTGTCGCCTTCCTTGATTCCTTCTGAAGAGCCCAAAAGAACGGCTCCAACATTATCTTCTTCCAAGTTGAGGACCATTCCTCTGAGTCCTGTTTCAAACTCGATAAGCTCTCCCGCTTGTACGCTGGAAAGCCCAAAAATCCTGGCAATACCGTCTCCTACTTGGAGTACGGAACCTGCTTCTTCTAATTCTGCTTCTGACTTGAATCCTGCGAGTTGTTCTTTCAGGATGGCGGATACTTCTGCCGGTTTTACTTCAGCCATGGTGTATTGTTAAAGTTGTGAGATGTATGGGTTTTTTGAAAACTCTCTTTTGAGCGAATTCAGTTTCTGCGCGACGGACTCGTCGTATCGCTTGTCGTCAACGCGTATAATGAAGCCTCCGATAAGTTCTTTGTCCACCTTTTCGGTAAGCTCTACCTTGTCGTATAATTTCTTGATAAAAGACAGAGCTTTCTCTCTGCCCGTTTCACTTAACGGCACGGCTGTAATAATTTCAGCCGTTACAATTCCTTTGTGCTCTCTGTAAACATGCTGGAAAGCGTTTGCAATTTCGGGAAGCTGATCTTCTCGATTCTTTTGGGTAACCAACTTCAAAAACTTAAGCGTAATAGTTCCGATTTGTCCCACAAAAATTTTGTCGAGAATTTCACGCTTCTTTGCCGGTTTTACAACGGGGCTTTTGAGGAGGGTGACCAAATCAGGACTGGTACCACAGGTATCAGCAATCAATTTCATTTCCGCGGCCACTGCCTCTAAGTCATTTTGCTCTAAGGCAAAAGACAAAAGTGCTTTAGCGTAACGTTTGGCTGTTTTTGAATTCTGATGCATCAGTTCAATTTTGCTTCTTCCAGGTATCGGTCAATTAAATCCTTTTGCTTCTGTTCATCGCTCAATTCTTGGCGGATAACCTTTTCGGCAATGTCGATACTTAAAGTGGCCACTTGCTTTTTTAATTCCGTAATGGCAGCCAATTTTTCGTTGTGAATATCCTCTTTCGCCGAACTCAAAATTTTGGCGTATTCTCCTTCTGCCTTCTCTTTAGCATCGGAAATGATTTTGTCTTTTGTGCTTCTCGCATCTTTCAACATCGAGTCGCGTTCTGCACGAGCTTCTCTTAAAAGCTCCTCATTGCTCGATTGCAAATTGGCCAACTCTTGTCTGGCTTTATCTGCAGATTTTAATGCATCATCTATCGAGTCTTCGCGCTCACGGATTGATGCCAAGATTGGTTTCCAAGCCATTTTGGCCAGGATGAGGACAACGATTATAAAAGCAATCGATGACCAAAGAACTGTTCCCCAACTTACTGATAACATAACTTTTGCTCTTTAATGGTTTAATGAAGGGCCCTGACCAACCGTCAGGGCCATCTTCATCTTTTTGTTTTTAGAGTACAACCAAAAGACAAACAATCACTGCGAAAAGTGCAACACCTTCAACAAGTGCTGCCGCAACGATCATGTTTGCACGGATGTCTCCCGTAGCTTCCGGCTGACGAGCCATTGATTCAAGGGCAGAGGCACCGATTCTTCCGATTCCCATACCTGCTCCAATGGCTGCGAGTCCTGCTCCGATTCCTGCGAATCCGGCATCTGCCGCAGCTTGCAAAATAATAGCTAATAATTCCATTTTAGCTTTTGTGTTTATGTGGGTTAATAATTGCCTTTAGTTAATGATGTCCCTCCTGCTTTGCCTCGCCAAAATACAGTGCCGCCAAAAGGGTGAACACGTATGCCTGAAGAAAGGCTACCAACAACTCGATGAAGAACATGAAAATCATAAATAATACACTTCCGACTCCTACTCCGTATCCCGCGGTAGCACTCTGCTGACCGAAAATTAAAACCAATGAGACGAAAGCCAAAATGATAATGTGACCTGCCGTTATGTTTGCCGTAAGTCGCACCATCAGGACCAATGGTTTGATGAAGATGGAAGCAAATTCTATAGGCACCAGGATGAACTTGATGGGTAATGGTACACCTGCGGGCCATAAGATGTGACTCCAGTAATGCTTATTTCCATTAACGGTAATGATGATAAAAACTACGGCAGCCAAAACCATGGTTACCGACAATGTGCCCGTTATGTTAAATCCTCCGATGAAAGGGATTAGCCCAAGCATATTAGCGATCCAGATGAAAAAGAAGGTGGTCAGCAAAAAGGGCATAAATTTTTCTGCTTTGGCCGCACTACCGATAGATGGTATAGCAACCTCATCTCGAATAAAGAGAATCATGGGCTCCATAAATGACTGAAGTCCTTTCGGGGCTTGTCCTTGTCTTTTCTTGTAAGATCGAGCTACAGAACCAAATATGAGAAGTAGGAGAACACAGGTAAGTAATACACCGGTGACGCTCTTGGTAATCGAAAGATCGATCACAGCTTCGTTCGTGGCATCACCCGATTCCGGATTGATGGAAAGTAAATCAGAATCACCTGCGTAATAAATATGTTCGTGATAAAGCACATAATCTTCGTAGGTGAAATAGTGATAACCTATTTCCTCTCCCGTGCTGTCGATGTAGGTGTCGTGGTGTTCGTTGTGATAGAAATGAGAGCTTGAGAAAACGTCAAATCCGTCATCAGTGTATAGAATAATAGGCAAGTAGAGTGCAAAATCACCGACGATGTGTATTTCGTGTGCATCAGCGATGTGGTGCATGATCATCTCTCCCGCATTGAAGGGTTGATCTGCTACGTGCTCTTCTGCATTAGCGGCGTTTTCGTGATCGTGTTCATCGTGATCGTGCTGAGCAGAGACGTTAAACGTAAAACCAGCAAAAAGAGTCAGAAAAAAGATGCTCTTCGTAAGAGCTTTTTGAGTGGCTGTGTTCATCAGCATTGTCAGCTATTTTCGGCGCAATTAGGCGTTCAAAAATCGACTGCAAAGCTATTGATTAAATACGGAGAATGAAACAAAAGAGTGGGTTTTTTTAACACTTGTTGAAAACCTATTCAATACACCTGTAAATCAATGCGATGAGGATCGAATGATCGGTAATAGATTTCTAATTTCTGCCACCAGAAAAAGCATATAACCGATTAAGTAACCGATGGCCGTAAACTTTAGATTTGTTTTGTCCATTACACCCACTGTTACCAAGATGATTGCTGAGAGAAAAAGCTTGGCTGTCAAAGACCCCATGAAGCTCGCAACAAAAATTTGTGGGCGCTTGTCATTGGCCTTGACCAAAAATCGATGAATAAACCCCGAGGAAATGGTCAGAATTCCAAATGAGATCCAAAAGGAGAAGGGAACGCTTTCTTCTAGAACAAACCTTGCCGATAGCCAGGCGCCTGCACAAACTAAAACCGTTATAATGATCAGGTCTCTAAAAAAGTTACCGTCGTGTGATGCCGTTTTCATCGGGAGGTAGTTTTAATAACAATGTAGATTGCGGCACCCACACCGACTAAAGAAAGCATTAGAGTGAACCAAGGTGTTTCTGTTTCTAACCAATCGTCGAGAGCTATGCCTCCATAGACGGCTGCAGTAATGGTTATGCCCATTTGGATGGCCATACCCGAGTATTTATAAAAATCATTGACGGGCCTTTTACCCTCTTCCTTGTTTGGCTTCGTCGCGTTCTCGTTTGGCTTCGGGCTCACTAGGTGTATTTTTGAATTCTTTTATTACTCCACCGCCCATTGTGCAGTTTCCTGTAAATACGGCTCCGGGTTCTATGGCGAGTTTTTTCGTAGAGATATCGCACTCCAATCGTGCGGTAGACTTAAGACTCAATAAACCGTTGACCGATATCCGTCCCGTAATTTTTCCTTCAATATCTGCGTTTTCACAGATGATTTCGCCGTCTATTGCACCTGTAGCTCCAACTACCAAGCGGCCTTTTGCTGAAATGGTCCCTTTCACGGTTCCATCTATTCGGATATTGCTATCCGTTTTAATTTCGCCCTCAATGCTGGTTCCCGATACTATTCTATTCAATTTTTCAGGAGTCTGAGATTCGCTCATTTTGGCCATTTCTTTGGTGTTTGAACTTTTAAACATGCTGTTTGCTTTCACACTAATCAGAGATAATTTTGCTCAAAAAATGCTTGGTATACGTCTGCATTTTTGTTGCGGAAAAGGGTGGTAAAGTTTTTTGTGGTAATTACAAATGTCTGATAACCCTTTTCATTAATTTCTTTCAAAACGGAATTATTTACCAAAAAGGTATTGAAGTAATTCATTGCTGCAGCCTTGTCTTCAAAGCTTCGCACGATTATAATTTGGTGGTCTCGATCGATAAAGCTATTGGTAATTCGCAGACCGGCATTTCTAAAAGACGCCGTATTAAAATCGGCGATTGTCTCCTTCAAGTCAGTAGAATTTGCCTCTGCTTTAGGGAAGATTAGTGCAAAGAAGTGCTCGGAGTCGTCTTTAGCTGCATACATCGAAGTGTTTACAGGCGAATTATCAGCAGGCTCCTCATCAGCAGCAGGCTCGTCATCCGAGGAGTTCTTCTTTTCGTCTCTCGCCATTTTCGCCTTCAGATCGTTGAGCTCACCCAAAAGTTCTGCTGCTTTATCAGCTTCTTCGGTTCCCCTAAATTTTGAAATGATCTCGCGCAGAAGGTTTTCGTATGCCTCAGGCTGCTTTTGTGCACCGATTGTCAACGCTTTTATAAGGTAATATTTTGAAAGGTAGTTGTTGTTAGGTTCGTCTCGAATCACGGAGTTGCAGGTCAGCATGACATCGTTATACTGTCTTCTGCTGTATTTTTTATACGTCGCTTCGTATTCTTTTCGCTCCTCTTCTACATTCCTGTTCTTTTCGGTGATATAGTCAGGGTCCGTAATAAGCTTGGCAAATTCGCTATCGGGATAATCTGCTAAAATCACATTTTTATAATACTCAGAATTATCTCTAAAACCTGTTCCTACAAACCCACCGGATTCTTCCTTTTCAACATAAATTCGGTATAGCTGGTAGTGGGCGGGAAGCGAGGTAGCGCTGGTGTCGTATTCGTTGGTGATTCTCAAAAACGACTCGATAGCGTTGTCATCATCTTGTAATCGCTCCTTGTAAATCGTACCGATTTCGTAAAGGGCGGCAATAATTTCATTATGCGCTGCAGCCATAGCTTCATCACCCAGTGGAAGTTCATCCAGATAGTCGTCTAAAGTTTTTTCCTCCTCTTCCGCACCTATATCAGCCAGCAAGCTATCACTCGACGCGCCCTGAGAAGGCCCTGACATATTTACCTCAGTCTTCATCGACCTGCGCCAATTGTCTTCATTTGGTCGATCACCCCAGCGGCTTTTAAATTCTGTGAATCCTGAACTGAGCGCATTTGTATTGTAGAAATACCATTTTCGACCCGAGCCGGAACTACCACCGGTAGAGAAATTGGGTCTGTTTTGAAGCCGCTCTAAAGCATCGAGTTCCTCTTGACGTTTGCGCTCTTTTTCAGCCTCAATCTGAGCTATAATTTTCAAAATCTTTTTGTCGCGCTCTTTTTCATCAAGCGAAGCCAAGGCAATGAGACTGTCATTTGTCTCAACCGTTTCGATGTTCGTAACTAATTCATCCAAGGAAGCAGCCTTTCTTACTATAGACTCATAATTTGGGAAATCTTCGGGTAGGATCGCGGCTGTGCTATCGTAATAATTTTTGGCCATCACGTAGTTTCTGTCTACAAAGTTGATTTCGGCCAAGCGCAGATAACTCTTTCCTTTTTGAACAGGGTTATTAACGCTTTTATTTATAGATGTCTTCAGATAGTCTATTCCCTGCGGAACATTCTGTTCTTCCAATTCGATGTCAGCGAGTGCGTAGTAAATCTGATCGTAGTACTCTTCATTCTTCTCATCGTTTGCCATTTTGAGAAGCATTTCTTTAATTTTTTTTGAATCTAGTTTTCTGTCAAATGCCAATGCCTGAGATATTTTGGCGTAAAATTCCATTTCGTAATCAGGCTTCATGTCCACCACTTCAGCGTAAGAAGCGATAGCATCGGCATTGCGCCCTTCTTTGTTGTAAATTTGCGCCAATATGTAAGTTAAACGCGCCTTCATTTGCTTGTCTTCGCAAATGTTTGCTGCGTCTTCGAGATAAGGTAGTGCATCCTTAAAGCGATCTTGTCTCAGCATCATCTGAGCTTTAACAGCTTCCAATTTCCAAGCAAAATCTTTAGGTCGCTCTTTTGAGTTGTCGTCTTCTACCACGCTCAATACGGTAGCAGCTTTTCCGTATCGCTTTTGCTCTATATATGTCCTTGCCAACCAAATTGCCGCATCAAAGCGAGAACTTTGGCCTTTGTACTTCTTCGCTACGTAAGAAGTCATTTCTTCCGTTTTGGCGTATTGGCCTTTGTAGAAATTAGCAATTCCGATCAGGAGGTAGCACTCATCAATCCACTTGTTGTGCTCTTTCTTTTTGATCTCCATGCTATGTCGATCGATTACCGTACTGCATTTTTCAATGATCTCATCCATTTGCGGATAGAGATTTTTTTGCTCCTCTTCAGTAGGCATCACGAAGACGGGGAGGAGTTCCAAATAATCTTCTTCCTTACCGGCCCAAACTTGTTCTTTCGTCAATCGAAGAATTTCCGAAGCATTGAAATACCAATTGTAATGAGACGTTGTGTTATGATAAAGCCTGTTTGTAAAGCCCGATTTTTTCTTAGAACAGCCCGTCAGTGCTAAGATACCAGCCAGAAAAATCAGCGTAAAAACGTTATAAGGTCGAATTGAAATCACAGATTGCCTTTGTCGGAATACTCGTTAAACACGAAAGATGCAAAATTATTGCATTTTTCTTAATGAGCGTTTAAAAAGGGAATTCAGATATTTGCTGATTGTCAATGAAGAAAAATCAAATAAACAAAGAGCGGCGTAAGCAATTGATGCGAAAGCTGAAAAGCAAGTATCGGTTAGTGGTAATGAACGACGCCACTTTCGACGAGAGTTTTTCGGCTTACCTCACGCCCCTAAACGTCATCGCGGGTGTCGCTATTGTTTTTCTTACCATGACTGTTATTGTTTTGTCGATTGTCATATTGACTCCTTTAAAAGAATACATTCCGGGCTACAGCGATACACAAACGCGAATCAGGGCACTGAACGCTACTGTTAAAGTTGATTCGTTGGAGCAGGCTCAAGCAGTTTACACTTCGTATTTTGACAACATTCGGCGAATCTTAAACGGAGAGGTTGAAACGGACACATCGCGAATGGCGCTGGGTGGTGAAGCCGAGGAATATAGCGATCTGGATTTCACGGTCTCTTCCCAAGATTCGCTGCTGCGCCTGGAAATAGAATCAGAGGAGCGGTATGCATTAAGTCCCCAATCTCAATCCGTTTCTGCTTCATTGGGCTTGCCAGGGACTTTATTGTTTCCTCCGATTATCGGAACCGTTACCTCCGATTTTGATTTGGAAGTCGGTCACTATGGAATTGACGTGGCCGCAAAAGAGGGTGAAACGATTAAGGCTATCTTAGACGGCACGGTAGTTCTGGCCTCTTTTACCTCAGACGGGGGCAATGTGATTCAAATCCAACACGCGAATAATTTGGTGTCGGTCTATAAGCACAATTCTATTTTGCTTCAGAAAGTCGGTGACCGAGTAGAGGCGGGAGATTCGATTGCGATCATAGGGAATTCAGGCGAGTTGACCGACGGGCCACATCTTCATTTTGAACTTTGGTATAATGGAACCCCTCTCAATCCGAGAGAATATATCGCATTTTCCAGTTAATTATGGGACTAAAAGCGTGGTTGAGTAAAATCGTGGCAAAGCGCGCCGCAGTGAAAGTCGAGAAATGGAGTTCAGAGGCGTTGAAGCGACAAGAGCAGACATTATCCGATTTGATTACAAAAGCGAGTAGTACCGAATTCGGAGAAGCACACTCGTTCTCCCAAATCAAGAATTACGATGATTTCAAAAAGCAGGTACCACTGCGCGATTACGAAGGCCTCAAACCGTATATTCAAAAAGTGGTAGACGGTCAGCCCGACATACTTTGGCCGGGGAGGCCCATTTATTTTTCAAAAACTTCGGGTACAACGAGCGGGGCCAAATACATACCCATCACAAAGGAGTCAATGCCTCACCACACGGAGGCCGCAAAAAACGCCCTGTTACTCTACATAGCGGAAACGGGAAATTCTGATTTTGTAAATGGAAAAATGATTTTCCTTCAAGGCAGCCCCGTTTTGGAAGAGAAGAATGGAATAGCCACAGGAAGACTCTCGGGTATTGTGGCACATCACGTACCCGGTTACCTTCAAAAAAACAGGCTCCCTTCTTTCGAAGCCAATTCGATAGAAGATTGGGAAACAAAAGTGGCGACAATAGTTGAAGAAACGCGCAATGAACCGATGAGCCTCATTTCAGGTATTCCAAGTTGGGTGCAACATTACTTTGAAAAACTTTTAGAGGTTACGGGTAAGTCTACCATACGAGAGTTGTTTCCCTCTTTTCAGCTATTTGTTTACGGCGGAGTAAATTTTGAACCCTATCGTCCGCGCTTCGAAAAGTTAATTGGCGGAAGGGTGGACAGTATTGAAACCTATCCCGCCAGTGAAGGATTTATCGCTTTTCAAAATAAACAAGATGACAAATCCCTTCTGCTCAACGTAGACGGGGGAATCTTTTTCGAATTTATTCCGGTCGAATCTTACTTCGATGAGAATCCCACTCGATTGTGTTTAGCAGAAGTTGAGGTCGGAAAGAACTATGCTTTGGTTTTATCGACCAATGCGGGCTTATGGGGCTACAGCATTGGCGATACAGTAAAATTCACCTCACTCGAGCCTTACAAAATTCTGGTTACCGGAAGGATAAAGCACTTCACTTCAGCCTTCGGTGAGCATGTCATTGCCGAAGAGGTAGAAGGTGCTTTAAACGAGATTTTGGCAGAGCTTCCCGCGGAGGTCATCGAGTTTCACGTGGCACCACGGTTAAATCCGGAAAGTGGATTGCCCTACCACGAATGGTTGATTTCCTTTGCCAAGGAACCTGAGGACTTAACCGCTTTTGCCGAAAACCTTGACGAGGCGATGCAAAAGAAGAATATTTACTACGCCGATCTCATCAAAGGCAAAATATTGAGACCGTTGGTCATAACAACTTTGCAAAAGGATGCGTTTAATGAATTCATGAAATCCAAGGGCAAGCTGGGCGGACAGAATAAGGTTCCACGCTTGAGTGATAACCGGGATAACGCAGACCTTCTCCTTCAATGGAAAAAATCTTAACCTTCTGTTTTACACTCTTGTTCCTTTCTTCTTGGGCGCAGGTAACTATGCTATCATCTCAGATAGATTTTGGCACCTTGACACGTGCCGATGAAAATTTCGCTGATTTCGGCATTGAGAATCAATCGGAGAAGTCGGTCATAATTTTTAGAGTAGAGGTTCCCAAATACGTCGATGCCACCTTCAGTGAGAAAATAATTGAGCCGGGAGACACTGCTTTTATTCGCCTTCGTTATAATCCGCCAAAAAAAGGCGTTTTCAAAGAAAAGTTTGATGTCTTTACCAGTGCCTGGGCTTCTCCTCAGAAAATTACTGTAAAGGGAGAATCAACTTTTGCAGCGGATCGATTTATACCTTGCCCCGATTTTTCTGATGACCCTGCCGGTTCACTGCGGCCTTTTAGCGTCTCAGCCAGGTCTATGCAAAACATTCCTTTGGCAGAAGCAGAAGTTCGGGTATTCAAAGACGGAGAGGAAAAAGGGAAATTTTACACGGACGAGAACGGAGAGCTCGACTTGTCTCTTCCACTCGGACGCTATTATTTCGCTTTGACGGGATTAGATACTTCTATTTTTGTAAACGCAACTAATGATCACCTCGTTGCTTTTTTGAATGTAGATCAGCAAGAAGTGATTCCGCCGCATCCGGAAATGACGCCTGTGCCGCCCGATCCTGAGCCCGTGCTCGAAGAGGTTCAAACCACCTCATACGATGAGGTGGAGAATGAGAATAATGTTCTGCCCTTGTCGAAGTTCAAACCCAATAATTTGGTTTTTCTTGTCGATGTGTCAACTTCAATGAAACACAACGGAAAGCTCGACTTGCTCAAAGTGGCGATGATTAATTTAGTAGATGTACTCAGAGATGTCGACAACTTCACGCTCATTTCGTACGCCACGGATGCGGGAGTCATTCTCAAAACGGAATCAAATCTGGACAAGGAGGCCTGCAAGACGGCTATAAAAGGGTTGACGGCAGGTGGAAAAACCGAAGGAGCTAAAGCCTTGAACCGTGCCGGTCAAGCCGCTCTCGATTTTTATATCGAAGAGGGGAATAATCAAATAATCTTAGCAACTGACGGGGCTTTTAATGAAGGAGCAAAAAAAGCGCAAAACCTCTCGGCGAAGTACAAGAGGAAAGGTGTTGTAACTTCAGTAGTAGGGATCAAATGCGGTAAATACACCACAAAGGAGATGAAAGAATTGGCTGAAAAAGGCGGGGGGAATTTCGTGGCCTTGAACGGAATTGATGATGCGGACGATAAAATTTTAGACGAAGTAAAATTACGCTCGGCCAAATAGCCCCTTTAGGGGTAGACTATATGTTATCTTTGCGCCTTTATGCAAGATAAAAAAGCGAAACATATTGCCATTTTGGGATCTACAGGATCTATAGGAACTCAGGCTCTTGAAGTCATTGAGGCACACCCGGAGGATTTTATTGTCGAGGTGCTCACGGCAAACCGCAATGCTGATTTGTTGGCTGAACAGGCCTTGAAATTTTCGCCTAATGCCGTTGTAATCAATGATAAATCGAAGTATGAATGGCTCAAGAACTTGCTTTTTGACAAAGGCATAAAAGTGTATTGCGGTGCAGAGGCTATTGCAGATGTTGTACAGATGGAGGAGATAGATATTGTCCTCACGGCCTTGGTCGGTTTTTCAGGATTGCAGCCTACGCTTAAAGCTATAGATGCCGGCAAGCACATAGCCTTGGCAAATAAGGAGACGCTGGTAGTAGCGGGTGAGGTGGTGACCGCAGCTGCACAAAAAAAAGGAGTAAATATCTACCCGGTAGATTCAGAGCATTCGGCCATTTTTCAATGCATTGTAGGAGAGTTCCACAACCGATTGGAAAGAGTCATCCTCACCGCTTCAGGTGGACCTTTTCGGGGTAAATCGCGAGAAGATTTGATGCAGGTTACTCGCGCACAAGCGCTAAATCACCCCAATTGGGATATGGGGGCAAAAGTAACCATCGATTCTGCCAGCCTCATGAATAAAGGATTGGAAGTGATTGAGGCCAAGTGGCTTTTTGGCTTAAAGCCTGAAGAAATAGATGTGGTCGTTCACCCGCAGTCCGTCATTCACAGCATGGCTCAATTCGAGGATGGAAGCATCAAAGCACAAATGGGCTACCCTGATATGAAATTACCCATTCAATTCGCCTTGAGTTTTCCCGATAGATTGAAGTCTGATTTTCCTCGATTTAATTTTACCGACTATCCCGCCCTCACCTTTGAGAAGCCTGATATGGATACTTTCAGGAATCTTTCACTGGCTTTTGAAAGCATGAAGATGGGCGGCAGTGCACCCTGTGTGCTAAATGCCGCCAATGAAATAGCTGTGGAATCCTTTTTGAAAGAGGAGATTGGATTTTTGGAAATGTCAGACGTAGTGGAAAATTGTTTGAAGAATTCGTCGATTATCAAAAATCCTTCTGCGGATGATTACTACGCCTGTGATGCCGAAACCAGAGCGAAAGCAAAAGAATTTATTAAGACAAAAGTTGCCCGATAGATAATGGATATAGTAGTTAAAGTAAGTCAATTTATATTGAGTCTTTCGATTCTAATCGTACTGCACGAACTGGGACATTTTATTCCTGCAAAGCTTTTTAAAACGAAGGTGGAGAAGTTCTATCTTTTCTTCGATCCGTGGTTTTCATTGTTTAAAAAGAAAATCGGCGAAACAGAGTATGGCGTGGGTTGGCTTCCCTTGGGTGGCTATGTGAAAATCTCAGGAATGATCGATGAATCGATGGATAAGGAGCAAATGGCTCAACCGGCCAAACCTTGGGAGTTTCGATCAAAGCCGGCGTGGCAGCGCTTAATTATTATGGTTGGTGGTGTAACCGTCAATGTACTCTTGGCCTTTTTCATTTACGCCATGATGCTTTTTGCCTGGGGCAAAGAATACATTCCTATCGATAATCTGAGCTACGGAGTGTATGCCGACAGCCTCATGCTGGAAAGTGGATTTGAGCATGGTGATAAAATTGTCAGTGTTGAAGGTGCTGACATTGAAGTCTTGAATGATGTAAGCGCGGCTGTGTTGTTTGGTGGTGCGCGTCAAATTGAGGTTGAGCGAAACGGCTCACGAAAAACGCTTACGCTCCCTGAGGATATTGATCAGGCCGTATTGAAATCAGGAAGACAATCTTTGTTTATGGAGCAGTTCCCTGCCTTTGTTGATACCGTACTGGAAGGATCCAACGCTCAAAAGGCAGGGCTGGAAAAAGGAGATAAGTTTTTATCCGTAGATGGAAAAGAGGCTGAATATGTCCCTGCGATGCTCAACGCCTTGGCTTCGCGAAAAGGGGATGAGATAAACTTAACTATCCAACGAGGTAATAACACGAAGACCCTCACCGCAAAAGTTGATGAGGAAGGTCGACTGGGCTTTGGGTATCGAAGCCCTACGGAGTTTTTGGATGTAGTAACCAAAAAATACGGCCTTTTCGAAAGTTTTCCAGCGGGTGTTGCTTACGGCTGGTCACGTCTCAGCGATTATGTTCGGTCCCTGAAGTTGCTTTTCAGTGGTGAAGGAGTAAAGCAGGTCGGAGGATTTATCACTATCGGAAAGCTGTTTGACGATACGTGGAACTGGCAGCGCTTCTGGAATATGACAGCCTTTCTTTCCATAATCTTGGCCGTGATGAATATACTACCCATTCCTGCATTAGATGGAGGACATGTTATGTTTTTGCTTTACGAAATGGTATCCGGACGAGAACCAAATCAGAAGGTATTGGAATATGCACAGCTTGCGGGCATAGCCATCCTGCTTACTTTGTTGATTTATGCAAATGGAATGGATATTGTCAGATTATTTGAATAATTTGATTTGCTTGAAACTGTTTTACACTTCGATTCGTAATTGAAACTAAATCACTCCCTCTTAATCTATGTTTGAAATGAGCACAATCGATGTCAATGGCTTAAAGCAACTTTCCGGAAACGATGATGAATTCGTAAACGATATTTTGAAGTTATACACGGAGCGTACTTCAGTAGATCTTCAAGAACTCAGGGATGCCCGAGAAGAAGGCAATTGGAGCAAGGTACGTTTTGTTATTCATCGGATGCGATCGGCTGCCGTTCCCTTAGGATTGAAAGAACTAGTAGTTTTGTTGAGAAAAGTTGAAAACAAATTGAAGGCAGATGAATTGGAAGGGGTAATTTCTGAAATCGATTTGATCACACGGCATTCAGAAGAAGCATTGCAAGATGCCAAACGCCAGCTGGAAATTGCTTAACATGAATCCAAATAAGCGCTAACATTGAATCTCGTGACCTTAAACAAAAAACAAAAGATTCTTCTCGTCGATGACGAGGTGATTACACTCAAAATAACCCGAAAGTTACTTACCGAAAGCGGATACGACGTGGACATCGCCCCCGGTTCTGCTGAAGCTATGAAACTTTTAGGGTCGAATCAATACAATCTGGTCATCGTAGATATTACCATGCCCTCTATCAGTGGTTTTGACCTCATTCAACTAATGCAGAGTTTTGATTATAACGTCCCTGTTATTTTCTTGAGCAATAATGACAACGAGTGGACTATTGACGAAGCTTACAATATAGGTGCAAAACGCTTTGTCAGTAAAGAAAAAGAATTCAATTACTTACCCTCTATCGTACAAGAGATTCTTTCTGCTGTTTGATTGATCAGGAGGTTTCTTAATTTCAGCCCTGGTTAAATGGGCCATATCCAAAAATACTTACCCCGGTGCCTCAATTGTGGCAATGACCTCAAGGCTACGGATCAGTTCTGCTCAAATTGCGGACAGCGAACTCAAGGGAGTAAAGTTCCCTTGCGCGAATTCATCGGCGATTTTTTTCAAGACTATTTCACTGTAGACTCCAAGTTTTTCAGGAGTATTTTCCTCTTGTTGATCAAGCCGGGCAGACTCACCTTAAGATTCAATTCAGGTAAGCGTAAATCCTATATCGCACCTTTGCGAATGTATCTGTTTACCAGCTTCATTTATTTCTTCCTTCTCTCTCTTTCAATAAAACAGGAAGCAGGAAATTTCGGGTTTCCCAATGACGGTGTTGATGAGCAGAAAGTCCAAATTTTGGACAGCTTAATGGAAACTACCGGCGATACCCTTGTCCTTGCGGATTTGAGAAATAGGGTGACAGCTTTAAATTCAGGGATGGAAGAGTCCCAAGCCATACACATTGAGAGTGAAGATAGCCCCGGCGAAGGTGGCTTGGGCGGGTTTTTAGCACTTCAGGCCGAAAAAGCGAACAATGATGTCCAATCTTTCATTCGAGCCCTATTGAGGGTGGCTTCAATCTCTCTGTTCTTTCTCTTGCCACTATTTGCGATGGTACTTTGGGCATTTCATGCCAAACGACAATCCTTTTACGTACCCCATTTAGTGCATGCACTGCACCTGCACACCTTTGGTTTTGCAGTGTTGAGTATTTATCTCTTGATTAGTTTTTGGGTAGAGGCCGAGACATTTGTTATCCTCCCAATTATACTTTTTATCTATTTCGTATGGTCGCTTAAGGTAGTTTACGCTCAAAAGCTCTTTCCTTCGTTTTTCAAAGCACTAACCATCGTTTTCTTTTATTTCATTTTGGTTTTGGCAGCCTTGATTCCCGTGGTTATGCTGGCAATTGCATTAGTTTAGGCTAGCTTTGCTGCGTGGTTGTAATATTAGGACAAGGCATCGCAGGAGCAACGCTTGCTCTTCGCTTACACGATAAAAATATCCCGTTCACCATAATTGATGATGGTTACAAAACCTCAAGTAGTATGGTTGCTGCGGGGCTTTGGAATCCCATCGTTTTTCGAAGAATCAACAAGAGTTGGATGGCAGATGAGTTCATCGAAGAGCTGGAAACATTCTATCCGAATGCGGAAAAGATCCTGGAAAGTCATTTTTACATAGAGCGTCCCGTTCATCGCGTTCATGGTTCGAAACAGGAAAGAGATAAATGGTTTGAAAAAAATAAACTACCTGGATTTGAACCTTATTTGTTTGAGCCAACATCAGCGCACGCTACAGCTGTGGAACCGAATCCCGAATTTGGTCAAGGGGAAGTGAGGCATGCCGGCTATCTCGATACTCCCGAATTTCTTTCTTCTTCCAGACGCTATTTCGTCGAGCAGGAAATGCTTCGAGAGGCTGAACTGAGCCTTGCTCCTTCTTTAACGGAGCTGGAAAGTCTTATTGGACAAAAGCCGGCAAGAATTATTGATTGCCGCGGGAGTAAATCAGCGGAGAGTCCGTGGTGGTCTTACCTCCCATTTGGCTTGACCAAAGGCGAAGTGCTGACTATAAAGAGTGAGCAATTGAATTTGGATCGGACTTTCAATGCGGGATTCTTCCTTTTACCTCTGGGCGATAATCTATTCAAACTCGGTGCAACCTTCAGTTGGAAAGACAAATCACTACAGCCTACCGAAGCGGGCAAGCAAGAGCTAATCGAAAAATTCGAAAAGTACTTCTCGGTCGATTATGAGATTGTAGACCATAGGGCCGGAATAAGACCTACTGTTCAGGACCGTCGTCCCCTCATCGGTTGTCATCCCGTCATTCGTGATCTCTATCTTTTCAATGGTCTTGGTACTAAAGGAGTAATGCTGGCACCTTTTCTTTCCCGAGAATTTGTTCAATCGATTATCGAAGATAAACCACTTTCTCCCGAGGTGGATATCAAGCGATTTGAAAAATATTTGGGTGAGAATGAGCCGCAAATAAATTACCCACACCCATAACTCACGTTCTACTGTTAGCATTTATACGCAACACCTCTTTTTTCGGGCCTTCTAATTGAAGTATTTTACAATAGGAAATACTGAATTGTCCTGTTACTTCATGAAGTTTATCTGCTCAAGGTTTACCCTGTTTTTAATTTCGTTTCTTTCTTGTTTTTTCGCCCTGGGTCAATCCCCACAAGGGATTAACTATCAGGCGGTATTGAGAGATAGTGAGTCGGGTGAAGTCTTGAGAAATGAAATGGTCTTTCTGATTATTTCCATTCGAGACAGTGGTCCTACCGGGAATGTCGTTTACGAGGAATCACACTCAGGAATCGCCACAAATGATTATGGTCTGATTAATTTGGTAATCGGCGGAGGTGATGCAACAGAAGGGAGTTTCGAAAATATACCATGGTCTACAGGCAATATCTGGTATGAGCTGGAAGTCGATTATGGCTCGGGATTGCAAAATTTGGGAGCCGCTCAATTTCTGTCGGTTCCTTTTGCCCTTTTTGCAGGAAATGTTGAAGAATCATTGGACAATGATCCGACGAATGAATTAATCGATTCGGTTGCGTTTAATCAGGGCACTCAATCCATTACTATTCAGGAAGGGGAAAACGAAGTGAGCTTTTCTTTGGATGGATTGGATGTAAATGATGCCGACGCAGACCCTTCAAACGAGTTGATCAGCACGGCGGAATTTGACTCTCAAACGAATTCGATTATCCTAAACCAAGGTGACGGTAGTACGATCGCTATTTCGCTTTCAGACCTGGACGTAGATGATGGGGATTCTGATCCCACTAATGAATTGATTTCTAGCTCATTATATGATTCAGAGATCAATTCCATTATTCTGACGCAAGCTGATGGAAGTGAATTAACGATCTCATTGGCAGATTTAAGCGTGGCTGACGATGATGCTGATCCTAACAATGAGCTCATCGAAGGGCTTCAGCTCCAAGGTACCAACCTTATTATCTCAGAAGCCGGACAAAACTTCAGTACAAATTTAGATGTACTCATTGAGGATGCGGATGCTGATTCAACCAATGAGCTTATAGATGAATCAGGGTTTTCTTTGGTGAATGACACCATATTGACACTGACCGAAGCGGGGATTGATCATTCTGTGAATCTGGCACCTCTGAAGGAGGATGCAGATTGGAGAATCGATGAAGATGACAGTGAAGTCTTTAATGAATCCGATAAAATCGGAATCGGTACAAGTTCTCCTACGGCTCGCCTGGAAGTAACGGAAACGTCCAATTCTGAAGTGGTATTAAAAGTAACATCGGGCACTGAAACCATGCTGGAGGTCGCTAATGAACGTATAGGGGTTGCTGCGACCAACCCGCTCAGCACTGTTCAATTTGGAGGATCAGTAGGATATGATATCGCTTTATTGGAGACTGATGAAACAGACAATTACACCGCAGATATTGACGATCACATGATTGTGGTCAACTTCCAAAACCTTAGTAATTTGGATTTTGGAATCTTTTTGCCACCGGCTAACGTATGCAGGGGAAGAGTTTACATCATAAGAAAGACAGGAGCATTTGCTGCATTCGGAGAAATAGTAATCGATACAGGTTCTTTCGACGTTGATTTTTTTACTCCTAATCTCGTCCTTGATGAGTTTAGTGGTGAAACGGCAGTTTTGCTTTCTCTTGGAAATGATGGATGGACTCGGATACTTAGAGAAAATTAGAAATGTCAAAGTTTTACCCCTTAAAGCTGAATGACAGAAGCCAATTTCTACCACTGTTTCTGTCGGTCTTGTCCGTGCTATGCCTCTTTTCGCCCGATCTTCAGGCACAAAATGTTCCCCAAGCAATTAATTATCAGGCCATCGTTCGCGATACGGAAACGTATCTTCCCGTTTCTGATCGTGCAGCCTATGTTTCCGTAGAATTTCTCAATGGTCCCGATGGCGATGTCATTTACCACGAAGAATTCACCTCCCTTCAAACGGGTAAGGCAGGGTTAATTAATCTGAGCTTAGGTCGGGGCGAACCGCTAATGAGCAGTTTTAGCGCTATTCCTTGGGATTCTGGCTCAATCTGGTTGAGGATATCCGTAGATATTGGAACGGGATTGAACATCCTTCAAGAGACACCATTTAAAACAGTGCCCTACGCCTTTTATGCAGAGACTTCAGGAAGTTCAGATGAAGATAGTGATCCCACTAATGAACTTATTCAAAGTATCAGCTTGGATGCCTCCGAGTTGGAGATCACTGAAGGCGACCAGATCACAGCGATAGATCTAAGCTCATTGATCAACGACGATGATGCTGACCCAAGTAATGAACAAATCGATAGCCTTAGTTACAACGTTGAGGAGGGTGTCTTATCTGTTTTCGAATCGGGAAGCCGGTTCGACGTGGATCTACCGCTAAACGAAATTGATCCCGCCAGTATTCAAGACCTATCTTATGACGAAGAGGAGCATATCTTGACCATAACGAATAATGATCAAGCCACTCCGGTAAATCTCACACCTTATCTCGATAACACCGATGTTCAAACACTTTCTTTAGACAACACGATATTGAGAATTTCGGGAAGCGAAAGCGAAGTAGATCTTAGCGACTTGGCCGCCTATGCCGATGGATCAGAGACCATCATCAACAACGGACAGAACACGACGGTAAGCGGTACGGGAACGACTTCTGATCCCTACACGATCGATGTTCCCGACAATCTGGACAATAGTATTACCAACGAGATTCAAGACATCAGCACCAATAGCACGCCGGGAAACATTGAAATATCCGACGGCTCGACACTGACGTTGAATGTAGACGATGCGGATTCTGATGCGTCAAACGAACTTCAAACCGTAGAATCTACGGATGGATCGGTAAGCGTGACGCCCAATGGAAATGACTACGACCTTTCCGTAGCAGCAACCGATGGATCGGAGACCATCATCAGCAACGGACAGAACACGACGGTAAGCGGTACGGGAACGACTTCTGATCCCTACACGATCGATGTTCCCGACAA
>JGI12048J13642_10037570_pt1 | contig 43038 bp, 32 predicted proteins | sample ElkSlonscriptome_16_FD_13642 | JGI IMG/M metagenome (IMG submission 13642)
CTCGCGCCCCGATCCGGCGAAGGCCCCCTCGGGGGGGACGGTGCCGTCCGGGATCCAGTCGCCGGTGACCCGCTTCGAGCCCGTCAGGTCGGCGACCACGATATCCGCGATCCGTTCGGCCGCTGCGCCGTCGCCGTAGGGGTTGGAGGTGGGCCTGCGGCCCGCCTCCTCCGTCGACCGCTCGCTGCCCGGCGCCCGACGCTCCAGCGCGAGCTCCGCCGCCGCGAGAATGCGGTCGGGATCGGTACCGACCAGCTGCGCGACTCCGGCGTCCACGCCCTCGGGACGCTCGGTCACGGTCCGGAGCACGAGGACCGGCACCCCGAAGGTCGGAGCCTCCTCCTGGATGCCGCCGGAGTCGGTGAGCACCAGGTCCGCCTCACGCAGCGCCGCGACGAGATCGAAGTAGTCGACCGGGTCCGTCAGGGAGATGCGCGGGTGCCCGCCGAGGATCTCGTGGGCAGGTTCGCGCACCTTCGGGTTCGGATGCACGGGGTAGACGATCCTCAGGCCGGAATGCCGGTCCGCGAGCTTCCGCACCGCTCCGAAGGCCGCGCGCATCGGCGCGCCGAACGACTCGCGGCGGTGCGCGGTGAGCAGGACGAGGCGATCGTCGGACTCGATGGCGGCGCGCAGGGCGTCGTCCGCGATCGGGCGATCCTCGGCTCCGATATGCCGGAGAGCGTCGACCACCGTATTGCCGGTCACGTGCAGCGCCTCCTCCCGGTACGCCCTCGGCGCGCAGATTGTCGGCCGACGCGGCGGTCGGAGCGAAGTACCAGTCGCTGAGCACGTCGGTGACCCGTCGAAAGATCTCCTCCGGCCAGGGGGCCCACTTGTCGTGGCTGCGCAGCCCCGCCTCGACGTGACCGACCCTGACGCGCTCGAGGAAGCCGACGAGCGCGCCGAAGCAGACGGTCGCCGTATCGCCCTGCACGAGGATCGCCTCCGGCTGCTCGGCCTGCACGACGTCCCGCAGCCCGTCGAGACATCGGTGCGCGACGTCGTACAGCGTCTGTCCGGGCGACATGATCTCGAGGTCGTGCGCGGGCTCGAGGTCGAAGACGTCGAGGACTCCGTGGACGAGTTCGTCGTGCTGCCCGGTCAGAACGAGTCGCGGCTCGACCTCCGAGCCGCGGGCCACGAGGGCACGCATCACGGGCGCCATCTTGATCGCCTCCGGCCGTGTGCCGACCACGACCAGGACGCGGGGAGGGGCGTCGCTCATGGTGCGTCTCCCCCGCCCTGCCGCATCTGTCGCCGGAGATCGGCGATCTCACCGCGCAACTGCGCGACCATCTCCGCCAGGAAACCGACTCCGACCAGGAGGACACCGATGGTCGTGAGCAGGATCACGAGGTAGAGGAGGGGCCGGAACCCCATCCCCATCACGAATCGCAGCCAGAGCGCCACGAGTCCAACCAGGACGCCCGACCCGAACAGGGCCGCACCCACCGACCCGAACAGGACGAGGGGCTTCTGGGAGAACCGGAGAAGAAACCCGACCGCGAGCAGGTCCAGGACGCCGATGACGACCCGCCAGGGCCCCGTGAACTTGGACGTCCCCGCCCGACGCGGGAACAGCGTGATGTCGATCTCGGTGACGGACCAGCCGCGGGCGTGCGCCAGGACCACGAAGTACCGGTGCCAGTCGTGTCGGAGATGGAGGTTCAGGAGCGTGTCGCGACGGAACGCCTTCATCGAGTTCATGTCGGACACGGGGACATCGAACAGCCGTCTGCCGAGACTATTGTAGACGGCGGAGACGCCGCGCTTCTCGTACGCCCCGATCTTCCGACCGGTCACGATGTCCCACCCCGCCTGGAGCCTCTCGAGAAAGCGGGGAATCTCGTCGGGCAGGTGCTGGAGGTCGGCGTCGAAAAGCAGGATCCACCTCTTTCGGGTGGCTTCGGTACCGGTCACCATCCCCTCGGTCTTGCCCAGATTCATCCGATGGCGCACGACCCGGAATGCGTCCCACCCCTCCGACTCCATCTCCGCGCTCTCGGCCGTGCCATCGGTCGACCCGTCGTCGACCAGCACGACCTCGCCCCTGAGATCGTACCGATCGAAGGCCGTACGCAGCTCCCGAACGAGCTCCGGGATCATTTCGACCTCGTTGTAGGCCGGGACCACGACGCAGAAGTCGCTGCGCATCTCCTCCGTGAGAGAGGCGGCGGCCGTCTCCGCCACCTCCAGCACCTCCGGCTCGAGGGCCTGCGACGTGTGCATCAGACCCGCTTCCGCATGCGGGCCGGAAGAATGCTCATCTGGTCGCGATACTTGGCCACGGTCCGGCGGGCGATCTTCACCCCGTCCTCCTTGAGCTTCCGGACCAGCGCGCTGTCGGTGAGCGGCTTCGAGGTATCCTCCTCCTCGATCAGGATCCTGATCTTGTCCTGGACGCCACGGGCGGAGATGTCCTGGCCGGAGGCGGTCGCGAGACCGGAGGAGAAGAAGTACTTCAGCGAGAAGACCCCCCGCGGGGTCTGCACGTACTTCTCGTTGGTCACGCGGGAGACCGTCGACTCGTGCATGTCGATGTGATCGGCGACCTCGCGAAGGGTGAGCGGTCGCAGGGACTGGACACCCTTCTCGAAGAACTCGCGCTGCCGATCGACGATGAAGCGCATCACCTTGAGCATGGTCTGTCGACGCTGTTCGATCGCCTGAATCATCCAGTTGGCGGCGTTCAGCTTGGAGGTGATGAACTCCTTGTTCTCGCCCTTGTAGTCGGACTTGTTCTTCGCGACCTCGCGGTAGGCCTGGGAGATTCGAAGGCGCGGCATGCGACCGTCGTTGGCGAACACCATGTACTCGCCGTCGATCTTCTCGACGACGAGATCGGGGATCACGTACTGCTCGGGATCGTGGTTCTTGGAAAGGCCCGGCTTGGGATCGAACTGCTGCAACTCGTCCGCTGCGGCCTGGACGTCCCGCTTCGACATCCCGGTGGCCCGCGCGATGTCGGCCCACTTGTGGTTGACGAGATCGTTGAAGTGCTCGTCCACGAGTGTCCACGAGGGCGTATCTTCCATCCCCGCCTGCCTCATCTGGATGAGGATGCACTCCCGGATCGTGCGCGCACCGACACCCGCCGGGTCGAACCGCTGGATCCTCGTGAGGATCGCCTCCGCCTCCTCCATGGTGTAGGGACGGAAGAGGCGCTCGATCTCGGCCAGTTCGATCTCGCGCTCCGCCTCCTCCTCGATCGCCTGGGCGTTCCGGCGGGCGGGGACCTCGGCCTCCTCGAGCCACTGGTTCGCCGAGTCGAGCACCTCGTCGAGGCTGCACGCGACGAGTCCCGCATCGTCGAGGTTGCCCACCAGCTCCTCTCCGAGGCGCATGTCCCGCTCGTCGAGATCCAGAAGGTGGAGCTGACCGAGAAGAAAGTCCTCGAGATCTTCTGTGACGACGGCGGTCGGGGGCACGTACTCCTTGTGCTCGTACTCCTGCTTCCGACCTCCGGCGTCGAACCCGTCGAGAAGGATTTCCTCCCAGTCGATCTCCTCGTCGGTCCGCTCCTCCGGCTGCTCCTCCGCGAGTTCGAGATCCTGGGACTGCTCCGTCTGCTCGAGCTCCAGGAAGGGATTCTCGGCCATCTCCTGCTTGAGGTGCTGCTCCAGGTCCTGCAGCGGCATGTACAGCAGTTCCATCGCCTGGTAGAGACGCGGATTGATCCGCATCTCCTGCTTCATCTGCTGGCCCTGAAAGAGCCGCGCGTCGAAGCCGCTCATGAGGGGTCCTGAGGTAGGGGCGGTTCAGTGCGATGAAGCGCGCGACGGCGCCGTCTCCACGTCGGAGGCGTCGGAGCCACCCTCGGAAAGGCGGTCGGGGGCCACGTCGAGCTCGGCGCCACCCTCCGGCGGCGGAAAACGCTCACGCATCCGCGCGGTCAGCGAGGGACCGAGGTAGAGCTCGGCAGCCTCGTCGTTCCACACGATATCCGATACCCCGCCCGCGATTCGGATCCGCCCCTCGTACATGATGTACGCACGGTCCACGATCTCGAGCGTCTGCTCGACGTTGTGATCGGAGATGACCACGCCGATATCCCGGGTCTTCAGCTCTCCGACGATCTCCTGGATATCGCTGACCGCGATGGGATCGATCCCCGCGAACGGCTCGTCCAGAAGCATGAACTTCGGCCGCTGCACGAGCGCACGGGTGATCTCCAGCCGGCGACGCTCACCCCCGGACAGTGCGTACGCCCGCGACTTCCTGAGACGCTCCAGCGAGAGCTCGCGAAGCAACTCCTCGAGCCGCTCCTTCCGTTCCGACTTCGACAGGTCGAGCGTCTCGAGAATCGCGAGGACGTTCTCCTCGACGGTGAGCTTCCGGAAGATCGAGGGCTCCTGCGCGAGGTAGCCCACGCCGAGTCTGGCGCGCTTGTACATGGGCACTCGGGTCACGTCCCGGGTGTCCAGGTGAACGCGGCCCCTGTCCGGGGCGATGAGCCCGACCATCATGTAGAAGGTCGTGGTCTTCCCCGCCCCATTCGGACCGAGCAGACCGACGATCTCGCCCTGGCGTACCTCGATGTCGACGTCGTCGACTACGGTGCGTCGCTTGAAGGCCTTGGTGAGCCCCTCGGCGCGGAAACGACTCCGGGTCCCGATTCCGTGGACCCCACCGTCCATCGACGGGGTGGCCTCGTGCTCGTTCATGGCGGGCCTCCGGGGGCCGTGGGAGCTGGTGTCGTGGCTCGTCTCCGGGGCTCCGTGTGCACACCCTCTCGCAGGCCGAAGATCTCCATGCGGCGCACCTCGTCGTTCTCGAACACCAGGATGATCCGCTCCGCCACGACGTAGTGCACGCCAGGCGCGTCCGACGGAAGGACGACCACCGCGTCGCCGTCGCCGCCCTCCTGAAGCGAATCCGGTCGCGCGAGGGAGTCGTCCGCGAGAGAGTCTCCCGGGAGAACGCCACCGGGGAGCGAGTCGCCGGGCGTGGTCACCCCGGTCGCCGTGTCGGGCGCGAGGGGAGCGACCGAGTCGGAGACGGCCGCGCTGTCGGGCTGCTGCGCGGTGGTGTCCGGCTGGAGGCGATAGAGGCTCGACGCGTTCCCGGCGGAGACGATTCGGTCGACGCTGTACACGGTCGAATCGCCCACTGCGCTCGCGGTGAGCGTCGCGACGATGGTGTCACCGCGAATCCAGTCCTCCTTCGCGATGTCCGGGAGCATCGAGGCGTCGATCGAATCCCGGCGGGACACGGCGTGTGCGCGTCCGATGGCCCGGAGCGAGTCGAGTACGCCTACGGTCGCCGCCACGTCGAGCGAATCCGCCCGAATGCGAGTCCCCCCGGACACGGCGACCGGCTGAAGCATGTCGAGGGAATCGCGTGGCGTCATCTCCCGGTCCTCCGTCTCCTCCCTCCGCTCCGTCTGCGGAAGAGTCTCGGGGGACGACTCGCGGTCCGCTGCGTCGGCGGGGGTCGAATCGCGAGCGGGGAGTCCCTGGCGGCGCAGTGGCGCGGCCCAGAGGCCGTCCACCTGCCCATCCACGAAGTCGATTCTGAACCACGGCGCGTCGAGGTCGAGGTCACGCGACACCAGCGACGCCTCCCCGTACGCCTCGATCTCGCGAATCTCGTTTTCCGGCAGTCGGACCCGTACACGTCTCCCGGCGATGCTGTCCCCCGCCTGCACGAGTTCGGCATCTCCACGCAGGTCGAGCGTGGTCGACACCTGATCGAACACGAGCGAGTCGCTGTGGGTCACCAGCGAGTCCCGGACCACGTCGACGTCCCCGCTCGCCTCGAAGTAGTTCTCGCCCCGGAGGAATATCCGGTCCGCGGTCACGTCGAAGGGGTCGGGTTCGGGTGCGTCGGGCTCTGCCTCCGGCGGCGGATCCACGGGGAGCACCGCATTCGGACGCCCCCCATCGGCACGATTCCCGGTCACGGTGATCTCGTCCTGCGCACGCCCCCCGACTGCCTGGATGAAGTCGAGGTTGCGGCCGTGCAGACGTCCTCCCTCGATGAGGTCGGTCACCACCACGTCGGTCGTCGAGTCGCCGTTCGCGATCAGGCGTCCCGCATCGCGGTAGTAGGAGGCCCGGGCGGCGGTGAGGGTCCGCGTCGTGTCCTGGTAGAAGACGTTGCCGATCAGCTCCGCGTATCCGCGAGCGTCGTAGTAGGTGAGGGAATCCGCACGAAGAATCACCCCGCCGGCGCACCGGATGCGCGCGATCCTCACGAAGAGAATCATCGTGGCACCGGACGCCTGCCGGTCGACGAGCTCGGTACCCGACTCGAACATGCAGTCCCCACCGATCGCCTGCAGCGCCGCCGCCGGCCGGGGCGCGGAGGCGAGCACGGCGATCCCGAGGAGAACGACAGTACGAATCCGGACGACACTCATCGGTCGCGGTCGCCCTCGTCCCGCCCCTCAGGCCCACCCTCGCGACGCGACCCGGCGGGAGTGGGTGCGGTCTGCACCGTGTCGACCATCGCGGCCGGGATGTTCCCCACCGGCTGGCTCACGGTGATGTTCCGGAACTGGAGATCGGAGACGAAGGTCGACCCGGTCAGCCGATCCCCGTCGATGACCGCCCGGGTCACAGTGTCCGACCTGATCTCGTCCTGCTGCGGCAGGTAGTAGAGGACCGGGCTCTGGATCGTCGCCGGGCGTGCGAAGACGTTGAGCACGGCGTTGCCCCGCGCCTCGAGGTCCTGCGTCTCCATGTCCAGCCGGGCCTCCTGCGAGGTCAGGCGGGCGCTGGCGACGCCCAGCGTGTCGAAGAAGTTCATCTGCACGCCGAACAGCCGGACGGATGTCGAGTCACTCCACTGCCAGGTGGAGTCCGCGACCACCTCGGCGTTGCGAACGCCCTCCACGGTGGACGTGAATCCGAATCCGTTCGTGATCTGGTAGTCCGTCGGGGTGAAGTCCGCTGGATCCGTGACGACGCCCGTGGATTCGTCCTGACACGCCGCGAGCAGCACCGCGACCGTGGCGACCAGCGGAACGAGGGCTCGTCGCGAGCCGGTGGAGCGGATTTTCATGAGACCCCGGCCCGCATCAGATCGTGGAGGTGCACGACGCCGCGGACACGGCGGTCTTCGTCGACGACGGGGAGCGCCATGACCCCGCGCTCCTCCATCCGGTGGACGACGGCGCTCCCCCGCTCGTCCGGGGACGCCACGAGGGGGTCGTCGGTCATCACGTCCCGGACCGTGACCCGGGTCCATCCATCGGGATCGCGCTCCATGAGCCGTGTCAGGTCTCCCGCCGTCACCACGCCCACCAGGAAGCCCTCGTGGACGACCGGCACGGTGCCCCGCTTCTCGGCGATCGGAACCACCGCCGAACGCATCGACGCATCCGGTCCGATGAGCGGGAAGTCGTCGGCGACCATGACGTCGGCGACGGAGACCGTGAGCCGGCGGCCCAGCGAACCTCCCGGGTGGTAGCGGGCGAAGTCGTCCGGCTCGAACCCGTTGAGCTGGAGCGCGACCACCGCCAGGGCGTCCCCCATGACGAGGGCGGTCGTGGTCGACGACGTGGGAGCCAGATCCATCGGGCAGGCCTCCTCGCCCACGCCGCAGTCGAGAACGAACCGCGCATTCCGGCCGAGCGAGGACCCGGGGTTTCCGGTGAGCGCCACGATGGGGACCCCGGCGCGCAGCAGGTAGTCGACCAGACCGGCCAACTCCTCCGTCTCCCCACTCTTCGACAGCACGATGGCGACATCGTCCGGTCCGACGATTCCCAGATCTCCGTGAAGCCCCTCCACGGGGTGGAGAAATGTGGCGGGCGTACCGGTCGATGTGAGGGTAGCGGCGATCTTCCGGGCGATAATGCCGCTCTTGCCGATCCCGGCCACGATCACCCGGCCCTGCGCCTCGACGAGGAGACGGCAGGCCGCCACGAACTCGCTCCCGAGTCGGTCGGACATCCCACGCACCGCGTCGGCCTCCAGCCGCAGAACCCGGCGACCCTCGTCGAGAATCCGTTCGTCCGGCTCGGTCGCCCGGTCGGTCGCGGGCTCCGACGCCCCACTGTCCGACGCCCCGTGCGTCGACGCCCTGTTCATCGAATTTCCGAGGTGTCGATCATCTCGGACGTCCGGGCGACATAGTCGTCCACGATCCGCTCCCACGCGCCCCGGGCGATGAGCAGCGTTCGGGCGAGTTCCCGGACCGCACCATGCCCGCCTCGACGTTCCGATACCCAGTCCGCCGCCTCCAGGATCTCCGGCTGCGCGTTCGCGACCGCACACTTGAGACCCATCCGTCGGAAGACGGCGAGGTCCGGGAGGTCGTCCGCGAGCATCGCGGTCTCGCCCCACTCGATCCCCTCTCGCTCGAGGATGGTCTGCAGGATGGCCAGCTTCCTCGATCCCGCGTCCTGGTGGTATTCGATGCCAAGCTCCTCCGCCCGAATGGCGGTGGCGGCCGAGACCCGGCCGGAGATGAGCACCACCCCCACGCCATCCTGTTCGAGCAGCTTCATCCCCAGGCCGTCCTGGATGTCGAATCGCTTCAACTCAACCTGCTCGCCGGTCGCGGTGCGACCGATGTAGACGCCCGCGTCGGTGAGGACGCCGTCCACATCGAACACGACCAGACGGATCCGCTCGGCCACTGCGGCGGGAATGGTGTGTGCCGCGGCGGCCACGGCCTCCGGCAGCTGCCTTCGTGACCGGGACATCATCCCTCGCCCCGATCGGAGACGGGTGTGGTCGCGGCGGGCTGCGCCTCCAGCGGCGGCTCCGGATTCTCGTACCCGAGGGTTTCGCGGATCGCCAGCACCTGCCGCAGAAGCGGCTCGAGCTCGGCGAGCGGAAGCATGTTGGTCGAGTCGGATGGGGCCCCCGCAGGCGCCGGATGCGTCTCGATGAACAGTCCGTCGCATCCCGCCGCAACGGCCCCCTTCACGAGCGCCGGAATGTGCTCCGGATCTCCCCCGCTCGATCCGTCGGCCTGGCCCGGACGCTGCACCGAATGGGTCCCGTCGAAGATCGCGGGTACGCGGGTCGCCGCTCGCATTCGGGCGAAGGCTCGCATGTCGACCACGAGGTTGCCGTACCCGAAGAAGGTGCCCCTCTCGGTCGTGGCGATGGGTCCCGCACCCGAGCGACGAGCCTTCTCCACGGCCGCCGCCATCTCCTCCGGAGCCATCCACTGCCCCTTCTTGATGTTGATGGCGCACCCCGTCTTGCCGGCCGCGACCACGAGATCGGTCTGGCGGCCCAGGAAGGCCGGGATCTGGAGCATGTCCACCACTTCGGCGGCCGGCGCGGCCTGGTGAGGCTCGTGGACGTCGGTCACCAGCGGCAGGCCGGTCTCGGACTTGACCCGACCCAGCAGGTCGAGTCCCCGCTCCAGACCCGGCCCGCGCTCCGAGTCGAGCTTCGATCGGTTCGCCTTGTCGAAGGACGACTTGAAGACGATCGCGAGGTCGAGCTCCCTGGACAGCCGGAGGAGTTCCTGCGCCACCTCGAGGTTGAGCGTGTGGTCCTCGAGCTGGCAGGGCCCCGCGAGAAGCGTGAAGCGGTCGAACATCAGTCCCCCGCCGCGATCGGTTCGACCTGACTCGGATTCGTCAGGTGGGCCCGCTCCACCGCCGCCTCGATGAACGCCGCGAACAGGGGCGCGGGGCGCATGGGACGGCTCTTCAGCTCGGGGTGGAACTGCCCGGACACGAAGAAGGGGTGATCGGGAAGCTCGACCATCTCGACCAGCTGACCGTCGGGGGACGTCCCGGAGATCGAGAGCCCATGCTCCTCGAGTACCGACCGGAACTCGTTGTTTACCTCGAACCGATGGCGGTGCCGCTCGCTGATTTCGGTCGTGCCGTAGATCTCCGCCGCTCGCGATCCCTCGACCAGCTTCGCCGGATACGCGCCCAGCCGCATCGTCCCCCCCTTGTTGGTCACCTGCATCTGCGAGTCCATGAGGCAGATGACGGCATTGTCCGCGTGCTCCTGGAACTCGTACGAGTCCGAATCGGAGAGCCCCACGACGTTGCGAGCGAACTCGATGACAGCGCACTGAAGTCCAAGGCAGATGCCGAGATACGGAAGCTCACGCTCACGAGCCCACCGGATCGCGGTGAGCATGCCCTCGATACCCCGCGCGCCGAATCCGCCGGGGACGAGCAGCCCCTGATACTTCTCGAGCTTGTCGACGTTGGTCTCGTCGAACTGCTCCGAGGAGAGCCAGTCGATCTCGACCTTCACATCGTTCGCGATGCCTCCGTGGAGGAGCGCCTCCTGGACGGACTTGTAGGAGTCGACGAGCTCGGTGTATTTCCCGACCACCGCGATCCGGACCTGCCCTCCCCCGGGTGTCTTGATGGTGTTGACCATCTGCCGCCACGGGCCCAGATCGGGCTCCGGTGCCTCCAGTCCGAGCATGCGGAGTACGGTGTCGTCCAGGCGCTGCCGCTTCAGTTCGATCGGGACCTGGTAGATCGTCTCGACGTCGCGGGCCTCGACCACGCCATCGAGCGGAACGTTGGTGAACAGCGCGATCTTGTTGCGGATCTCGGGTTCGAGCGGATGCTCCGTACGGCAGACGAGGATGTGCGGCTGGATGCCGATCTGCATGAGCTCTCGCACCGAGTGCTGTGTCGGCTTCGTCTTGAGCTCCCCCGCGGCCGCGATGTACGGGATGAGGGTGAGGTGCATGAAGATGGCGTTCTCGCGGCCGATCTCCTGCCGGAACTGACGGATCGCCTCCAGAAAGGGCAGCGACTCGATATCGCCCACCGTTCCGCCGACCTCCGTGATGACGAAATCGTTGTCATCGGCCAGGAGGTGGATGCGCGACTTGATCTCGTCCGTGATGTGCGGGATGACCTGAACCGTCGAGCCGAGGTAGTCGCCGCGCCGCTCCTTCGCGATCACGTCCGAGTAGATGCGACCCGTGGTGATGTTGTTGGCCTGGCTCAGCGACTCGTCGATGAAGCGCTCGTAGTGACCGAGGTCGAGATCGGTTTCCGCCCCGTCGTCGGTGACGAAGACCTCTCCGTGCTGGAAGGGCGACATCGTGCCGGGGTCGACGTTGATGTACGGATCGAACTTCTGAAGCGTGACGCGATACCCTCGCTCCTTGAGAAGGCGGCCGAGGGAGGCCGCGGCGATCCCCTTCCCCAGGGAGGAAACCACTCCCCCGGTCACGAAGATGTACTTGGTCGGGTTCGACGGGTCGGTCATCCGCTTCGTCTCGATCGTGAGTCTGGTGTCATCGGGCTGGTGTCGTCGGGCATGTGCAGTCGGGCGTGTGCGATCAGGCGCGTCTGGCCGTACTTCCATGCTGCTTTTCGAGCAGCCGCTCCATGCGTGCGGCGTCCTCCGGCGTGTCGACTCCGGGGGCGGCGGCCTCGACGACCGCGACCCCGATCCGGATTCCGGCCGCGAGAGGCCGAAGCTGCTCCAGTCGCTCGAGGCGCTCCAGCCGACCCTCGGGGAGGGCGACCCAGCGGGCGAGGGCCTCCCGTCGGTATGTGTAGAGTCCGACATGCCGGAGAAAGATCCCGGGGTCCGCGACGTCCGGCCCGGATGCCCCATCCCGGTCCGCGGGGATCGCCGAGCGGGAGAAGTACATCGCGCCCCCCTCGTCGTCCCGCACCACCTTCACGGAGGACGGATCCCGCCACTCCCCGTCGTCGGTGATCGGTGTCGCGCACGTCGCGACGTCCCATCCCTCCCGCACGAGATCGAGCGTGGCCGAGATGTGAGCCCGCTCCAGAAGGGGTTCGTCTCCCTGCACGTTCACGACGGTATCGTACGCTGCGAACTCTTCGCGTCGGGCGACCTCCGCCACCCGATCGGTACCGGACGGATGGGCCGGATCGGTCAGGATCGCCTCCGCCCCCATCTCCCGGCAGGCGTCGACCAGCTCGGCGTCGTCTACCGCGACCACCACGCGATCCAGAAGATCCATCGACCGAACGCGGTCCCACACCCATGCGAGCAGGGGACGCCCGAGGATCGGGTGAAGTGGCTTCCGGGGGAGGCGGGAGGACGCCAGCCGAGCCGGGATGACCCCGAGAGTTCGGCCGGGCCCAGGAGCCCTGTCGGGCACCGATTCGGGGTCCGTCATAGCAAGATCCACGCCATGCAAGGTATCTCCGACCGCACGGCGGCGGCAAGGCGCGCTCCCTGATGCGTTCGAATCCTTGGCGGGGATGGGGTCCTCACCCCTCCGACATGAGGTGTTCGAGGCATGTCCCCGTCGCTCGGCTCAGGGCGCGACCGAATGAAACTCGACGCCGTCGTCCGCACCCTTCTCGATCGTCCGCTGCATCGACCACTCGGTCTTGAAGAGGATGAGAGGACGCTCGCGGGAGTCGTGGACGAGCTGACGGTCGTAGCCCGCGGCGAGTGCCTGGACCTGCGCATCGGAGCCGGTGATCCAGCGTGCCTGCGTATACGGGAGCCGCTCCAGGCGGGCCTCCACGCCGTATTCGTGCTCGAGCCGATGCAGCAGAACGTCGAACTGGAGGGGCCCCACCGCCCCCACGATCGGGGCGGGACCCGCGATGGAGGGGGCGTAGAAGACCTGCGCGGCCCCCTCTTCACTGAGCTGCCTCAACCCATTGTCGAGATGCTTCCGTCGGAGCGGGTCCTCGACGGAGATCCGCGCGAAGTGCTCGGGGCTGAATCGGGGGATGTCCCTGAACTCGAGGCTCCGGCCGGCGGTCAGTGTGTCACCGATCCTGAGGCTGCCCCGGTCGTGAATCCCGACGACGTCGCCCGGCCACGCCTCCTCGACGGCCTGACGCTCCCGGGCCATGAAGGTCTGCGGCTGCGCCAGGCGCACCTTCTGCCCGCTGCGACGATTGTCGACCTCCATGCCCGCGTCGAACCGGCCGGACACGATGCGCACGAAGGCGATGCGGTCGCGGTGGCGGGGGTCCAGATTCGCCTGGATCTTGAAGACGAACCCACTGAAGTCGTCCTCCTCGGGATGGACCACATCGTCGACGGTTTCCCGTGGCGGCGGTGGCGGTGCGTAGTCGAGGAAGGTGTGCAGGAAGGGCTCGATGCCGAAGTTCGTCAGCGCGCTGCCGAAGAAGGTCGGGGACAGCGTGCCCGCGGTGATCGCATCCGCATCGAACTCCGCGCCGGCCATGTCGAGCAGCGCGATCTCCTCCCGAATCCGCTCGGCGATCTCGGACCCGAGCGCTTCGGTCACCGCATCGTCGTCGAGTGGATACCGATCCGTCTGAACCTGCGTCTGTCCATGATCGGCCCCCTTGCGGAAGAGGACCGCCTCCCCCGTCCTCCGGTTCACGACCCCCACGAACTGACCCCTGTCGGTGATGGGCCACGTGACCGGGTAGCACTCCACCCCGAGGTCCGCCTCGACGTCGTCCAGCAGCTGGAAGGGGTCCTCGCCGGGACGGTCGCACTTGTTCACGAGGGTGAACACGGGCGTGCGACGCAGCTTGCAGACGTTGAAGAGCTTGCGCGTCTGCTCCTCGACCCCCTTCCGGTTGTCCAGAAGCATGACGGCCGCATCGGCCGCGACGAGCGTTCGATAGGTGTCTTCGCTGAAGTCCTGGTGGCCGGGGGTGTCCAGGAGGTTGATCCGGTACCCGTCGTAGTCGAACTGCAGGACCGACGAGGTCACGGAGATGCCTCGCTCCTTCTCCATCTCCATCCAGTCGGAGGTGGCGTGTCGCGTCGCGCGGCGCGCCTTCACGGAGCCCGCCAGGTGGATCGCGCCCCCGTAGAGAAGCAGCTTCTCGGTAAGGGTCGTCTTTCCGGCGTCCGGATGCGAGATGATCGCGAACGTCCGTCGACGCGCGATCTCGCGGTCGATCCTGGAGGAGTTTCCCTGCGTGGAGGCAGGGCTCTCGGTGCGATGGGGGGCGGTGTCCGACATGGGTGAGAAGCTAACCGGAAGTCGGTTCCCTGTGAGGGGTTCGGACCGGGTCCACCGAGCGCCTCCCGCGTCCGCAGGGCCAGCCGGACGCGATTCTCCTGCGGCGCCACGTCAGGACGGCTTCGAACGCCTCGAATCCGGATCGGGGAGCACGCGGGTCCCCGCCTCCCCCGCGACGATCCGCTCGGCGTCGTCCAACGCCCCGATCACCGCCTCGCCCCCCGTCGCGGCGACGAAGGCCGCCGCGGCCCTGAGCTTCGGGCCGATGGACCCCTCCGGCAGGTCCCCGGCCCAGGCGAGGGCCTCGCCGGCGCGAATCTCGGACACCGGGCTCTCGTCCGGCGTCCCGTAGTCGCGGTAGAGCGCATCCACATCGGTCAGCAGCAGGAGAAGATCGGCATCGAGCGAGGCGGCGAGAAGACCACTGGTGGCGTCCTTGTCGACGACCGCTTCGAGCCCGCGGACACGTCCATCGCGATCGCGTGCCACGGGGATGCCCCCTCCGCCGGCGCAGATCACGAGGGTCCGCGCGGAGTACAGGCGACGGATCGAGGTCAGCTCGAGCACCTCCAGCGGAGTGGGCGAAGCGACGGCGCGGCGCCACCCCCCGTCCTCCTCAACCAGCTCCCACCCACGCTGGGAGGACAGCTCGCGGGCCTCCTGCTCCTCGTAGACGGGTCCGATCGGTTTCGTGGCGCGATCGAAGGCGGGGTCGTCCGGGTCGACGCGAACCTGGGTGAGGACGACCGCCAGATCGACGCCACGCACATGGGTCCGGAACTCCTGCGCCAGAAGATGGCCGATCAGACCCTCGGTCTGCGCCCCGAGCACATCGAGGGGCTGCGCGGACTCGGGCGCGACCGCCGACTCGCGGAGCGCCAGCAGGCCGATCTGCGGACCGTTGCCGTGGGTCAGCAGCACGGAGTGATCCCGAACGAGCGGGGCGAGGACCCGGGCCGAGCTCGCGATGTTCGCGAGCTGGTTGGCCGCCGTCGCCTCCTCGTCCCGCCTCAGCAGCGCATGGCCGCCGAGCCCGATCACGATCTTCACGGGTCTCGGACGAGCGGGCAGCTCATGCACCGCGCGCCACCACGTCCCCGCCCCAGCTCGCCGCCCGGAATCGTGAGCACCTCGATCCCGGCTCGCCGCAGCTTCGCGTTGGTGTCGACATTGCGGTCGTATCCCATCACGACTCCAGGTGAGATCGCGAGGACGTTGTTGCCGTCGTCCCACTGCTCGCGCTCCGCCTGGTACTCGTCGCCCCCGGTTGTCACCACGCGGACGCCGCCGACGTCGAGGGCGTCCGAGATGGCATCGAAGAGGTCGTCCTCCTCCTCGACGTGAAGCTCACCCTCGGTCCCGGGGCGCAGCGACCAGACCCGAAGTTGCTCCGCGACGCCCGGGAAGATGCAGAACGCATCCCGATCGACCATCGTGAGCACCGTGTCGAGGTGCATGTATGCGCGGACCTTCGGCACCGAGACAGCGAGAATTCTCGACACCTCGCCCGCCTCGAAGAGCGAGCCCGCCAGATGCTCCACGGCCTGAGGTGAGGTCCGCTGACTCAGACCGACCATCACCGTACGGTCGTCGAGCACGAAGACGTCGCCCCCCTCCAGCGTGCACCCGAGTCCCGCACCGCCGCCGTCGCCGAACCAGTGGGTCACGCCGCCGGCGGAGAAGTCCGGGTGGAATCGGTAGATCGCTTCGAGGTTGAGGGTCTCCCGAACCCGTGCCGGGTGGGCCATCGAACTCACCGCGACACCGCCGCCGATCCAGACGCACGGATCGCGCGTGAACAGATGATTCGGGAGCGGGGGCAGAAGAAAATGATTGGAATCGAAGGCGGCTCCGACCAGACCCTTCCCGTGTCCGGTGCCCCGTACCGGTGACTCGGCCAGCGTCATGCCGCCGATCAGCGACTCCGCAAGCGTTTCCCCGTCCATCTCGTCGAGCGCGGCGCGGAGTTCATCGGCGAGCGCACCCTGTTCGGTCGTGCTGACGCGGCGATCGAGGAGCCACGCGCGCCCCGCGGGGACAGCCAACGCCTCCGCGAGCAGCTCCTCGAGGTAGAGCACGTCCACGTCACGCTCTCTGAGGGTATCCGCGAACGCGTCGTGATCTTCCTGCGCACGGCGGACCCAGATGACTTCGTCGAACAGGAGTTCCTCCCGGTTACGCGGAGTCAGCCGCCGCAGACTCTGTCCGGGCCGGTGGAGCAGCACCGACCTCAGGCGCCCCACCTCCGAGCTCACTCCCCAGGCATCGACCGGCCCGCGTTCGGCCACGGTCACGCTCCGCCCCCCTCCTGCTGCGCGACGATCCGCGCCTCAAGGCGCTCCCACGCCGCTTCGGCCGCCTCCAGGAGGTCGGTGTAGAGCTCCTGGACCTCTAGGGCCTGGTCGGTCGGGGCGTGATCCGATCCCGAGATGGACCCCCCGAGGCTGGTGATCTTCGCGAAGAGCTGACGGCCCCACCACAGAGAGTCCTGGCCCCCGGTGAGTCGAAGGTCGACCAGCTGCATCTCGAGCTCGGTGAGCGCGTCGAAGCGCGCCTGCTGGGCGTCGGTCAGCCCCTCCTCGGCGTCGACCTCGAGCAGGCGGGCCCGCTCGACCTCGAGCGAGTCGATCAGCGCGACCACCCGGTTCGTCATGTCGCGGAGCTCCAGCGCCATGTCCAGCTGGGCCCGCATCCCCGCCATCGAGCCGGTGGAGGTCGGGTCGGGGAGGACGGTCAGGGGTCGGTCGTGGGTCTCCCGATTCACCGTGAGGCGTACCGTGTAGGTGCCCGGGATCGCCGCGGGTGAGACGCTGCCTCCGTCGCCCGGCCTTCGTGTCCCGTCCCCGGACAGCCCGTCGTGCGCATGCTCGAGGGGCGCGGTCCGCATGGTCGGGTAGTCCGACGAGCGGTGCCGGAGATTCCACGTCGTGCGCTGGAAACCGGCGTCGCTCGGGGCGCGTACATCCGCGATGGACGTCCCGTTCGTGTCGAGGATCTCCATCGAGACGTCGTGGTCGCCCTCCGGCAGCCAGTAGCTGATGATCGCATCGTCGGGTCCGCTGTCCCCCGCGGCCGGCACGCCGGGCTGGCTGAAGGGCGAGGCCTTCGAGACCCAGCGATACGTGTCGCGAGGGGCGAAGAGGTGCGGGTCGTCCTCACGGATGGAGTATACCGGCATCTCATCCGATGTCGGCTGGCCCTCGTACGGAATGAAGCGCGAGATCTCCGGCGGATCCTGCAACGGATTGATGTCATCCACGATCCAGAAGCCGCGCCCGTAGGTCGCGATCACCAAGTCGTCGAAGCGATCCTGCACCTCGACCCAATGCACCGGGGCCGGGGGAATGCCTTCATAGCGCACCCAGTACTCGCCGTCCGTCTGCGACACGTACAGCCCGTTTCCGGTGCCTGCGTAGAGGAGGCCCTCCCGCTCCGGATCCTCCTGGAGCACGTGCGTGAACGAAAGCGCGCTCCGCGGGATGTCGGCGTCGATCCGCGTCCACGTTTCACCGCCGTCGTCGGTCCGGTAGAGGATCGGGTCGAATACGTTGATCTGATGTCCGTCCACCGCGACGTAGACCTTGCCCGGGTCGTGCCGGGATACCTCGATGCTCGAGATGGTCGAGTAGACGGGCAGGTCGGGCAGCCGATCGGTCAGATCGGTCCAGTCGCCGCCGCCGTTCCGAGTCCGCCAGAGCTTTCCGTCGTTCGTGCCCGCCCACAACTCGGCGGGGTTCAGCGGGCTCTCCGCGATCGCGAAGATCACTGCGGCGTACGTGGGTCCCGCGTCGTCCGGCGTCAGGCCGCCGGTCTTCCGAAGCAGCGAATCCTGTCCGGTCGAGAGGTCGGGCGAGATGACGTCCCAGCTCTGGCCCCCGTCGGTGGTCCGGTGGACGTGCTGACTGCCCACGTAGACCGTCGACGGCGCGAACTGCGACACCACGATCGGGAAGGTCCACTGGAAGCGATACCGCAGCGGTCCGGCGGGCCATGCCTCCGGGTTGTCCGGCCAGACGGTCACTGCGCGGGACGTCCGCGTCTCCAGATCGTGGCGGTCCAGCGTGCCCTCGTAACAGCCCGACCAGACCACGTCGTTCACGGTGTCCGGCACGGCCCATCCGCTCTCGCATCCACCGACGCTTCGCCACTCACCCACCGGGATCGACCCACCGTACAGCACCCGAGACGGACCCATCGTGGACGGACCGTCCTGACGGTTGCCGTAGACGTTGTAGGGGATCTCGTCGTCGACCTGGACGTGATACATCTGCGCGATCGGGAGCAGCGGCCTATACCAGTCGCGCCCGCGGCTCGTCGAGATCGAGAGCCCCTGGTCATGCCCCAGGATCATCCGGTCGGGCATCGTCGGGTCGATCCACATGTCGTGGAAGTCTCCGCCGTTGCCGCCCCCGCCCCGCAGGCTCGGTCCGCCGTCGTCGGTGACCGAGTACCCGGTGGCCATGAAGTGCACCTGATCGGGATCGTCGGGCGCGACGTGTAGACGCGTGTAGTAGTGGGGCCGCTGCTGGACTCGATGCTCGGCCTGCACCATGGTCCAGGTGGCGCCGCGGTCGTCGGAGCGCCACAGAACACCCTGGTGCTCGTCGGGGTCCGGGCCGCCCGGATCGAGGGGCCCGTTCGCCGAGTTGACGTTCGTCTCGATCATGGCGTAGAGGCGGTCGGGGTCCGCTGGGCTTCCTCCGAGCGCGATCTTCCCGAGCGTGCCGGAGGGCAGGCCGTCGCCCTCGAGCATCTCCCAGCTGTCCCCCCCGTCCGTCGTCCGCCAGATTCCGTCGTTCGGCCCCCCGCTCCACCGGCCCCAGGTGCGGATATGCATCGTCCAGGTCGAAGCGAAGATCGTCTCCGGCTCACCCGGCACCATCCAGAGGTCGAAGGCACCGGTCATCGGGTCGGGGTGCAGTACCCGCTCCCACGTCTCGCCGCCGTCCCTGGTCCGGTAGACGCCTCGTTCCTCCTGTGGGCCGTAGAGGTGCCCGAGGGCCGCGACATAGGCCACATCGGCGTCGTCGGGATGCACGAGGATGCGCCCCACGCGGCCGCTCTCCGTCAGGCCGACGAACCGCCACGACTCTCCCCGATCGTCCGACCGGTAGACGCCGTTCCCGTGGCTCACGTTCGAACGGATCCACGGTTCACCGGTGCCGGCCCAGATCACGTCGTGATCCGAGGGCGCCACCGCGAGCGCACCGATCGACTGGACCTCGTGGTCGTCGAAGACGGGCTCCCAGCCGTGTCCCCCGTCCGTCGTCTTCCAGATTCCGCCGGAGGCCGCCCCGATCAGGTAGGTGTTCGGATCTCCCGGGATCCCGGTGACCGCGCTCACACGATTCCCTACCGGCCCGATGTGACGTGCCTCGAGTCCCTCGAGGATCGCGCTCAGGGCCTCGTCGTCGCCCGGAGGCTGGGCGGCGAGAGGTTGGACGAGAGTGATGGTCGCGACCAGCAGAAGAAGGACCGACGGGAACCCCGGAGTGCGGAGGGCGGGGGTACGGTGGGCCGGGAGGTTCCGGCGTCCGGTGTGGGTCGTGGAGCGGCGCACGCTGAAACTCCGTTGGTCGTGGGAAGGCGCCCGGAAGCTAGATGGTTGTGGGGACCCCGGGCCACCCCGACTCTGCCGGACGTCGACCGCCTCCGGGCCCGATCCACTGCCGGCGTGCATCCCGATCCACCCCGGTGTCCGCCGGGACCGAACTGGCATCCGGTACGTCGGTGCGCCATTTTCGAGAGGGTTGAAGGACGCCTGTCGCCTCGATTCCCCGGTGGTCCATGAGCATACGCGAGTCAGGAGAAGGTCGCGATGAGGATGCGAGCGCCGCCGCCGGCCCCGTGGTCGAGGGGGTCCCGCGAGGCGCCCTGGCGATTCTCGACGCGATCGGCCAGGCGGTCATCGCCACAGACCTCGAGGGTGAGGTCATCTACTGGAGTCCGGCGGCCGAGGCGCTCTACGGATGGACCCGCGAGGAGGCGATCGGAGCCCCGGTTATGAGCCTGACGCCTTCCGAGAGGGGGCTCGAGCGCGCGAGCGGGATCATGGAGACGATCCGGCACGAGGGCTCCTGGAGCGGCGAGTTCGAGCTCACGCGCAAGGACGGCTCGACCTTCACCGGGGTCGTGACCAACGCCGTCATTCGGGACGATTCGGGCGACCCGGTGGGGATGGTGGGCGTATCCTCGGATCTCACCGAACTCCGGGAGGTCGAGTTCGATCTCGGGGAACGCGTCAAGGAACTCCAGACGCTGATCGAGGCGACGGAGATCCTGGCCGACTCCACCCTCGACCGCGACACGCGACTCCAGGCCTTCGTGGACCGGATCCCCGCCGGATGGGTGGACCCTGATACCACCGCGACCTGCCTGACCTTCGACGGGCGTACGTACCGGTCGGAGGGGTATCGCGCCGCCGAACACAGCATCGGCGAACCCGTCGACGTGGAGGGACTCGAGCCCGGTCACCTCGAGGTGGTGCGGACGGCTGTGCCGGTCGGGCAGCCTCCCTTCCTGCCGCAGGAGCGCGACCTGCTCGAGTCGCTGGCCCACAACGTCGAGGACGCGATCTCGAGGGAGCGGACCGCGCGGCGTCTTCACCGCACGGTCGAGGCGCTCGACGTCGCGGTGTTCCTCGTCGATGCAAACATCCGGACCATCCTGGCCGCGAATCCGGCCGCAGAGCGCATTTTCCGATGTACGCGCGAGGAGTTCGTCGGATCCACCACCGAGAAGCTCCACACCGATCGAGAGAGCTTCCTCGCCTTCGGCGAGGAATCCGAGGCGGTGCTCGAGCGGGGCGAGGTGTTCAGGGCGTCCTTCGACATGCGCCGAGCCGATGGGGAGGTCTTTCCAGCGGAGCAGACCGTCACCCTCCTCGATCCGGAGCATGGCCTCGAGGCGGGCGCCGTCAGCGTCGTGCGCGACCGAACCGAGGCGGAGCGCGCCCGCGAGGAGGCGCTGCGTTCGCAGGAACGCTTCCGGGTCATCGCCGAACACCTCGAGGATATACTCTGGATCGGCTCGCCGGAGCGGGGAGTGATCGAATACGTGAGCCCGTCGTACCGGGAGGTGTGGGGCCGAGATCCCGACCGTCTCCTGGAGGATCCGACGACCTGGCTCGAGGCGATGCACCCGGAGGACGTCGATCGGGTTTCGCGGCACGGAACGCTCACGGGCACCACCGGTCCTCGAGAGCGGGACATCCAGTACCGGATCGTCCGACCCGATGGGGACATCCGTTGGATTCACGACCGCACCTTCCTCGTGCGGAATGCCTCGGGAGCGGTGACGCGCGTGATCGGCATCGCGGCCGACGTGTCGGAGCGGCGGCGGGCGGAGGAACGCCTCGCCGCCATCACCCGCGAGATTTCCGACGCACTCTACGTGCTGGAGCCGAATGGCGACGTGCGCTTCGCCACCGCATCGGTGTCGCGGAACACCGGGTTCACCGCCGAGGAGTTCGAGGAGTTGAACGCGCTGTCGATCGTTCACCCGGAGGATCGCGAGCGCGTCGGCCAGCTTCTTCGGTGGGTTGCGGCAGAGCCCGGTCGTTCCACCCGTGCCGAATACCGATTCCTCGACACCACCTCCGAGGAGCGTCACGTGGAGTCGATCGCGCGGAACCTCATCGACGATCCGGGTGTGAAGGGAATCCTCGTGGCGACGCGCGACGTGACCGAACGCGTTCAACTCGAGCGCGCGCTCGAACAGAGCCAGCGACTCGAGGCGATCGGCCGACTCGCCGGAGGGATCGCGCACGATTTCAACAACGTCCTGACCGTCATCCGCTCCCAGGCCTCCCTTCTGAAGTTCGACGTGGAGGACCCGGCGACGATCGAGGAGGTCGAGATCATCGAGGAGGCGGTCGATCGGGCCGCGACGCTTACGAGTCAGCTCCTCGCGTTCAGTCGCGAGCAGGTGCTTCAACCACGGCCGGTCGACATCTGCAGCGTGGTAGGCCGCGTGGCGAGAATGGTCGAGCGAGTGATCGGTCCGAGCGTGTCGCTCGAGCCCGATCTCCCGGGCGACCTCCCGACGGTGATGCTCGACCCCGCTCAGCTCGAGCAGGTTCTTCTGAACCTCGCGATCAACGCCCGCGACGCGATGCCCGAGGGGGGCACGCTGGCACTCCGGACTCGCCAGCGACGAATCGAGGAGGGCACGGACGAGTATTCCGCCATCCCACCCGGGGTGTACTCCGAACTGCTCGTGTCCGATACCGGGGTCGGGATGAGCCCGGAGGTGGCCTCACGCGCGTTCGAGCCGTTCTTCACCACGAAGACCGAACAGGGTGGCACCGGACTCGGACTGGCCACCGCGTACGGGTTCGTTCGCCAGAGCGGAGGCGACATCGCGCTCGAGAGTCGACCCGGCGAGGGCACTACCTTCCGGATCGTGTTCCCTACGGTGGATCGCGACGCGGTTCCGGTGACGTCGGCTTCCACGACACGGCCGGAGTCGGACACGGCGAGCGGCCGTCTCCTGCTCGTCGAGGACGAGGAGAGCGTGCGCCGGGTGGTCACGCGAATGCTCGAGCGAGCCGGATACGAGGTCGAGAGCGTCGGGTCGGCCGAAGAGGCCGTGGACCTTCTGGACTCGGGGTGGCCCGCGGAGGGTGTGCTGACCGATCTGGGACTGCCCGGAAAGAGCGGTCGGGATCTCGTGGACTGGTGCCGTGAGCAACGCCCGCACCTCCCTGTCGCGGTGATGTCGGGGTACGCGGCGGAGTCGCCCGGCGGCCGGAAGGGAATCCCGCCGGACATCTCGTTTCTGGGGAAGCCCTTCACCCCGGCGCAGCTCCTGGAAACCGCACGAGACCTGCTCACTCCCTCCGATGATGGAGCTTGACGGGCTCCTTCTCCTGCTTGCGCTCCCACCAGTTCTGATACAGGTCCACCGCGAACATCAGGAGCAGCATGAAGATCACGATCCACTGCGGGATGTAGGGGAAGGCCGATCCATTGGCTTCGAGTTGAGCTGTATGTCCCCCCTCGAGTACCAGCACGAAGCCGATCAGGAGCAGGACGAAGAGGCCGAGGATCTCGAACTCGGGATTCGATGAGAGGAACGTCGCGATCGCGTCGGCGAACGCCAGCATGAGTGCGACCGAGACGACCACCGAGATCACCATCACGAGGAAGATGTCGGTCATCCCGACCACGGTGAGGATCGAGTCGACGCTGAACAGCAGGTTCATCCCCACGATCAGCCCGACGACATCACGGAAGTTCGCGGCCTTCCCGACATCGTGACCCTTCGCCTTCAGCTTGATCCGAAGTTCCTTCACGCCCTTCCAGATAAGGAAGAGCCCGCCGAGGACCAGGATCACGGCCTTTCCGGTCACATCCCCGGTGAGTGTGACCCAGGCGAACGATACGTCCAGCTGGAAGAGGCTCGCGGTGGCCACGGTCAGGATGAGGCTGACGAGAGCGAGCAGGATGATCCGGAACACCATCGCCAGGATCAGCCCCAGCTTGACCGCCTTGCCGCGCTCCTCCTGCGGAAGCTTGTTCGCGATGATCGTGATGATGATCAGGTTGTCGGCTCCCAGCGCGATCTGGATCAGCGTGATCCCGAAGAGGGAGGCCCAGACGGCGGGGTCGGAGAGGACGGACAGCATCGGGCGGAGGGGTGTGAGGAGGGCGTCAGCGCGCCGAGTCGGCCGCAAGTGTGGCCAGACGTTCGTCGAACGCACGGCGGGCGAAGTCGAAGGGTACAGCCCCCATCATCGGGAAGCCATCGACCAGGTAGGTCGGGGTCCCGCGAACACCGAGCGCGGTTGCGAGGGAGTCGGCACGGTCGATACGGGACGCGAGGGCGACATCGTCGGCGCAGCGGTCGAGGTCGTCGGCGTCGAGGCCCACGGCGATGGCGGTTTCACGGACCACCTCGGCGGAGGTCGCGCGCGGGACGCCGACCCACCGTTCCCGGGCCGAATACAGCGCGGCGGTGACCGCCTCGCCCTGCTCGGGGGTGGCGGCGCACTCGACGGCGACCACGGCGGGTCGTGAGATCGCGTACTGCCCACTGACCCAGGGAATCGTGATCCACCGGGCCCGGCCGGTCTCCACGTAGGTCCGGAACAGCGAGTCGCGAGCCTCGGCGTGGAAGCGAGCGCAGTAGGGGCAGGCCGGATCCGTGAACTCGACGATCTGGAGCGGCGCGGCGGCCTCTCCGTGGAAGAACCCGAGCTGCGCCACGTCGACCTCACCCCCCTGCCCCGCGTCCCCGCGGACCGAGGGCTCGCCTTCGACACACGACCGGGAGAGGACCAGGGCGGCCAGAACCGCGGCGATCCCGACGCCCCGTACGACGGATCGCATCATGGGCGGGGCCTCAGACGCGGACCGCGAGTCCGTCGTGCAGAGCCGTGCGATACGCCTTGATAGCGGGCACCAGGCCGATCAGGAACCCTGCGACCACCACCGCGCCGAGATACCCGTACTCGATCGGTGAGAGGCCCGCCACGGGAAGATAGAGTCCGAACTGCGACTCGACCCATGGCTGAGCCAGAGCCAGCCCTCCGTAGACGACTGCTACGCCCAGAAGGGCGCCGAGCGCCGCGAGCAGGGCGGATTCGAGAACCAGCAGCGAGAGAATCCGTACCGGCCCGGCGCCGATCGCGCGCAGGATCGCCATCTCCCGTCGCCGTGCGTCCAGGGAGGTGTAGAGAGACACGAGCATACCGAGAAGGCCGACGATCACGACGAAGATGCTCACCAGGCGGAGCCCCTCCTCGGCGTAGCCCAGGCCGTCCCACATTTCGCTGAGCGCGAGACCGGGAAGTACAGCCATGACAGGCTCTTCCGACCATTCGTTCACATCCCGCTGCAGGCTCAGCACGTCCCGGCGGTTGGTCGCGCCCACGAAGAACGCGGTGACCTGGGTAGGCTCGTGCGCGTGGGCGGCATTCTCCTCCGGCGATTCACCATCGTGCGCCGGATCGTCGGGCAGGGAGGCGGCACGTTCGGTACCCGCTCCCGCCTCGTCTCCACCCGCCGGAGGTCCGCCGCCGAAGGACATCGCCGACGCGGGCGGTACCCCATCCTCCCACCCATCGTGCATCGCCTCGACGCCCTCCAGCGTCACATAGATCGCCCGATCCACGGGGGTGTAGGTGGGTGCGAGGATTCCGGAGATGGTGAAGGGGGTCTGGTCGTGCTGGATGAATCCGCCCATCCCGTGGGTGACCGCGATCTCGTCTCCGAGACCGTAGCCGAGCTCCTCCGCCACCTGCGATCCGATCGCCACATCGAACACGCCGAGCGCGGGCTCACCCTCCGAAACCTCGATCGGCTGGCCACCACGGTACCGGTAGTGCTCGTAGAAATTCTCGTCGGTGCCGATGACGCGAAATCCACGATGGCTGTCGCCGAGGGCGTACGGAATCGTCCAGTCGACCGCGGGGTGCGCGGCCCAGTGCTGGTAGGCATCCCAGCTGATGTTCTGGGTCGGTGACCCCATTCCGAACACCGAGTACAGCAGCAGTTGGATCGTGCCCGACTTCGGCCCGATGATCAGGTCGGTCTGACTGATCGTGTTCGAGAAGCTCTCCCGCATCCCGACGCGGGTCTTCTCCACCCCCAGCAGCAGCGCGACGCTGAGCGCGATGGATCCGACCGTGAGGCTCGTGACGAGCAGGCGATTCCGGAGCGACTTGAGCGCCAGGTCGAGCACGAGCATCAGGCCGCCCCCTCCGCCCGGGCCGGTGCGCCGGATCCTGCTCGATTCGCGTCGGCCAGCGATACCTCCTGCTCGAAGTGCGAAGCGAGGGTCCGATCGTGGCTGACGAACACGAGCGTACTCCCAGCGCTCTGGCAGGCCTCGAGAAGGAGGTCGAGGAAGGCGTCCCGCCGATCGTGATCCAGCGACGAGGTGGGCTCGTCGGCGATGATCACCTCCGGAGCGCCGATGAGCGCGCGGCAGGCCGCGACGCGCTGCTGCTGCCCCACGCTGAGGGCACCCACCGCGGACGCGAGGGCATGATCGATCCCGAGGGCCGACGCGAGGCGGCGCGCTTCCGCCGAGGGCGTGCCCTCCTGCATTCTGGCCTTCCGGGAGCCGTGCATCCGGACCGGAAGAACGATGTTCTCCATCACCGACAGATACGGAATCAAATTGAACATCTGGAAGACGTATCCGATGTGCTGGGCACGGAAGGCATCGCGCCGTGCACCGGACATCTCGGTCAGGTTCTCACCGAGCACGCGCACCGACCCCTGATCTGCGCGCAGAACGCCCGCGAAGAGGCCGAGCAGCGTCGTCTTGCCGCTTCCACTCGGGCCGTGAAGGAAGGTGCGGGTGCCGGCCTCGAGGCGCAGCTTCGGGACGTCGAGAACGACCGGTCCCCCGCCGTACGAGAAGCGGACGCCTTCGAGCTCGACGGCGAGGGCCGTCTCCGTCACGTCAGTTGTACTCGTACGGATACAGCCGCGTCCCCTCGACCACGTAGCCGACGGAGCCGTAGACGCTTTCGGTCATCTCGATCCGGAGCGTGCCCTCGAGCCAGACCGGGTCCCACCCGTAGAGCTGGGTCGCGTCACCATCCGCCATCTCGATGTAGACGAGCTGATTGGGCGGGGGCGGGGGCGTGTGGACGCAGGCGCCCACGTACGGGACGAGGAGGAACTCGGTCGCCCTGTCGGCGAAGTCCTCCAGCGGCACCGTGAACCCGGGGATCTTCACCACCTTCCCATCCGCCTCGCGGAGGATTTCGCTCATGTCCCCATTCTCATAGTCGAGTTCGGCGAGCTGGCGCCAGCTGAGCTCGATCGGATCCTCGAGGGTGCCGGCGGACGAGCGGATCGCCGAACGCAGGTCCGCAGCGGCGTCCGAATCGGGTCCCGGCGTGGTCGGGACGAGAGCCATCGCCAGGGTGAGCAGCGCCGCGCCGATGCCCGACGCGTGCAGGGTGCCGCAGCGAAAGTGGGAGCGCATCGATATCCGAGGCATGAGGATCACCAGAGGTATGGGGCCGTCGTGTTCACGACGTGGTAAGCCGATCGACACCGGCAAGTTCCGAGGAGAGGCGGGGTCACCGCTGAGCCGAGGGACCGTCGAGCTGCTCGATCGTCGCCGTGGACGGTTGTCGCAGGCGCTGAAGCCGGCGCGCCGCAGCCTCCGAGTCGCGCATCACCCTGAGGAGGTTCTCCCCTGCCAGCATGCGAAGTTCGTCCTCCGACCATCCACGCCGCGACAGCTCGGCGAAGAGCGCCGGGAAGGTCGACACGTCCTCGAGGCCCGCCGGTACCGACGTGATTCCGTCGTAGTCGCTCCCGATTCCCACATGCTCGACCCCCGCCACGGTCTTCACGTGATCGATGTGGTCGGCCACATCGGCCAGCGTCGCGTTCCCGTCGTCGGTGATGAAGGAGGGGACGAAGGTCACCATCACGACGCCGCCGTTGTCCGGAAGGCGGCGGAGAACGTCGTCGGGCACGTTCCGCGGGTGGTCCGTGACCGCCTTGGCCGAAGAGTGCGAGAAGATCACCGGTGCCTCGGCGATGTCGAGCACGTCGTTCATCGTCGAGGGCGCGACGTGGGAGAGGTCGACAAGCATTCCCATCCGGTTCATCTCAGCGACGACCTCCTCGCCGAATCGGGTCAGCCCGTCGTGGATCGGCAGCCCCGTCGCCGAGTCCGCCCAGTCCGTGTTGTCCGAGTGCGTGAGCGTCATGTAGCGCGCCCCGGCCTGGAAGAAGGCCCGCAGCGCCCCGAGCGAGTTCTCGATCGCATGACCTCCCTCCATCCCCATCAGCGAGGCGATGCGCCCATTCCCGAACGCACGTTCCACATCCGACGCGGTATAGGCCGGCTCGAAGGCCTCCGGGTAGGTATCGAAGAGCCGGTTCGCGATGTCGATCTGCTCGAGCTGCACCTTGGCCGCACCCTCCTCGACCGCGTCGATCGGAACGTAGATCGACCAGAACTGGGCGCCCACCATCCCCTCGCGCAGCCGCGGAATGTCCGTGTGGAGAGAGGTCCGGGAGCGCAGGTCGAAGGCAGAAACGGCGAGTGGATCGTTCGAGATGCGGATCTGCCACGGAAGGTCGTTGTGGCCGTCGATCAGCGGCGTTGTCGAGAGGACGCGACGTGCAACTGCGTCGTGGTCCTGAGCCGCGAGGGGCGCGGCTGTCGGCAGGACGAGAAGGGCGATCAGGAGATGTCGAGACATCATGGTTCGGCTCGGACGCACGAGGGGGTGATCAGGGATGTCATCCACCTCGAGTTTCTGGCCTTGCCCCCCCGGACGCCAGCCCCTCGTGCGTTGGGGTGCCACGGATACGGGCCGACACTCGAAACCCCCGGCCGGCGTGCTGCCCGACCGGGGGCCTGATACTTCGGCGCGTTGTCGCCGGAAAGAGTCCGACGCATCCGCGATCCGATCAGAAGTAGTACCGGAATCCGATCTGCATCTGGAACTGCAGCAGCAGGTTGGAGCCGAGTGTTGCCTCTTCGCCGAAGTTGTCTTCGACCCGATAGTCATAGCCACGGTTGGCGCGGTCGAAGCTGGCCACGCTGTAGACTTCGTCGCCGATGACCGTCGTGATCCGACCCCACCCGCAGGTTCCGGAGAACGGATCGTTCGCCCGGTCGTCCTCGCTGCACAGAAGGCGCCCGATCCCGTTGGCTACGTTGAAGAGGTCGACCTGCAGTTCGGCCCGCTGTCCCGAGAAGGTCTCGAACCCGCGCGTGAGCTTCAGGTCGAGTCGGTTGGTCCACGGACCGGTGCAGCCGTTCCGGAGTGCATAGTCGCCAACACGATCGGCGATGCACGGATTCTCATCCAGAAGCGTCTGGTAGGCCGCGCGCTCCTCCGACTCCCCCTCGGTCCCGGCCGACGCGAGCGGCAGGGCCTCGGCCGAATAGATGAACGGCACGTCGTTGTCGTCGATGCCGTCCCCATTCAGGTCTCCGTCGACCACAGGGGTGTAGCGCCGCCCGCTTGTGAGGCGCCAGAAGCCGGCGAGCTCGACGCCGAACGGAAGCTCCGTCGCGCCACTGAGGATGAAGCTGTGGTCACGGCTGAAGCGGCTGATCCCCCACGCCTTGTCGGTGTCGCCGGGGCCGCCGAGGTCGTTGGGGCTCGTTCCGGCGATCCGCGGATCCTCGTACAGACCGTTCGACGTGCAGCACGACTCGGAGATGTTGTCGTACGCCCGGTTGAAGGTGTAGGACCCGGTGAGGCGGGTACCCTCGCCGAAGTTCCTGCTCAGTTCGATGTTGGCCAGGAAGGCGCGATTCCGACCGTCACTGTAGACCGTGTAGACGTTGGCGAAGTCGGTGTTGATGCGCGAGTTGACGTCATTCTGCCCGCCTGGGCTGAACACGTCGATCGGCGTGAAGACCGGCCGGTCCTCGCCCGCGATCCTGAACTGCTCCGAGCGGAGGTTGATGTTCCGGAGGTTGTACTGCCGGAACCCCTCCGAAAAGAGAACGTCGATGCTCATCCGGGAGTCGTCCCCGAGATACGTTTCGAAGCCCAGGTTGGCGCGGAACGTCTCCGGGTACTCGAAGTCCTCGGACCACACCGTGTAGGTGGGTGTGGGCACGACTGCGTCGGAGCCGCCCCGGCAGCTGAAGGGGTTGTCGGACCCGTCGGCACCCCACCCCGAATAGCCGTCGACCGACGGCGGTGCGTCCGGCGACCCCGCCTCACCGTTGCAGCGCAGCTCGACCAGCGGACGCTGCGTCTGGATCACGTTGCCGCCGAGCACCAGGGGGATCCGGCCGTAGAAGTAGCCCGCCCCCGCCCGCAGCATCCGGCGCCCGTCGCCGTCGAGGTCGTACGCGAGCGACAGGCGCGGTGAGAAATTGTCCGAGTCGGTGGGCGCGAAGCCCGTCGCGAAGCCGAAGGCGCTCTCGATTTCGGCCACCGGATCCGGGCTGTTGCTGAAGCTCTGCTGGTCGTACCGAAGGCCCAGGGTCGCGGTGAGTTTGTCGGTCACGCGCCACTCGTCCTGGATGTAGACGGCCCACTCCACGACGTCGAACTCGTCGCCTGGAATCCGCTCGCCCTGCTGGAACGGGCGGAGGTACTGGCTCGCATTGCCCGCGGCGAAGTCGTCGAGGCTGTTGAAGCCGAACTCCCCAGCCCCCTGGTTGCCCGAGATCCCGCTCATCGGAGCCTGGAAGCGATTGAACGCCCTCGTGATCAGCGTGTTCGTTCCGATCTTCAGCGTGTGCTCGCCGAGCGAGTACGTGAGGTTGTCGATGAACTGGAGCTTGCTTTCATCGATGAGGTTCTGAAATGCCACGAAGGTGCCGCCGTAGCGGAGCAGCCCGTCATCGTTGGAGTTGTTGGCCTCGATCCCGGGCACCCGCACCGTGAGCGCCGGCCGGACGTCCTGACCCTGGCGCGGCCGGTTCTCGTCGGAGTACTGGAATCGAAAGACGTTGTACGCGTTGTCGCCCAGGACGGACTGGAGCTCCGTCACGAAGGAGTTCGAGACGCTGGTGAAGGACTCCGCGCGCGACCGGCCGTACGTGAAGTCGAAGAAGTCGTTGAACTCCCGGGCGTTGTCGTGATTCGCGTAGTTGTGCCGGAGAGAGAGCCGATGGTTGTTGTCGAGATTCCAGTCGACGCGGCCGAATAGCGTGATCACGTCGTTGGTCGTCTCGAACGGCGCGTATCCGGCCGCCGCATCGGAGATGCCGTATTCGGTCTCCAGGATGTCGACGAAACGACGAATCTCGTCCTCCACGGCGGGATCCTGATTGGCGATCGAGAGTGGAAGCTGCGGCTCTCGGCGGCGCTGGCCGTCCAGCGACAGGAGGAAGTGCGCCTTGTCTCTGACGATGGGGCCTGAGATCCGAGCCGCATACTGCTGCGTCTCGAAGGTGCCCGGGTCCTCGTTCTCGAAGCCTGACGCGATGAGTGCGTCGTCCCGGTAGTTCGCGTAGACGGTTCCCTCGAAGTCGTTGGTACCCCCTCGGGTGACCACATTCACGATCCCGCCGGAGTAGGCGCCGTATTCCACGTCGAATCCGTTGGTGATGATCTGGAACTGGTCGATGGACTCCAGCGAGAAGACGAAGGGAATTCGTGACCCGCCGCGATTCTCCCCGAAGAAGGAGTTGTTCGCGTCGACGCCGTCGATCTGAAGGTTGGTACCCGACGGACGCTGACCGGCGATGGAGAACTGGCCCCCGGTCGTCTCGCCCGGATCGGACGTCACGAAGCCCGAGAGCTCGATGAAGTCGACGAAGTCGCGTCCGAGGGAGGGGAGATTTTCGATCTGATCAACGGTCACGAGCTGCGCCACGTTGGCGCCGGAGGCATCGATCTGATCTCGCTGAGCCTGTACCTGGATGCCCTCGATCTGGACCGCCTGGACCGCGATGGTGAAGTCCACCGTGGTGGCTTGGCCGATCGTCACCGGGACCTGCTCCCGGACCGAGTCGGCGAAGCCGATCACCTGCGTGGTCACCGAGTACGAGCCCGGAGGAAGAAGTCGCACGACGTAGCGGCCTTCCGCGTCGGTCAGCGCGGTGCGCTCGAGCCCGGTGCCCGTATTGACCACCGTCACAACAGCCGTGGCGGCAGGCGCGCCGGTTTGCTGCAGCACCTGGCCACGGATCTGCCCGGTGGTGGAGGCGGCCTGACCGGAGACCGGGCCCGCGAGCGCGAGACCGGACAGCAGGACGGCGACGAATGTGACGAATCTGTACATGACGGTTCGTTCGGTTCGAGAACTCACTCGGCTCGTTTGCTCACGATTCGGCTTCTCGCGAATCAGCTGCATGGGACCTCCACGATGTCGTCGACGGTGCGCGGGAAGATCTGCCCGGTTCCGAAGAAGCCCGCCACGATGCCGGTAACGTCGTAGCAGTTCCCCACGGTCATGCCGGTTGTGGTGAGAATGTCGTCACCGCTACTCGGGCTGAGCACGCTCTCCGCGCGGATCACGGTTGAGCCGCTACCATCGTCGATGGAGGCGTTGCGGCTGCCACCCTGGTCGAAGGGAGAGGTGAGCTCCGCGCCGCGCACGACCGCGAGACGATTCTGCAGCGGGTCCCGCGGTGCCGAACCGGACGCCGAAACGGCGGCGGTCGTCGTCTCTTCGGGCACGACGGTTCCGGCGTCCGGCACGACCTCTCGAAGGCTGACCCCCTCGAGCTGGAGCGCAGGCTCGAGCGTGAGCGTACCGCCCACCTCGATCACGTCGCCGACCTCGATCCCCTGCCCGTCGAGCGCACCCGTGAAGAGCCAGATCCCTCCCGTCTCATCCTGGATCGCGGAGTCGCTCTCGTCGAACTGACTCGGTGAGGCCGTCACGATGCCGCGAACGATGACGAAGTCGCCCGGCGCGGCGCTGGCCTGTACGTCCCCGATCGGAACGAGGCAGGCATTTCTGGAGGGGACGCCGACAAAGGAAGGCGCCTCGATCAGGACGGTGGTCTCGACCGGATTCTCACAGACGAACAGCCCCGTCGGCACGCTCGCGTCGTCGAAGAAGACGTCGTGCGTGCCGGCGGCGACGTTGGGGATCGAGAAGCGGCCATCGGCACCGGTTGTACCGGACGCGATCACCGCATCCGTGTCCCGCACGCGCACGGCCACGCCTACCCCGTCGACCGGCTCATCCCCGTCCGACGGATCGAAGACCTCGTCGTTGTCGGCGTCGAAGTAGAGGAGGCCTTCGACCGTCCCCGTCCCGTCCACCTCGAACTGCGGCGGGATCGTGTCATCACACGCCGCGATCCCGGCGAGGGCCGCGAGGCCCGCGACAGCGGCTGTTCGGCGTATCCAGTCGTTCATGTTTTCCTGTCCTCTCAATTCACGAAAGTGACGTCGGTATCCACGATGACCTCGAGCTGTGCGCCGGGGTCGTTGCCGTCGAAGAATCCGGGCACACCTACGATGACCAGCTCCTGGCCGGCGCTGAAGTCGTCGATGCTGAGTCCGGACCGGTTGTCGACGAACACGGTGATGCTCGTGCCGGCACCGTCGGTGACCGTCAGTTCGGCCGAACCGAAGCTGTTTGCCGCCTCGGCCGTTGCCACCGTTCCGGAATAGGTCACGAGCTGCCCCTGGAAAAGGCCTCCGTTGATCTGGGTGCCCGTCGCCGCGATCGGTGTCGGGGCAGCGCCACCCGTGGAGGTGATCGTCACCGCATCGGGTCCGATCTGGACCTCGCCGCCGAAGGCACCGATCTCACCGGTGATCTCGACCAGGTCCCCGGGAGCGAGAGCCGGGAGGCCGTCGAAGGTGAAGACGGTGATGCCACCCGTCTCGTCCTGGACGAACGCCTGGCGGTCCGTCCATCCGAGCGCCCGGCTTACCGTTCCGCTGACCATGACCGTCTCACCCCCGAGCGAGCGAGCCTCCGCGATCGAGACGCCCGCCCCGGGCGCTGCCACGAGGTCGGCGGGTCCACGTGGCTCGAGCTGGGCGGCCGGCGTGTTGCGATCATCCAGGCCGAGCACGCCGGTCACACGATACCGGTCCCCGACCGTCCAGTCGGGAATCTGAAGGCCGGTCCGTCCATCCGAGTAGACGGTGAAGGTCGTCCCCGCAGCATCCGTCATGGTGACGACCTGATTGTCGAAGCTGGGGTTCGCGACCGCATCCACGGTGGCCGTGATCGTGACGAGCTCACCCTGATCGTCGCCGGCGTTGATCGTCGCCCCGGTCACACCCTCCGGTACGGGTACCGGGACCGTCCCCAGAACCTCCAGGGAGGAGAAGTCGCCAAGCTGGGCTTCACCTCGGAAGGCCCCGACCTCGGCCACGGCGCGGATGAGCTGACCCCGCTGGAACCCACCCATCGGCGCGAAGTCCGAAAGGTCGAAGTCGAAGGTCGTGATCCCACCCGTGGCATCCTGAATGAACAGAACCCGATCGTCGAACCCGGGCGCCCAGGTGATGACGCCCTCGATCGCGACGGTCGCTCCAGCCGCATTCCGGGCATCCGCGATGGCTACTGTTGCTCCGCCCTGCTGCACGTCGTCGAGGCTCCGGACCTCGACCCGGTTCGGGTTGCCGTCCTCGAGGTCGGTGCCGCCGACGTCTCCGTCGGTTCCGAGCGGCCCGGTCACTCCATACAGCTCTCCGACCTGCCAGGCCTCTTCCTCGACACCGGTGCGGCTGTCCACGTAGACGTTGAAGGTGTCACCGTTCTCGTCCCGCAGAAGCACCATCTGGTTGCCGAAACTCAGGACATCGACCTGCTCGACGGTGCCATCGATCGTCACGAGTTCGCCCGCCCGCTCCCCCGACGCGATCTGAGCGCCGGTGATCTGAACCGGCACCGGGGCCGGACCGCTCGACAGCACCTCGAATGCGGTGATGGAACCGATCTGCCTCTCTCCGTCGAATGCACCTGCGGCGCCGGTCATGCGAATCCGATCGCCGACCTGAAGACCGCTGGGAAGTCCGAAGTCGAAGACCGACAGGCCACCCGTCTCATCCTGGACGAACAGCACACGGTCGTCGAACCCCGGGGCCCAGGCGATCACGCCCTCGACGGTGACCGACTGCCCGAGCGGGGCGGTCCGCGCGTCCGCGATGTCGATGAGGAGTCGGCCCTCGAACTCGGCTGCGACGTCGATCGCCGCGTCCGCGCCGACCACCACGGTGATCGCATCGCCACCGACCAGGTTCGCATCGTCGGGAAGCCCGAAGGTGACGACGTAGGTGTCGGGTCGAAGCGTGGCGAGCGTGAAGGCACCATCGGCGTCGGTGGTCGCGGTCAGTTCGACGTCGTCCGACTGCCGGACCGCCGTCACACCGATCCCGGCCGCGGGAAGGTCCGCATCCGGGTCGTATTCTCCATTCGCGTTGTCGTCGCGGAAGAGGCGTCCCGAGATCGACCCGGGCGAGAAGGCATACCGGAACTCGGACGTGAGCTCGGCGCCCTGGAAGGGGGCCGTCACCGTCGGATTGGGTGCCGTGGACAGAACCGCACCACTCGCGAGATCTCCGGCGACGGACAGCGTATAGCTGCCGGGCTGAAGGTCCGAGATGACTGCCACGCCGTTCGCGCCGGTGGTGGCCGACGACGTCTCCGCGCCGCTGGCCGTCACCGTGAGTCCCTCGAGTGCCTGATCACCGGCACCGAGGACGCCATCTCCGTCGCCGTCGATGTAGGCAGTGACCGCGAGGCTGGATGGCGTCCCCGACGAGAGAATCGCCGACGACTCGTCACACGCTGAACTGGCGACGAGCATGGCGGCTACCGCGAACAGCCGCGGATGGAAGCGGCGGACCATAGAACCTTCTCCTGAACGTGGGATGCGGACACCGTGACACGATTCTTCGCGAGTGCGGCGCAGGACCGCCTCACCCGATTCCAGCCGACGCGGCGACTTTGTAGCTTTCGGCGCGTCCGGGGCGCCGCGCAGGCACCCCGAGACAAGGAAACGACCCTTTGTCCGGAAGACAACCGATACGATGCACCCATACTCAGCCCGCCTTGCCCGCCCCACCGCCCGACGGTCGTCGAGGCGGCTTCTGTGGTTCCCCGTGCTTCTCCTCGTTGTCGCGTGTTCCAGCGGTGGATCGGCGGGCCCCACGGTCGAACCCCCCGTCATCACGGTGACGGGCGTCGAGGCTGGAGGTGTCTACGAGGAGCCCGTAACGATTTCCGTTACGATCGATCGCGGCACCTTCGAGGCGACGCTCGACGACGACGCGTTCTTTTCGGGTCAGACCGTGTCGGAGCCCGGTTCATACCTCCTTCGGGTCGAAGCCACGAATCAAGGTCGCACGTCGACCCGGCAGATCGAGTTCGAGATCCGTTTCTCCGGGGAAAGCCTGCTGATCGTCCGGATGCTCGACCTCGGCGAGAATGGCGCGGGCGGAGGAGGTGATGCGATCCTCGTGACCGATTCCTCCGCGAACGGCATGCGGCATGCGCTCATCGATGCGGGACCGTCGGGCGAGAATGCCGCGGATCCCGGGTTCGTCCAGCGCCGGCTCCTGCAGCTCGGCGTGGATACGCTCGACGTCATGATCCTGACCCACGCCCACTCCGATCACTATGGTGGGATGTTGCCGGTCGTGAACGGCACGGCGATTCGGGAGTTCGTCTACAACGGCCAATCCCGGTCGCTCCTGGGCTACGAGTCGGTGCTCTCCGCGGCGAATTCCCGGGCCGGTGAGGTCGTGGTCCCCGCCGGCATCGAGACCCGAGCGCTGGGTCTCGGCGGCGTGCCGACGACCCTCGTGATGATTCCCGGGCTCCCGGACAACCTGAATGTCGACACCAACGACGGCAGCGACCTCAACGACGGGTCTCTGGGAACATCCGTGACGAAGGGTGCCTTCTCGATGTTCGTGACCGGAGACGGAGAGGTGGACGCCAACCTCCGCTGGCGTAGGGACTACGCGTCTCTCACGTCGGACCTTACCGTGCTCAAGGTCGGGCACCACGGGGCGAACGATGCAGTCTTCGATCAAGGCTTCTCGAGCTCCGGCATCGCATGGCTCGAGCATACGGCCGCCGCGGTCCACCTCGTGAGTTCGAATGGGTCGACCCATCCGCGCATCGCCGCCCTGAACGCCCTGCTCGGCCGGCCGGCCGAGACCTACTGCACGAATGTGCATGGCGATATCGAACTTCGCGCCACCGGGTCCGGACAGTGGACGGTCACGGTCCAGCGGAACGCGGATCTGGATTGCGCACCCGGGGACACCGCGACCTCCTGATGCCGGGCGCCGCGGCCGGGAAGCCGCATTTCGCTTCGAGTGCCGGGGGCGGGACTTGAACCCGCAAGGGCCGAAGCCCGGGGGATTTTAAGTCCCCTGTGTTTACCATTTCACCACCCCGGCGTACCCCGTGAAACCTTAGCAGAGACGGGGCGTTCCGCCCATCACACCCCGAATTCTCGAGCCGCCGAGTTTGACAAGAACGATCTCCTCACTTCGGCCTACGAACAACTTCGGTCGGTCCCCATCTGTTGCGGACAGCTTACCCACCCCGGCAAGACATGCTCGACGGTTACCTGCCTCCACGGCTCCCAGTACCCCGAAAGCGCCCGACGCAGGAGCGCAGCCGAGAGACGATGGCCTGGATTCGCCAGGCGGCCGAGGAGCTATTGACCGAGGATGGGCGCGCGGCCCTCACGACGACCCGTGTTGCCGAGCGGGCGGGCGTGTCGATCGGAACGCTGTACCAGTACGTGTCGAGCGTTGACGAGTTGATGGCCCTTCTCGTCGAAGCGCACCTCGAACGTGAGCGCGCGGCCCTGGTGTCGGTGCTCTCGGAAGTTTCCAGTCTCCCTCTCTCCGAGATACTGGACCGCCTCGTCGATGCGTTCGTCGGGGTGTTCTCCGATGACCCTGTGCTCTCGGCCGCCTTGTATCGGGAGTGCCGGAGCGCGTCTTGGCGGCCCGAAATCGAGGACCTGGGCGCCGACTCCGTCTCCGCGTTCACGCAGATCCTTCTCGATCATGAAGGCCGAGTAGCGGTACACGACCCCCGGTTGGCGAGCATCGCCGTCGTTTCTGCGGTCGACGCATTCGTGCAGCGCGCGGCAGCACAGGCACCCGAGGCCGTACGGTCGGGTGCGGTGGCGCGCGAGGCCAAGCAATTGGTGCGCCGCTATCTGCTCCCGCCCGGGCGCGATCTGGACCCCATTGGTCGTTCGAAGTAGGGCCCTCGCTCGACCCGGCCGAAACGTGAGGCTGGCGCGCTCGGACGGGCGGGCTGAAGCCGGCTGACGGCGACTCGACGGGGGTTCCCGGCAGGTACGCGAATGCGAATGCCGCCGGGTGAGCCAGCCGCCTAGCTTCAGGGTGTTGTCCACGTCCGGAAACGCCGTCGATCCGTTGACACCTCGTCGTGGCACTCGTCCTTCGATTACCCTCGCTCCCCTGGAAGATGACGCTCCCTCTCCATCGAGTGCCGGCCCCCGACGCTCGGCATATGTTCACGGCCACAGCGATTCTGGCGCTGGCGACCGTTTCGGGGTGCTCTCGCCCGACCACTCAAGCCGAGTACCGCGTGCCCCGCGAGATCGCGATCACACAGGGCCGTCGATCGGTGCAGACCTCCGAGGAGGTAAACGGAGTGGGAAGGTCGCCCGCGATTCCGCCGATCGTCCCGCGACGTGGGCGAGAGCGACCGATCATCGCGATCGTCGGTGCCAATGCCGGTACCGATACGACCGACTACATGGTGCCGTTCGGAGTGCTCTCCGAGTCGGGCGTCGCGGACGTGAGGGCGCTGAGCACGGAGGCCGGCCCGCTCTCTCTCTTCCCTGCCCTGACCATCGATCCGGGCACGACGGTCTCGGAATTCGACCAGTCCACGCCCGACGGCGCCGATGTAGTGATCGTGCCCGCGGTGCACGATCCTGACGATCCGGATCTCGTGCGGTGGGTTCAGGAGCAGGCGGAGAAGGGAGCGCTGGTGGTGGGCATTTGCGACGGCGTGTGGGCGCTGGGTCACGCGGGGCTCCTGGAAGGTCGGAGAGTCGTCGGGCACTGGTACTCGCGAGAGCGGCTCGCGAAGCGTTTTCCGGCCACTCGATGGATCGGAGACCGGCGATTCGCTGCAGACGCCGGCGTTGTCACGACCACGGGAGTGACGGCCTCAATCCCGGTTTCTCTTGCGCTCGTCGAGGCAATGGGCGGGACGCGACAGGCCGACTCCCTGGCCGCGTTGATCGGCTCCGCATCGTGGTCCGCCTCGTACGTCAGTGATCGCTTCGGGCTGGACGTCGGGCACGTATGGACCGCTGCGTCGAACTGGCTCGCGTTTTGGCGGAAGGAGACAGTCGGCCTCCGAATTGCCGATGGCGTGGATGAGATCGCGCTCGCACTCTCGGCGGACGCGTGGAGCAGGACCTATCGGTCAGAGGTGAAGAGCGTGGCGAATCGGGCATCGACGGTCTCGACCCGGAGAGGCCTCGACGTGGTGCCCGACGTCCGCTCCACGGCCGAGGCGCGGGACGGGGTCGATCGTCTCGTTCCCGTTCGGGACACTGCCCCGGTGCTGGCCCTCGACGAGACCCTCGTGGAGATCGGCGAACGATACGGGGCCCGCACGCGGGCGTTCGTGGAACTCCAGATCGAGTACGTCCCCACCGTCTCGGGTGCAGACCGGTGAGGAGGATCGAGGAGAGGTTCGATCACCTCGTTGGAATGGTGTCCCCCCGCAGGCTCCTGGCCCTCGACGCCGCCGGTGCGTTTCTTACGGCGAGCGTGCACGGGGTCGTCCTTCCGCGTTTCGCCTACGCGCTCGGCATTCCCGCCCCGGTGTTTCGGTGGCTGGCGGTCGTCGCAGCCGCCTACTGTGTCTACTCGTCGCTCGTCGCGCTCGCGAACCCGCGGTGGTGGGTGCCCGCTGTTCGCGTCATCGCCATGGCGAACGCCCTGTTCGTCGCGGCGACACTCGCACTGGTCGTCAGCTTCCGCGACCAGGTGACGGGGCTCGGCGTCGCATACGTCTTCGTCGAGGCGGTCGTGGTCCTGGGGATCGCGCTCTTCGAATGGCGATACACACTCGATCCCGGATCTTCTGCGACAACCCACGGCGGGACTCGAATGGATCCACGCCCGTGATGCGCGCTCGCCACGACTGGGGACGTACGCCGGGCCCGGCCGTCACCCCGTGAGGCTTCACAGGATCCAGACCGGGAGCGTCCGCCTGAAGGCCAATCAAGTCAGGAGGTCTCGGGGCCGCGTACCTTCGATCGCGGGGGTCCTCTTCGGCCGCGAGTGGTCGGAGTGGCTGCCGATCTACGCCTGGGCGATCGAGCACCCGGACGGCGTCATCGTCGTCGATACTGGGGAGATCGCCCGCACTGCTGATCCGGGATACCTGCCCTCATGCCACCCCTATTGCCGGCTGGCCGTCGAATTCGACGTGAGCCCCGATGACGAGATCGGACCTCGTCTCCGTGAGCTGGGCATCGGTCCGGAAACGGACGTCCAGACGGTCGTGATGACCCATCTCCATGCCGACCATGCCGGCGGCCTGCATCCTTTCCGGAACTCGGAGATTCTCATCAACAGAATGGAGTTCTTGGCGGCGCGTGGCTTCGCCGGGAAGCTGGCCGGGTACCTGCCGCACCGTTGGACCGAGTGGCTCGCCCCAACCTTCTGACCCTTCCGGCACAGCCCTGCGGGCCCTTCGCTCACAGCACGCCGCTCACCACCGACGGAAAGGTCCACCTCGTCGGGACGCCCGGCCACACCCCCGCCACATCTCCGTCGTCGCCGAGATCGGCGGACTGCATTACTTCCTTGCTGGCGATACGTCATACACGCAGAAGAATATGCTGGACGGTGTTCCAGACGGAGTCGCGAGCCGCGAGGCCTCGAGAACGCTACGAAACATCCGGGAGTTCGCTCGGACGCACCCGACCGTCTACTTGCCCTCGCATGATCCCGGAGCCCCGGATCGAATGGACGCTGAGCAGATCGTTCCCCGGGACGAGCACAAGCTCGATCGCTCTACCTGACCAGGGCGCCACAGGAGCCATGGGCGGGTCGGCGATGCCGGCTGCGGGCAACCGGGTGGACGCCCCGACCGGTGAGGGCAGGACGACTTTTAGTGAATCCCCCCGGGTCTACCGGAGGCGCGGAGCCGGCAACATCGAGTTACAGGACGTCGCCCACCTGAGCGCTCCACAGCCAAGCGGTAGCCCCCGCGGCGACTATATCGTTGACGCACCGAGAGGCAGAATGGGGTGGGCGACGCCTACCCGCCGCTCGGCGGCAGCACGTCGTACCCGACGACGTAGGGCACGCGGAGTTCGTCCATCTCGACACCGAGTAGGCGCGTCCGCGACAAGTACATCGGGCTGAGGCCTGGGGGTATCGCGATGCTGCACCTCGCACTGCCACTCGGTTCCAGCACAAACCACGCAGGCGGGTCACCAGAACCCGGCCGAATGAATCGTTCGATCCAGATGCCTCCGTCCTCCCCTGACGCCACTCGTCCGTGGGCCGGGAAACGCTCCTCCACGTCCCGGGCGTCGAATTGCTCCACCAGGAAGGAGTCGACTCGGTCGGGAGGCAGGAACTCCTCAAGCTGACTGCGCATGTCCCGCCGCGCCGCGGCGACCGCATCTGACCTGACCTCTCGATCCCGGTCGGGCCACCGGAGGATGCGTCGCGGTTCCCCGCCCGGCCCAAGCAACCGCACCTCGGGGTCCCGGCCCGTCGCGTAGCCCACGAGGTCACCGACAGGGAATACGCTCGCGCGTGCCCCGAACAGGGCGTCATCGACCATCCGGTTCTCGAGGTCGGTGAAGCCAGTGCGGCGAAAATACAGCTGTCCCAGCGAGTCGGTCGCCTCGCCAGTGGACGCGTATCTGACCACGTGGCGGGTCTCATCGGTGAATCGCCCGGTCGGGTCTGTCTGTCGTCCCGATACATCCTGCACCACGAACTCAGGTGCAGATCCGAGGGGGAACGCAAAATCGGGACGGCCCATGATCCGCGGAGACATCACGACGGAACGAAGGTGACCTCCGTCCGGGGCGTAGAAGTGCCACTCGAAGGGAAGGTAGTCACCGACGAGGACCCGGCCGTCAGGCAGCACGTCGAGGAACCACACACGATCAAGCTCACCCGGACCGTCACCACGACCGCCGATCCGGCCTGCGGGACTGCCGTCCTCGTCGAAAAGAAGGACTGCCGCCTCCTGATAGTCGAGGACTCCTATACGTCCATTCTGAAGAACGGCCACATCCTGTACCTGCGTCAGACCCGTGCCGCCCTCACCCTCGAGGGACCCGATCCGGAAGGTCGCGCCCGAGAGATCGCACACCGGCATCGGATCCAGCGAGAGCGTCACGATTTCGATGCCCGCGCTGTCAGCCACGGTCCGTGAAGAGGCGGCGGCCCGGTCCGAGTCCTCGGAGCAGCCGGTCATCGCGATCGCCACAACGGCGGCGGCGCCCAGCACCCGGGCCATCATCGTCTCCCTCCACGCATCTCCTGCCTCCGTCTTCATTCGTTACGGCGTTGCGGCCATATGGCCGATGTCCTGTAGACACGATGGAAGGGCTGGCCTCCTGCGTTGATCGCGGATTAGCGTCCCGACTCACACCGGAGGCACCAGAGCCACATGCGGCGTTCGGAGCCGCAGCCGACAGGAGACCAGCCCCATGTCCTATCATCGCCCTTCCATCTTCTGGGTCGGACTCGACGTTCACAAGGAGTCCGTGACCGCAGCCGTCTTCCGCAACCGCGATCCCGAGCCCGTCCGGGTGGACCGCCCGCCCTACGAGCTCAAGAGGATCCGCCGCTGGTTCGAGCGCCTCGCGCGGGACGGCGAGGTGCGCGCCTGCTACGAGGCATCCGGCGCGGGCGATGTGCTCCAGCGCTCGCTCACAGAATGGGGCGTGGCGTGCGAACTCGCCGCCCCGTCGCTGATCCCCAGGCGTCCAGGCGAGCATCGTAAGACCGATCGGCGCGACGCCATCAAGCTCGCGCGGGACTTCCGACATGATCGGCTCGTGCTGATCTACATCCCGACCGAGGCCGACGAGCAGGTGCGTGATCTCGTGCGCTGCCGGGAGACCTTCCAGCGCGAGATCATCAAGTCGCGCCACTACATCCTCAAGTTCATGCGCAGGCGTGACTTCGTCTTTCGCGAGGGCACCCACTGGACCGTCCGGCATCTCAACTGGATTCGGCAGGTGCTGCAGCCGGGCACGCTCGCCGAGGCAGATCGCACGGTGCTGTCGGAGTACCTCGCGCTGCTCGAGTACAAGCTGCAGCGCAGAGACGAGCTCGACGGCCGCATCGAGCAGCTCGCACTCACGCCGCGCTACAAGCCGCTCGTCGATCGCATCTGCTGCTTCCGCGGCTTCAAGACGCAGGCCGCCATGGTGCTCGCGACCGAGCTCGGCGACGTGCGTCGCTTCGAGAGCCCCCTACAGCTCATGGCCTACCTCGGGCTCGTGCCCGGCGAGCACTCCTCGGGCGAGCGCAGACGCATGGGCGCCATCACCAAGGCCGGCAACACCCGCGTCCGTCACGTGCTCATCCAGGCCGCGTGGCACTACCGACGGCGACCCGTCGTCGGGGCTGCGCTACGACGAAGACAGCGGGGTCAGGATCCCGCTGTGATCGCCCACGCCTGGAAGTGTCAGCACCGGCTCTACAAGCTCTTCCATCGGCTCGCCGAGCGCAGACCCTCACAGGTCGCTGCGACCGCTGTCGCCCGTGAAATGGTCGGATTCCTCTGGGCCGTACTCCGCGATGTAGATGTCGCCCGACTCCAG